>Ga0316206_1001337_pt1 | contig 22595 bp, 25 predicted proteins | sample 6monthpyrite_MG_FD_204942 | JGI IMG/M metagenome (GOLD analysis project Ga0316206, IMG submission 204942) | Microbial mat bacterial communities from mineral coupon in-situ incubated in ocean water Damariscotta River, Maine, United States -... | ecosystem: Environmental > Aquatic > Marine >... | reverse complement strand
GCTGCATGCTCATCAACAAGAGCCGCTCGGGTACTCGATAAATGGCTCGCAAGCTTATTAAATGAGCGCGCCAGATCACCCATTTCATCATGCGAATCCAGGTCTATTCGATGCTCTAACTCATCACGCGCCAGTGCCTGTGCGCCCTGTTCCAGACGCCTTAAACTTCGGGTCAAAAAATACCCGACCAGCAGCGTCATTAGCAGTGACAGGATTAATTCAATAGCGGCGATACTGGTATTCTGCAATCGCGTTTGACGAATCAACTCTTCAACATACTTTATTGAATAGCCAAGTTTCAGAATACCCAGATTCTGACCAAATAATTCAACTCGATTAATGACATCAAACACGCCATCGAATCTGGCATCTTCAAAGGATTTATCAGCCTCAATCTTCTCCGGTACATTGCCGATGGACGCCATTACATTGTCATCCAGGTCCATTACAGCGACATAGACAATACTCTTCTCTCTACCCGCCAGAGACAGACTATCCTGCAAGATAGCCCGGTCACTGACTGCTAACCCTGGAGCCAGCAAGTTAGACAGCAACACCACTTCTTCATTAAGATGATGCTCAAGCACCTCTGCATGGCTGGAACTGATCAGACGTACACTGTTCCACACCAATACAGACAGCATAATCGCTTCGATCAGCAGAATACTCAGAACAAGTCGGGTTGAAAGACGAATTTTCATGATGCCTGTGGTTACTTCAATATTACTGCAACTAAAACATGAACAAAGGTGATTTTCTTATTCAAGAAATCTAGTGTCTGGACATGGCACGAGCCTGTTCCATATAAGGTCGGGCGGGTTCATAGTCTTTTGCGCTGACCGCTCGATAACCGGGGAATTTGATACGGGCCAGAACACTTTTTCCTTTTTCAGACTTATTCATATCCGTAAGCACCCGAACTAGCTGGTCACCAATTTCCGCGTCCATATCAGTGGCTACCAAAGTTGCCATATTGGGCAATTTTAAACCACGACCGATAATTTTAATTGGCTCACCTTGTTTGATAGCTTTCTTAATAATATTTGATGAACCTATAGCCGCATCCACCTCATTGCCTACTAAAGCCTGATTAGCCGCATTATGGCTGGTAAAAGCTCTATACACAGGCGCTTGTTCACCAACTAGCCCGGCCTCTTGCAGGAAGTTTTTCCCCATCATTGTCATTAACGCACGCCCAGGTGGGGTTGCTATTTTTTTACCTGCCAGCTGATTTTGACTTGTAATGGAACTGTCCTTATTTACTACAATGAGCTGCTGTACATTTTTTTTCAAAGAAGCTCTGATTTTGTATTTGCCACTATCTGCTGCACTCACCGCAAAATGTGGCGCGGTTATCACAATATCATAGGCTCTTTCTGCGGTTCGTTTAGTAAAGGTAGGAAAATTTTTGGCTGTTAATAACTTCACTTCTCGGCCCATCGTTTCTGACAAGTAGTCTCTTAGCGGAGCAAATCTTTTATACAAGGCCACGGTACTGATAATGGGAAAAAAACCAAGCGTCAGCGACTTTTTCGCTGTAGATGTAGGGTCTGTTTCAGCATACGAATTAACTGAGAAACATAATAGTAGACATAACGAAATTAACTTCATGATGACGCCCTGTTATTTGACATTGTTCTAAAACATCTGTTGGTGCGATTCAGATTAACCAACTACCAAAGTCAAGTATAGGACAAAATGTTAAAGTTTTTAAAGAAACCGATGAAGCAGCTACGCACAAGATACTCTCTCTTAACTGTTTCTACTAAAGGCGGCAGAGAGTTAATTTTTTAACCACTTCAATAAGCTGGTATTTATTAACTCCTCCGTCACCTTTAATTTATGAACAATTAGAGTCTGTCTCCAATTATTTCAGACTGGCATTTTCCACAATCAAAGGATAAAGATAACCGTAATTGTAATCTTTATCTAACTCAAGCTTACCTTCAATCACAATAACGTCATTAATTTTTGCTGTCTGCTGAGTAGTTATGGTCAGGTCATCACCGGTACTACTATCCATAATATGCACCCAGTTACGCTTCATAACATTTGCCGTAAACTTAGTGACCTTACCCCTCACACGAACCGTTTTACCATTAAGACTTAGCTTATTCTTGTAAATCTCAGCAATTGTATGACCACCTTCAACTTTTTTAATTCCAGAAACAGGCTCTCGAACTTTCTGATCTTTAAGGCCCGCATGTGGTGAAACCTTAACCGGATGAGAATTCATGTCAGACACTTTATCAGTAATAAATTTATTAACAAAATAAACAACAGGAAATTCACGCTTCAGAGATTTGCTGTAATAATTATTCATTGGCATGACAGTAGAAAATGCAATCATGTCACCTTTATTCAGCACCGTCTTTCTTGCAGCACCCCAAACCTTCATGTCTCCTGTATCTACCTCAGCATAAGTATATCCCGCCGCATCCATTGTTTGCGTTACCTTGCCATAAACTCTTCCGGAAACAGGTTTAGGCTTATCAGCCTGTTCTCTCTGCTCAGCCAGAACAGAACTTATTACGCCTGTGCTAAGCACTACAACAGTTAAACAATTTACCAAAATAGCTAACATACGATCGCGATAGATCATTACTCGATTACTCCAGATTATTGTCGGGTTGTTTAATCACCCCAACCTACGGGTTTGATGTACTGTAAAAAAGGGAGGGGGACAATCTGACCTTTTTTATTTTTCTTCTTTAATCATCATAATTTTTTAACCAATAGAAACCACCGGCAGATGTTGCGCTTAATGCAAGTAAGGTTACAACAATACCAGTCATGGTTAAACTTGAATTTTCAACCACTGAATACATCATACCACCAACAGTAATCAATCCCACCGCAAGACAATGAAACAATACTTTTAGATTAGTATGAGCATTAGCAATATCTGCTGTGATATATCCGCCGATAAACATCGTAATCATATAAACAGGTATTCCAACTAAATATCTAAACAAACCCGTTATATTATTTAAAAATGGATAATCAGCTGCCAACCCAATGTAACCAACAGCTATAAACACATAAATCAGCTGTAAAAGAAGTAACGTAATCACAATGAATATACTACCGGCAATAATCGCCTTTATACTTCTCATAAGAACCTCAAAATATTTTACCCATACTAAATAGTTTTAATCCGACCAAAAACACTGAACACCTGATTATCTATTTAAAAAATCAATGCAGGAGAGCGACTACTTTTATATAAATTAATCACGTCTGGCCAAATTATTTCAGTTTCATCAACTCTGTATCTAAAAATTCTGTTTTGATGAACAGGTTTTTGGCTAATTTTTTTATATCCTTACTCAGACTATCAACGTCCTTTCTTTCATCTGCCAGCCTTATACAACTCTTGATAATATGCTCCCTCATCAAGGGCTCTATTCTATTTGAATACAACTTAATATCTTTTAGAAAAACTTTAGGATTTGAGTAAATCTGATCTGCTATCTTAAATATTTCTTTTTCATCAATATTTTTATTAAAAGTCTTACTATACACTTTCTTAATGTAACTAACGTCTTCATCAGTCAATTTACCATCAGAGACTGCAATCATTAACAAAGAATGAAATAACGCTCGTGTAGCCCATTTATCACGATATTCCTGCTTTCCTCTCTCTGATCTGAGCGCATAAGATAAAAACTGAACAACACCAACACCCAGTGCAAACACAGCACCAAGTACTAGTATAAATACTTTTCTTGAAAGGTTTGGATCTGTAGATATAAGTAACGCAGGAATTGATACAGCCCCCAAAACAATAGCTACTATCAATGCCGGCATACCCGGTGCTTTTATTTTCTTGTTTCTCATCAACTACTATTCTATTCAGCCTTACTTATGATTCCTACTACTATCATTCAAATAAGCTTTATCTTGATTTATTTACATGACAGTTAGTTTTGAGGCTGATGACAAATACTAATAATTCTCATTTGTTACCTACATGCAACCACCATGGAGAAGGTGAGACCAGAGGTCAAGAAGCTGGCCTGGGCCACGGTGAAAGTTAGAATAACGCAGGAGCAGTTATCGAGACGTAAGTAAAGCGAAAAAAAAGGAGCGATACCTTCACCCCCTCTTTTATTGTTAATTACTCTTTAAGTGCAATGGATGCCATTTTCATCGTGCTTTCAAATGATTCTGCACCCGCAATAAATAAACCATTATGGCAAAACATAGCATCGTCAATACCAGTCACTTCTTGAAGTTCATTATCGGATAAGCCAGCCCATGGCTTAGGCAGCGATTTTCTGTCTTCGAATGAACCGAGTTCAACAGGTACGGTTTGAATACGCCACTGGCCAGTCTGAGATGGATAAACAACATATAAAGCCTCTTCAGACAACTTGTGAACCGTTCTTTTCCACGGGGTATATTTTTCTAATACAATCACTCTTGGATCTTCTGCCTTATCAATAGCTTCAACCACAATTTCTTTTGCGCTAATACCACCGTTGGCGGATGCAATGAATCGTTTTAAAACGCGTGATGCAAAATCAACAGCTTCATCAAAACAGGTATCAAAGTGACTTTCTTCTTGCCAGGTCGGGTTAAACATACCAATAGTTTGGCTAAGGCTAATACCTTCAGAAACACCTTTAACATGACCACAATCGATGGCATCAATCGTTGATACTAAACCTGAATCAACAGCATTTGCTACGTCCTGATTACCCTGGCAAATTTCTAAACCATATTTCTGCCAAATCAAACCAAACGAGGAGTAAGGAATACCATTTTCGCGCTCACCTGCACCACCGCGCTGATGATGATCAAAACGATCTGTATCCGCGTCATATTCACCGCCAACATCAACCACTATATCTGCCTTAGCGATAGTATCTAAATCACGTGTGCGAATAAGCTTAAAAGAAGAGAATATGCTCTTAAATGCAGCGATACTGAAAACATCATCTGCGTGAAAATTACCGTTGTGAGTTACTATCGTTTTATCATTCATTTGTACTTCGTAGCTGCGCTGAAAATAAGAGGGCGGATTATAGCATTATATGAAATTGGGGTTTGTGGGATTTGAAATGAGGTGTAAAAAGCGTTCCGACCTCTTTTATTTGGATTAAACCTAAGTGTGATAAAATCATATCAATAACCAATCATATTCAATTTCATTGCAATATTGCCGCTGCAATTATTGTTAATAAAACGCAAGAGTAGAAACTATGTCCCTAAAAGCATTGATAATAGGCGCTATTGTACTGTCATCCTCATCAGCAGCGATGGCAAAAGAGACGCTTAAAATAATCACCTGGAAAGGTTATGCCCTCAAACCCATTGTCACTGCGTTTGAAAAAGAAACAGGTATCAAAGTTAAGATAACCTATAGTAACAATGAAGAGATGATCGCTAAACTTCGTGCTACAAGGGGAGCAGGCTTTGATTTGGCGCAGCCTAGTCAGGACAGAATTGCTTTTGTGCAAAAGAAATACAGGATTTACCAACCGATTAATTTTAAAAAAGTTGATACAAACCTGTTAATTGATTCGATGGTCGCTGCGGTTAAGAAAAACACACAAGTTAAAGGTAAATCCTATGGCGTACCACACGTCTATGGGACAACAGGTCTGATCATTAATAAAAAAGAAGCGCCTGGTGCAAACGACTGGTCCGATCTGTGGAACCCCAAATATGCTGGAAAAATTTCATACAGACTAAAAAGACCGCTTTTGATTGGTGCAGCTTTTGCTATGGGTGAAGACCCCTTTTCGCTGTATGGTGATAAGAAGGCCTACAAAGCGTTGATTGATCGGGTTGAAAAGAAACTTATTGCTTCTAAAGCACTGGTGAAAAATTACTGGACCAGTGGTGATACTCAAGTTGAGATTATAAAAAGTGGTGACGCCAACGTTATATCTGGTTGGGACGCTAAGGGTTGGGCACTGCATAAAATTAATGCTGATATCGATTTTGTCGCACCAAAAAGTGGTGCCTTAGGCTGGATTGATACCTTCGCTATTCCCGCAAAAGCAAAAAATGTTAGCGCTGCTTATAAATGGATTAACTTCATTTCAAGACCTGAAAATGCGGCACTGATTACCAATAGTGAAAAGTATGGCACGGCATCTAAAGATGCTTCTAAATATTTAGTGCCATCTATTAAGGCTGATTTTGAAAGGTCCTTCTCAAAAGCCGATATCGACAATATCAAATGGCACCCTCCTGTACCTGCAGGTTTTGATAAGATTGAATCAAAAGCTTTAGACAGAATTAAAGCCGCGAACTAGAAATTTTAGATTTTATTTTTTAAAGGTCTCTGAATAACATCGAACACAACCGTTATTAAGCGACCTTTAGCATGGATTTTAAATGAACAACATTTTAGAAATAAAAAACCTTTCAAAACACTTTGATGATTTTACAGCCGTAAAAAATGTTGATTTTAGTGTTGAAGAAGGTGGTTTCTTTTCGATACTTGGTTCATCGGGCTGTGGCAAGACGACTCTGCTACGAATTATTGCAGGCTTTCAACAAGAGTCAGAAGGTGACGTGATAATACGTGGCCAATCCATGAAGGGCATTCCTCCTGAAAAACGTCCCGTTAATATTGTATTTCAAAATCTGGCGCTCTTCCCGATGATGAATGTCAGAGACAATGTCGCTTTTGGTCTGAAAATGCAGAAGCTAAAAAAAGCCGACATGAATTTTAAAATTAACGAAATGCTAGATCGCGTCGGCCTCAATGGTTATGAGAAGAAAAAAGTCACTGACCTGTCAGGCGGTCAAAGACAGCGAGTTGCTATCGCCCGTTCATTAGTTATGAACCCTTCCATATTATTACTTGATGAACCCCTGGGCGCTTTAGACAGAAAACTCAGGGAACATATGAAAATAGAACTTAAACTACTGCAAAAGGAAATTGGTACCACATTTGTTTATATAACCCATGACCAGTCAGAAGCATTAGTGATGAGTGATAAAGTCGCCGTTATGCATAATGGCCTGTTTGAACAAATCGATACGCCGCGCAACCTTTACAAAAACCCCAAGACATCATTCGTCGCAGGCTTCGTTGGTGACACTAACCGCTTTGAACTACAGTCAACAGAAGCTAGTTCAATGACGACCCAAGGTGGTTGGACGTTGCAGCAGCCTGACATTAATAGGTCAGCGCAAGAGCTGTACATTCGCCCCGAAGCGTTGATTATCAACCCTGAGAATAACCTTAAAGACGTCGATCAGTTTGAAGTGACGATTAAAACCATTCTTTTTGACGGATCAAATACCAAACTTTCCACAATGGTTAACGGAAGTTCTGAAGAGCTGCTTATATCACTGCCACAAAATGCGCAATTTGATGGCATCGAAGAAGGACACAAGTTGAACGTCGGTATTCATCATAATGACTTGAAGTGCTTTTAGAAATCTCATGATGAATAATAAAAACAATTTTAATATCACTTTTTATTTATTGATAGTCCCGGTTTTAATCTGGCTTATCTTCATGATTGTCATACCTCATGCCGAACTGCTTATCAGCTCTTTTCTGGTTGAAGATGATATAGGTGACATGGTTTTTTCATTCGGTAACTATATCGAATTTTTTACTCAAAAAATCTATTGGCTAACCTTTGTAAAAACGGCAGCTTACTCCATTGGCGTTACCGTATTGGCTTTCATTATTTCATTCCCTATTGCATTTTATTTGACGAAAGTCACTACGAAAAAGAATGCCGCATTTTTAATGCTGCTGTTATTAATTCCTCTCTGGGTCGGTGAATTAGTAACGGTGTATGGCTGGATGGTACTGCTTGGCGATCATGGTGTTATTAATCATTTCCTGATATGGACTGGCATCATCAACGAACCGATCAATATGCTGTACACCAATTTCAGCATGGTTGTTGGCCTGCTTTACATGTCGATGCTCTTTATGGTGATCCCCGTTATGTCTACTCTACAGAGTATGGATGACTCACTGATTGAAGCGGCGTGTGACCTTGGCGCATCAAAATGGGATATTTTTACTAAAATAATTATTCCTTATTCAATGCCGGGCATTACCTCTGGAGCAATTATAGTATTCATGTTGGTCATAGGTGATTATCTTGCGCCTAATTTATTAGGTGGTAAAAATTCGTTGTGGTTTACAGAACAAATTTATAATGACTTTCTGCAAACCTTTAACTGGAATGAAGGCGCCGCATTCGGATTCTTATTGCTAATGCTATCTTCCGGCATTATCTGGCTTGCACTCAAATTATCCGGACAAAAACTGGATAAGGTGGGATCATGATTCGTTCACTACCCAGTTCGGCTTTATACCGGATAGGATATCGTGTTTATGTTTTCCTGTTTTTTACGTTTTTGCTCATGCCACTGATTGCTATCTCGGTTTTAGCATTCAATGATTCTAATTTCATTTCGCTACCCTGGAACGGATTTACATTAGACTGGTTTTTTTCCTCGACTGATGAACGGCAAGGGCTTTTTTCTGATGAGGAACTGATAGCGAGTATTTTTACCAGTATCAGTACCGGTTTTTTTGTCGCAGTCATGTCAACACTGGTTGGTACGCTGGCAGCGTTACTCTTTGAAGAAGAACAGTTCCGTTTAAAAGGCTTGTTATACTTTCTGGCGTTAGCGCCCTTAGTGATTCCCGGTGTTATTTTGGGTATCTCTATACTGCTGACCGCGACCGCTGCTGGCAACCATATTGAAAATACTTTTGGTCTGGATATTGAATTGTTCAGACCCAGCTATTGGCTGGTTATTCTGGGACAATTTTCCTTTGGAGCGACCTACGTTATGTTGCTCGTTTCAGCACGTTTGAAAAAGTTTGACAGAACACTGGAAGAAGCGGCTCTGAGTCTAAAAGCAACACGATTAGAAGCGATATGGCATGTAACCATTCCTTTTCTTCGTCCCGCGATAATAGGGGCTTTTGTAGTTGCCTTTATATTGAGTTTTTCAAACATAAACACAACAATCTTTCTGATCGGATCAGATCCTACCCTACCTATCGATTTGTACTCCCGGATTAGATTTAGCTCAACACCGGTGCTAAATGCAGTTTCATTTTTGATAGTGCTTACAATCAGTGGTTTGGCTATCATCAATTTCTTTGCTAATCGCTCGAATAAGTGATCTACAAAGCAGGCAACCACACCCTTTATTTTGTTACTTTTTTTACTTACCAATCCGAAAGCAACTAACTGAGATTTTATCTTAACAATAAATTTTATAGCTGCAATAAATTTTATTGTTATATTCTTTCTTATTTCACCTTCATGACAATTTTATTTGCTTTTATTTTTTCATTGATAGAAAAAACCTAACGATAAGATTGAAAGAAACAATTGTCTAGTCTGGCGAAAAAAGAGCATGCTTCTGAACGAGGCAATACAGTTTACAGTAAAAATCAGGACATAACTTACATTGCCTTTTATCAATCTCTAAAACAGTTGTGCCAATAAGGACCCAGTTGGTTAGCAATTTGTTTCTGGTTCTGGCACGGCTTCGCTTTTATCAAATACAAACATGGAATGGAGAGTACCGATGAAAAAGCCTAATAAAACACTTCTTTCTGCGCTGGCAGTGTCGTTATCATTTGTGTTCACAGCCGGGTGCAGTGTTGCAGATAACACAACAAAAGCCGAACCCAAAGATGATGCTATGACAGCTCATGGCGCACCTAACAATCAGTTCTGGTGGCCAGATAAATTAAACCTCGATCAGTTACGTGCACATGACTCATCATCGAACCCTTACGGCGATAATTTTGATTATGCCAAAGCCTTTACCAGAGTCGATATGAAAGCGCTGAAGGCTGATATTGAAAAAGCCTTAACTACATCGCAGGACTGGTGGCCTGCTGACTGGGGGCATTATGGCGGATTGATGATTCGGTTAGCGTGGCACAGTTCCGGCACTTACCGCATCTTTGATGGCCGCGGAGGTTCTGATGGCGGCCAAATTCGTTATGAGCCACAAAATAGCTGGCCAGACAATGCTAACCTGGATAAAGCCCGCCGTTTGTTATGGCCGGTTAAGCAAAAATATGGTCGAAGTGTTTCATGGGGTGACCTGATTATTCTTGCTGGTAACGTTAGTCTGGAATCGATGGGTTTTGAAACACTGGGTTTTGCAGGTGGACGTGCTGATGACTGGGAAGCGGATCTGGTTTATTGGGGTTCAGAGAAAAAATGGCTCGACAATAAACATCGCTATAAAGGCGGTAAGCTGGAAAAACCACTGGCAGCCGTACAAATGGGGCTGATCTATGTTAATCCTGAAGGGCCGAATGGCAATAATGATCCTTTGTCTGCAGCCAGAGATATGCGTCTCTCATTCGGACGCATGGCGATGAATGACGAAGAGATTGTTGCGCTGGTGGCCGGTGGTCATACTCTCGGTAAAGCACACGGCGCCCATAAAGGTAACTGCGTAGGTGCTGAGCCTGCAGCTGAAGGAATCGAAGAACAAGGGTTTGGATGGAAGAATAAATGTGGCAAAGGTCATTCTGAAGACACGATGACCAGTGGCCTGGAAGGCGCATGGACACAAACACCAACAGCCTGGTCAATTCTTTATCTGGATAATCTGATGCGCTTCGAGTGGAAAATGACCCAGAGTCCGGCGGGTGCTCATCAGTGGACGCCTACCGATCCATCAGCCGCGACCGCGGTACCAGATGCTCATGTTAAAGGTAAACGTCATGCGCCCATAATGTTCACAACCGATATGGCGCTGAAAAAAGATCCTGGTTTCCGCAAGATTACTGAGCGTTTCTTGAAGAACCCTAAAGTGTTTGATCAGGCCTTTTCTCGTGCATGGTTCAAACTGACTCATCGTGATCTTGGTCCACGCGCACGTTATGTTGGTTCTGAAGTACCGAAAGAAGTATTTGTCTGGCAGGACCCGATTCCGGCCGTAGATCACAAACTAATTAATGATCATGATATCAACAGACTGAAGTCAAAAATACTTGATGCAGGTCTGAGCGTATCTCAACTAGTTAGCACAGCATGGGCATCGGCATCAACCTTCCGCGGTTCTGATATGCGCGGTGGCGCTAATGGTGCACGTATTGCACTGGCACCTCAGAAAAATTGGGAAGTGAATAACCCAGCTCAATTGTCGATAGTACTGAATAAACTGGAACAGGTTCAGAAATCGTTCAACAAATCACTGCCTAAAGGTAAAAGAGTTTCGTTGGCTGATATGATTGTATTAGGCGGTGCAGCAGCGATTGAAAAAGCAGCCGATCACAAAGTCAGTGTCAGTTTCAAACCCGGTCGTACAGATGCGACACAGAAGATGACCGATGTGAACTCTTTTGCCGTACTTGAACCAACCGCTGATGCGTTCCGTAATTTCTATAGCCCAAGCTATGGCTCACCGGTTGAAATGCTGATAGAAAAAGCAGACCAGCTAAAACTGACAGCGCCGGAAATGACGGTACTGGTCGCAGGCATGCGAGTACTGGGGGCAAATACTGTCGGATCAAAACATGGCGTCTTGACTAATCGAACAGGTATATTAAGTAACGACTTCTTTATTAACTTGCTTGATATGTCAACAAGTTGGAACAAGTCATCCACTAATGGTGTATACGAAGGTCGCGACCGTCAGTCTGGAAAGCTTAAGTGGACAGCTACGCCGGTCGACTTAATCTTTGGTTCAAACTCAGAGCTGCGTGCACTTGCTGAAGTTTATGCAGCAAAAGACGCTAAACAGAAGTTTGTAAATGACTTCATCGCAGCATGGACCAAGGTGATGACAGCTGATCGTTTTGAGCTGAAGTAAAGCTGGCACTCTCATACATTAAAGCATGTGCTTATACTACGAGAAGGCGGTGTTAAAACATCGCCTTTTTTATCGTCTTCATCGTTAATTAATCAACGATGACCCTACCTTGCCTATTGATTTGTATTCCCGGAACGATTTAGCTCAACACCGGTACTAAATGCAGTTTCATTTTTGATAGTGCTTACAATCAGTGGCTTGGCTATTATTAACTTCTTTGCTAATCGCTCAAATAAGTGAACACCATGTCGTAATACACATCGTATCCTTTAGTTTTTTAGGTCCGGGAAATTAGATTAATTTCAGAGAGCACGCGCTCTAATATTAAAAAATCACTCTCTGACCCACTTTTTAATTTATCACCTTTAATTATAACTAATAGCCCAAAACTGTGAAGCGATGCAGTCTTGGGCTACCCATGTTTACGTATTTGTTATGCTCTCTATTTTAGAGATGCCATTACAGCAGTAATACGTGCCGCATAATCTGGATCAGCTTTTTTAAATTGCTCAAGCATCCTATGCTGAGCAGATTCACTCGCATGCACCAAACCTTCGGCAATGGTTGTGGTCAGCTGAACTTTTTGAGAATCATCCATCAAGCGGAATAAATTCCCTGCTTGGCTATAATGATCTTCATCATCCGACAGACCATGTCGTGAAATCCATGCGTTCTCCATCACCGGCATAGCTGGCTCCGCAATTGATGGTTCAGGTACAGGCGCGCCATTGTTGATCTGATCATTTGGATAAAAGTTTACGCCAGAACCCTGAACAGTCATATCTCCATGGGCTGGACACATACCTGCCATCGCACCATCTCTTTGATAGTGATGCACTGGGCACTTAGCTGCATTTACAGGCAGCTGATTGGCATTGGCTCCAACGCGATAACGGTGCGCGTCTTGATAGGCAAGCAATCGTCCCTGCAGCATTTTATCCGGTGATGCACCGATGCCAGGCACCAAATTACTTGGTGCAAAACAAGCTTGCTCAGTTTCAGCGAAATAATTTTCAACGTTACGATTCAATTCAAGCTGACCGACTTCAATCAATGGAAAATCTGCATGTGGCCATATTTTCGTCAGATCAAAAGGATTGATCGAATAATCTTTAGCTTCTGCTTCTGTCATGATTTGAACCTTAGCTGTCCAGCTAGGGAAATCGCCTTGATCAATAGCATCGACTAAATCCTGCTGCGCACCAAAAGTTGATGCGGCTGCAGCTTGTTCATTCGTTAAATTTTTAATTCCCTGGTTAGATTTGAAATGCCACTTGAACCAGTAGCGTTCACCCTTATCATTCCAGAAACTAAATGTATGCGAACCAAATCCATGCATGTGTCGGTAAGAGGTAGGGATGCCGCGGTCAGACATCAGGATTGTCATTTGGTGTAACGACTGCGGGTGGTTTGCCCAAAACTCATAAACAGCGGCTGGGTCTGGCAAGTTTGTACGTGGGTTCTTTTTCTGAGAATGAATAAAGTCAGGGAATTTGATTGCATCGCGCAAGAAAAAGACAGGCGTATTATTACCAACCATGTCGTAGTTACCCTGGTCAGTATAAAACTTAATCGCAAAACCACGTGGGTCACGCGCATAGTCACTCGAATCTTGACCGCCACCTACTGTTGAAAAGCGTGCAAATATTTCAGTCTGCTGGCCGGCTTTCTGTAAAAAATCAGCTATTGTGTAGTTTTTTAGCGAATGACTGACAGTAAAAGTTCCGTAGGCTCCTGTGCCTCTGGCATGAACAACGCGCTCAGGAATACGCTCGCGATTAAAATGCGCCAATTTTTCAAAAGTATAATGATTGTCGTAAGTAAGTGGGCCGCGCTCACCAACACTGATACTGTTATCATCATCGGAAACGGGTGAACCTGTTGATGTCGTTAAACTTTTATTTTTCATTATCGTAACTCCCATACTAGTTAAATGATTTAAGAATCAAGTAATGGCTTGTCCTTATGAATCAGCTTATTGGCAGGCAGTTGATAAGTATAATTGTTTATACTCATGCTATTGATAGGAATTACCTATTAGAGTAGGGGTGTGTTTCGATTTTAGTAATTATCATTCTAATGTCATAACGCTTAAGCTAAGCATTGAAAGGAATCAGAGAACACACACTCTAATATTAAAGGCTGGATATATTTGAAACAACTACTCGCAGCCACCTATTATTCAACATAAATAAAACTGATAAAAAAGCCGGCGATGATAAGCCGGCTTTTTTATTGATTGCTTTACTAGCGACGTTTCTTTTTTGTCACCATTTTTTTTAGCTTGGCGAGCTGTTTCTTTTCCCAACGCTCACCGGCTGATACCATTTCTTTGATTTTATTTTCGCTCATTTTGAGCAGTTCTTTTTCTCGCTTGAGGACGGCATTAAGCTCATTTTTTAAGACCTCTATTTCTGCTTTGGCGGCTGCCTTCGCCAGTGTGAGTTCTTCTTTAGCGGCATTTTTTGCGAACTTCATCGCATCCTTGGTTGCTTTGAGGTCATCCCTGAGCTTTTTGGTGAGGTCGTTACGTTTTTTAGAGGCTGCTTTTTTTGCAGCTGCAGCTTTCTTTTTTGCTGTAGGTGATTTTTTAGCCGTGGTTTTCTTTTTGGTTGCTTTTGCTTTTGCTTTTGTTTTTGCTTTAGCCATTCAAAACTCCTTATTGTATTTGAGTGCTAGAGGTTATCTGTTGTCTGAAACAGATGATTAAAACTTGATAAAGCAGTTAAAGAAAGTCTACTCCTTTAATTTTAACTTGCCAACAGTCAATGACTGTTGTGTATCTAGGTCAGAGCTGAAAATCGTAGCCAATACCTAGCAGTAAAATAGTATCGTTGCAGCCCAACTAAATGGGGAGTAGAACACATACTCGAATATTAGAGGCCGGGAATATTAGAAAGATTTGCTCTCTGACCCTATTACGCAATTCGTGTTTGTTTTGTATTTTATCCATTCGTACTTTTAGGGGGTACTAATTTCCCTAACCCTTCCAACATAATTACATACTGATAGGCTCTTGTAGTACTTTTCAACCTTCTTTCATAATATCTTATATAGCAGGGTATTATTAGTGCAAAAAATACTACAGCTTGCAAGTTGTCTGAGTTGAGAATTAGTATCAGAGAAATTAATGGTACAGCTACCACCAAACTGCGGAAGAATTTTTGGTCTGCAACCAGACGATTTATTTCGTTCATAGCATCGGGGTATGAAGTAGTCAGAACCGATGTTGACCATTGGAAAGTATTAACAGAGCCACTCTCATTGCCCGAAAGAAACTTATGTTTAATATCTGAAGCACGTTGAAATGCCAACTCATTGGTGTATGGGTTTCGGCTTCTTCGATGCTTTTCGTATAATGGATCAAGCCTAGCCCCAATCATATATATGATATGGCCAAGTAAGTACGAGAAAAACAAGAAGCCTATCCATACCTGACTGCCCTCAAGTGGAACAACACCAAAGAAGAAAGACTTATACTTACTGTATGTCACAAACGTGAACATCCCTCCAGGAAGGAAGACTGAGAAAAAATCAATCATCCCTACAAAATAATCCGTTGGTTTTACCATTAGCTAACTCCCTTTACGCCCAATCAATTAATACTTCATAGATCCTAACGTTCTGGTAAATCGCACGCGCAGTTTGCGCGTCCAAGCGAAGCGAACTTGACCAGCCTGTAAGGAAGCCTAAACTCATATTTCAGTTTTAGCATGTAGTCACAAGATTGAAGACTACTACCTACAGGCATACCTACATGCCACTATTTAAGAGGCCAGCCCTCTTTTATTTGTATGATGTTCATTGTGTATTATTCCCTAATAGATATTCAGACTGATCAAACCTATCGTGCATAAGAGGCTCGGTCCATGTCAACCACTTCAACCGTTATTACCGAAACAGGGAGCTCCAGTGCTTTTACTCCTGAAAGAATGACCTGACTCATTCGATTTCGGTTATCTTCATCGCGCCCCGAACAAATCCTTGCCTGTATATGAATATAAGGATCAGTGCCATCAGCATAGGTATGCACACCAAACGCATAGGCACGGGTTTTGATTTGACTTAACTTGTACAATCCACTGGCGACAACAGCGTCACGTGCAGTTTTTAAAACCGTAGGGATATCAACATCTTTCATCGCCTTTTCCGGGTACTCAATTATAATATGTGGCATTGTCTACCTCCTCTTTATTCATTTTTGATTTAAAGGGGGCGGTGGCAAATAGTAATACTAATGATTCTCATTTGTCACCGACCCCTTTTATTTTCGCAGCACTTTACTTGAGCGCATTGTTAGAAGGTAACTTACTTTTGAAAAAGATAGATTTTTCATTAATTTTGATTTCCATTTCTTTTGTGTTATTTCTTATCATCTGGGTATTAACTTTTGCAGCTAAACCATTACCTAAAAAAGAATGATTCTTTATAATTTCATTTCTCTCAAAAAGCAGAAATTGATCTTTAATCTTATAGCTACCATACTCAATGATAGGGTTAGTTGGTTTATTACCATAACAGTCATTAAAGATAGAATACTCATGCTTTGTAAACTTAACGAAGTCAGGACACTCAATAGAGTACCCTTCTTTATTTACCTGTAACCAACTTGTACCTTCAATAGCCGAAACATTACTTGAGATACCCAAACTTAATAATACAAGTAAATGCTTCATTATTCCTTTTGCCTTCTAACGGTTGAGTTAACGGGCGCGCGCTTTATAGCGCGTCCGGCCCATGCTTTTTATGGGCAAAGTTAAACGATTTGTTAGAAGCTTCTACTAGTGAACTCAGAAACATTTGATATGTTGAGTATAACTGAGACAGCATGCAGAACTACTAAAGCCTTTGCTCCATAATTAAATAATTTAATTTTTGTATTTTTTGTGCTCCGCCATACTGACACCCAACACAAGATGTAGTATGGATTAAAGAACAATAATAATAAAAACGTTACAAAGGCTAGCTGAAAACCAGAAACTGATGCTACAAAGCTACCTAGAAATGCTAATGCCGCACCAGCAATAGCAAAAAATAACGAGCCAGCAACCCATAATAACCAGAATGATTTACTTAAAGACTCCTCTCCATCCCAGTATTTTTTCATTATTATTCCTTTTACTTCTAACGTTTAAGTTGAGGGGTGAGCCGCTGTAAGGCGAATCCCGAGAGCGGAGCGAACAAACTCAAACGCCTTGTTATGATATTCTCCTCAAGCACTCTAACGAGTTTCCCAGTTTGTCAAAGAGTTATATTTTTTAAGCTCTGAAATTAAATCAAGCGGTGACCTATCATAGATTCTTAACTCAGCATCTGATATCGGGATAGAAGCTAGCCACCTTATGTATTTGTCTCCTACTTTTTGTTGACCTGACAATTTTGGAGACTGAGTTAATTCTTCACAAAAAAACAAATGAGGGGCGTATCCAGGTGCAAATACACCGTTGTATTCTATCTGAGGTCTTCTAGTGCCATTTTGGCTGACTTCAATACTCTCATTTCCTGTGTTAATCAAATCTTTACTCCATTTCATTGTTTTGGAGTCCGTAACTGTTAGTGTCAGTTCAAATCCACTTTTACATCCTCTCCACATCGTGTACAAAAATTCTGAAATACCATATGTAATCAACGTTGTGCAGCCAGAAGGGTAATCGACTAACTCAAAAACAGATACTGAACCACTTTCGATTACAAGCACAGGTTCACGCTTGGTTATCTTCTTAACTTTATCTAGATATGATTGACAATCAAAGCTCATATTAATACCTAGTGATAATCATAACGCCTAATTAAGAGGCCGGCCGCTGTTTGGCCGGTCCAAGCCAGCGCTTTTTGCTGGCGTGCTTGAATGTATTGTTAGGCTTTTTATTTTTCTATAAACACCCCAAATAAATAGGCCAAGTATATATATTGCTGATGAGTACCAACAATATACCAAAACAAGCCCATTAGTGGGGTCTGGTATAAATGGTGCCATAATATTTATAGGTGTAACAATAGTTGTTAATAGAAACATGTGGATGTAACTGTATTTGGCTATGAATTTACCACATGCGATGCCAATAATGATTTGTGCTATTAGAGCCACAGGTAATATATAAACTAAAGGCAATGTGAGGTAAGTTGCACCATTCCAGAGGGCAAGTAATATTAAATAGCTTTTGATATGTGAATTATCCATTTCTTTTATTGTAAGCCTAACGACTTAACTAAGGGGTGCGAGTCTTTTCTCGCATCCCGTGAACGCAGTGAACAAACTTAAGTGCCTTGTTATGTCTTTTATCTTCATAGCTAATTAATGAACCTTATATACGCTGCTAAAAGATAGAAAATAAAACTTGCCGCTATAAATGCCCAATATAATGTGTTTTTATATTTATTGCTTTTTAAATATTTTATAAACTGTGACCAAAAGAAAAATGCTAACCCAAGAGTAAACAATGCAAAGCTAGTAACTCCTTTCGTAGTTAATACCTCAAACAGAAACAGTGCGATGCATAAAAAACCTACTATCAAACTTATTTTATTATCTTCCTTGTTTTTAACTATGATATTTTCTTCCACTTAATTTCCTGATTCTTTGACATAACGGTTGAGTTAACGGGCGCGGCGCGTTTTATGCGCAGCGTCCGGCCCGTGCTTTTTACGGGCGATGTTAAACGATTTGTTAGGTTTTAACTTTATCAGCATCTGGTTTAACCATCAAAAACTCTATATATCTATTATTACCCGCTCCAGTTTCTCTAAAACATTTGGCTTGGTTTTTTGGGTGAGGATAATAAGTGTAGCCTCTTGACTCAAAGTCATATAGCTTGCTCTCATTTACCCATGCGCGATTACTTGGAGTTGGCTGTTTACTGTCAAAGCTTCCATCTACTTTTATGGGATCGGGGTCGGGAGGATTAAACTTAGATTTTAAATAACCCCAAATATCTTTACCTACTTCTTTGAAGAAGCCATGAAACATCAGCCCAGCCGCAATTAAGACAAGACCTAAAAGATAACTAAGAATTTCCATTTCTCTAATATGGCTCCATTATTTTCAACCTAACGTTTAAGTTAACGGGCGCACCGCGTCTTTTGCGGAGCGTCCGGCCCATGCTTTTTATGGGCGAAGTTGAACGATTTGTTATGTTTTTCACTTTATATGTTTATTTTCAATTTTATACTTTTCTGGAAACAATAACTCTAACACCAAAAATATTATCATAACGTCAAAGACTGCTGAGTCTCTAACATAATAAGCACTTTCAGGATTTACAAATGATAGTGAAAACACTACTACCAAAATTAAAAACTGAATGTACCTCCATATTTTCGCATACTTGTGCTCTCCAAGCTCAATACCACAATGTGGACAACGTAGGCTACCGCTCGAAAGCTCATTCCATTTGTAATTGTCTTTATGGTACTTGTACTTAGGACCAAAGAACAATTCACTACATTTTGGGCATTTAGATTTGAACATAACGTGTAGCTAAGGGGCGAGCCGCTGTAAGGCGAGTCCCGTGCGAAGCACTTTACTTAAGCGCCTTGTTAGGTGTATGCATTTAATGAACAATGCTATTTCCTATCAGTTTGCTAGATATATGTACGTGTTTGTCTGAAACCACAGCCACATATAGGCGACAAATTTTATTATTACACCTTTGTTTAAATCTACCACTTAATTGACCAGAAAACTCTGAACTTAAAGTATATTTTGCAACTAATGTATTTTTAAGTGTTTTTCTGTTTTGTAAAAGAACTGTTATTTGCGAAATATTCTCTATGTCAGTCTTAATTGTATATGGAATTACTTCTTTACTTTCCTGGTAATAAATTTCTTCACCAGTTACCGTAACTCTTGTTAGATTAGTCGGTATAAGAAGCTCTATCTCTTTATTATTTACTTTCACGTTACTATTAGTGTGATTTATATATTGCAATAGACTGTTAATACCTTCCGCACCATTAAGCCCATTGGCATGTGTCAATGTATGAATACTTAGCAAAAGAACAAAAAACATTGTGAACTTATGTTTCATATGACACCTAACGTTTAAGTTGAGGGGCGAGCCGCTGTAAGGCGAGTCCCGAGAGCGAAGCGAACAAACTCAAACGCATTGTTATGTGTTTTGTACATAGTAAACGAAAACACTAGCGATTAGGTAAAGTATAACTCCGTAAAAACTATATTTTTGCGTTGTTGCTATAAGCCATACCTTTTCAGCTTGGTTGGATGGATAGCTTTTAAAAACTATTTCTTTGTTCCAATGGAAAAATGAATGCTTTTCTTCGCTTTTTAATTGCGATGTATCCTGGAATGCAAAAAGGAATAAACCATATAGCACACTTGATATAGCCATTGTGGATATGATGATTATTCCTACGATGTTTAGAATTTCATTCATTAATTACACATAACGGTTGAGTTGAGGGGCCGCCTGCAGTTTGGCGGTCCCGAGTGAGCAAAGCGAACACTCAAACGATTTGTTATGGTTAATTTGCTAAGATTCCCGTATTCATTTCTGATTGGCTATTTGTAAACGCAAAATTAGTGACTATCCCATTTTTATCTAACCAAATTTGTAACATTTGTGTACTAGTGTCAGCTCCACCAGTGAATGCACCGACGAAAGGTATAAAGGAACTCGCCTTTGTCTGAGCATATGTGTACATATACATTAAGAATTTATGTCCTTCTGGTGTGATACTTACACTCATTGGGTTACCTAAATTTGCAACAATCTCTTTTTCTGTAGTTTTGCCTTTTTCAATCTTATCTACGTACCCTGCATTTATTTTATTCCCATAAGAGGCGCAGCCTATAAATGAAAAGCAAAGTATTCCTATAAATATCATTTTTATTAGTTTCATGCTCTTTCCTTTCTTTATTTTAACCATAACGGCCAAGGTAAGTGGTGCGACGACAGGAGCATCCAGTGCGCAGCACTTTACTTAACCGCCTTGTTAGCTTTTGAATCCATACTGGTCTTACCATCAGTGTTAACATAAATTATTTTCTTATGGTTTTTGACTAATATTTCAAATGCACTGTCGTTTAACCATTTTATAAATTCAATTTTTGAGTGTATGTCGAGGGGTACATGATTACTAGAAATATAAGTTAACGACCCTTCGTCTCCTACTTGGAATTTTTCTACTAATAAATAGTAATAAGCTTCTTCGTAGGTTATTACTGCTCTATACATTGTGCCCAAATCATATGGATTTGATTGATCCGCATGATATTTTATTGGGCTATTATGCAGTTCAATTATATAAGGATAATAACTAATTAATTTTTCAGGTGATGCATGGGCATTACCTAATATCATTGAAAGTACAAAAAATATAGCTATGTATGTGTTTTTCATTTATTAAGCTAACGGCTAAGCTAAGGGGCGCGATGCTTTTACGCGTCCCGTGCGAAGCACTTTACTTGAGCGCCTTGTTATGGCTTTTGTAAGCGCATGAAAAATTGATGGGTCGCAGTTTACCAAACTTGGTTTTATGAGATTCTATGTTATCGACTAAATTTACGAGGACACCATTCTCATCAATACTTGCACATACATAAGATAAGTTGTTGTAACTATTTGAAGTGTAGGAGAAAAGTACGCTTACAATGAGTTTTCCATTTTTGTTTATAGAAGAAATTGAATATTTATGCTTAAGTTTGGTATAGGTAAATTTATGATGCCGACTCAATATCCAATTTAATGCAGCTTTTCTTACTGATGATTCGTCAAAAGTATATAAATTACCAGCCGTGGTTTGTGCGGAAAGTAACAGCATAATAATAATTATTGAATATTTCATATTAATAGCCATAACGACCTAGCTAAGGGGCGCGGCGTTTTTTGCCGAGTCCCGCCTTGAGCGCCTTGTTATGAGTTTTTAGCATATTGCTACTGCAGCCTCATTGATAGATGCGTTTTTGACCGCCATAGCCCCAACGCCAGATAAAACACTATTGCCGTCAGGAATATATTCAAGATGATGTAAGTTTTCTGGTGTTTTCGCTTTGCCATAATAATGCCAAGACCACTTAACTTTTGATGCCTTAGGTATTTTTAATACAGTGCCATCTACTACTAATTTAGATGGGTTCCATACTTCAAGAGTTTCTCCCTCATTGAAAGTTACCTTGAGTATTTCACCAGAAAATTCTGCGGAACATGAACGGTGAAAATTATCCATTGGCCTTCCAAACCAGCACCCATACATACAAAGTGTTCCACTCCGTATCCCTTCATCAAGAGCTATAAATTCATCTGCGATATTCATATTACTCATAACGTTTAAGTTGAGGGGCGAGCCGCTGTAAGGCGAGTCCCGAGAGCGAAGCGAACATACTCAAACGCCTTGTTAGGAGTTTATAACTTTCCATTTAACCACGCCATTAACAAAATTAATAATCCAAACCCTACAACCCATATTATTGAAACTGAAATAAATGCTATATTTCTTTTTTTTCTAAAACCAGAAAGACTCTCAGATGCTTTTATAATTTCATTCGCTTCTTTATTTGGAACCCCTGCTGTCCAAAACTTGTCTCCCATTGTTCTTTTAATGCCCACAAATAATTTGGTGTGCCAGTACATTGCAACTAGCCATGGTATGAGAAATACAAAGAATGAATATACTCGTAAAACTAGCTCCTTATTTTCAATAAGGATTTCTTTCATTCGTATTACTCCTAACGTGTAGCTAAGGGGCGAGCCGCTGTAAGGCGAGTCCCGTGCGAAGCACTTTACTTAAGCGCCTTGTTAGGTGTATGCATTTAATGAACAATGCTATTTCCTATCAGTTTGCTAGAT
>Ga0316206_1001335_pt1 | contig 22601 bp, 24 predicted proteins | sample 6monthpyrite_MG_FD_204942 | JGI IMG/M metagenome (GOLD analysis project Ga0316206, IMG submission 204942) | Microbial mat bacterial communities from mineral coupon in-situ incubated in ocean water Damariscotta River, Maine, United States -... | ecosystem: Environmental > Aquatic > Marine >... | reverse complement strand
GACGATCCAGGAAATAGCGGCTCGGCACAAGGTGCACCCAAACCAGGTGAGTACGTGGAAGCGCCAGGCGATGGAAGGTCTGGGAGCGATATTTTCGGGTGGTACCGACAAGGCCCGTGTAGATCACGAGGACAAGGTCCATGATCTGCACGCCAAGATTGGCCAATTGACGGTGGAACGGGATTTTTTGGTCAAAGGGCTCAAGCGATGAGCCGGGGGACCCGCAAGGCGATGATTAAACGCGATCACCCCGATCTGAGTTTGAGCCGTCAATGCCAGGTTCTTTCTATCAGCAGGTCGTCGTTCTATTACGAGTTGAAGGGCGAGAGTCCGGAGAACTTGTCGCTGATGCGGCGCATCGATGAGCTGTTCCTCAAGTATCCGTTTTACGGCTCCCGCCAGATGGTGCGCCAGTTACGCCGCGAGGGTATTGATGTTGGTCGTCATCGTGTTCGACGCCTGATGCGATTGATGGGCCTACAGGCAATTTATCAGGCGCCGAGAACCGATGACCCTCACCCGGAACACCGTATTTACCCATATCTGCTGAGAAACCTGGAGATAAATCGGCCCAATCAGGTCTGGTGCGCCGACATCACCTACATCCCGGTTCAGCGTGGCTTTTTGTATCTGGTCGCCATCATGGACTGGGCGACCCGCCATGTCCTCGCGTGGCGGCTGTCGAACACCATGGACGCATCCTTCTGCATCGAGGCGTTGAGAGAGGCGTTGTCCAAATATGGCAAACCGGACATCTTCAATACCGATCAGGGCAGCCAGTTCACCAGCTATGACTTCACAGGCGTCCTTAAAGCGGCGGAGATCACGATCTCCATGGATGGACGGGGCCGGTGCATGGACAACATCTTCATCGAACGTCTGTGGCGCTCATTCAAATATGAGGCCATCTACTTGCATGAGCTGACCGACGGCTTCAAGGCTGAACGGGTTATCGGAGAGTGGATCGACTTCTACAACACTGAGCGACCACATTCCGCCTTTGACGGAAAAACACCGGCAGAAGCCTATGGCGCTGTCAGGCCTATGGATATGATGGATAAGCCTGACGGCTTACCCACATCCCCACAGGCTCAACAAGCAACAAGATGTGATAAAAAGGACCTTGGCAGCATAATCAGGAAACGGAACACACCTTAACGGAGCCGCCAAACTGTCCAACTATGTGGGACCACCTCAGTCAGGCGATAACCATCTCTGTACATTCTTAGGTGTCTACGAAAATAGGGGCGATTCAGTTTTCTGTATATAGAAAGATCCTGGTTCCCTATCAACGGTTAAAAATGGACATCCTACCTTTAACTTTTCATAATGATTGTGGTGCAAGTAGTTAAGAGAACCAATAATCTTCCAGCTATTGTTATGAGACAAAAATGCCTCTAGCAAATACTGCTCATTCCAAAATCGTACTTCAGAAACCAGCCATTCATTCAAGTAGTTTCTAGGTGAAAAAATATCATGTATGTGAACAATTACCCCGTTACTGAGGCGAGGAAGTAATTCTAAGTATTCAAATAGTACATCGCCTTCAGGCCTGATGATGTGAGAAGAATCAATAAATAAAATATCATCCTCTCCCAATTCTGAGAAAAAAGAAAATTCAACGTCTTCCACTTTCTTTCGAATAACAGATACCCCTGTTTTTTCTAGCCAATGCATTTCATATGGTTCTATACATACATGCTTACATTTATAATTGGGATTTTCTTCTTGGTTTTTCTGAATAGCTTTTATTGCCATGAGAGTAGAATTACCGCTTCCAACCTCAATTATATTTCTTGGTTTTTTTAATCTTATCAGTTGATACCAATAGTCAGCATCTCCAGATTCAAATGTGCCATTATTGTAATAAAATTGTAAATCATCCGTCTTTTCTATTGGAAAAGATTTAAGTTCCTCGGAGAAAATAAATCGTTCCAAAATTTCTAATTGTTCTTGGATGTTCCAGTTGATTCCGGGCAGATTCCTTTCTTCAGGGAAAGAGCGTTTTATTTCCCTCATATCGAATTGAGGTTCGTAATAATGGTTCCTTATCGGGAAAACACCTATATTAAACAAGGCATTTTTACACAAAGGCAATCTTTGAACACCGGCCTTCCTGATATTTTTTAGCAACCATGCAGAAGGGTAAACAAAAGGAACCAAAAAGATGTCTGCATATGGAATCAATTTTTTTATTAATTTATTCAATAGAATACTCCCTTATTTACTCTTAATTTAATTGACGTTAGGCTGAAAATTCTTCCAGTCGATGGTAGGGTTCGTTTGATAATTGTTGCCTTTTTTGGACAACTTGATCAAGCCGATACGGCATACTCTTTATATCGGTTCTTTTGCCCCCCCCTTAGACATGGATATATAGACTGCCATATTTCTTGTACGTAAGTGCTTTATTTCTAAGTATCTAATTAAAATTGAGGCGCCACCCGCCGCGCGACTCTATGGCCTCACCGCACCGTTTACGCTACACTGAATCAATTTTCAATCACCGTCGCTCATGCGATTTGCCGCTGTCTTGTTCATTGTGCTGACTTTATTCGGTGCATCCGCTGCCGCAACCACCCTCATGGCCAGCGACGGCGCGAAGCTTTCCGTGCGCATCTCTCCCGCGCACGGGAAATTCCTGCTGGTCTGGTTTCCTTGCTTTGAAGGCGCTGGCCCTTCGGCGCCGGCCATCCTCCATGGGCTATCACGCCATGGCGTCGAAACCTGGATACCCGATATTGCCGATAGCCGGTTTCTGCCCGCCACCCCGGAAAGCCTAAACAAAATTCCCGACACCGACATCGCGGATATAATCGCCCATGCCGCCGCCAATCGTAAGCAAGTCGTGGTGATGGCCGCCGGCCGCGCCGCGCGCAAGGTATTACGCGGCGTCCGCCTGTGGCAGCGCCGGCAGCCCGCTACCGCGCCGCGGCGGCTGGCCGGCGCCATTTTACTCTATCCGCATCTCTATGCCGGCTACCCTCTTCCGGGATCGGCGTCTCCCTACGCCCCGATCGCCCACCGCACCCGCCTCCCCATCGTGATCCTGCAACCGGAACGCGACCCAGGCAAATGGTGGATTCACCGGCTGCAGACTTTATTGGAAAACAGCGGCAGCCGGGTCGAGACCATCGCGTTGCCGGGCGTGCGCGACGCCTTTTATTTCCGCCGCAACCCGACGGCAGCCGAGCGGCGCGCCACGCGGCAACTGCCTAACATTCTGCTGAACGCCTTGCATGTATTGCACACCCTACGGGAAACACCCCATGACTAAGCGAGTTCTTGGTTTTCTCGCGCTATTGCTGGCGGCCGCGACCGCCGCCGCGCAGCCGCCGACGCCCTACACCGGCCCCACGCCGCCATTGGCACTGCGCGATCTTAACGGTAAAATGCATCGTTTGCGCGATTATCGCGGCAAAGTGGTCATGGTGCAGTTCTGGGCGACCTACTGCCCGCCGTGCGTCAAAGAAATGCCCTCCGTCGAGCGCCTGAAAGCCCAACTTTCCGGTAAACCCTTTGCCGTTTTGGCGGTCAATCTGGGAGAATCCAAGCAGCGCGTGCGCGCCTTTTTACGTAAAACCCACGTCCATTTCACCGTGTTGCTCGATACGCACGGTCAGGCGTTGCGCCGCTGGCGGGTGTACGCCGTGCCCAGCACCTTTCTCATCGACCGCCATGGCAACATCCGTTACCGCGTCTATGGCGGCCAAGCGTGGGATAAGCCGCCGCAAACCCAACTGATTGCCCGGCTGCTCGCGGAACCATGATGAACCGGAACATCATCCCGAATGTAGCCGCCGCCATCGAAGAGAATGTTCGCGCCGCGCTGGCCGAGGACAGCGGCGGCGGCGATCTCAGCGCCCGGCTGATTCCCACCGGCCGCCAAGCCGTCGCGCAAGTGATCTGCCGTCAGGAGGCCATCCTTTGCGGCACGGCATGGTTCGAGGAATGCTTCCGGCAAACCGATGCGTCGATGGAAATCCACTGGTATACCGACGACGGCAACTGCGTCGGCGCAGACCAAATGTTGTGCGAAATTCGTGGCGCGGCTCGCGCCCTCCTCACCGCCGAGCGTCCAGCGCTGAATTTTCTGCAAACCCTTTCCGCCACCGCCACCCGCACCTACCGCTACGTCCAAGCGGTGCGGGGTATCCCGGTAGTTATCATGGACACGCGTAAGACGCTGCCGGGGCTGCGGATCGCGCAAAAATACGCGGTGCACACCGGCGGCGGCGTTAATCAGCGTATCGGCTTGTCCGACGGCATTCTCATTAAGGAAAACCATATCCTAGCGGCCGGCGGTATTGCCGCGGCGTTGCGGCAAGCGGCGGAAATCGCGCCGCCGGACACGCCGGTGCAAATCGAGGTCGAAAACCTCGCCGAACTGGGACAAGCACTAGACGCGGAGGCTTGCCTGATCCTATTGGATAACTTCAGCCTCAAGGCGCTGCGCGAGGCCGTCCGGCTCGCCGCCGGCCACGCCGTGCTGGAGGCTTCCGGCGGCATTACGCTGGATAACGTGCGGGCGGTGGCCGAAACCGGCGTCCAACGCATTTCCATCGGCAGCCTGACCAAGGACATCGCGGCGGTGGATCTTTCGCTGCGCTTCGCGCAATAAACTAAAATCCGCGCAGCAAATACCACCAGACCGGCAGCGTCAGGAACGACAGCGGGATGCCGACACCCAGCATCAGGCCGACCAGTGGCGGGTCCAGGTCGTGCTCCAGCGCCACGATCGCGCCGGTAATCATGGGCGCCATCGCCGCCTCGAATAACGTGACTTGCAGCACTTCTCCGCGCGCGCCCAATACGCCGACAAACAATAGCAATAGCAGCGCGGGCCCGATGATGAGTTTAAACACCAGACCCAGCGCCAGATTGCGGCTATTCCCCGCGAGGTGGCCGAGGCGTAATTGATAACCCACCGATAGCAGCGCGAGCGGCGCCAGCGTTCCCCCCAGGCGGTGCAGCACGCTTTCCAGCCAAGGCGGAAAAGCAACCGGCATGAGTACCACTGCCGCCAGCAAGGCGATGAATGGCGGAAACAACAGTATCTTTTTCGCTATCGCGCCAATGCTTGGCCGCTCGGCGGTATAGTAACCGGCGACCAGCAAACCCAGGGTCGCCAGCACTAAGAAAGAACCGAGTTGATCGGCAATAATGCCGATTCCCAAGGCTTGATGGCCATAGTACGCTTCGATCATCGGCAGGCCGACGAAGGAGGTGTTGCCCAGCCCGCCGGTGAGCATTAACGCGCCGACGGTTTTCCCCGGTAGCCGCAGCCGCTTGCCCATCACGTAAAAGAAAGCCGCGCCCAAACCAAACAGCAGCCACGCCATCAGGGCTGCGTACAATAAAGCCGCCTGGGGATGCAAATGGTGGAGGGTCAGCAGGGTCAGCGCCGGCAGAGACACGTTGATAACGAAACCGTTCAGCACGGCAGGCGTGCTCTCTGGCATGCGTCCGGCGCGGCGCAGCAGTATGCCAAGCACAAAACAGCTGATGAGGAGAATCAGGTTATCCACGGTCTGGCGGCGGGAAGTGTCCGCTATCCGTCGTTCCCCTATTTCGAGGGAGCGCCACACCAGCATAACGCCCGCGCGTCGGCGTGGGGGCGCTAGCATATGACAAGGATAATCCCGTCCCGCTGATCTTGGTAGAAAATGTCATTTTCGCTCCCGGCATCGCTCCATTGCTTGCGCTGAGGCGGTTCGCCGCACCGCGCATGTCATGACGCCAAGTGTTCGCCAATCACTTTTTCAATGGCGTCGCGCGTGGCTTCCACCGTGATTGGCTGGGTGCTCTGGGCGATGGCGGTATCCGGGTCTTTCAGCCCGTGGCCGGTCAGGGTGCAGACGATGGTGCTGGCCTCGCGAATTTTCCCGGCGTCCAAATCCTTGATGACGCCCGCGAGCGAGGTGGCGGAAGCGGGTTCGCAAAAGACCCCTTCGGACTGGGCCAGTAGTTTCTGGGTGCGTAAGATCTCCTCGTCGGTGCATTCGTTAAACCAGCCGCCGGATTCGTCTTTGACCTTCCAGGCCTGTTGCCACGACATCGGGTGGCCGATGCGGATGGCGGTGGCGACGGTTTCCGGGTGCCGCACCATTTCCCCGCGCAGGAATGGCGCGGAACCGGCCGCCTGATAGCCCAACATGACGGGACGATGGGTCGCGCTCGCCTGCTGGTGGAAAGCACACGCACTTTCGCAGAAAGCACACGCCGCGGTTTGCTGACACACGGATTCGGAATAGCCAATCCAATGCGCGGTGATATTACCGGCGTTACCCACCGGCAAGGCATGGTAGTCCGGGGCGTCTCCCAACGCCTCGATGATCTCGAACGCGGCGGTCTTTTGCCCTTGCAAGCGGAACGGGTTGATCGAATTCACGATGGTGACCGGCATGGCGCGCGCCACTTCCTGCACCAAGCGCATGCCGTCGTCGAAATTTCCCTTAATTTGGATCACTTCGGCGCCATGCATCATTGCCTGAGACAGTTTGCCCAAGGCAATCTTGCCTTCCGGGATCAACACGAAGGCGGTAATCCCCGCCCGCGCCGCGTAAGCAGCGGCAGCGGCGGAAGTATTGCCGGTAGACGCGCAAATAATCGCTTTGGATCCCGCCTCCACCGCTTTGGTGACCGCCATCGTCATGCCGCGGTCCTTGAACGAACCGGTGGGATTCAATCCCTCGAACTTAACCAGAATACGCACGTCCTTCTTGAGTGTCCGCGGTAAGTGGCGTAATTCGATGAGCGGGGTATTACCCTCGCCCAGGGAAATGACCGGGGTGTCGTCGCCGACCGGCAAACGGTCGCGGTAATGTTCTATCAATCCAGTGTAATGCTTGGCCATGAATCACTTCCTTTGCGTGTAGCCTCAGCTACGGTTCAATTCTTCCAGACGGATGCGCACCGCTTGCCCGGAAACGGCCGGCAAGCGTTCGATCTCCGCAATCGCCCGATCGATGTTCTTTTCGACGGTGACGTGGGTGAGCAAAATGACATCTACCGTATCCTCGCCCGCTTTCGGTTCCTTTTGGATCATGGCGACAATGGAAATCTCCCGCCCAGCCAGAATGCGAGTCACATCCGCCAGTACACCGGGTTTATCCTCGACCCGCAGCCGCAGATAATAGGCGGTGCGGATTTCCCCTATCGGTAGAATACGTTCGGCCGACAACGCGTCCGGCTGAAAAGCCAGGTGGGGAACCCGGTGTTCCGGGTCGGCGGTATGCATCCGGGTCACGTCCACCAAGTCGGCCACCACCGCCGAGGCGGTGGGCTCGGCTCCCGCGCCGGCGCCATAATACAAGGTCGGCCCCACGGCGTCGCCTTTCACCAGTACGGCGTTCATCACGCCGTCTACATTGGCGAGCAACCGTTTTTGGGGAATCAATGCGGGATGCACCCGCAACTCGATGCCCTGCGCGGTGCGCTTGGTAATTCCCAGCAGCTTGATGCGGTAGCCCAGATCGCCGGCGTAGCGAATGTCGGCGCTCGTTAGCCCGGCAATGCCCTCGGTATGGGTTTTATCGAATTGCATGGGAATGCCGAAGCCGATGGCCGCCATAATAGTCAGTTTGTGAGCGGCGTCAACGCCCTCGATGTCGAACGTGGGGTCGGCCTCGGCATAGCCCAGCGCTTGCGCTTGCTTCAGCACGTCGCCGAAATCCGCGCCTTTGTCGCGCATTTCGGTCAAAATGAAATTGCTGGTGCCGTTAATGATCCCCGCGATCCACTCGATGCGGTTAGCGGTCAGTCCCTCGCGCAGGGCCTTGATGATGGGAATACCGCCGCCCACCGCCGCTTCAAACGCCACCATGACTCCGCGTTCCTGGGCGGCGGCGAAAATTTCGTTACCATGCAGCGCGACCAGGGCTTTGTTAGCGGTCACCACATGCTTGCCGTTGGCAATGGCCCGCATCACCCATTCCTTGGCGGGGGAATAACCGCCGATTAATTCCACTACGATGTCGATGTCCGGGTTATTCAGCACATCGGCGGCGTCGGTGGTGATATTCAGCGCATCGCCGGCCAGCCGGCGCGCTTTTGCCACATCGCGCACGGCCGCCATCTCCACCCGAATTTCACGGCCGGCACGGCGGGTGATTTCTTCCCGGTTACGCTGCAGTACCGTCAGCGTGCCGCCGCCAACCGTTCCCAGCCCTAATAAACCTACTTTGATTGGTTTCATCATGATTTAAATACTCAACAAATAGCGCCCGTATTCTCCCATGGGAGATGCAACGCCTTACCGAACACAATAGTCATCGCTTGCCGCCGACGCCGCAACGGCCATACGAACGCGCCAGCCCCAGCCCGCTCGCGGAATAACCGCGCCCGTCATGTGGCTTTTTTCTGTCCTGCGTGGCGACTGCGTTCATAACAACCCGTCTTTACGAAACATTTCCTTCAAGCCTCTCAGCGCTTGCTTGGTGCGCCCCTCGTTTTCGATAAGGGAAAAACGAACGTGATCGTCCCCATAATCGCCAAAGCCGATGCCGGGAGAAACCGCCACCTTGGCGTCGGCCAATAGTTTCTTTGAAAACTCCAAGGACCCCAGGGCGCGGTAAGGCTCGGGAATCTGCCCCCACACGAACATGGTCGCCTTAGGCACATCCACCATCCATCCCAGCTTATGTAACCCCTGGCACAACACGTCCCGGCGCTTGCGATAAGTCTCCCGGATTTCCGCCACGCATTGCTGCGATCCTTCCAGCGCTAAAATAGAAGCGACCTGAATCGGCGTGAAGGTGCCGTAATCGTGATAACTCTTTAGCCGCGCCAGCGCATGGACCAAGCGGCGGTTGCCTACCATGAACCCCACCCGCCAGCCGGGCATGTTGTAGCTCTTCGACAACGTAAAAAACTCTACCGCCACGTCTCGCGCGCCGGATACTTGCAGGATGGAAGGCGCTTGATAACCGTCGAAAACAATATCGGCGTAAGCGATGTCGTGTACCACGTAAATGCCGTGTTCCTTGGCCAGCGCCACTACTTTCTCGAAAAATGGCAATTCGACGCATTGCGTCGTCGGATTGCTGGGGAAGTTGAGAATCAGCATCTTCGGCTTCGGATACGAATCCTTAATGGCCTTTTCCAGCTCCTCGAAAAAATCCAGCCCGGCCATCATCGGCACGTGGCGAATATCGGCGCCGGCGATGACCGGCCCGTAAATATGAATGGGATAACTGGGGTTGGGCACCAGCACGATGTCCCCTTGGTCGAGCGTCGCCATGGTGAGATGGGCGATGCCTTCCTTGGATCCGATGGTGACGATCGCCTCGGCGTCAGGGTCCAAATCAACGCCGTAGCGGGTTTGATACCAGTGGCAAATCGCCTGGCGCAGCCGTGGGATTCCCTTGGATACCGAGTAGCGATGGGTATCGCCGCGCTGGACGGTTTCGATCAGCTTATCGACGATATGCGGCGGCGTTGCCCCGTCCGGGTTGCCCATGCCGAAGTCGATAATATCCTCGCCGCGTTTGCGCGCCGCCGCCTTCAACTCGCCGGTGATGTTGAAAACATAGGGCGGCAGTCGCTTAATCCTCGGAAATTCTTCCATAAAAATGCCGGCCGCCGGAAAATGACATAAAATGAGCGATTCTACCCGACAGCCCAAGGGCTAGCAATTGGAAGCCGCGCATGAAACTGCACGTTAATACCGTTATGACGGGGCAAAATCTTTTCACCGGCTACGGTGACGGATACGTCGTCGTGAATGACGCGCGCTATCAAGGCAATGTGATCGTGTCGCCGGATACCATCCGACCATGGCCCGTTGCCGGATTCGACTGCCTCGGCGAAGCGGATTTTTCGCTATTGGAAAACCTGGCGGTGGAAATCGTCCTGCTCGGCACCGGGGAAACGCAACGCTTCCCCCATCCCCGCTTGACACAAGGACTGGGCGCGCGGGGGGTCGGTTTAGATGTCATGAACACTCGCGCCGCCTGCCGTACGTTCAACATCCTATTGGCCGAAGGGCGGCGCGTGGCGGCGGCGTTGCTCTGGTAACGCCGCGATAGGGAGAACGGTGCCCCTCCGCCGCACCCGATTTAGCGCACAGGCCGTGGCATCAAGTCGGCAAAGCTGGTGACCGCGTTGAATTCCTCCACCGCCTTTTCCGGCTGGTGCGAATCCGGCCGGCGTACCGCCAGCAGGTGCGCGACGCCATAGCCGCGCGCCGCGCGCAATACCGGCAGGCTATCGTCGATCAGCAGCGTGCGGGCAGGCTGGTAGCTTTCCTCTTGGCGGAGTTTTTCCCAAAAATCGGGATGTTCCTTGGGCAAGCCGATGTCGTGCGCGCAGACCATGCCGTCGAAATACGGCGCAAGTCCCGTATGGCGCATTTTCAGGTCAAGACTTTTGCGATGGGCGTTGGTCACCAACACCGTACGTTTCCCCACTTCGCGCAGCCGTGTCAGGAATGCCGGCACATGCGGGCGCACCGCGATCAGATGGGCGACTTCCGTCTTCAGTGCGGCAATATCCAACGCGAGCGCGCGGCTCCAGTAATCGATGGAATACCAATCCATGGTGCCCAGCTTACGCGCGTAGTGCGGCATCAGCCGGTTACGGGATTCTTCCAACGCCAAGCCATGCTTTTCGGCGTAACGTTGAGGAACATGATGGAGCCAGAAATGGGTATCGTAGTGAAGATCGAGCAAGGTGCCATCCATATCCAGCAACACCTTGTCCACACCGCTCCAATCGATCACGGCGTGACTCCTGGGGCGAGATATCGCCGAAAGCGTGAACTGAAAAAACGGCTAGAGCAAGGCATCTTTTGATAATCCTTCGCGCCGCAAAATATTACGCAGCACATGCAAGGACTCCATTTGAATTTGCCGCACCCGCTCGCGGGTGATATCCAAGCTTTCCGCCACCGCCTCCAAGGTGTTGAGATCAAAGCCATTCAGACCAAAGCGACGCTCGATGACCCAGCGCTGTTTATCGCTAAGCTGCGCCAACCATTCCTGAACGAACGTTTCCAGTTCCGCGCTTTGCAGCAGACTATCCACTGGCACATTGTTATCGTCGGGAATGACCTCGCCAATGGATAGCGAGGGATCGATATCGAGCGGCGCGTCCAGCGAGGCAATCCGCTCGTTCAGCGAGAGCACCTTCCGCACATCGTTAATAGACCGCCCTGCCAGGTAGGCCACATCTTCCACGGTAGGCTCGCGCTTCCCTTGGGATTCAAGATGGCGGTAGGCGCGCAGACACACGTTTAATTCCTTGATGATGTGCACCGGCAGGCGGATAGTGCGCGATTGGTTCATAATGGAACGTTCGATATTCTGCCGGATCCACCAGGTGGCGTAGGTGGAAAAACGGTAGCCGCGTTCCGGATCGAACTTCTCCAGCGCGTGCATCAGCCCCAGGTTGCCCTCTTCGATCAAATCCAGCAAATCCAGCCCACGATTGATATAGCGCTTAGCGATATTGACTACCAGGCGAAGATTCGACTCGATCATTTTCTGGCGCGCCTCAAAGTCACCCTCGCGCACCAACCGGGTCAAGCGTAATTCCTCCACGGGCGTCAGCAGGGAATTCTGCCCGATCTCGTTCAGGTAGGCCTGGGTGACATCCCCTTGCAGGTCGACGAGGGAATAAACTTCCTCTTCGGCGGCTTCATCTTCTTCGGTCAATACTTCGGCGGCTTCATCGGATGACTGAAGCTCGTCGTCGGTATGCTCGCTCATGAGGATAGCCTAGGCAAATATTTCAAAGGATCGACCGGCTTTCCAAACCGCCGGATTTCAAAATGAAGTTCAACCTGTTTCGCGTCCGTATCGCCCATTTCCGCGACTTTTTCGCCTTTGGTTACCTTCTGGCCTTCTTTGACCAAAATTCTGCGGTTATGTGCATAAGCGCTGAGGAAGGTTCTATTGTGCTTGATAATAATCAACTTTCCGTAGCCGCGCAATCCACTACCGGCATAAACCACCTTACCGCTCGCGCTGGCCAGCACAGGCTGGCCGGATTTGCCCGCAATATCGATGCCCTTGTTGCCGCCATGATTGAAATGGGCGATCAACTGACCGCGGGTGGGCCATGTCCAGCCCACTCCGCCGGTCGTCGCCGTAAGCGGCTGCCCCGGCGTGGCCGGATGAAGTCCCGCGGCTGCGGGCCGGGGTGAGCTCGCCGGCGGAGCGGGCGTGACAATCAGTGTGGCGGGCGGTTGCGCCTGTGCCAAACGGCGCATCGCTGTCGCGGAATAGGGAATTTTCACCGCCTGCGGCTGGGTTTTGACCATCGCACCGCCGCTGGTAAGCGGCCGCGTCACCACCGGCGCGAGGCGCGGCGCGGCCGCCGTTGCGTTCGCCGCCCGCGCCGTGGCGGCGCCCGGCGGCATGAGGCGCAACACTTGCCCCGCTTTGATGTGGCTGGGATCGTCTATTCCGTTCCAGCGCGCCAATTCCCGATAGTCGAAGCCGAAGTCCAGCGCGATGCTGTAGAGCGTATCGTTTTTTTTCACGGTATAGGTTCTCGGCCGCCAATCGCCGCCGTAGGCCGGGCTGCCGGGGCGAATGGAATGGGAGACATCGACGACCGGCGCCAGCCGGGTAGTCGACGCGCAGCCGCCTAAAAAGAGGAAAACCGCCAGGATGAACCATCCCGCCATCCCGCCTACCGGCGGAAACTGGGTTGGCAATCCGGAAAAAAACCAATGGCGCGCTGCGTTCATGCGACTCCCGGTAATAAGGGAACGAACCTCACCGGCTCAAGAACGGTTTGCCGATACTCGCGGCCGGTTCTTTCGATCAGTGTCAACTGCTGTTCCACGTTGCCGATGGGTAACACCATCCGGCCATCCGCCGCCAGCTGCCGCAACAGATCTTCCGGCACGTGCGTCGCCGCGGCGGTCATGATGATGCCGTCGAACGGCGCCGCCTCGGCCAGTCCCATGCCGCCGTCACTGTGCTTAAGACGGACGTTGGCGGCGCGCAGTTCCCGCAAGTGTTTGCGCGCCTTGGTCAGCAACGGCGAAATCCGCTCCACCGAATACACGGCCTCCGCGAAACGGGACAATACCGCTGTCTGGTAACCGCAACCGGTGCCGATTTCCAATACCTTATTCAGACGCCCGGCGGCAAACAACACTTCGGTCATGCGCGCCACCGTGTAGGGGCTGGAAATGGTTTGTCCGTAGCCGATCGGCAGCGCGGTCACTTCATAGGCGCGGTGGGAAATCGCCTCGTCCACGAAGATGTGGCGCGGCACGGCGTTAATGGCGGCCAGCACCGCCTCGTCCTTGATCCCTTGCTGGCGCAGCAATTCCAGCATCCGTGCGCGGGTGCGCTGAGAGGTCATGCCGATGCCGTTCAGCCGCGCGCTATTCACTCACGTCATCCATTGCCGCAGGGAAGGCATTAACCCATGCTGGGTCAAGTCAACCTGCAACGGCGTCACCGACACCCGCCCTTGCGCCACCGCGTTAAAGTCGGTGCCCTCCCCCGCATCCTGCGCCTCGCCGGAAGCGCCTATCCAATAGACGGTATCGCCCCGAGGGTTAAGGGCCTTGACGACCGGCTCGGCTTTGTGGCGCTTACCGAGACGGGTGATTTCCATCCCTTGCAGTTCGCTGGGCGGCGCATCGGGGACATTGATGTTAAGCAGCATGGGTTGAGGAAACGGCTGCCGCTGGTAATTTTCGACAATCCGAGCGGCAACCCCGGCGGCGGTTTCATAGTTGCCCTTGGCAACGCTGGCGAGCGACACCGCCAGGGAGGGAATGCCCAGCAAGAAGCCTTCGGTCGCCGCCGCCACCGTGCCGGAATAAATAGTGTCGTCCCCCATGTTCGCGCCGTGATTGACGCCGGAGATGACCATATCCGGCAAGGCCGGCAGCATGCCGGTCACCGCCAGGTGGACGCAATCCGTCGGCGTACCGTTGACATAATAGAAACCATTATGCGCGCGGCGTAATATTAGGGGACGATCTAGGGTTAGGGAGTTGCTGGCGCCGCTGCGGTCGCGTTCGGGAGCGACCACGGTCACGTCGCACAGGGAGGACAGCGCAGCGGCAAGGGCGGCTAGACCGGGGGCGAAGTAGCCATCGTCGTTGCTCAGCAAAACTCGCATTCTCAACCTTTCGGATGCGGCGCAGACAGGTCGGGGAAGTCTATATTTCCGCCATGCGAACGCCCCGGCATGCGGTTTCCCGCAATCGAGGGCGGCGGATCTGCGTTGACGCCTTCAGCGCCCGAATTATACGGTATCGGGCGGCGGCAAGGCCAGTGTTATTTAGGGAAGATGGCGGCTTTCCGCGCGGCGGTTTGGGCGGGAATACCGTTCGCGTCGGTATTTCCCGCCCTCTTGACCGGCATGAGCGATCCGAAAGAAAACCAGCAAGGCCCATGGTGGCAAACGCCGTTAACCCAGCGGCTGCCAGGATTGAACAGCAAACGGCAAGGCAGCGCCCTCCGGCAGGCAATGGCGTGAACGCGATTCCGCGTATGTCAACGGTGCCGTTCGCCCCACGCCGCGGAGAGCCGGACATCCCCGCCGCCGGTGGCGAAGCGCCGCCTGAAACCGGCTGGCGCGCGTTGGCATCCGGCCCGTTAGGCGGTCAATTGGCTGACGCAACCGGCGCGTGGAGGCTAGATAGCCAACGCACGCCGGTCTCCGCCGTCAGGCGGCGCCAGCCGTGCTTTTTTCCATCGACTTAATCGGACGCTTTTTAAACCGACTGCGGTTTCTCGACAGATTGCGCTTGCTGCGCGTTGACCTGATCTTGTCTTTTCCCGATCAGCGCAACCACTTGGATATAAGGCATCTGAACCAGGGCATCCGAAACTACGCGAAGTTCATCCGGCGTTAGGTTCAGATTGTAGGCGCGCGGATTAGTTTCCATAATAGGGAAGTTTGTAGTTGACTCCGTCCAGCTTAAAGATCAAAAATCCGGCGGGGGCGGCTGGAAGGATGGCGGTTCCCGCGCTAGCGGTGCTTGCCACGTTGCCAACGGATGGAAACGCCATGGAATTTTGCATCTGCACCGGCGCGCCGGAAAATAGAAACACCGCTGCCGATGAATGGTACGATAAACTGAGATTAGCCGTGGTGTCGAAACGAATGGCTTGGTTTGCGTTCAACAAAACCGCTTCACCGGCATAGCTTCCTCGGCTAAGATCCATACCCGTCACCAGGGAATTGCCGAAGGTAATACCGGTCTCTCCCGATGAGAAGAGATTAATGGCGTTGGTCATCGCACCCTTAAGCAGTAATCCATTGCTTATGGTGGCGTTCGCGGCGTCTTCGTTCTGCGGGCCGATTCGAATCCCCGCGTAGATCGCCGGTGGGACACCGCCCGGGACGCCGATACCTGCGACAACATCGATCCCGATACGGCTGCTATTGGCATCGGCGCCATTGGCGAACACATCGACTTCAATGCCAACCAGCGCGGTCGTCGGGTTTGGGTTATTCGACCGATCGCGCGCCTCGACGACCGCCGCCCATGTAGGTCCGACTCCCGTCCCCTTATTTCCTTGACCATAGATGGCGACATCTTCTCCCGCCGTTGCATAATTATCCAGAACAGAGAGGATTCCCCATTCATAAGCGGCAACACCGCTGCCGGTTTTTGTGTAGCTGCGGAATGTCGGATTGACATTTCCCGCCGTTCCGCCAAGCAGCCCCGTGGTATCCCGAAAAACATAAGCGGCGACATTATAGCCGTCCGTAGCGGAGGGGGCGGCTTTAAAAAAAGTATTGATTCCACTGAACGTGTTATCGGCGGTCGTTTCAGCGCCATGGCTTCCAGTCACTGGATCCCACAGGGCATTGCCTAGCGCATCCTTAACGATTTGACGATACAGCGTCGCTGGTGCTCCCCATACAACCGCCTCGCCATTCGCGTCGAGGACAACGGGATTGGAATTTAAAACGGTTAGACCGGAATCCTACCAAGGATCCGCCAACGTCAGCGTTCCCGGCTGATAAAATGCAACGTTACCGCCTGCAAGCGGATTTCCATTACCATCGACAAATTGCTGTTTTCCGTTCGGTAATAACTGTCCCATCATGAATCTCCTAATGTTGTGTAACACACTAACCTTCGGATTAATCGGGATTTTCAACTACCGTGTGACACACTTCTTCATTGACAACTTCATTGCCTCTAACCGCTGACAACCCTTTTCCGCCGCCGCATACCAATGGCGGCTCGCGCAACAACCCGTCGCGGCGCGTGGAATAATCCGCGAACCCGGACGATAGCGATCCTCTACAGTGGAAAAAACAGCGGTTTACTGCGTGGCGGCGCGTTGCGCGCGCACCCAATCCTGCAATGTTTTTAATTGCGCGGCGATTTGATAGTACTGCTCGGCGTCGGCGGCGTGTCGCCGCGAGACGTCAGAGAGCTTAACGGCCGAGGGCGCGCCATTAAGGAAGGCGGCGGCATCGGGTACGGCGGACATTGCGCTGGCGTCGTTCCACAGGCTGACAAAGCCACGGGGAAGAACGCAGCCAGCATCCATTTGAATGGCGACATTTCTCGGCACCTCCTTGGTGATGGTCTTATAAATGGTTCGAATACGCGCGGTTGCGGCTTGCGCCTTCACCGCGTAGTGGCCGGTAATTCGGCGTTGCCGCCGCTGGATTTTCACCCGTTGCGCCGCCGCCTCGGCTTGATACCGCGCCAAACCGACCCGCGCCGCGTCGCGCTCCAGGCGCAGAGTGGCGGCGTAAAAACCAAGCGCCAACATCAAGGCGGCAACACCCAGCGTTTGCCAATGGCGGCGCATCAGGGTCAGTAGAAACAGGCTCATGGCTTCGGCTCGGTATCTTTCTTCATCAGTAAATTCGCGCCCACGGCGGCGATAATCGCCGCCAGGCCGGCGCCGTAAGCAGCGGGATTAAAAGAATGGCCCTGGGAAAGGTCGCAGCCCGCCAAGACCGTGTACGTCACCACCGCCCAGGTGCCGACCACCCGCCCCCAATCGTAGGTCTGCTGATCCACGCCGGTGTGAATATGCTTGAGAAACTCACACATATTCCGCTCCCAACGCCTTCAGCGCGCGGGCGTAATAGGCTTCGCGCTCTTGGATGCCGTTCAGGCCGCCGTTAATGCGCCGTGTAATGGCACGGAATTGCTCTTGATCGGCGAGCGTATTCAGATCGTGACGTTGCCAAAACCAAGTGGCGGAACGGCACGCTGCCGGCGGCTGCTCCAATAGCCGGGGACTGTCGATTAAATCGAGCCCCAGCGCGTCGCCGCACACTCGATAGTTGGCCCGTCCGGTGAGTTGAATCAGTCCCCGCCCTAAAAACCGCTTGCCGTCTCCCGGCTCGGTATTGCCCAGATCGGCGCGCCCCTCGTAGCGCGACTGCGCCGCCGTCGGCCCCCATAACTCGCGGGTAAAGCGCAACTGACCGGACTCGTGGGCGATTTGGGCGAGAAACGCCGCTTCCCGCCTGTCGGTGTCAATCGCGTACTCGCGCATGGCGTCGTTCAGCGGCGCTAAAAACTCGTCCGCCCGGCTGCCCGCCAGGGGCATGATTGCTAGTAATTGCTCCTTGGTCACCATCTCTACACTCCTTATTCGGTGAAAAAACGAACGCCGCGCGCCGAAGCCGCGGCATGCCCCCGCCAAGCCGGGCAAACCATCGATTCGGCCAGCCCGGCCGCGGGGAGAAAATGGATGCCCGGCGCGCGCCGATGGTGGCAGCGACCGGCGCGACCCGGCGGTGCCGGAACAGTGGCGCGGAAAATATCAACGGCGCGGCTCGCCGCTGGCCATCCGTCACGCGCGACCATCGCGCGGCCCGCGCCACGGGAGGGCGGCCCTACCCAGCCGCCAACGAAAGGAACGCCGCGCCAGCCCGGCGTGGCGCGAACCAACGAGCAATCCACCGGCCCCACGGGATAGCGCGACCCGGCGGCGCGTTCGCGGGCGTTATAACAATCTGACGCCGAGACGCGCCAGCAGCACCGACACCGCGACAATGGCGGCGATCTTCGCCGCTTCGCCGATCCAGCGGTTCTTGCGCGCCAGCTCCGCCCGCAGCCGCGCCTCCTCGGCGTTCTGACGCTCGGCGTCGATGGCCTCGGTCTTTTCCCAAAGACGGATAAATTCCTGGTCGTGTGATTCGAGCTTATGAAACAGGCGGTCGAAAGTCTTCCGGTCTTCCCGCCGCTCGGCGTCGGCAATCGCCAGCTTGTGCATATCCTCCGCCAGTTGTTTCAGCATGCCCTTCACTTCATCGAAGCCGGTGCGGAAAAAAGTCATTTCCGTTTCCAGGCGGGTTAAGCGTTGGTGGGAATCGGGTGTTGCGTCACTCATCGAATAAAAATCTTTCCGCCAATAAAAAAGCGCCTGACGGCGCTTCCTTTCCTAACTCTGGCGCGGCGGCCCTCAAGCCCGCGCCGCCCTCACCACACCACCGCCCGCGCCGCCGCGACCGTCGCCGCCTCGGCCGCCTGCGTGCGCAGCGCGGCGTAATGCGCCTGCGCCGCCTGCACATGGGCGACCAGATCCTTTTGCACTTGCGCCGCCTGGGCCGCGTCATGCGTGGCGAACGTCCATGCGTCCGCCGAATCGGCGCACCACAGCGATCCGCCGCCAGCGGCGGCCACGGCGTTGATATTGTCCTGATCCGTCCGCGCGCCGCCATAATCGAGGCTGATGCCCAGCGCGGCGGAAGCGAACCCGGCGCCAATCTGCGCCCGGCACGCCGCGCGCAAGGCCTCGAGCTGTGCCCGCCGCGCCTGGTCGAGCGTTATCAGCGTCGCCGGATCGACCGCCACGGGACGGCCCTTGCCGTCTGCGCTAATAGCCTGCCCGGCGGATTGCGCGGCCAGCAATGCGGCATGCTGGTCTGCGGTGATTTCAACGGCGTCGGTGGGAATGTGGTCTCCGTGGATAACGGAATCATAAAAACCACCTGTTGATTTTGCGAAGTAGCGCACGATTAATCCCCTCTCAATATCCAGTAGCCACATACGTGGTTGTATACCCTGCTATGCGCGTTACTGAGTCCGCCCATGCGCTATAATTAAAAGCGGTTAGCGATTGATTGCCACTATGCGTGGGAAAACCTGTGGCCGATCCACTGTCCCATAGTCCCAGAGTAATCGAGGTGCACGCATTCGGGAACGCAATTGGATATATGATAGCCAGCGCACCACTCCCAGACGATAGAGGCGTTGATCCCCACTGAATAATCAGCCCGCTGGGCAGCTTCTGGTAGCCAGCCGCGCCAAGCGAACTGGCGAAACTGGGCGTTCCGAACCCGGCGCTGACGACATACCACAGACTTCCGGAACCATTGGCGGTAACGGTAATACACTCGCCGGCCGAGACGCCCAGGGTATTCGCTATTTGATCCAGGGAACTCATAATCTGTTCGCCGCCATTTCCTTGCAGGGTAAACGAATAAAATGTCTTGAACGTATAGGTTCCTCCCTGCGGAAGCGACGCGAGTGGCGGCAAAGTCACGGTCAAACCGGAGGCCTCCACTTCGAACCAATGCCCCGCGTCCGTGGCCAAAAGCGTGGTGCTGGCCTGAACGGGAATACCGAACGCGTTTTGAAAATGAAGTCCCTGCCGCGTTGAAAATTCGGTGGTCGCAATCTGGGTTGAATCGTCGAACTGCCCCGGTGTCGGCGCGGTGGGCGCGCCCGTGAGCACCGGACTCGTCAGCGGCGCGAGCTGCGTCAAGGTATGGGGAATAAACGGCGCGCCGGGGTAGGGTTGGATGTCCGCCGCCGTGATCGCGGTCTGGCCGGCGGCCACCGTCACGATAGACAAACCGATATAGCCCACGTCCGGCGCCGGCGTGACCTGGCTGCCGCTGGTTGCGGCGATGCCGGTCTTGCGCTTCACCTGGCACACCCCCTGGCGCACCGTTGCTTGCGCCGTCCCGCTGTTGTCCGGGCCGCTGTAGGCTTGCGGCGGATTGCTGGCGTTGTAATACGACAACACCACCGGATCGCCATCGACATCCTGATAGGCCGCCTGCACCAGATAATTCACGCTGTAACCGGCGGTGGCCGGCGCCGGGCAGTTTATCGTCACCGGGTCCATCAACAGCCCCTGCTTCAGAATGCTGTGGACGGTGTCGGCGGCCAGCGAGCCGTAGGCGACGCCATCGACATTATCCACGCTATATATTTCCCCCGCCGCCACCTGCACTTGCAGCGCCGCCGGGCTCACCGGCGCGCACGCCAGCCCGTTAAGCAAATCGCCCTCGCCCAGCACGGCGGCGGCCAGCTTCGACAAGCCGATTAGGGCGTATTTATTACTATTGAGCAGGTCGGTCTCGAGCGGTATCGCACCCGGATAAACAATTTGGCGATCCATAAAAACGCTCCCGTTAGATGTTGATTAAACTGCCGCGCGGAACGCGGAGATTGCGTGAATCGAATGAAAAAATGAAAACGCGCGCAGCGCCCGGCGGCTGGGGCCACCTCGCGCCAGCGGCGCAAAAGCAGCTGCCGGAACCGTTAAGACTGGCGCGGACGCGCCCCGCCGCGCGCCCCTCGGCGGCGCGGACGCCGCCGCCGGCCCGCGCCCGCCGGCGCTTGCCCGTAAACCGGCGGCCAGCCATTGGAAAAATCGTAGGTGGCGGGGTCGGCGCTGGCGTTCAGCGCCGCCTTGTGGGCCTCGGCGGCGGCGAAAATCGCCTGATCGCTGGCCACCGCCGCCGCTAACATTTCTCCGACCAATGGCGGCGTCATCGCCACAAAGCCGCCGTCCATCGTCTTCCACTGAAGATTCGACGGGATATTCGCGCCGAGCAGCGCCAGGCCGAGCTGCTGGGCGCGGCTCTTCTGGTCGCCGTGGAACCATCGATCGACCCCGTTCACCGCTACCTTGTAGCCGCCCTGTTCGGTGCGGCGATTCCGCTCGGCCTTGATCGCTTTCCATTTTGCGGATTTTACCTCGGCCAGAGTGGGGCCCGGCGGGGCAGAGAACGCGCCACTGGCGGCGTCATACGCCCACCCTTCCTGCGGTGTGGGCGTGACGTCGGTAACATCCACGATCATAACGCCGGGCGCAAATTCAGGCGCTGCCTCCGCCTGGAATACCCAATGGGCGCAGCCGTACAGTACTTGAGCAAATTTTCTCATCGCCTCACCACCATTCCACTAAAATAAATCCATCGGCCCCGTTGCCTCCGGCGTACTGCGAACCACTTCCCCCCGCTCCGCCGCCGCCATATAGCCCACCAGGGTTACCTATCCCGCCGTTTCTCCCGCCAGGGGCGGCGCCAAACATACTACCGCCGCCACATCCAGATAAGGACCCCCCGGCAGCGGTGGATCCATATACAGCGGAGCCTCCATTTGCGCCGCCTGCGCCTCCGGCTACGCCAAAACCGCCACCGTTGCTGGCGACGAGAGCGCCGCCGCCACCACCGCCGCCAGAACATGAGAGATACGTTCCGAAGCTGGATGTACCGCCGGCAGATCCATTGCCGCCGTCCGTCGGATTAGTAGCGCCGGCCCCTCCGCTCCCTCCAGCGCCACACGTAATGGTAATGGGTACGCCGGGCGTTACCGAGATGGGCTGCTTAAGCACGGCATCTCCGCCACCTCCCCCGCCGCCGTCAATGTACGCGCCGCTGGCGTTGGTGGATCCGCCACCACCGCCACCACCGCCACCGCTCATTGACACGTAAACGGTATCGCCTGTCGGCGTAAATGTTCCGCCGCTGGTAAATAATTGTTGTCCCCGTGTCACACCATGGGCGGGGTTTAGCAATACCCATTGATTCAGCGTCATATCGTATTGCAACGCGATCCAGTGGCCAGCGCCCGCAATATCGCCTGCCACTAGCGCCAATCCATCGCCCTTGACGATGGCCTTGGCGGCGATGACACCGCTGTTGGGGGTATAGGTCGGCGTGGGGGTGGCGTTGGCCGCCGCCGCGCGCACGTACAGTGTCATGCCGTGGGTCAGCGCGGTGATCGCCGGGGTGTAGCCGGCGGTGAGCGCGTCCGCCGTTCCCCCTGCATTGGCGGCGCTGTAACTCGTCTCCTGAACGCCGCTTTGCGTGGCGTAGCGCGCGTCGCCGCTCGCCTGGCTGATTTTCTGCGTCAGGGTTTCGGTGATGAACGGCGCGGCGGGAGCGATTTGGATGTCCGCCGCGGTGATGGCCGTCTGGCCGTTGGCGACGGTGACGAGGTAGGCGCCGACGTAGCCGGGATCGGGCGCGGGCGCGGCTTGGCTGCCGCTGGTTGCGGCAATGCCCGCTTTGACCGTGACTTGGCATATGCCTTGGCGCACGGTGTGTTGCGCTGTCCCGCTGTTGTTGGGGCCGCTGTACGCTTGCGCCGGGTTGGCGGCGTTGTAGTACGGCAGCGCTGTCGCGCCGCTGTCTTGGTCGAAATAGCCGATTTGCACTAGGTAGACGACGCTGTCGCCGGCGGTGGCCGGTGGGGGGCAGTCCAGGGTGACCGCGTCCAGCAGCAGCCCTTGTTTCAGTAGGCTGTGCGCGGTGTCGGCGGCCAGCGAGGAGTACGCAGTGCCGTCGAGGTTGGCCAGGGCGTAGATTTCGCCCGCCCCGAGTTGCACTTGCAGCGCCGCCGGACTCACCGGCGCGCACCCCAGGCCGTTGAGCAGGGTGTGGGTTCCCAGTACGGCGGC
>Ga0316206_1001334_pt1 | contig 22628 bp, 23 predicted proteins | sample 6monthpyrite_MG_FD_204942 | JGI IMG/M metagenome (GOLD analysis project Ga0316206, IMG submission 204942) | Microbial mat bacterial communities from mineral coupon in-situ incubated in ocean water Damariscotta River, Maine, United States -... | ecosystem: Environmental > Aquatic > Marine >... | reverse complement strand
TTTCGAATTTAGTTTCTTTTTTTTGTCAGAATACATAAGCAAATTCCTCGGTTAACAGCGTAACGCAAGAAGGTATTCTTTCCATAAATCTTAGGTATTTAGGTGCCTTAAATTTCTAACCAGTACAACTAATGCCACGTGCGACAGCATCTAAGGCAATACTATTCTTTGTTTGTTGGACCAATTCAAAAATATCTTCGTTCTGCAAAACATCATTTTTTAATAATGAAATAAAAAGGGTCGCGAAATAATCTCTGCGACCTATCTCACTTTCCTTAATTTCTTCTGTTAAAAAATTAAAGGCCGTCTCTTTTATAATTTTCTCAACCTCAGAAAAATTCTGCTGACCTATATTGCGGTAAAAAGCAAAATAATCAATCTTTCGCAAGGTTCCTGTTTCTTTAGACTTTAATTTTCTCATTAAAAGACGTTCAAGATTGGGAGACCTCGCCAATTTCTCTCGATACAACTTAGACCTTGTTAAATCATTTTCGACTGCAAGTTTTTTATCCAAAGCATGAAGAGCATTTAAGTTATACCCCAATAACTTCTCATCGCTTAAAACTTCATCTAAAACATCGTTGAGTTGTGTATTTGTGAGACGCTTTTTTAAAAGACAATCTAATTCTTTTGCACGTTTTAGCATCGTATTACCAGTCGAACTCAATGAGGGAAAGGCCAGCAAATCGGAATTGTTAAAAGAGAATGGTAGCGGTCGCCCCGCGATTAATTTCGCCCGACCATGATAAAGCCAAGCCTCCACACCTATCTCTTCTTCTATAGCAAAACAGGGAGCGAGTTCTGGATTTCCTCCCTGCAAAAGACCGAGAATGGCCCGCGCATAATGGGCGGCGGTTAAATCGCTAAAATTACTGCTAGGGTCCTCAAAAAACTCTTTTCTATCGTCTATTAAGCGGGAAATATGAGCGATATGATAAGGAATTGAGAGTTCACTTTTCCACTTCACCCCAGGGGCCGATTTAGTCCAGCCAAAAAGTCCCGCACGGGGATAAATCCTAAGGTAGCGTGTCGATAATGGGTTATCTTGATCCAGGGTATCGCTAAACTCCATTTCCAGCTCGGCAAAACTTTGTGTTAAATTGTCCTCTACTAAAACTGCCCCCACCCTCTCTCGATGACAGTCTGCACTTTGGCAATTATCTGCATTTACTTCAGCTTCACCTGTCATCCCTCCACCTTCGGCCTCTCTTTCATCACTAACGATTTTTTGCCCCAAGGTCCGACATCCCTGCAACCACACAGCTTTAATATTTTCAAAAAAAGCTTTGTATTTGGGGTTACAAGAAAGCTTTTCCATAAAGTCAAGATTTAGAGAACCTTCTGCAAGCTTCCCACCAAAGGCGCCTGTGTGATGCCCAGAGATAACCAGGCCATCACACTTTGCTCCCGATTGAATCATTTTTTCAAAGGATTTATTGGGATCGCTATTTAATGTTTGAAACTCTGAAATGCTAATAGGCGTGTTGGAAACTTTGTTGAGCTTGCCTAAAAACTTACCCATCTCTAAAAATTCTTTCTCATTATTTAAGGAAAAATAACATATATGCGCCCCTTCCTTTGCAAATAAAAAAGATACTAGACCTAAATAAAATGACATTATATATATAATCTTCACTTTATGACCTATCGGCAGGTCGGGAATATTATCTTAAATTTAGGCCAATTTATTTTCCTCTAGCAAAGGTAAATGGTAAATATTTCGCTTTAGCTCCCGCGGGTCAAGGGATCTCTGGTTAGGCAAAGAAATAATATCCACTTGGGCAAACGTCTGCCCGTGGGTATGAGATTTTTTATGGTATAAAATTTGCGCTTCAACTTTTTCTGCATTTTCTTTACAAGTGATACAAAGAGTCGCCGTGGGTCGAGCGTATAGACGTCCCAGCTCAATCTCTTTTTCACATTCTTGACAAGTTCCAAAGACTCCCTCTTGAATGCGCTCTAGAGCGTCGACAACTTTTTTTAAATAGAAGCGCTCTCTACCTTTTAATTTTAGTCCTAGTGCCTGCTCTCTCTCATCCATTGCCCGGTCTGTTTGATCACCAAGAGTATGCCCCGTGGCCATTTCCTCAGAGACAACGGCCTTATTGCCGGTGGCATTTTTGATCATCCCTCTAAACAATTTTGTAAAATGAACAATTTCTTTTGTTCCCATGACATCCTCCTGTTCAACCATTTCTGGCCATTCTATTGACGACTTCCACCTCATTGATAGATCGTCTTATAGCTTGGAGATGCGAATTGTATGCCAAAAATAAATAATGCATTTACGATGACTTATAAAAAAAGGATAAGTATGTCCCTACGGACAAAAAGAGACTGGTTAACTTTTGATGCCATTTATTATTCTAATTCAAACTCTTTTTCGGCCTTATCAAAGACCCCGGAAGTCAATTTAGTTAATCGCTCCGTGGCGACTTCTTTGAATTTAAAAACAATCAAAGCGACAACCGCCACCAACAGAATATACTCCGTAGATGTTTGCCCGTCCTCGTCTTGCCAATAATTTAAAATCAAATCCTTCATAACCTACCGTCGAAGTCTATTTAAGAGTCTATCACTTCTCTATTTTAACTCATCTCAGGAGCAATTGAGGTGAAATAGATAGTAAAAAAACATTTCGCTTTAATATCTATGGGTTAAGAGTCATTAGCTCGATTCGCTCTCGCCTTAAATTGCCCAATTTTTATGCCAACCCATAAATTTATAAGGAGTTACCTTCTCGGGCGGACTAATCAGCGCCTGGATAATATTGGTTAGCTTGGCAAAGATAATTCTGCACATAATCGGTGACAGCATCTTCCAATGCGGAAAACTTAAAATGCGGTAGAAGTTTTGTAAACTTCTGCATATTAGCTTCGGTGAAATACTGATATTGACCTCTCATCTCTGGGGGCATATCGATAAAGTTTATTTCTGGTGCGCGCCCGAGGGCGGTGAAAGTGGCAGTCACAAGGTCGTAAAAAGTGCGTGATTTTCCTGTTCCCATATTATAAATACCAGACAAATTTGCATCGTTAACCTTCATCATTTCCATCATCGCCCGCACTATATCCACGGCATAGACAAAATCTCGTCTTTGCATGCCATCTGCAATCCCCTCTTTATGAGATTTGAATAACCCCACGCTACCCTTGTCGTGAATTTGTTCAAAGGCCTTGTGAACCAGAGAGCGCATGGAGGCTTTATGGTATTCGTTTGGCCCAAAAACATTGAAAAATTTTAGCCCCAGCCACAGCGGAGGTTTTCGAGTTTGCCTAACCACCCACTCATCGAATAATTGTTTGGAATAGCCATACGGGTTTAAAGGGCGCAATGAACGAATAAGTTTATGCTCATCACGGTAGTCATTTTCTCCCGCACCATAGGTGGCGGCCGAGCTGGCATAAATAAAAGGGGCATTATTCTGCAGCGCCAAATCATAAAGGTTTTTAGAATAATTGACATTATTATAGATTAAATAATCCATATCGATGACGGTGGTAGACGAGCTGGCGCCGAGGTGAAAGATAAAATCAATTTCCGGATAGAGGGCATCGTGGCCAGCAAAAAATTCATCTGCATGGATATAATTTTCAAATTTAAGACCATTCAAATTTTTCCATTTGCTGGTGTCGCGCAAGCGATCCACCACGATGATATCCTCTCGGCCGGCCTTATTCAGTTCTGCCAACAATAAGCTGCCAATAAAACCTGCTCCACCTGTTAATAATATCATTTTGTTCTCCCCTTCAACTATGATGTCTTGCTAGATAAGGATGTACGATCAACGCCACCGCCAAGATGCCCACTTCAAAAAGCGCCGCCAACGGCAGCCATAGGCCCATCATGGTGATAACGTCTGGCGGGGTTATCATCGCCGACAATACCGCAAAACCTAAATACACATATCTTCTTTTTTCTCTTAGCGAATATTTTGTCACGATGCCCATAAATCCTAAAATTAAAAGGACATTGGGGAGTTGAAAGACCACCCCCAAAAAGACCAGCACCTTGGAAGATAAAATCAGATACTCTTTCAAGCTAATACTAGCATTGACATTGCCAACACCAAAACTTAGTAACGTCTCAAAGGTCAGGGGAAAAACCACAAAATAGCCAAAGAGCACCCCAAGTACAAACAATAAAAAACCAACAAAAATGAATGGTTTTACCGCCTTGGTTTCATGCTCATAGAGTCCGGGCTTTACAAACCTCCATACTTCGTAGAACCAAATGGGAGAGGATAATAAAATAGATGACCAAAAACTGACCTGCAATTGGGAGAGAACTTTGTCCAGCAACCCTAAATAAACAATCTGATCTTTGCTATCCTTTGATAAGGCCCCACGTAATGGCGCCAATAGAAATTCCGAGATCATGTCGCCAAAGGAATAGGCGATAAAGAAGCTGACGGCAAGGATAATGACAACTCTGATAACAGTTTTTCTCAATTCTTCCAAATGCTCTGTCAAGCTCATCTCTTTCATATTTATAAAACCCTGTTAGGTCTAAAACCTTTCCCGATAGATTTCCCACATTATTCTTTTTTTATTTTATACATACCTAGAATACTAGGAATTGGGTATAATTGATTGCTATGAAACAATTTAATTTTAAAATATTTATACTCTTCAATCTATTTTTATTGCAGCAAGCAAATGGCAATATTAGCAATACCTTAAAATGTTTGGCCAACGAGGAATTGATTATTCATCAGGCGAAATCAAATGGCCCGGTTTACCTGCTCAATCAAAGACTTTTTAATTATTTTAGAAGCCTTAGTCGCATTGATATTAAAGACTCCTATTATGCGAAAATATGCCATCATCCAAACTTTTCCCCTTCAGTGAGTATGCTCCACCTACTCTTGATAGAGGGAAAAAAAATATTTCACTTCCCTAAATTAGGCAAAAAGTATGACACCCAAAGAGCTGTGTTAGACGATGCTATCCATAGCTTGATCGAGAAGTCTCCACATATATTTTTCAATTTCCTCTCAAAGCTACAAGGACTCACTGGCCAGGCAAATTGCTTAGGGAAAAATATTCCCCACCTGAATTATTTTTTAGATCGTTTTAAATATTTAGAAGTTGATATTCCCATGCAACAATTGCTAGAAGAAAAAGGTAAAATTGAAGAAATTTTTACTGCCTTAAAAAAATATAATAAAATTTTGCATAAATGTCGGCGCGTAATGAAGCCGCCCCAGAAAAAAAAGTCAGCAGTAATTTAAGCGTAGAAAACTTTAAAACCGATATTCATTTTCTCTCTGACATAAGTTTCAATAACACTTATTGCAAGATTTTCCTCTGCACGCAGGGTTAAATCATAGCCATTTAAAGAAATGATTTCGAGATCTCCACTGAGCCCTTTTAAAATTTCATCCAATAATATAATCATTTGCGCAGGATAGAGACCTTGAATTTTTAGCTGCTTGGTTTTATCTGTGGCGAGGCCAAAAAAATCTTTGGTGCGAGCTATGATACCAGCGATATCATTGGAGCAACTGGTACAGCCTCCCCCGGCCATGGTTTCATCGGTGACACCTTTGCCGTCGATCTCGGGGTTACTATGCACTAAGGCCATGATTTGCGCCTCATAGAGGCCAAAACAGCGGCATACCAAGGAGTCTGGATCTTGTTTTAAAAGTTTATGCCGTAGAGGTTGGTCTTTAAGATTGGCCAGCGCCAAAGAAAATAAAGCGTGAGGCATAAAGATAAAAGGCTTTAACCCCTCTTCTGTTCGGGAAAAAATTTCTTTAAATTCTTCTAAATGGACGGCAAAAAGTTTTTTATTTTCTAGCCAACGACAAAAGGCAGATAAATAAGCGACCCAAAAATCCTCTTTTGCCGAGGTAAAATAGGCCGCAACAATGACCTCAGAGGCATTAATATCTAAAAACAATTTGTATACTTGTTGCTGCAAAACGATTTCTGCGTTGATAGTATAAAAAGTTGGGGTTGCGAAATGATAGGGATTCTTCATCTCTTCTGCATAGTCATAGCGAAAGTGCATCTCTCTCCTCAGTCCGCAATGTCAATACTTCAAAACCGTCCTCGGTTACCAAGACAGTATGCTCAAATTGCGCCGATGGCAGGCCATCTTTGGTGATCACAGTCCATTGATCCTCCAATAAAACACAATGCCTTTTGCCCAAATTTATCATCGGCTCAATGGTAAAGGTCATGCCCTTCTTCATCTTCGCCCCCGTTCCCTTTTTTCCTACATGCACCACTTGCGGGGCCTCGTGAAATTCTCTGCCGATCCCGTGGCCACAATATTCTTCCACCACAGTATATTTATGCTGGTGAGCGTACTTTTCAATGGCCGCCCCAATATCCCCAATATATCCCCCTGGGCGCACAGTTTTAATGCCCTCCCACATACATTGATAAGTAATCTCGACTAGTTTTTTCAACTCTGGCTTCACCTCACCCACAAAAAATGTTTTATTGGTGTCCCCATGAAATTTATTTAAATAGGTCGTGACATCAATATTCAAAATATCCCCATCTTTTATGACATCTTTTTCACTGGGAATACCATGGCAAATGACTTCATTAAGGGAAGTACAAATAGATTTTGGAAAACCATGATAATTTAATGGCGAGGGATACGCCCCATGATCGCAAATATACTCGTGACAAATTTTATTTAACTTTTCTGTACTCACCCCGGGAATAATATACTCCCCTATCATTTCCAGAGTTTGCGTGGCCAGTTTACTGGTTTCTTTCATTAATTCGATTTCTCGGAGAGATTTTATAGCGATCATTTTAGGTTCCTTAGGGCAATGGCCAGGTGATTCATTTCATTCTTTATCTTACGATATATCGCAATAATTTTCAGGCCAATACTGATATAGATCACAGTATCTACCAGACATTTGCTAAAATGGCAATGCGTCAAACACAGAAAACCCATTGATTTAGCTGGAAAAACTCCGGAATATTCGCTACCAATATAGGTGATGACCCATTTAAAAATCATTCGCTTAGGCATTTCACCTTATCAAAATCAGCAATTCCCGCTGTGGGAGAAAACTCAATTCAATGAACTTTCACCTCAGCTCAGTTATGCTTTCCAAACGGAACTCAAAGAATTGCAATCTGACAGTATTATAATCACCAATACAAATATTCAAACAGATTTTTTAAAAAATCTCTGTAAGGAAAAGCTTAAGCTCATCATTCATCCCAATAGTGGGTACGATAATTTTTCTGCAAAACTCGTCGCCACCCTCGATTGTCCCATTATAATTGGCCATGGTATCAGGGCCCAGGCCGTCGCCGAGTATATTTTGGCGTGCCTGTTCCAACACTTTACCGCCCCACCATTTTCTCGCCAATGGGACCCTTCCAGAACATGGCAACGAGAGCTTCTTTGCCACAAAAAAGTGCTTATTTTAGGCCATGGGCATATCGGTAAAATACTCGAGCAATCTTTAAAACCCCTGGTCAAAAATATCTGTATTTACGATCCCTACAAAGGCAAAAAAACATTAGACCTGACAGATGCCGATATCATCATACCCGCCGCCTCTTTAAATCATTCTTCTGAGCATATGATTAATACAGAATTTTTACAAAAAATTTCTCAGCGGGCGGTGATCATCAATGCCTCACGGGGAAAAATAATTCATGAACAACAATTATGCCAATGGTTGCAGGCGCACCCGCATGCCTTTGCCTATCTCGATGTTTTTGCAAAGGAGCCCCATGATTTCGCCAGCTTTAAAAATTTACCTAATTGTCAATGCACCTCACATGTAGCGGGAGTTTTCCGTCATTTAGATGAAAAAATATTGGCCTTTGAAAGGCTGGTGGTGCAAAAATATCTCGCAGGTTTTGATTTTTTTTCCCCGCATGAATTTAATAAAGCATGCAATTTAAAAAATAAATTATGCAACCAACAATTAATCTAGGGGCACTATGCAAGTAACTTGGCAAGAACTCAAATCTCTCGTGGAAACTTATTTATGCCCCGCTGGCGCAGGTGTGCATAACCCACCTATCGCCTGTGCAAAAAAGCAGGCCTTACAAAGTCTGCTCTATGCTCCCGCCACAGACGTGACAGCGTGCTGGAAAGAATCATTAAACCAACTTCCCCTGGCAGGCAATACCATATTATTAGGCATCCCATCGGACCGTGGTAGCGCTTTACAAAAAGGCGCCCATTTGGCGCCCCTCTACTTAAGAGAGGCACTTTTGCAAAGTGGCGAGGATCTCCCCTATTTCGACATTGGCGATGTCAAAGTCAATCCTCACCTCTTGCACGATGAGGATCTCAATGGACCAACCATTTCCCAATGCCAAAAATCCATGTACAACCTCGACCATACTCAACTACCGGTTTCTCCCCTCTCTATAACCGAGGACTTTTCAGAAAAATTTTTCGCCCTTTTTCCCGCTAAAAAAATCTTTGCCCTCGGAGGTGATCATTCGATAAGCTATCCTTTGCTAAAAACCTATCTGGCAGCAAAAAATCAGCAAGGCAAAAAAACTGCGATCATTCAATTTAGTGCCCACTCCGGCCTGGCCGCTGAAAATCCTGGCGTCCACGTTAATGCTGCCACCTGGTTAACCCCGTTGCTCCCGGCGCTAGAGACATCTAACCTTTGTTTTCAAATTGGCCTGCAAGATATTGCAAAACGAGAAAAATATACGCCAAAAAGTCCCGGTGTGTTTTATTATAGCGCCCAGCAAGTCAAAGATGGCCCCTCATCCGTCGCCCTAGAAATTATCCAATCTTGCAAAAACGCTCAAGTGGACGAGCTCTATGTCAGCTTTGATATTGCCGCTCTCCATGCAGATTACGCAGGTGCCACTGGAAACCCCTCAAGCAATGGACTCTCCCCTCACGAACCAATGGTTATCTTACAAGAATTGTTTGAAAGCTTCCCCATTACGGGAGCGGATATGCTGGAGATTGCTCCCTTGGTTAAAGCCACCCCCGGCCAACAATTAGAACCGGAGACCACCTTAATGGTAGCGGCGGCGCTTGCCACATTTCTCATTCAGGCGTTAGCACGCCCCCATGAATAAAAAAAAAGGTCATTGATCATGAACAAGGCGCATCCCCAAGACATCACCTTAAAAACTCTCACCCATTATGCAGAGAATCCTGACGGCTTCTGGCAGGGCACCAAAGATCACGACGTCACCCAAAATATTCACGCCCTTCTAAGCAATATACAAAAGCCTGGCCCCTTTAAAATTTTAGACTTTGGCTGTGGCCCGGGCAGAGATTTAAAAACCTTTCACGACTTAGGCCACGACGCCTATGGGCTGGATGGCCTAGCAGATTTCTGCCAAATGGCGGCAGCCTATTCAGGGCGCAAAGTCTACCACCAAAACTTTATCAATTTAAATTTACCGGCCTCTTTTTTTGATGGAGTTTTCGCCAATGCTTCTCTCTTTCATGTGCCAAAAGACCATTTAACCAATGTTCTAGAGACCCTGCATACAGCATTGGCCGACAACGGGATTCTTTTCTCCTCAAACCCCAGAGGAAGCGGAGAAGACCTAAACGGCAGCCGCTATGCCAATTTCATGGAAAAAGATAACTATCAAAATATTGTGGAAGCGGCAGGTTTTCAATTACTCGAACATTATTATCGCCCTCCAGGGCAACCAGTAGAAACCTGCCCCTGGTTGGCCTGTGTCTTTATAAAAAAGTCATAATGACCAGCGCTAACAACAAACCAATGACTCTGAAAAAGACCCGAGATAATGATCATTGAATTCTCTTTGCCACCGCCCTAAGAATAATTTCTTTCATATCCCGGCCAGCACTTTTCCAAAGCTTTTTTTCCACCTTGCGCATGGAACAAGTGGCACATTGTTTAAAGAGACCCGCATAATTGCAAATCGACATACAGGGGGAATCATAGGTTCCCTTATTTTTTTGTTTTTCTTTGAGCGCAAGGTCTAATTCCTTAGCATCTTCCGTCTTTAACATCATGACTCCCACCCTTGTACGATTTTTTAAATGATATTGAATAATCTTCAATCACTAATACTATAAATTTATGAAAATAAAACACAGAAAAATTTAAATCTAGTTTTTAAGCTAAAAAAACCTAGAGTCTTTTTGTAATAAATTATTCTCCGTCTTATAAGATAAAAATTTTTGACAAATATCCCACCTAAACTGCTCTAGAGGAGTTGGGTTTTGAGGCAGTAAATATGTGCCTTCTGCTTTTTCTAATTCTTCTCGATTTTTTTTAGTTCTTTTTGAGTAGGGAATGCCATGCTTAATTCCTTCTGTAGGTTGTTATACCTACATATACTTCATTTTCTTCGAGTAACCATATAAGTTTATAGAGTTTGTTTTTATATTCAATTTTATTCGTAACAAAAGATGCATACGATGACTGCTTTTCTAAGCCTCAATCCCGTACTCTCTTCTCATCTGGTTAATGCTAACGTATTCTTGCCAATGAACCTCTGGCATATCTAACGGACAAAAATATAGACATTGATTTTCGCTCAATTTTGGGACCAGTTAGAGACCATAGAAGTATCTATAGTCAGTTTTCTCCAGAGAGAGAAATTCATGATGTAATCGTTGCAGCGTCTGAATTTTTTTCCAGGGTTAAATGAGGAGTATAGTATTCCTGCCCTTAAAAGAGGTCGCTTTTAAATTATAGGAGGTGAGTTTCTGGGTCAAAGTCAAGATGAAGTTATAGAGTCAGTGAATCGAGCTTTGGAAATGGGATCAATACCAATTGTTCACTATAATCCTCATTTTTTACTGGGAGAAAATGTCCCATTTTGGATAAAAGTCATAGGAGTAGGAGTACATGCCTCATCTATTGTTGGCCGTAGGGTCAGCAATGATAAATATGAATATCTATTGCGTAATTCTTGGGGACCATCTTGTTCTAGCTACGCTCCTAAATATAATAAGGTCTGTGAAGCAGGACATTTTTGGATTAAGGAAGCTGATTTACGAAGAGAGGTTACCTCAGTAACATACTTACTATAGAAGGTGCTATGTGCGAAACACAATGCATTCACTGCAAAACACCGAGTGCATGGCACGAATACTTCGGACAATAGGAAGCGGCAAGCTACAGTGGAATACCTGCTCTCTTCTGAGATTCGAAAGTGACACCAGAATCTGGTAGATCTTAAAAATAGAAATTATCAATCCCATCGGTTACAATCTCACCATGCTTACTTTTTATATCTTTTTATCTGTTTTTGTTTCCTTTACCTGCTCAATACTTGAAGCGGCGATCTTAAGTGTCACTCCTACATATCTATCTGCATTAAAAAGAAGTAACAAAAGTTTGTACCGCAAAGTTTCATACCTGAAAGAAGATATCGAAAGGCCATTGGCGTCCATTCTTACTTTTAACACCATTGCTCATACCATCGGGGCCGCTGGAGCTGGGGCAGAGGCACAAAAAATATGGGGGAATGAGTACTTAGCTCTTTTCTCGGCCATATTAACTTTTGTTATACTTTTTTTTAGTGAAATCATTCCCAAATCAATTGGCGCCCGTGCCTGGAAAAGCCTGCTTCCCTTTAGCTATATCATACTTCGCCCCATGATTCTCCTATCATTGCCTATTGTCTGGGTTTCATTGAAACTATCCAAACTCTTAAAGGGGAAAGATAAGGTGCATATCACGCGCAGTGAAATTCCCGCCATAGCAGAGCTTGGCCTAAACTCTGGAATAATCGACCAGGCCGAGTATGATCGATTAAAATCACTTATTGATTTTGCTGAAGTCAAGCTAAGCAACGTCCTCAGACCAGTTGATAGAGTTGCAGGATTACCATTAAACTTGCCAATAAATGAAGCTCTCGAAAAAATCAAAACCAATACTTTTTCCCGACTGCTAGTTTTCGGAGTCAATAAAGATGATATAAAGGGGTACGTCATGAGAAAGGATATTCTTCAATCGGTCATTAACCAGGAGGATATTCATATCAGAGATATTACCCACAAAATTCTTATTCTGCCCGATTCAACCAAAGGCCAGGAATTATTCGACCGTTTACTTATTTTGAAGGCGCATATCGCGGCAGTAATTGATGACAACGGCAGCTTCTTAGGGGTTGTCACTTTGGAAGATCTTATCGAATCCCTGATGGGAACTAAAATCTATGATGAGTTTGATCAATAAAAATTAAATGGTGGCACCATTCTTGTATATACATCGGTCAAGAATAGACTGTTTTCTTAAATTTTGACAATTTAACTTGCTATGAATTGTATAAAATTTAGACGATTGTAAATAAGGAAAATATGTTAAATGAAAGGTGGCAAAAATCAATTTTCATTGTTTTTTTGCTGACAATTATCACCACCTCACAAATATCATTCGCGCAAAGTGAGCAAAATAAAAATTATTTTAATTTGAAAATAACCCATGCGCTTTTCTCCCTGGTGCTCTCCTCTTATTTTTCGGAAGGGGAAAGAATATACGACGCCAGGAGATTGGCGAAGATAGCATACATCAAACTTTATTTAAAAGAATGGGAAACTCTTATTGAACACGGTGGTTTCTCTACCACCAAAGCAATATTTAATTCTCTCAACGAACGCAATAGTTTTATAGGGCGTTATAGTAAAATTTGGCAAGAGCTATTACCGCAAAAAGGTCGCCGTGTCAGTCTTAATTTAGGGTATTTAAAAAATATGGTGCTCGGTAGCTTTTTACAGTCCGAGAAAATGATGGTTTTAGAGGAGCGGGTTGAGCGAATAATCAAAGATTCCTATCAATATATTCTGGTGGGTTCAGACGATAAACAATTAAATGATAGCATTGTTTCGGCCTTCTCTGAGTCGCATAATGAAAATGTGCAAAATGTTTTAAGTGAATTGGAGATGAATAAGCATTTAAATAGCGTTGCCGTAGGTCTAATTTTTTTACGAAATATATCCATCGGTTATGCAGGGGCAAAGACGATCTTAAACTATCATCCTAGGTTGATCCCAAAATTTGGAGATGGGGTGCTTAAATTTGGTAAAAACTTATGGACTAAAATGAGTGTACTGCAGAAAACCATCGCCACTTCCGCAGGGCTGCATCTTACTTTTTTCGATCAAATGAGCAGTGAAATTATGCCCGGCGATTTGGCAGATGGCAATCAGACGATGGATAAAAAACTATTGGACCCCGTTCTCTATTTGCTTAAACTTCGTCTCAATGGCCTAGTTGTTTACCAAAACTTGGCCACCACCAATATGCATGATTTTACACAAAGATACCAACTGGGAAGTAAGGCCGACCTTAAAAAGAAAGTCCTCTCCTCCTTTAAGTTAAAAACATCGCAGATAGATTTTTTGGATATTATATTAAAAATGGAAAAATTTATGAAAATTGACCGCAGAGACAAAGCCGATCTTTTGGCCTTTGAAATGCAAAAAAACCGTGTTGAGTTGATGATCCAACGCCTTGATAAAGATATTGTAAGTAATAAATTATCCGCACAGGAGTTTATAACGATCAGAAAGAAAATCATTAAAAATGATATCAATAAATACGCCAGAGATTATCCCAACCTCTTCGCCTTGCTGACAAATTGGGGTGGTAATTGCGTCTCTCAGACATTGCTTGTCACTGGTCTCTTAGCAAGGTACCAAGGTCATTTTTTTGATGATATGTCGTTTAAGTATCGCCCATCTTTTAAAATTAGAAACAAGTCATCAATTCTCTGATTTTTTTATCAATAAAGAATTCATAGACACGCAAAAAAAGAATCAGTTTTTCAAGAAGATAGCAAATCAAGCGCAGAGGTTTATCGGTCTGATCACAGGGCGAGAAGGCGTGCTTGAGGGGCCTATGACTCCTTAACCACCGATCTCTATAATTCTATAACCATTCCAAATTTTGCATCCTTAAAATTTCTCACTCTCGGAGATTTACAACCTTTACAATACCCTTATGACAAATTATCTGTTTTCACCCGAGACGAATTTTTTGGGTTCCCAGATAAAGGAAATTTACCACCAATATATTATTCTATATATGACCCTCAGGTATTTTTGGATTTAAAATTTCAAGCACAAAAGGCCATTTTCACGGGTGATTTGGCCAAGCTCACCCTATCCATAGAGAATAACTTTATTCAACAACAACAATCATATTTTACAGAATATCCACACATATTTGAGAAAATCCACACAGCACCCACAAGACGTTTTACAAATAAAAAAATTGCAAAATGAATCCAAAAATATCATCAATAATATTCTCGCTCATCCACTTGAGTTTATTAAACATTATGCAAAAAGATGGCACCCAAGGATGCGTAACGCCCTGACTAGTTTTATGCGCAGTGATTACATTTTATATTTAATCTACGGTAGCGAAGAAAATCTTCTTGAGGAGCAGATGAAACAAATAGATTGCCTCCCGGTCGCTATTAATCTACCCCAGGCAACCTCAGATAAGGATTATGCCGATGGAGCAAACTACCTTATGACTAAGAAACAAGATGCAAGACCTAAGTGCCAGGAAAATAATTTTAGTGTCATTGTTGAGGATCATTCTGCGGATGAACCCCTTAACAATAGGATCGAATTGACAGCGCAGGCGCTACTTGAGCTCACCATACTTTATCGAGGTGGTGGTCAATTATGGGGCCAGAAAATCATTAAATATTATCTCTCCCTAAGTGATGACAAAAACTCACTCTCAATGGATAAGCTTGCCTTTAAAGATGCAGGTTTAGGAAAAATAGCTAAGCTTGATAAAAAATTAAGCTCTTTATTGTCCACGGTGCAAAATAGAACGCCAGAAATGGATGATCTTTTAAAAATTATTGATAGCAGAAAATAAATATAACCAAAATCTGATCCCTTGATAATTTTTAAGAAATCTTGCAAAATAATATAATGAAAATCAAAATCCTATGTTTTGTCATTTTGCTATCAGCTGGTTGCTCTTCGCGACCTGTGCTTTATCCCAATCAAAAATTAAAACGGGTGGGTAAAGAGCGATCCCAACAAGATATCGACCGTTGCTTAAAAGATGCAGATGACTATCTCGATTCCCCAAAAGCTAAGGCGATCTTAAAATCCGCGGGCAAAGGCTCTCTTTTGGGCGGTGCTGTTGGACTGGTCAGTGGTCTTTTTACCGGAGATCTCTTACAAGGCATCGGCCAAGGGGCGGCCTTTGGCGCCACCGTTGGTGCGGTTGGTGAATCAATTAGTCCCGACCAATTAAAAAGAAGTTACGTCAACCAATGTCTCGCCAAAAAAAATTACCAAATCATTGGGTGGGATTAATACGCGGGCCGCGCTTTTATACCTGGAACATTGATTATATATTTTTATAAAAAGCACATACTGCCTCGAATCAAAGGAATCATTTTTCGTTTTTATTTCAGTAACTTAATTCATTTTTGTAAATAATATATGATTACATCTGTAATCGTTTATTACCCCAAATTATTTTACTTTTAGGGTATACAGCCTTATTACAACCAGCATTATAAATAGAACTTTCATCAGGAGAATGAAAATGATTACAAAACACCTTAAAATGCTAGCATTACTCACGCTTTCCCTTAGCGCTATTGCCCAGGCGGGGGTTGGCAGCGGGAATACCGGAATTATCAGCGATGTGACCCTCTCTCTTTCCAGTCAGCACCCGCAACACCAGCTGCTTATAGATCGTCTCGATAAGGCGCTCTTACCTATAAACCTAAGACAGGGGATCATGAACGATATCGCCAAAACATCTATTATGTATAGCTCTGAAGATATTACTTTAGCAGACCTAAAAGATAGTATCATTTGGCAAGTCATCTCCAGAACCAGAGTCATTGCAGATGACGATTCCGTGGTGGTCACTGAACAATTAGCACCCATTAAAAAACTTTCTGAACTAGGCTTTAATATTCATACCATTCCACAAATTAAAGGCATGGATAAGGATAAAGTAAAAAATTGCTGCTATCTCTTACCCAGCATCAAAGCAGGTGATCTATTTTACCAAAGCTTTAGCTAGTCTCTCGGCAGAAAAACAAATAGAGTTTGTTTTACATGAGCAGGCGCATCGTCTAAAGAGAATTTTCCGAAAAAAATCTTTAAACGAAAGATTCGCTGTCGCTTGGGGTAGCACTTTTGCAAGTTACTTGAAGGACCCTAGTGACAAAGAGGGGTTTTATAAAATATTAAAAACCAATAATATTTCTACCCGCAATTCATTTGATCCGAAAACTTATTGTAAGAGAAAAGACTGTTTTCCTAATGAAAAAATGCGAAAGAAAGATACTAGCATAAAAAAGCAAAAGTTTTCCTCTGTTTTCTCTGTCCTCGTGAAACCGGCAGATATCATTACTTTTGGTCTTGGTAAAAGAAATAAATACTTTAATCTCTATTTTGATGCAAAATCAATTTTTAAAAATTATCCCATTTTACAAGAATATTACCAAGATAGCTTTTCCTTAAGAACATTATTTAAGTCTGAAGCAGAATATCAAGTTCTTTTGCTAACAGCACAAAATTTTGTCACCGCCAATGAAACAATTGTCTTAAATCTGGAGGTTTTATTTGATAAAAAAGTCAAAGTACAAAATGGAAAACCAACGGTGGCCTATAGTAATTTCGACATAGAAAAAGCACCCACATTCAATCTAAGTGACATTCGTCAGGAATTGTCTCTTTTCAAATTAGGCGGCAATACATCTTTGGAAAGTCCCAATATTTTCATTGATTCCGATTCGAAGAGCAAAAATAAGGTTATTAAAATTTTTAAGATATTAGAGCAACGGCTACTAGAATTTGGGGCAATCGATAAAAAGAGAGTTAAATATGTTCTCAATAAAATGCATTTTATAACTATTCATAATGGATCAGTTGATTTTTCAATAAAAATCATAACTCAAGGTCGGGACCATAGTACGAATAACATAGTCTTTTCTGCCCCTCAGGACGAAGTATCAGAGCAAGAAATCAGTGCTGCAAGTGCGCGAATCATCTCATCTCTCTTTAATGAAGAAGATTATTTACAAGAAGAGAGTCAAAAAGAAAGACGCAGACAAAGAATATTATTAGAAGAGAAATACGCTTTATCATTTGGTGATGGATTCATAGATGATCATCAAGGCATACTCATAGACTACCTTTTAAAGCATAGGGATGCTAATGCAATCATTTCGACCATGAATAAAGCACGGGCCTTTATATCATTTAAAACAAATAGGGATGTCGTTATAAACTTTTTGAACAGTCCTAGAACACTCAAATGGGTGTGGTCGAAACGGAAAAAAGAGTCCACCATTATCATCGATATTTTTATTCCCAATATTCTTTTATCTGATAAATGGAAAAATAGCTTAAAGGGTTATTTGTATAAATTAACTTTAAAAGATGCTGACTTGAGAGTGTATAACCGAGACTATCAGAACCGTTTATGTTCTAACAATAATGTGATCATCAGTGAGATTAATAATGAACTCGTTATTAACAAAATAAAAAAAGAACAATATTGTGAACATAGGGGTGATTATAAAAATTATTATTCTACATTCAATTTCCTTTGGACAGCTGATCTGAGAAGTGATCTCAATAGATTTTTCCATAAACTTTATAAGAAATCATCTTCACAAAGCTTTGATAGTCCTTCGTTTGAGTCTCCTTCGCTTGAGTCATACGAGTAGACCATGCAGGAATTAGTAAACTATTACGATTACAGACAGTTTATCAAAGATTTCTGTCTGCAACAAAAGAAGATCAATAGTAGCTACTCCTACCGACTCTTTTCTAAACGAGCTGGAGTGTCTTCTTCAGCTCATTTACCGCTCGTGCTCGCCGGAAAAAGAAACCTGACGGGCAATATGCTGGAAAAATATTGCGTGCCCTTAAAACTCAAAGGAGAGCATAAAAAATACTTTTATGCTCTTGTTGAGTTTAATCAGGCAAAAGAAGTTAAAGATAAAGAGCGGAAACTACAAAAATTAGAAAAAATTCGCACAAAATTTAAAAAACAAAACCTGCCAATCAAACAAACCCATAGTCTCTATAGCAAATGGTTTTATGTACCCATTTATGAGTTGATTCAAACCGCCAATTTTGTCAACGATGGCAAATGGATTGCAAAAAAGCTGGGCAAGCGGATCAGCTCAATTCAGGCAGCGCTGGCGATCCGAGCTTTACTAGACGCTGGGCATATTCAAAAAGATGAAATGGGTAAGATTACCACAAAAAACCCTATCGTCTATTCTGTAGACGAAACGGAAAATATTCTGGTGCGCGCCTTTCAACTGAAAATGATTGAAGAATCAATCATGCATATCAATGACCCCATTGAAGAACGGGAATTTAATTCCTTAACCATTGGGCTGTGCGAACAGCAAAAAATCCAGCTCAAAGAGAAAATAAAAAATTTTGTAGAAGAGGTCAATAGCGAATTTTCGGTGAATGATGGCGAGCAAAAAATCTTTCAATTAAATCTTCAGCTCTTCTCTTTTGAATAGCATTATACACGTGCCTTTAAAGGCACGTGTAATGGCAGACCTGCTAGAATCTTATTCACCTCTACTTTGTTAGGCCGCCAGGCATACTTGTCTAGATCAATGACTTCTGCATTAAATTTGATATTTTCCTTTGCCAGTAATCTTTTTTGCTCAAAATGGCCAGCGCCCACGCTTAGTGAAATTTGACCTTTTGAGTTGATCACTCTATGCCAAGGAAGAGCATACTTGCGAGAGGAAGAACTCAATATATAACTTATGTGGCGGGCACATCCTGGAGCAGAGATAAGCTTAGAAACTCCCGCATAGGTAAGTATTTTCCCCGCTGGAATGGCCCTTATTAATTGAATAGTTCTTTGAAACAGAGCAGATTTATTATGCATATATTTGTTAGTAGCGACAGGCCTCTTAAGAGACTTACTCTTAAAGAGACCTCATTATGCTAAATAAGTTTTTTTTTAGTTTATAGATTCGAAGTCGCCGCAGTAATCTTGATCATCGTCACCACAATTGTCATTATTTTGGTCCTCTTTACTGCTCCCTCCGTTTGGTTTCACGAGAGCAACAATAATTACGCTTGCAATAAGCGCCACCAACAAAGTATTTCTTGTGCCTTTTGCTCCTGTGAAGTTGGCACCTGAAGAGTAAGTGCTGGCCATATGATCCTTCAAAAATTGGTAAACTCCTTCATTCGTTAATTTATCAATTTGCACCACTTCATATAAGCTGATCAGCTCAGCGGCCAATCTTTTATTCTTAATTTTTGTTAACACTCCTTGCATGAGTTCTTCTTTAGTGAAGCCTGCTGCCTGTAAATTTTTAAGGGTGGATGTAAGTTTTTCTGTTTGTTCTGTCAAAAAACTTTGATCGACTCCGTTCCACTCTATCTCTATAGCAAAATTAAAACTGTCGAAGGCATCTTGCATACTCTTAAAAGGTGAACCTTCTACGGCTCCATAGGCATTAAATGTACAACAAATAAGTATTGTCGCCATAAATTTTTTGAACATATTTCCCTCCACGGTAAATGATCTGTCGCGTCTAAAAAGACAACTTATAGCTTTTACCCATTTATTTTGTAAAGTTATATTTACAAAGCCAGAACTATTTTCAATTGCGGGGCGAATACTCATCGTTAGCTAAGTATTTATTAAACAAAGGCGCATTTCAATGCATCGACTGCAACTGTACTCTCTCTATTACCGGTCTTTCTAATCGCCTAACCAATCTTAGGATCTATTTTAAATTGGATAATATTAGGAGAATCATTAAGCCCACTTGAATTACTCGCAGTCGTTTTGACTGTAGCTGGGCTTTGGGTAGTAAACAAATCAAAGTCCAGTAAGACATTTTCACAAAAACTGATTCTAATATACTTAGCTTTGCCAGCAGTCCTTGTGGCAATAGTCATGGTGATTGATCGACATCTTCTGCTAGGAGATATTTCTGGCCTAGAGTTCTTTATCAGGGATTGAAACCAAGAAATCTTTACTTGCTCTTGAGAAAGAAGTTCATTCTGAAACAATTCCATACTTTGATTTACAGGACGAAAGCTTACAGCTTGGTAAGCTATATAAAAAGATAGTGATATTTATTATATTAGTACAAAAACTCGCTTCACTCGGATTGAAAAATAAGCTAACCGTACTGCCCAACTCCCTTTTATTCGCCATACTTGATACATTTCAAGGCGCTTCTTTCTATGCCTCTTTTCCTCCACTCGGCGTAGTTTTAAGTTTTTGCGATAAAGCTTACTCCCTGCTCTGTTTGGCATAGTACAAAGATTTTGCGATGAAACTTTTCCTGCTCACTCTTTTTTTGTCCTGTGATCTGCATATTCGCAGACCACCTCTTCTTTTTTTTATGGTGCTGAAGGTTGCATGGTGCTGTAGCTTGATGGTGCTGTAGCTTGATGGTGCTGCAGCTTGCATGGTAGTGTAACTTGTTTGGTAGTGCAGGATTCTCTGCAATGAAATCATTGGGCGAAAAAGATCTCGCGATAAGCAACCATCTACTATGCAAGCTCTCTTTATAAAGAGGAGAAATCGCCATCATCTTTTAAATGATGAGCGACTTCACATGGCAGTGGATAATTGTCAGCGCTAGCGCGGAGAATAGGTCGAGCGCGCATTCAGGAGGGCAGCTTTATTTCCTCTCAATATTGCAATTAGATGGATCGTATTTCGTTTTTTTTTGGAAATGTAAGTATTTTATTATCTTTTTTTTGGTCGCGGAGTTCAGCGCTAGCGCGGTTACAAATTCTTTTTTATTATATTTTTAGTGTCGCTTTATAAATTATCGGTGGCGCCATTTCACAGCGCTTAGAAGATGAAGCAAATAACCTTACAACTACCTGTGCATCGACCTATGAGGGGTTCTTACATTTTTAAAGTCGCCTGATCCATGCTAAATTCACAAAAGTTATTGACCGGGAGAAAACCATGATTTTAAAAAACTTAAGCGACAAAATAATTTTACAAAACACCAAAAACCTCGTCATCCAAGAAAAAAAGCTCACCGCAAAGATCATCGATCACCTGCAAATTATCGAACAGCGAAAACTCTATTGCGACCTCAAATACAAATCCCTCTTCGACTACGCCGTAGGCGAGTTGAGCTATAGCGAAGATCAGGCGTACCGCCGCCTCAGCGCCATGCGCTTAAGTCGCTTAGTTCCCGCCGCCAAAGAAAAAATTGATAGTGGAGAATTGAGTTTAACCAACGCCAATTTATTGAGCGGATTTTTCAAAGATGTTCCGCTGCCTGCCGCAGAGGAAAAATCATTGGTGGAAGAAATCAGCAACACCACGAAAGCTGAATGCCAAAATATTTTAGCGGATTTAAAAAGTGAAAAAGGCATTGCCCCGAAACCTAAAAAACCCAAAATCAATCATGAAGGTAGGCAGTCGGTGCGCCTGCACCTTTCCCTACCCAAGTTCACGATGGAAAAAATCACTGAGCTAAAGGGGCTGTTCGCACATCAGAAGCTCGAGCTTGCTGAAATTGTCGACCTGATGGCGGACGCTCTGTTGGAGAAAAAGAAGGCGGCACTGCTCGGTATAAGGTTAAAGGGAAGTAGTAATGGTAAGCGAAAAAAAACTCAGGTAAAAAAAGTTCGAGAACAAAATACTCTTCCCCAAGGACCAATGCCAACTGTAAGAAAATCTGGCGAGGGCACTCCTGCCCGCGAACTTTTCAACGAACAGATTAACGACTCAACCAACTCAAACAACTCGGCCAACTCGGCCAACTCGGCCAACTCAACCAACTCGGCCAACTCAACCAACTCAACCAACTCAACCAACTCAACCAACTCAACCAACTCAACCAACTCAACCAACTCAACCAACTCAACCAACTCAACCAACTCAACCAACTCAACCAACTCAACCAACTCAACCGACTCAACCAACTCAACCGACTCAACCAACTCAACCGACTCAACCAACTCAACCAACTCAACCAACTCAACCAACTCAACCAACTCAACCGACTCAACCGACTCAAGCAACTCAAGCAACTCAACCGACTCAACCAACGCAACCAACGCAACCAACGCAACCAACGCAACCAACGCGACCGACGCAACCGACCCAACCGACGCAACCAACGCAACCAACGCAACCAATTCAACCAACTCGGCCAACTCAAACAACGCAAGCACCGCAAGCACCGCAAGCACCGCAACCAACGCAACCGACGCAACCAACGCAACCAACGCAACCAACGCAACCAACGCAACCGACGCAACCGACGCAAGCACCGCAACCAACGCAACCGACGCAACCAACGCAACCGACGCAACCAACGCAACCGACGCAACCAACTCAACCGACGCAACCAACTCAACCAACTCAACCAACGCAACCAACGCAACCAACTCAACCAACGCAACCGACGCAACCGACCCAACCGACGCAACCAACGCAACCAACGCAACCAACGCAACCAACTCAACCAACGCAACCAACGCAACCGACGCAACCAACGCAACCAACGCAACCAACGCAACCAACGCAACCAACGCAACCAACGCAACCAACGCAACCAACGCAACCAACGCAACCAACGCAACCAACGCAACCAACGCAACCAACGCAACCGACGCAACCGACGCAACCAACGCAACCAACGCGACCGACGCGACCGACGCAACCGACTCTGCCAACTCTGCCAACGCAACCAATT
>Ga0316206_1001333_pt1 | contig 22659 bp, 18 predicted proteins | sample 6monthpyrite_MG_FD_204942 | JGI IMG/M metagenome (GOLD analysis project Ga0316206, IMG submission 204942) | Microbial mat bacterial communities from mineral coupon in-situ incubated in ocean water Damariscotta River, Maine, United States -... | ecosystem: Environmental > Aquatic > Marine >... | reverse complement strand
GAGAATTGCCTCGCGAAACTTGAATAATACAATAGGCTGGGTACCGGTCATCCGGCCCTTTACCCAGGCCTTTTATAATTTTTCACTACAGGTGAATAATGTTTTAAACCAAATTGCAGATGTAGCCGTCCCTGCGATTGATTTCCTCATAGGCAGCTTATCTGTTGCGCAGGAGACGGTTCATATTGCTTCTGTCGCAGCGACAGTTGATATTGTAAATGAAGTCGTTCGGCGGAATGACCCGTCCTATGAAGTCACGACAGCGGTAACAGGTTTAGCCATTGCCGAAAATACCCTGCAATGGCTAGATGGCTTTACCAGTGTGTATGACTCAAATGCACAACTTCAGCGTAAGGCTGGCATCATCATGAGTTCCAGAGATAAATGGACATCAGACCGGGGTTGGGATTGGAGAATTTTTAGTCTGAATGTGGGGGTAGGCACCTTTAGAATTGAATTAGTTAAAGAGGGTGAGACACGTCTACTTAGTGACACGACCAGTAATGATGATGGTGACGAGAATTTAGAATGGGAATGGAAAGGAAAGGATACCCTCTCTATTCATACATCATATCCTTGCTGGAAACGTTTTAGAGGCTGGCGAACATGCCGGTTTGAAACACCCATTGGCTGGGGTGCAGCGTTTGCGAGTACAAACAATAGTGATATAGAACCACAGGATTGCAGTAGCTGGTTTTGTCGAAGCAGGCAGTGGGGAGCACGTAACCGCAATTCAGAAAGGCGAGCCGACAGTAACATGGATAATATCCAGGATGCGTACGAAGGTGTACGAAGCTATCGCGAAATAACTGATTTAAGCGAAGATAATAAAAAGCCAACGCTGGGATTAGCAATTGAAGTTAAAAGAGATAATGGAGCCGCCCGTACTTCATCACAAATTGATGGTATAGGTTCACCGAATGCTCCAGGTGCAACACGCAATGGAATGGGTGCGGGTATATTTGCTGCCCCCGATCGTTATGCCTCTAATGAAATGAGTGCGATAGGAAAAGCGGAGGTCTATTTTAGACGCCCTGTCGCACGCACGGACGGGCAAGATGAGTACGGCAACCTGTTTAATCCCTATTGGGATGTTCATCTGGTCTCAGCAGGTAGTGAGCGGTTGGCCTCCTGGGTAGTTAAGTTAGGGGGCGGAGCGCTAGATGGGGGCATGTTTTAATGAATGGGCAAAGGATTGTGCAGTTTAAACATGATGTGCTTGCCCCATCCCGCAGGCAGACACTATTTCCTGGCCATTCATGTGTATTGCAAAAGGGCAGTGCGATTACTGAATTTTCTATAAGCCTGGTTGTATTGGTGCCGCTTTTTTTGATGATACCGATGCTGGGTAAAGTTTCCGACATGAACTCTTCTACTATTCAGGCTAGTCGTTATGGAGCCTGGGAAAGGACGGTAACCTCGGATGCAGAGAAAAGTGATGCTCAGGTACAAATTGAAATGGAAAATCGATTTTTTAGTCGTATCGACACCACCATTCAATCCGAGCGTGGTGAGTTAACGGATGACGAATTTATTAATCCACTATGGCGTGGCTATGGTGATGATCGTTTATTACGTTCAGCCCAGGATGATGTTGGGAGTACCATGGCGAATGAGGCGACGCCTGGCAGTATCGCGGGCACTATAGACACCGTCATTACTACGTTTACATCAGCGATTGCTGCTTTGAGTGACAATGCCGATTTTGATGTAAATAGAAACGGTCTGTATACATCACGGGTTGCAGTTGATGTGGGCGCCAATCAAATGGGCTTTACCGGAAGTAAAAACTGCGCAGGTGACGATAGCGCTGAGGTGTTCAGTTGTATCCGTCGTCATAATGTCATTTTAACGGATACCTGGTCTTCTGAATCACCAGATCAAGCAGCAAGTCGTACTCGAAGTCTGGTGCCCATGGCGATCTTTGATCGAGTACAGCCTGTATTTAGTGCTATCGGTAATTTTCCTCTGTTAGAAGAATTGGGTGGATTTGAGCCTGGATATGTTTTGCCTGATGTAATCCCTGCTGATCGTTTGGGAAGTTATGAGGAATAAATAAATGGAAACTTCAAAAAAAATAATTTTAACAAAAATATTCGCATTGATGGTGTTGTTTGTAACAGGTACGCCAGTGAATGCGGACGAGTGGCCAAAAATAGAAAATCCACCACAAGCACATGTTGTATGGGTGGGTGATGACCTTAACCAAAATGGTGTACCGATAAAAATAAAATCATTTTCATCACAAGCAACACCAGAAGAAATTATAAATTTCTATAATTCTGCGTGGAATACTGGTTCAGATCTAAAACCAGTTATCAATGATTTTGGTGACTGGAAAATAATTGGCAAGCAAATAGGTGATTATTATCTTACCGTGCAGGCAAAACAGGGTGAGCAAACCAGTTCAGAAGGTTTTCTGAGTGTAAGCAAACTCCCCACCTATAAAGGTGAAGAAATAACAACAGATTTCCCGAAGCTGGGTGGTAGTGAGATTTTATCCAAAACAAAATCTTATGACCCGGGTGTTACCGGCGAGACAATCATTATTAAAAATGATTATTCAATACAGTCCAATGTTTCGTTCTATGAAGGCAAGATGGTCGAAAAAGGCTGGACAATGACCCGTAGTGACGTTCAGCCCGTTAATGGTTCAGTTTCAAAGTTTCTTTACTTTAAACGAAGCAAACAAGCCTGTTCGATTGTGATTAATCAAAGCGACCTGGGGCAATCAGTTATCGTCGCAAATGTAGTTGCAACAAAGAGTTGAGAAAAAATGACGAGACTTAAGAGTTTTGTGTCCAGGCAGAAGGGTGGGGCTACAGTGGAATGGACAGTAGCAACCTTTGCGTTAACTGTTGCATTGTTTGTACCGTGGGATGGAAACCAGTCGGCGATGGCCATGTTCATGGACGCCATACGTGCATTTTATGCGAGTACAACTTTTTCAATTTCACTACCATAAAGTTTAGTACCAGAATTTAGTACCAGAAATTTAATAAGGGACGGGATAAAAAATGGGATTCAAAATGTTTAATTTCAAAGGAAAAGGTTCGAAGGTTGAACAGACCCTATCTAAGACCCCAAAGTCTAATGGTAGCAAGGTCGGCGCAAGTAAGAACTGGATTATGCTGGTCGTTGCATTGGTTATTGGTGGAGTCGGGATTTATGCAGCCAATTCCTTTATTGAAAACCAATTAGCCGCTTATGAGGAAAAATACAAAACAAAAGAAAAAATGGTACAAGTTGTTGTCCCTAAGAAAAGTTTGCCAAGGGGAATGCGTCTGAAACAAAGTGATCTGGTGGTAAGAGAAATTCCACTCGCGTATGTGGATAAAGGTGCCGTTTCGCCAAATAAATATAAGGTAGCAGTAGGCCAGCGACTTAGTTTTGCTGTGGAAGGAGGAAGGCCTTTATTGTGGGCACATCTGGAGAGTGGTGCTGTCCCGACTTTTTCAGGTAAATTACCAGAGGGGCATCGCGCATTAAGTTTTTCAGTAGATAAAATTAATTCAATATCTGGTTTTCTGCAACCAAGGGACAGAATAGATTTAATGTTAACGTATAAAAATAGCAGGAAGAAGAAAATAACTCGACCAATGATTCAAAATCTACTTGTGATCGCAACAGATAAGAAAGTGCAAACCGAAAAGTTTGGCAATAATGGTTCTAAGAAAGCGAGTTCGTATAAAACATTGACCGTGCAAGTTTCGCCCGAAGATGCCGAAAAAATAATCCTGGCCCAGGATGTCGGAACATTAACAGCGGTCTTACGCCATCCTGATGACAAAAAACTAATATCCAGCCGCTCGATGACGACAGCAAGGTTATTTAGCAGTAATACAAAAAAGCGACGACAAGTATCGCGTTCAAGGATTGAATTCATCATTGGTGGAAGTTAATTGCTTTTAGTAGATTACTAGTAAAACAAAAATAATAATAAGGGAAATAATGGTAATGAAAGTAATAAAATTAATTAGTGTGGCATGGCTCCTTGTCATATTTCCACATATTTCAACCGCTGTTACATCGATTGAAAAACTGGATCTATTTGTTGGTGAAATACGAGTATTAGAAAATGTCGATGTTAAACGCGTAGCTATAGGTAAAGGTACCTTAATTAAAGTTAAAACCCTTCCTCGCTCACAACTTTTGATTATTGCAGAAAAAGAAGGTAGCACCTCTTTACATCTTTGGTACAAAGATGGTCGGGAAAACGACATTAATATTCGTATTAGTAAAGAAGATCCAGCGCGACGGGTTCGACTGGAAGATACGATATTGATGGAAGTAAAAATTATCGAGTTCAGAAAATCTGCGTTAGATTCTCTAGGCATCAACTGGCAGTCTGAGATTAATGGGCCTACTTATGGTTTTAATGATTTAGCTACACCAACAACTAGCTTTTTTGGTATAGCAACATCAATAACATCACGTATCAACTTTCTCGCTTCAAACGGTGATGCCTTTACGCTTGCAGAGCCAAACTTGAGCTGCGTCAATGGTGGACGCGCAACATTTCTTGCAGGTGGTCAGGTGCCGATACCTGTTCGTGGTAGCAATGGTGAACTTGCGATTGAGTACAAAGATTATGGTATCAAGCTAAATATAAGTCCTGTCGCTGATGAAAGCGGAGTGATAGCGGCCCGCATCATGACCGAGGTAAGCCAGCTGGATTTATCCGTGAATGTTCTTGGTGCTCCGGGTTTTTTAACCAGGAAGACGGAAACAGAAATGAACGTCCGTGAAAATGAGACCATTGTTATCTCGGGATTACTGAATACTCAAAATGGCCAAGATGCCTCGAAGGTCCCTTTACTTGGCGATATTCCTATTCTGGGGCATTTATTTAAATCAACAGAGTATCGTAATTCGCAAACAGAACTCGCTATATTTGTCACACCTAGAATTATTACTGCTGATTCAAAATCAAATTTGGATAAAGTTAAAAGGTACACGAAACGTTCCGACGGACAAGCTGATATTGTTAGAGACAATCTGGATATTCCACTGGCGGATTAGGACTGACTATGTTTAATGTGATTTTTCAGGAAAGTAATGGGCAGCAGCATAAATTCCATGGTGAGAAAGGAACCTGCAGGATCGGTAGTGGGCGTAAAAATGACATCGTCATAAAAAGCAATACCGTTGCTCGTGATCATGCAGTAATAACCTACGAAGAAGATGGTTGCACTATTGATGACATGGGTAGCATGTCAGGAACATGGGTTAATAAGGAACGCATTGTTAGCTATGGTCCTATTCATAACATGGATGAGATCGCTATTGGTGATATCCGTATCTGGGTTCGAGAACAAAGCAGTGAATCTGCCGAGGTGGATAAAAAGACGACTTCTTTAGTCGATGATGAATTAACTGCGCCAACCAAAAAACCATCGGGAACAAATACCGATTTAGTGCTCGCAGGGGAATTATCCAATAAACCATTTGAAAGAGACAATAAGCACGTTAGAGAGATGTTGCACTGGCGGCAATTTATTCACGAAAAAATTATTGAAGTAATGGATTTGCGTCGTAAAGATGTACACAGCATGTCAGACAAGCAACTCCGAACAGAAACAGAAACGTTGTTAAAAGAAATATTTGAACGCTATGGTCATGATATTCCAGAACATCTCGATCAGGAAATGCTGAGGATAGATGTATTAAATGAAGCGGTAGGTCTGGGACCACTTGAACGTCTATTAGACGATGACAGTATTACTGAAATAATGGTCAATAGTTCGTCCGAAATTTTTGTTGAGCAAAAAGGTAAGCTGACATTAAGTGACTGCACTTTCACAAATGATCAATCTGTATTAGCGGTGATCGAACGTATCATCACCCCTCTTGGGCGACGTATAGACGAAAGTAGCCCTTTAGTTGATGCACGTTTAAAAGATGGCTCCCGCGTCAATGCGATTATTCCACCGCTGGCCCTAAAAGGTCCCTGTATTACGATTCGTAAGTTTGCGAAGGAACGCCTTGAATTCACGGATTTGGAAAATTTTGGGTCGATTAGCGCACCAATGGTCGAATTTCTCAGGATTTGTGTTGAGCGTAAACGTAACATTGTTGTTTCAGGTGGCACGGGTTCAGGTAAAACGACCCTGTTAAATGTCTTATCAAACCAGATTCCCGATGCAGAACGCATTGTCACTTGTGAGGATGCCGCTGAATTACAGTTAAATCAACCAAACCTGGTTTCACTGGAATCTCGCCCGCCTAACTTAGAAGGCAGAGGTGCAATAGAAATACGAGACCTGGTTAAGAATGCCTTACGTATGCGTCCAGATAGAATAGTAGTCGGTGAGTGTCGAGGTGGAGAAGCCCTGGATATGCTGCAAGCAATGAATACCGGTCATGATGGTTCGTTAACGACAGCGCATGCGAATAGTCCACGCGACATATTGTCTCGCCTGGAAGTGATGGTATTAATGGCAGGTATGGATTTACCTATTACCGCAATACGTGAGCAGTTGGCATCCGCGGTTAATTTGATCGTACAACAAACTCGCTTTCCATGTGGGTCACGAAAGGTCACACACATTACGGAAATCGTTGGAATGGAAAGTGGCATTGTGCAATTGCAAGACATCTTTTTGTTTAAACAGCAGGGTATAGATGAGAACGGTAAGGTGCAAGGCCGGTTTGAGGCTTGTGGATTTATTCCGGCTTATTATGAAGAGCTAAAAGCAATCGGTATTGATGTCGATCTATCCATATTTCAAAAGCCAGAGGACGCACTATGATGCTATCTATGCCTATTGTGTTGGCCTTGCTGTTTTTGGGTATTACTTTACTGACCTGGTTAGTCATCTTTGGTAGTACAAAACTGATGGCGAGTTATAAAAATAATTTCACCGAGTCTGCATCAACAAATTTAAGCCAGATGTTTTTATTTATAGATGAGAAAAAGTTATTTGCAATAAACATTATTGCGATAATTTTAGTGCCCATCATTATATTTATAGTTTTTGATTTGCTCTTCTATGCGGTGCTTGCCGGGATATGTGTTTTAGTCTTGCCAAAATTTATGTATCGCTTATTAAAGAAGCGGCGTATAGCCGAATTTGATGCTGTTCTACCAGACTCAATTGCACAGATTGCTGGTGCGATGCGTGCAGGTGCAACTTTGCCTATGGCGATGGAAGTGATGGTTCAGGAAACAAAAGGTCCGATAAGCCAGGAGTTTTCTTTGTTACTACGTGAACACCGCGTCGGAGTAACGATAGATGAGGCCTTTGAAAATTTGGGTGAGCGGGTAGCGAGTGCTGACCTTCAATTAGTCATTACTGCATCACGTATTGCACGAGAAGTTGGCGGTAACCTGGCTGAAATATTTGAAAGACTGGCTTCTACGATGCACGAGAAGGCCACCATGGAAGGCAAGATTAAGGCATTAACTTCACAGGGTAAGTTACAGGGCTGGATTGTTGGCATGCTTCCGGTTGGTATGGTCCTGGTCTTATTCCAGATGGAACCACGCTCAATGGAACCACTCATTAGTAGTGTGTTTGGATGGGGCGTGATAGCAATATTTGTATTACTTGAGTTAGTGGGAATGTTTGTAATTCAGAAAATTGTTTCAATAGACGTATAGAGAACAGATTTATGTCACTTATACTCGCAGTACTTATTGGTTTGTCACTGGTACTCACAATTTGGAATATCTACCAAATTTGGGCGACAGTTCCGGAAGAAGATCGGAGTTATATGGATCGGCCGCCGTTTGGGTTTCGTTTATTATGGCCGCTTATAAAACTAATAGTCTATTATCTTGGTCCTCTCCTGAGCCGTAAATATCGCATCAAGATGCAGGGTAAGTTGCGTCGTGCAGGTGTTGATTATAGCCTCAGCCCCGAGCAGTTTTTTGCCGGCCAGTTATTATCCGGATTATTCACCATGGGTGCCATGGCACTTTTACAAAGTGTTCTTGATAAACCATCGGGGTTATTTCTTGTTCTTGGTGGCATTGGTGGGTATTTCTATCCTAGCTTATGGTTAAAGGAAGAAATAGATAAAAGACAAAAGCAAATATTTCGTGCCTTACCGTTTTATCTCGACATAATCACCCTGTGTGTTGAGGCCGGAACAAATCTGACGGGTGCCTTTACGCACGCCATTCAGAAGGCAGATGATGGGCCATTAAAGACAGAAATAAATCGTGTGTTACGTGATGTACGTGCGGGCAAACAACGTGCCGATTCAATGCGTGCAATGGCTGATCGGTTACAAATGTCCAGCGTTAACAGTTTGGTAAGTAGTCTTATTCAATCTGAAAAAATGGGTTCGAATTTAGGTCAGGTATTGCGCGCTCAGGCCGATCAGCGACGCATTGAACGTTTTCAGAGAGCAGAGAAACTGGCGATGGAAGCACCGGTGAAATTACTGGGACCCCTGGTGATGTTTATATTCCCGAATACTTTTCTGGTGCTGGGTTTTGTCTTGCTCGCCAAGGCGGTGCAAGAAGGTGTTATTTCCTGGGGACCCTTAGTTTGGGCAATGACCTGGCCGGGCTGAAAATTGTGTGTAAACGTATAAATATAATTGGCACAGTAAATGAAAACGATATTAATTACAGATAGCGAAAATACAAAGATTCAATTTTCCGTCCGATGGGCCAGAACGATTTGGCGACGTTTAATGGGATTATTGGCAACGTCATCACTTAAGCAGAATGAGGGTTTGTTGTTGAGCCCATGCAGTAGCGTTCACACGATGGGTATGTCTTATCCTCTGGATCTTATTTTCCTGGACAAACAACGAGTGGTTGTTAAGTGTGTTCAGAATCTAAAACCGTATCGAGCGGCTTCAGCAAGACGTGCTTACTACACCCTGGAGCTACCTATTAATACCATCAAGGCCTCAGGCATTGATGTGGGTGACCGATTTACCTGGTCAAGTTAATCAATTCAGCAATAGTACTTTTGACATAGTCATGAATCACATAATCATGAATGAAATAATCACGAAATGAATAAAGGTAATATGATGAAAACGACGTTTATGGTTTTGTTATTAACGGGTTTACTGGGTGGCTGTGCGGTTCAATCTACGGGTTCAGAAAGTGGAGAAGGTGATGCCTTCGCCCTCGTCGCTAATGCGGACAAAGCCTATGGTCAGAGTGACTGGAAGACTGCAGAACAGGCTTATCGTGTAGTGATTGCTAAGGTTCCGAATGATGGTTATGCCTATTTCCGATTAGGTAATACGTTGGCGAAGCAATACCACTTTGATGGTGCGGTAAAGGCCTACCAGGATGCATTGTTGCGGGATGGAAAAAAGACAAAAATTTACAACAATCTGGCGATGATTCATCTTTTACAGGCGCAATCAACTTTGTCAGCGGGTCTGAAGACGATTCCTGCGAGAGATGGTAATGCTGCGCAGGTTAAACATATGTTATGGCAACTTAAAAAGATCACGCGGGTAAATTTACAGGAAGTCAAGTCGCCGATTAGCCGTCAATAATAGCTATCAGAATAAACAAAATTACTTTTGAGTCAGGAGATAACACAGTGGACAGCGGACGTTTAAATATTCATTCCTCAAAGGGTAATCTTTCAAGGAATTCTCGCCACGTTAAACAACGTGGTGCCTCTATAGTTGAACTGTTAGTCACGATGTTAGCGTTGGCGCCACTTGTTCTTGGAGCTATTCAGGCGGGATTCTTTTTTAATGCGAAGAGCATTGTTAACAACGCTGTATTTGAGGCTGGCCGTGCGGGCTCAGTTGAAAATGCGCAGCGTGCTCCTATGCTGACGGCCCTTAGCCGTAATCTTATGCCACTGTATGGCGGAGGGCAGGATGCGGCTAGTCTGGCTGCAGCATGGACCAAGGCAGAACTGGATGTACGGACAATAAGCCTAACCACGCTTGACATCATTAGTCCCAGTCAACAGGCCTTTGACGAATACGGCATTGAAATCAATGATCAGTTGCAGATTCCGAATGAACACCTGGCGCATAAAAGCCATGACCGTGGTGATGGATCAGGCGTCAGCCTGCAAGATGCTAATGTCTTAAAAATTAGAGTGACCTATGGTTACAAACTCATTGTGCCAGTGATTAACCGATTGATCGCCAGGTCAATGCTGATAATCGATCCCAGTCCACAGCGCGCGGCCTATTATGCGATGGATCCACCTCGCATACCCATCGTGGCCCACGCCACAGTGCGTATGCAATCGAATGCATGGCCAGACAATAATATGGATGTGCCAAAAGAAGACGTAAGTGGTGGATCAGGTGGCGATGGTGATGCAGGTGGTGGAGACACGGGTGGTGGAGACACGGGCGGTGGAAACACGGGCGGTGGAGACACGGGCGGTGGAGACACAGGTGGTGGAGACACCGGTGGTGGACCTGGTGGTCAACCCGATGTTGGCCAAGGCCCTGCACCTGGTGATCCACCAGTATGTGAAGTTGCAAGTTGTTCAAATGGAGAGCCGGCTGGATGCACGACGGCTGTTAGTTCAACATCATCCCCAGTTACAGCTCAAGCAGTAGGTAACCCTATCAATGTCATAACAGGTAATAAATATCAGCAAGAGATCGATATTAGTGCACTCAAAGGAAATCTGGCTTTAGTTTTTGATCGACATTACAACAGTTTGAGTAAGCATGATAAGAACATTGGGTATGGGTGGACCCATACTTATGATGTGCGCTTACACCGTTATGGCAGCAATACTATATATGTTGATCAGTCTGATGGTCGGCGTGTCATCTTCAACAAGTCAACATCTGACAATTTCTATAGTGCTCAAATGGCAAGTGATGGGTGGGTTAAAAGAGATGGTGAGAACTATCATTGGTATTGGCGCAGTGGCCAGGAATTAACGTTTGGAAGTGAAGGACGATTAAATCAAATTATTACTCCCTCGAACGATAGCGTTGACCTGATTTATAGCCGTAATGGTCAGTTACTACAGGTTAGTGATCCGCAAGATCGCACGATTGCATTTGAATACTATTCAAACAGTAGAATAAAGTCTGTAACTGGACCGCGAGGAAAGAGAATTTCATATAGTTATGATAATTCAGGAAATCTTTCCAGGGTTAATTATCCCGATAAGAGCCATCGAACCTACCATTATGAGAGTAGTAAATACCCTAACGCACTGACTGGTATAACGGATACAAGGGGTCTTCGTTTTTCAACATATGCTTATGATGGCCTGGGCCGAGCTGTCTTAAGTACGCATGCTGAAAATGATGGAAAAGTCGTGCTTCAATTTAAAAAAGATAAAACGCTTGTTACTAAAAATAAGAACAAGCAAAGTATCTATCATACAAAAATGAAAAATGGAGTGGGCCTTGTAACGAAAATTGAAGGTATAAATTGCTCAGCTTGTGGCAGACAGGGTGATGTTAAATACAAATACAATAATAATTATCAATTGACACAGGTGGTTTACAGGGATTCATCACGTGTTAATTATTCATATGATTCAAAGAATAGAATTAAAAGAATTATGCGCACTGGGTCAACGGGTAAAACTTCTTTAGTGCGTGAGTATCAGTATGCTAAAAATGGTTTACAACCAGTGTTGATCACGTTGCCGAGTGTTGCGCCAGGAAAACCGCATGAATTTTTAATGCAATATACAACTGGAGGAAAGCTAGCGGTAATAACAGAGCTAGGTTATCGGCCTGACGGTAAAGATAAATATGTGCCGATACAACGAACTAAAAAATATCAGTATGACAGGAATGCTAACTTAATTGCAGTTGATGGGCCCTTACCGGGGGAGGAAGACAAAACGCTATATTCATATAACGTGTCTGATCAGTTAGAAAAAATCACCTACCCCGAAAATATTTCAATCAGTTTTTCAAGCTACGATGAAAATAATCGTCCAAGTATAATGGTAGATCCTAATGGGGTTGTTCACCGCTATCGTTACAATTTTCAGGGTCAGGTAACACAATTTGATAAAGGTAGTTATCGGTATAAAATTAAATATGATTCTGAAGGCAGACCTTCGCATATTACCAAACCGGATGGTTCATATCTGGAAACAAAATATAATGCTGGTGGCCAAATTACTTCATTATCGGATTCTGAGGGAAATAAAATAAATTGGGGCCGAGACAGTGAAAGTAATTTATCTCAAATATCAATAATTGATAGTTTAAATCAACTCAGTATGCAGTCTGACTATAGTTACAGCCAAATAGACAACACGATTAATATTTCATCGCCTGATGGAGCCCTTGATAGTTTTAATTATGATCCTAATGGCAAGCTTCTTTCTAAAACTAACGGCGCGAGTGAGAAGCAGACTTTTCATTATGATCACCTTGGGAGACTCTCCGCTATTGTAAAGGCAGCAGAATCTAATAAATCTTCAAAAACGAAGTTTGAATATAATGTAAATAATTTACAAACAAAGTTAATAAATACAAAAGGTAATACGGCAACAAAACTATATGATGACTTTGGCCTTCTAATAGTAGAGAAGGACTTAAATGATAAAGTTACTTTATATAGATATGACACTGCTGGTCGTAAACTTGCACAGGCTTCATCAGCAAATAATATAACTGTATATGGTTATGATAATTTTGGCCGAATAATTTCTGTAGGTAACCAAAAGAATAAAAAATCTACGCAATACCTTTATAAGGGTACACGGTTGAGTGCTGTTAAAGGTCCGCTTCAGTCTGTACGGTATGAGTATGATATAGATGGAAATTTAGTAAAACAGGTGAAATCAGTACTAAAGCAAAAGTTTGTAACAGAATATCGTTATGATAAAAAAACGGGAAAGCTATTAGAAAAAGATCTTCCTGATGGACAAACACTGGTCTACGCATACCATTCTGTCTCCGGGAAGCTGCTTTCAGTGTCCAGAAAAAAGATTTTCGGTGAGACACGATTATTGGATAAATTATCCTATCAACCATTTGGCGGTATTAATGGGTTTACTCAGGGTAATGGATTTGAAACCAAACTTGAATTTACGTCGAGTGGTAAGTTGAATACGCTAAAAACTGCCGGTGTATTAGATTTATCATATCAATATAATCAGGCTGGACGTTTGACCTCACTTAAGCGTAATGGCGTATCTGAGCAATTTGAATATAATCAACTAGGCAACCTACGGCATGCGAAAACGGCTAATTATACGTATAGCTGGAATTACGATAATGGTGGGAATAGATTAGGTCAAAAGAGTGGGAACGAGAACACTAAATACACCTATGGAAAGAAATCGAATCGATTGCTCGCAATTCAAAAAACCAAACTAATTCCTTATTTATATAATAGCCTGGGCGATCCCGTTATTGTCGGTAACAAGCGGTATACGTATACCGCGTCAGGAAAACCATCAGCCCTTTATATTGATGGTAAGCTAAAAGCAACTTACCTATATAACTATTTGGGCCAGCGCATATTTAAGACGCTAGAGAGTAATGGGAAATTATCGTCCACTATTTACCTGTATGAAGGTAGCCAGCTTGTTGCCGAGGCAAATGTAAATGGTAAAGTTACTTCTCAGTATATGTACCTTGGTGACCGCCCTGTCGCGAAACTGGAAGGAAAAGCACTGTATTATATTCACAGCGACCATATTGGTACACCTCAGCTAGTTACTGACGAAAGTAAAAAAGTCGTCTGGAAAGCAAGCTATACGCCTTTCGGAGAAGCTCGAATTGAGAAGGCCGCAATTACGTTGAATATTCGCTTGCCGGGTCATTACTATGATAGTGAAACCAACAGTCACTATAATTATCATCGCTATTATGATCCGCAGACTGGTAGATACTTAACATCTGATCCCATTGGAACAGCCGGTGACATTAATAATTTTACTTATGCGAATGCTAATCCACTCCAAAATACCGATGTACTCGGTCTATACGGGACGGAAGTGCATTATTACCTGACCTACTTCCTGGCTCGAATGGCTGGCTTAGAAGCTAAAGAAGCATCGACTATTGCATTGGCTGCACAGTATATTGATGATAATCATGAGACACAGCCGCTTACCTTGAGTACAAATGTTTTAAGCAGTTATCACTTCACCTTTAATTATGACAATGTAGAATTCGGTGGCCGTGATGGCGATGCCAGCGAAGACCCTGCAACTCGTTTTTGGCACAATGGAATTTTAAGCGACCAACAACAACGGCTAAGAAACGCGGCCGTAGGTGCCAATAATACCTATGATGATGGCAGTGCGTTAAGACCCTGTACACGTGCACAATTTTATGGTGAGTTTGTTCATGCCTTTCAGGATAGTTATGCACACCGTGAAAAAGATAATCGTCCATTTCAAATTTCGGGTGAAGGTTTATTGCCTGGACATGGCAGCGCAGGTCATGAACCCGATTATACCTACAACGGTATCGATGATTTGATTGAATCGTGGGAAGGAACACCTGATGATCCGGATTATGGTGGTGCAATAGAGAGCGTGACGTTTGATACATGGGGTTATCGAGAGGCGCGTACATTGGCTATGGAGCAAGAGTTGTGGAATATGTTCCAGCAGGATTTTGAACCAGTTATAGCTGGGCCTAATCCAGCTTGCCCTCCAGGGCAGACCTGCCCACAGGTACCTGTATCTGGCGGGGCAATTGACGGTGGTGGTAGTGTTACTGCACCCGTTACCTGGCAACAATTGGCTGGAGACAATACCCCCTGGATATTAACTGGCGGAAGAGATGCAAATGGCTTTCCACTTGACTCACTGGGACAACCTATAAACACATTTGGAAAAATCGTCGATGCTGACGGTCAGGAATTACCAAATACCCCAATTAACTCAAACCCGCCAACTAGCACAAATCCGCCAAGGGAGTTAAATGACGTCCAATGGCAACGAACCTGTGATACATCAGCAAATGGAAGTGGTTGTGCTGCAAATGACAGTGTTTTATTCCAATTCAATCGTGAACAAGATCCTGATGAGAAGATAGCTATATTGCAATTTTGGATGGCTGATAATGGGTTTGAAAGCATCCCCGATTATAGTGCGGTTGATGGTCAAATTAACCGTGAGCAATATTTAAGTGGAATAACAAATGAAACTATGTATCAAGGGGTTATTTTACCATTTACCAATTTTCCTTGATTCCTGATGCCGTATAATAGTTATTTTAAAGCATCTGGTTAATACTAAAATGACTCGTTTTATCAGCGTTGTACTGCTTTGTGCTGTTACTGCAGTAATATCGTCCTGCACGACTGACTACCGGATAGCATGGCCTGATCAAAGGGACATTCCACACAAAATTGCATTGTCGGATAATGGTAAGTTTTTAGCCGTTGGCGGATTGCACACCGGCCTGTACTTGTACCATGCAAAAAAGCGTACCAGACTACATAGATTTATAGATCAAACCGATCCGGAAGAATTGAAGCTATATCCGCATCGTCGAGGTATTTCTGCACTTAGTTTTTCACCGGACGGAAAATTACTTATGAGCGGTGATGAATCATCACAACTCAAAGTATGGAATGTAAACACTGGCAAGATAGTTTGGAAAAAAAATACTGAGAGTGGTCGTATTAATGCAGTAGCTATTTCTCGTAATGGTAAGTTGCTCGCCTCGGGAACAGAGCAAGGAATAATAAAAATATGGGATATAAAGTCAGGTGTAGTAAAGTCTGTAATTCGGCCAGGACTGAAAACTAAACCTGGCAAACGCTACCCAATTTCAGGTTTAGTATTTTTAGAAAATTCAGATCAGCTTGTTTCATCGAGGACGCCGGGTATTGATATTTGGAGTATTAAGACCAGTAAAAATATAAAAAATATGTCCTGGGTTAGTAAGCATGGAGCTAGTCGGCATGTGAGTGCATCAAGGAATGGACGTTACCTATCTAATGCAAAAGTAGTTATTGATTTAAATAAACAAAAAATAAAATTTCTGACACAAGATAAAAACGATTCAGAACGAATTAAGTTATCGGCTTTTTCTAGAGATGGAAAATATTTAATAACGGCAAGTAACCAGGGAAATATAGCTATATGGGATATAGCTTCAGAAAAGCTAATAAAAGTTTGGCGTCATAACAAACAAAATGCTGAAGTAAAGCAATTATTATTGTCTCCTGATAATACTACGCTTATTACCTTACAACAGGGTGGACATCAGTCCGTCTATTTCTGGGAGCTTTTTACAGGGAAAGAGCTTTTTCCAAATCGGGTTCCGGAGGGCGTTGAAAAACAAAAAAAAGTACAATACTTGTCAGGGCCACATTCTCAGGCTAAAGATGGAAAAATAATTGCTATCGGTAACAAAATAGTTGATGCAACCTCATTAAAGGTCATTAATTCAATACCGTTAACCTATCAACAAAGATTAAATATTCGAACAACAGCTATTTCTCCTGATAAACAATACTATGTTGCCTGCATCAAAAGTAAAAATGATGTGTTTACTGGCGTTTGGAATATTGGCAGTGGGAAACTGATTACTCGCATTGATCATTATGTTGCTAAGGATCTGAATTTTAGTTTGGATGGAAAGAGTATAATTTTTATTGATCGTGAAGAGTCAGCGGTGTACCGCATCAATAGTCAAACGGGTGAAAGAATTTGGGAAATAAAAGATTACGCTGTTGAACCTGGTTTTCGAAAAGAAAGTGAGAAAGTAACTCATCTAAGATTATCGAATAGCGGAAAAGAACTTATACTGGTAATAACAAAAAGTAATGGATCGAGTTACATAAGTGTGCGGAATTTGGGTAATGGAGCAATAGTTCGTGTAATAAAAAATTCAAATATGAAAATGATTGATGCGGTAGCTCTTTCTGGTAATGATAAAATATTTGCCTTTTCAACAAGGGGAAAAAACAAGTCGATCATAGTTGGACTTGATATCCATGGTGGCAGGCAACTTTTCAAATTTAATGATGGGCGAAAATGGACAAGCGCACTCTCTTTTTCTCCTGATCGAAATAAATTAGCCGCAGTAGGACAGGACCTTCTCGTTCATTTATGGGATCTAAAGACATTTAAAAATGAAAAGGGCTTCAGGTATGGATGGGATTATGTCGGTATAAGTTACACGACTCAATTGCAATATTCTCCTGATGGTAAACGGTTGTATATAGGATCGTTAATCTGGGATCTGGATAAGAGCAAACGCTTGATTGTTGATACATATGAAAGAACACCTTAGTTAAACTGGTGTGTTGATTGCAGGAGAGTTTCTTGCCCCCCATTCAGGGGGATGCCTGAGATATGTCCAGGCAGTATAGTCAGGTTATACGCAGTGGAATAATGCGCTAAATAATAGAATTCATGGAGAGTAGAATGGACAGACGTAGTTTTATTCAGTTGGCCACTTTAAGTGGTGTTGCCGGGGTAATTGGTCCGCAAGCTGTTGTAGCCAGTGTTAATCAGCCGAACATGGCCGGTGGCTTATATTATACAAAAGATGCGCCAGGGCGGTGGCATAAGAAGGTAGCAGGGCATCTTCCACGTATATCAAAACAAAATAAACCAGAAGGTAAGATTAAACTACGAGTGACAACCCAGCATGGGATGCAGGCTTTTGATCACTATATAGTTAAACATATATTGCTTGATAAAGACTTTAAATTTATTACGGAGAATATGTTTGACCCCAAGAAAGATAAAGTGGCGGTCTCCGATTTTTACTTAAGCAGTTACCAGGGGCCTGTATACGTATTAAGCGTCTGCAACAAACACGATACCTGGATGAATTTTCTTGAAGTTTAGCAGTAGGAGCAATATGTGTTGACAGATTGGAATAAGTGCACAAAAAAGGAACGTTTCCTTATTTATGTAGCGAGTACTCTATTAATTTTGTCAATTAGCTCAGTACAAGCAGAAGAGCCCGCGTGGCAAGGTCAGCCCTTTTCTGCCACACAGTTTAGCTTTGAAAAAGTACAACCCGATAAAAAGACTAAAAGTAAGGTCTATATCAGTGCTGATGGTGTGCGTATGGAATCAGAGCAGAGTCCTGACACACCCATAAAAAATGTTATTTCAATTTTTAGCTTCAAGAATGAGCAGTCATGGTTGATTGACCCCCTCCAGAAAGTGTATGTATTGATGGCAGGCGGGGAAGTGGCCGATGATGATGGAGGCATAGGGGGAATATTTTCAGATAAACCCTGCCAAGGTTATGTTGCATCAAAAAAGATCGGTACTGAAAAATATCAGGGGCGCAATACTCAGAAATGGGCCTGTAAGAGCGATAAGAAAGATATCGTCGTGATTCAACACTACGATCCCAAGTTACATGCTGTTATTCGAGAAGACGTAGACGGCGAAGTAACAGAATTGCACAATATTAAGCCAGGAAAACAGAATATTAAGCTGTTTCAACCACCCAAAGATTACCGCAAGGTCTCGATGGTGGAAATGATGACGGGTTATATGAAGCTACCAAAGTACAATGAGTAAGGTTTTATAAATTACGGGAAATGTGTTTTATATTTAGTTCAAGAAAAATAACGTCAGCAATACTGCAGTAACTGAAAGACCCGAGAGTATCACTCGATTACTTTTACTTTCTATCTACTGTTTCAAATTAGTTTCTCACCAGGAAAATAATTCACAATTTGTAACACACACACTTACTTAAAGTGTGTAACCATAGTATCCAAGTAAAGTGTGCGGTGGAGCACATTTTTCGACTAAATCACTAGTTACTTTATAAATAAATTAAATCAGGGTGGTATCATCGGTTTACATAATCATTACATATAATAAGAGCAATATTTAAAAACTATACAAAATAATTATAGTTAGTAGTAGTCATTTCATTTTTTGGGTGTATTAGAAAAATTAAGAACAAGGCGGGAAAAATCTTATGCACAAGGAAGTCAGGTGTATATCTTCATTATTTATTTTTATTTTGACGTTATGTTTTGTGTTGGTTACTACCGCTCAAGCAAAAACGTACTACGTAGATCAGAAAAACCCACGAGCCAGTGATGCCAATCCAGGTACAAAATCACGACCATGGTTATCACTCTATCCCAGCACCCGAACAGAATTAGCACCGGGTGACAGAGTAGTTGTGAAGCCTGGTTTGTATTCAAATGGTACGGGTGCAGACGCTCAGGACTCAATGATTAGCCCTATATCATCAGGTACTTCGGATAAGCCTATTACTTTTGTTGCAAGACCAAGGCATGCGGTCACCATTGAGGGTGACGATAATCTGTTTGCACCCATTCATATTTCATCGCAGAATCATATTATTATTGATGGATTCAAAATAACGAACCCAGGAAAGGCAGGAATTGTTGTGACCGGGACAAGCGGGAACCCCGTAAATGGTGTCGTCATTAAGAACAATATTATCTCAGGTGCAAGCACTGCTATTGCGGCCAGCGATACTGATGGGATTAGGCTTGAGTACGCAATTAACGCCACAATTAGTAATAATAAGATTCATAATATATTTGATGGTGCTCTTTCGGCGAATGCATCAGGTATAAAATTTTACAATACAAACAAATTACTAATAAATAATAATGAAATATATAACGCAGCAACCGGTATTTATGCAAAAAGTGGTAAGAATATCGTTATACGGAAGAATAAAGTCATGGGTGTCGAGTATGGTGTCAAAGTATCGAGTACATATAATACGCAAATACAATCAATTAGCATTTATGAGAATATATTTAACAAGACAGAAATCAGTGTCCAGCTGATTCCTGATGGCGGTACGGTTAACACTGTATCTATATCCAATAATACGTTTGTTAATTATTCTGTTGCTGCGCTACAGTCAACTCAGCCTGGAATGGGCAAATATAAAATATGGAATAACCTTTTTGATCGTGGTAATCGGGGTGCAGATTTTATTGGCGACATTTTTACCTATGATGACCCACCAGTGGCTCTTACGAAAAGTGAGTATAACCTTTTTACTGATGAGCCAATTTTTGTCGTAGGTTTATACAGCACTAATAGAAACCTGGGATCGTTGTCACGATGGAAAACTTACTCTGGGAATGATAGTCACTCGCTTGTCGGTCCAGCAAATTTTAAACAGGCAGCAAAAAATGATTTTCATTTGAAAGATAAGTCAATTGCCTTGTTGAAGGGCCGCTATCTTGGGAAGTCTAGGGGAAGAAAAGAGCATATCGGTGCTTATCGCAGCGGTAAGGAAACAATAGGTTTTACTAGCTCGCATAAAGATAGTAAAACTATCGAAATAGCTAAAAATAAGCTAAAAGAACCAGGAAAACAGAAAAAATTTATAAAGACAGAAAAACAGATTTCTTCATCTGCCGAGTCTCAAAAGTCTAAACCTAAAAAATTGAGACCTCGGCCAAAAGTTAAGCCACTCCAGACTATAAATTCTGCACCAACGAAAACGAACATTGAAAAGTCTGCATCAGTAGTAACAGGCACTGACGCACCAATAAAGACAACAGTCAAACCTAAACAGAGCACTAAGATTGAACTGGCAATGGTCTCGCCTACCCTGGAAAAGCCAACAGGTAAATCAACATCAAGCAAGATCGGCTGGGAGGTGCGAAATGCGTTGAAGTTTGGTGGAGCTTGCGTATTGGAATCAACCAAAATAGATTTCTATGATGGGTATGATAACACGGGGCTGAAACTACGCTTTCTCAACGATGGCTTATATTTAGTTACCAAGTCCAACATTGATCTAAGTTTTAATGATGTTGGCGTGCAGGTAGGCAAAAATAAACTTTTGCGTGCAGATAAAGTTGTCAATGAACAAAGTGTTATTGTAAAAAATAAACTTCCTACTTTTTTTAATCAACTCCGAAAGGCAAAAACAGCAAAGATACAGTTGCGTTTTTGGCCATCCTATCCTGCTACTAAATCATATTCAGAAGTTGTTTCTTTAGATGGGTTTATAGAAGCATATGAAGCCTACCAGGCTTGTAAGCAGGGAAATTAATGCAATGAAGTTGACATCAAAGTACAATTTAATACTAATTTTTTCTTTAGCGTTTTGTTTAATTATAATAGGCGCATCTTCCTATTTTATTTTACATAAACATGCCAAAGATGAAGTTATCAGACATGCATCTATTTTGATGGAAGCGGCGTTGGCTGTGCGTAAGTATACGATTACTGAAATTAAACCGTTACTTGCCCTGCAAAACAAGCGCAACTTTTTACCACAGTCTGTGCCCTCTTATGCTGCGACTCAAAGTTTTAATGCGCTGCGAGAAAATAATCCTGAATACCGATATAAAGAGGCAACGCTGAATCCGACTAATCCGAGAGACCGGGCAGCAGACTGGGAGGCCGATATAATTCAGGAGTTTAGAAATAATGATGCAGCAAAAAATATCACAGTAATCCGTGATACGCCGGTGGGTAAGACGCTTTACTATGCTCGACCTATACGTATAAAGAATCAAGGTTGCATAACGTGTCATGGGATTATCGAAGATGCACCTGCGTCAATGGTTAGATTGTATGGCTCAGCAAATGGTTTTGGCTGGAAGTTTAACGAGGTCGTTGGAAGTCAAATCGTGAGTGTGCCGCTTTCTTTGCCGGTATCCAGGGCGAATGAGACGTTTCTCATGTTAATCGCAGTAATGCTGGTTACCTTCATATTATTGTTTATTGTGTTGAATGTTGTCATTAAGAAAATATTTATTAAAAGGCTCCTCAAAACGTCTAAAATTGTGGAGGACGTTAACCAGGGTAAAACGGACAGGTTAAAGTGTGATGTTAATGGAAATGATGAGATATCCATGCTTTGCGAATCGATTGAACATATGTGTGGTCAAAGTGAGAGGACTAACAGGATGTTAGTTGACTCAATAGAATTTGATGGGCCGATCACCGAGCGCACTGATAAATAATTACATATTAAAATTCTAGATAAAAAAGGCGGCCTGAAAAAAGGCCGCTTTTTTTTTGTCATGATTTCTTTTTCTGCTAACTGTTGCAGCCGCGTAGGTTTGTTGGGTGGGCACCAGAATCACCCCGGGCACTCATCGAATGGATTATTACCTGCGAGGCGACTTTATTATGAACAAGTTGCGACAAAATGCATATTTTTCAACAAGTTACAGGTATTCGTGAGAAAGAAGCTTTGTGGCTTCCGAGGGGGTTGAGTTGTTGCCGCCAAAGAAGCCAAAGTCAAACATGAATAAATCGAAATTGAGGTTAACAATGTCTAACGATATAACAAAAACTATAACTGGCGACAGTCGTGCAATTTGGAAAAATCATGTATCTGTTCCTGATACCCCTGAAGGTTTTACGCTTAGAACGACCTATCCAACTAACCCAGAGGGTGTTGAAGTGATGCTGGAACGCTACTAGGAAGCAGGTTCAGCAGAACCACCACATTCACATCCTGGTGATGACATGACGATAGTCGTTGAGGGAAAGATGTCGATTCAGTTCTACACTAAGTCTGGTGATGAACTTGCTCCTGATGGCAAGCAGATTATTCTGAATAAAGGTGATACCAGCTATATTAAGGCGATACCAGCTATATTAAGGCGGGTAGAATTCATGATGCTAAATACATTGAGCAATGTAAATTGGTTTATGTACACGACAAAGCCTTTGGTTTTACTGCTGAAGAGTAAGAATGGAATGACGCTGCATTTCTTATTCCGAAATTGGTTACGCGAGCAATAATTAGTGTAAAAACAGGTCAGTGAGTATTCACTTGCCAGGGTTCTGTCTGAACGACAAATTAAGC
>Ga0316206_1001332_pt1 | contig 22664 bp, 19 predicted proteins | sample 6monthpyrite_MG_FD_204942 | JGI IMG/M metagenome (GOLD analysis project Ga0316206, IMG submission 204942) | Microbial mat bacterial communities from mineral coupon in-situ incubated in ocean water Damariscotta River, Maine, United States -... | ecosystem: Environmental > Aquatic > Marine >... | reverse complement strand
ATTAATCAGTGCTGCCGAAGTCACCGATGCAATGGGTATTCACCCAGGCTATGGTTTTCTGTCAGAAAATGCTGATTTTGCTGAACGTGTTGAGCAAAGTGGCTTTACGTTCATTGGCCCCCGCGCTGAAACCATTCGCCTGATGGGTGACAAGGTTTCTGCCATCAAGGCAATGAAAGATGCCGGCGTTCCATGTGTACCCGGCAGTGATGGCCCTCTCGGTGATGACCCCAAAAAAAATCTCGAGACTGCAAAAAAAATTGGCTACCCGATTATCATCAAGGCATCCGGTGGCGGCGGCGGTCGTGGTATGCGAGTAGTACACAGTGAATCCAATTTGCTGAATGCCATCTCACTCACCAAAAATGAAGCCGGCGCAGCGTTTAATAATGATGTTGTGTATATGGAAAAATTCCTCGAAACACCACGCCATGTCGAATTCCAGGTATTGTCAGACAAGCACGGCAATGCGATTCATCTGGGTGAACGTGACTGTTCCATGCAACGTCGCCACCAGAAGGTAATCGAAGAAGCTCCTGCTCCTGGAATGACCGAAAAGCAACGTAACAAAATGGGTAAGGTCTGTGCAGAGGCTTGCCGCAAGATTGGCTACCACGGCGCAGGTACATTTGAATTTTTATATCAGGACGATGAATTCTACTTTATTGAAATGAATACGCGTGTTCAGGTAGAGCACCCGGTTACCGAAATGATTACAGGAATTGATATTATCCGTGAACAATTACTGATTGCCTCGGGTGAACCACTGTCAATAAAGCAGAGTGACGTTAAAATCACCGGTCATGCTATTGAATGTCGTATTAACGCAGAAGACCCTGATACGTTCATGCCCTGCCCGGGTACGATTACAGAGTTCCATGCGCCGGGTGGGCCGGGCATTCGGATGGATACACATATTTATGATAACTATCGTGTGCCTCCTCATTACGACTCCATGATCGGCAAACTGATTGCACATGGAAATACGCGTGAAATCGCGTTACGGCGTATGCGTACTGCCCTGCTGGAAATCTATATTGAAGGTATCAAGACCAATATACCACTGCATCAGCGACTGATTGATGACGGCGCCTTCCAGACAGGCGGAACCAACATCCACTATCTGGAGAAAAAACTGGGACTGTAAAGCCATTTACACCCCTTTTTTAACCTCTGTAACATTCAATCCCTTTCCCTTCCGGAAAGGGATTTTTTCCTTCTGTCCGCCAATTGTTGCACTACTTCCATAAAAATTCTGCAAAAACACTCAACCTTTCCGCATTTATGCCGCTACGATGGGGTACCAAAGGCAATCAGCAAGTCATATTAACAACAAGGATATTAACATGTTCAATAAATTAACGATCAAATCGCGCCTGTTTATGACATTTGGCGTCATTTTTGCCCTGCTTGGAATCGCCATTGGCATCGCCCTGAATGGTACTGACTCCATAGGAAAGGAGTTTGATAACTTTCTTGAGCAAAACATTGAACGCCAGACTTCATATCAACGAATGTATTCTAACGGCCTGCTCTCAGGAGTCGCTCTTCGAAACCTGTTGCTGAAGCCCGCATTAACAAAACCTTTCAAGGTTATTCCTGATGCGATAGCGCGATTTGATGAAGCTTATAATCACGCTACGTCACTGGCAAAAACCACTGCAGAAAAAGATGCATTAAAAACGATTGATAAACACTGGAAGAAAACCCGTGCAGCCAAACTGGAAATACTTGATCTGGTAAAACAGGGAAAGGTAAAAGAAGGCACCGACTTACTGCGCACGGTAGAGCACCCGCACTGGCAAAAAGTTCGTATACAGGTACAAAACCTGGTCAAGGCCGAGGAGCAATTGACCGCCTCATTAAAAACTGAGGTCCTCAACAATCAAAGTGCCGTATTACGTAATACGATAATCATTGCGCTCATTGCTCTGGTTATCGGTTTTATTATCGCATTCGCTGTCATTAGAAGCATCCGCGCTGCATTTGACCGGGTTGTTGCCTCGCTCGAAGATATTGCAGATGGTGACGGTGATTTGACCAAGCGACTCGACACCACTGGTAATAATGAAATCTCTAAACTGTCCGAAGCATTTAACCACTTTGTCGTGAAAATTCAGGCATTAGTACAACAGGTATCCACATCCAGTGCCCAGCTGGCCACATCAACACAACAGATGACCGCGTTAAGTGTCGAAACCAAACTGAATGTAAATCAACAGGAAACCAAGATCGAACAGGTTGCAGCTGCAATTAACGAGATGTCAGCGACCGTGCAGGAAGTGTCTCGCAATGCATCAGAAGCTTCACATGCTGCACAATCTGCTGACACCGAATCCCATTCCGGTAAAAAAATCGTCTCTGAAGTTATTGGCGTTATTAATGATCTTGAAAATCAGGTACGGGAATCATCCTCAACCATCAAGGCGCTGGACCAGCATGCAATACAGATCGGTGGGGTGCTTGATGTTATCAAGGGCATTGCTGAGCAAACCAATCTGCTTGCATTAAATGCAGCCATTGAAGCGGCTCGCGCGGGTGAGCAAGGGCGTGGTTTTGCGGTTGTTGCAGATGAAGTGCGTACACTCGCAAGCCGAACCCAGGAATCCACCCAGGAAATCCAGACAATGATCGAACAGCTTCAGGATGGAGCCAAGAATGCTGTACGCTCAATGGAAAGTGGCGAAGAAAAAACACAGACAACCGTAACAAAAGCGCGTGAAGCCGGCGCAGCGCTTGAGACCATTACCGAGGCGATTTCAACAATTGCACATATGAACACGCAGATTGCAACCGCCGCCCAGGAACAATCGGCAGTTGCTGAAGAAATCAACCAGAACATTGTGTCCATCAGTGGTCTTTCTGTACAGGCTGCCGATGGTGCCGAGCACACCGCATCTAACAGTCAGGAGCTTGAACGCCTGACAAACAGCATGCGAGCAACTGTCAGCACTTTCATTATCTAGCTTACTTGTAGAGAAACGCCCGTCAATATGCAGGGCGTTTCTCATTCCCGAGATTAATCATTCCTTTACCTGCCAGCACGAACAGGCGAAAATAGACCCCTACTGATTCACAGCAGGAAATAACCTTGAGCTGGATACAACTCTCCATACAAATACCCGTCACAATGGCAGCTACACTCGAAAGTACATTTGAAGCAGCGGGAGCGCTATCCGTAACCTCTACCGATGCTGAAGATCAACCCTTGCTGGAACCTGGACCGGGTGAAACACCTCTCTGGGATCTGCTGATCATGACCGGTCTGTTTCCTGAAGATATCGATATCATGCCGATAAAAAATCAGATCAAACAGGTACTGAATTTAGACAATACCAGTTTGATCCATACTGAAATACTACAGGATCAGGAATGGACACGAGTCTGGATGGATCATTTTCAGCCGATGTCGTTTGGTGAACGTCTATGGGTCTGCCCGGAAGGCTTCGAGCCCCCTGAGCCAGATGCTGTCAACATGCGTCTGGACCCGGGGCTTGCATTCGGCACAGGAACCCACCCGACAACCGCGTTGTGTCTGCGATGGCTGGATGCACAGACTCTCGAAGGGAAAACCGTACTCGATTATGGCTGTGGCTCGGGTATTCTTGCCATCGCGGCTCTGCTTCTGGGCGCATCCCGTACCGATGCCGTGGATAATGACCCGCAAGCCCTGACCGCCACTCAGGACAACGCGAAAAAGAATCAGGTACTGGACCGGATAAAAGTCTATTTGCCAGAGCAACTACCCTCCTGTCAGGCTGACATCTGCATTGCCAACATTCTTGCAGGTCCTCTTGAATCACTCGCGCCAACACTTGCAGCCAATACCCGCCCCGGGGGCAAAATCATCCTGTCAGGCATTCTTGAAAACCAGGCAAACGAAGTCAAACAGGTTTATATGCAATGGTTTGACATGATCGAACCTGTTTTTCTGGAAGAATGGGCGCGCCTGGAAGGCACCCGAAAGGAAAATTAATGATTTACCACCTTACATAAGCTCTGTTAATCTGCTGCCATGCATACTACCTGTCCAGAATGTTCCAGCGTCTTTCGCATTTCCGCAGAACACCTTTCCATGGCACATGGCCAGGTACGCTGTGGTTTTTGTCATACGGTTTTTGACGCCCTCAGCCATCTGGAAGAGGACTGGAAAGAACAATTACCCACTTTCGAGCCCGAGCCTGAACAACAACCAGAATCATCACAGAAAGTCGCTGCATCCACCGAAATTGAGCAGCAACTGATAGAATCTGAAAACCTGCCATTGCCAGATGAACTTGAAGGGCGTGACGCACCGCCTGATGTCTATGAAGACCATCGCGATATACCGCTGGACGAAATTATTGCCCAGGAATCTGGCGAAGAACCCTCTGCTCTCTCCCAACTACATGCACTAGATGACACCCCACTGGAAAACCAGCTTGGCGAACGCACCCAGGTCATGGTTAAACACCTGCAAAATAAAATCAGCCTGTCACTGCAAAATGAAAGCTGTCAGGATCCACAGCTGGACGGTGATACGCCAGCTTTTTTTCAGGCTGAAGAAGCCGCCTTTGAACAGGACGCAAAACCGCTCATGAATGAAGAGCCGGTAGACATTACCTATCCTGAAAATGACAGCCCTGACATGATCGGTGACGCAACCATGCAGAATGCGCCACCCATCCTGCGTGAAGAACTTGCGGCTGCGCAACAGGAACCTGAACAGAGCCATACAGTCTTATGGGCAAGCGGTATTATTATGCTAACGGCGCTGCTATTACTGCAGTCGGCCTATTTCTTTCGTAATGATCTTGCAAAAAACGATTCCCTGCGCGTTGCAATACAAGGCTTATGTAAAATAATGTCCTGCACTATTCCACTCAGAAATGATGCCAATGAAGGCATTAAAACCATGAAAATGGTTAGCCATTCCATCGCTAATATACCTGAACACCCCGACCAGTTACGTATCCGCGCTATCTTTACCAACACCGCGCCATACACACAAAGCTACCCCGTACTTTCAATTCGCCTGTCTGATGAAACAGGCAAGACGACAGCAATGCGTTACCTGCGACCACAAAAATACCTGGCCCGTCATATTAATATCGAACAAGGACTGCAAGCCGGAACCGCCGTAGAAATCATCCTTGATTTTTTGAAACCAAAACATGAAGTGCTCTCATATCGCTTTGATTTTTTATAAGAGCCTAAATTGATAGAAAGTCAAGCGCCCATAAACTGCTGAATTACTGACATAAAAAAAACAACTTTATCCTCTCTCTGTTTAACGGTATTATTCGTGACCCTGCAGAAGGAAAATGCCAGGACAGGCATTAAACTTTATCGCAGACTCGCAAAAAAAATAACAGAACACTTTTTGGATATTTAGCCAGCTAACGTACTCATGATGCAAATTGGAAATTACCAGCTCAAGAATAATCTGATACTTGCTCCTATGGCAGGCGTAACCGATCGGCCGTTTCGCCAGCTTTGTCGTGAACTGGGTGCAGGTATGGCTGTCTCTGAAATGGTTTCATCAAACAGTCTTTTATGGGGTAGCAAAAAAACTCAACGACGCGCAAATCATGAAGGTGAAGCCGACCCTAAATCAGTCCAGATAGCAGGCGCTGATCCGGACATGCTTGCGCAAGCGGCAAAACACAATGCTGACAACGGTGCACAATTAATCGATATCAATATGGGTTGCCCGGCGAAAAAAGTCTGTAACGTGATGGCCGGTTCTGCACTGTTACAGGACGAAATCCTGGTTGGGCGTATTCTGGAGTCTGTTGTAAACGCTGTCGATATTCCTGTCACGCTGAAAATTCGCACAGGATGGGACAAGGAAAACCGTAACGCCCTGAATATTGCCCGCATTGCCGAGGAATCCGGCATCCAGGCACTCGCTATCCACGGTCGTACCCGCGCATGCCACTATAAAGGTGAAGCCGAATACGACACTATAAGAGCGGTAAAAGAATCAGTTAACCTGCCAATTATTGCCAATGGCGACATAAAAACACCCGAAAAAGCCCTGTACGTACTCGAACACACTGGCGCTGATGCCATAATGATTGGCCGCGCTGCCCAGGGAAGACCCTGGATTTTCCGTGAAATTGAACATTTTCTCAGCACAGGCGACAAGCTACCTGAACCCACTGTCAGTGAAATACGTGACATTATGCTCGGCCACCTTGATAACCTTTATCATTTTTATGGCGAATTCACCGGTGTTCGCGTCGCACGCAAACATATCTCCTGGTATAGCAAGGGTCAGTCAGGTGGTGCCAATTTCCGCAATGCCGTTAATCGGGTAGACACAATAGAACAACAATTAGCCATGACGCATGAATTTTTCGAGCAGCTGGCACAAAAGGAGGAACTCGCCGCATGAGTATCACAGGTGTTCACGAATCATTAGAAAAAAGAACCGATACCCATATCGAACTCAGTCAATTACCGCTGGCCAAACAGGTCAAGGCGGCTCTGGAAATCTATTTTCAGGAACTGGACGACTTCACACCCTCAGACCTGTACAGAATGGTCATAGATGAAGTCGAAAAACCATTACTGGAAACAGTGATGAAGCAGGTTAAAGGCAACCAGACCCGTGCAGCTGAAATGCTGGGGCTGAATCGCAGTACCTTGCGAAAAAAACTGCAACTGCATAATTTATAAATCATCCCCCAGGGTTTACACCGCCCTTTTTTATGAGGTTAGACATGAGCCGTATCCAACGCGCCCTGATTAGTGTTTCTGATAAATCCGGTATCATTGAATTTGCACGTGAGCTGCAAACCATGCAGGTTGAAATCCTGTCAACGGGTGGTACTGCCAAACTACTCGCAGACAATGATATTTCAGTCATTGAAGTCTCGGACTATACCGGCTTTCCGGAAATGATGGACGGACGTGTCAAAACCCTGCACCCGAAAATTCACGGCGGACTTCTTGGAAGACGTGGAACAGATGATCAGGTCATGCAGGATCATGACATCCCTCCGATCGATATGGTAGTTGTTAATCTTTATCCTTTTGAACAGACTATTGCGCGCCCTGATTGTGATCTGCCACTCGCAATCGAAAATATTGATATTGGCGGCCCGACCATGCTGCGTGCAGCTGCAAAGAATCATCATGATGTTACCGTCGTTGTAGACGCTGATGACTACCAGACTATCCTGGCCATGATGCAAAATAACGACGGCTGTGTTGATGATAATATGCGGTTTAATCTAGCGACAAAAGTATACGAGCACACCGCACGTTACGACGGCGCGATTGCCAACTACCTTGGGCGCTATCAACAGGATGGAAGTCAGGCGAATTTCCCGCGCACATTCAACAGCCAGTATCTGAAAACCCAGGAAATGCGCTACGGCGAAAACCCTCATCAGCAGGCCGCTTTTTATCGGGAATATGCACCCGATGAGGCCTGTGTTGCGACCGCAAACCAGATTCAGGGGAAAGAACTTTCCTATAACAATATCGCCGATACCGATGCCGCACTCGAATGTGTCAAACAATTTGATGTGCCTGCCTGCGTCATTGTTAAACATGCCAACCCATGTGGCGTAGCCGTTGGCAGTAATATTTTTGAAGCTTATGAACGTGCCTATACCACTGACCCTACATCCGCGTTTGGTGGCATCATTGCCTTTAACCAGCCTCTTGATGCCGCGACCGCAAAAACCATTGTTGAGCGTCAGTTTGTTGAGGTTATTATTGCCCCTGCTATAGAAGACAAGGCTTTACCGGTTCTGGAAAACAAAAAGAATGTGCGCGTTCTGAGTTGTGGCCAGTGGACAGATAAGCGCATCCCGGGGCTGGACTTCAAGCGGGTCAATGGTGGCTTACTTGTCCAGGATCGTGACCTGGGCATGGTAACCGAAGCAGACCTCAAGGTTGTTACCAAACGCGCTCCATCTGCCCAGGAAATGCAGGATTTACTATTTGCCTGGAAGATTGCCAAGTATGTTAAATCCAACGCCATTGTCTATTGCAAGGATGGCATGACCATCGGCGTGGGTGCCGGGCAAATGAGCCGGGTATACAGCGCCCGTATCGCTGCGATCAAAGCTGCTGATGCTGATCTTGAGGTCAAGGGCTCTGTGATGGCTTCCGATGCCTTCTTCCCGTTCAGGGATGGTCTGGACTCGGCTGCCGAAGTGGGTGTTACCGCAGTAATCCAGCCAGGTGGCTCTATGCGCGATGAAGAAGTCATTGCAGCTGCTGATGAACATGGCATTGCAATGGTCTTTACGGGAATGCGGCATTTCCGCCATTAGTTATTCTTTGAGATTAACAAGAGATACTTAAAAACGATTGTTTTACAGGAAATTACCCGGCTATATCACGTTCAAAAACAGAAACCTGATTCCGACCCTCTTCCTTGGCTGTATATAATGCACGATCTACCGTCTGCATCAGGACATCCAGATTACAGCCTGCACCAATCTTCTGACTAACCACACCAATGCTTAATGTCACCCGGATTGTTTCGCCCTGCCATTCAAAGTGGGTATTATTTGCTTTACTGAGTATGTCATCTGCTAGCATTTCCACAGAACTGACTCCTCCAGTAATCAGAATCACAAACTCATCACCGGCATAACGGGCTATTAAATGCTCATCACCGACAATAGCTTTTATTGTTGCCGCCATTTCCACCAGTACCCTGTCACCTGCGGCATGTCCAAAACGATCATTAATAGGCTTGAAATTATCAATATCCAGCATCATCAGACATAGCTCCGATACATCTGCCTTTGAACCTGACAATATCTGTAACAAACTGGACTCAAAATAGCGGCGATTATATAACCTGGTCAGATAATCCTGTGAAGCAAACACCTGTAATTGCCTGTTAGCCCCGCGTAATTCCTGAGTCGCATCGTTAACCCGGCGTTGCAAAGATTGATTCAGTTCGTCCAGTTGCTCGCGTGATGCCTGCAGCCCCTGCAACAAGCTACCAATACGTGCCCGTAATGTTCTTACCTCACGTGGTGCATGCCTTGAAAGGCTCGGCAGATCACCTGTAAAATTATTTTCTGCAATACGGGATGCTGAAACACACAGGCGTTTTAACGGCAAACTGATCCAGCGCACCAGAATCAACGCAATCAGTAATGCGAGCACCAGGCCTGCTATCCCCCAGAGTAACTGAGTATGTAAAATACGATTAACATGCGCTTCAACCTCGGGCTTGGGCTGAGGTACCATGATTCCCCAGTTGATATCCGGAACTGACGCATAGCCTGCAACCATACTGGCACCCATAAAGGGTGAATAGAATTCGGTTACACCCGTTTGCCCATTAATCATTTTCTGTACAATCGGCCATTGCGATAAATCACGCATTTCCAGCATCCAGTCCGGATTAGGGTGTGCTAATGCACGGCCTTTCTGATCGACAATGGCCGAGTGACCTTTGATTCCAAATTTGATCTTTCGACGTATTTTTTCAATCATATCAATGCGTAATTCACCCACCAGAATAGCCAATTGCTTCCCTTTCTGATCATGAACAGGAGTAGACATAACCACGCTCGGTCGCTGATCAAACGGGCTGGACTTTACCCCCGATAAAAACCATCGGTCCTTCTCGCGGGTTTTCAGATAACAGGTCTCACTTGCAAGCACATCACGTAGATCAACGGATAATTTTCCGTGCGTGGAGAGCAGGATTTTTCCCTGTAAATTAACCAGTGAAATTGAGCGAAATCCAGTCAGTTTTTTCATTGACCGGTTAATCATGTCTTTTTGTTCCGGAGCCATATAATGACCGACTTCATTATCGGTAATGTAAGCTACAAAATCACCCAGCAAACTTAATGCTGTTTTTTGATCATTAACATAAATAGAAATGGGAGCTGCCAGATTTTGTGCGAGCAACTGGTGTTTCTCGGTTATTTCACGCCAGGCCCCATCCCAGGCCACCTGGTACAATTTCAGACCCAACAAACCAACTGGAACCGCAGCAACCAGAACGAAGCCTGCAAGCAGCATCCACAAAATAGGCCTTGAAAAAATACCAGGCCCTTGTTTTTCTTTAGATTTTTTCAGACTGCCCTCATAGGATAACCATTTTTGTATGTTTCATGTTATACACAGGTTATCGACCAGCCATGAAGATCATTTAGGATATTTACACAGCATTCATGCTCCTGAACAATACCCTCTCACACTTTCGGCGCAGCCCTGCACTGAGCTATAATAACCCCCATCAAAATCCATACAAAAGGCATAACAATGAAGGTACTCGTGATTGGCAATGGGGGGCGTGAACACGCGCTGGCATGGAAAGCAGCACAGTCAAAGCAGGTTACCACTGTCTTCGTCGCCCCGGGTAACGCCGGCACAGCACATGAACCCGGCCTTGAAAATATAAACATAGCCGTCACCGATATTGATGCACTTGCAGACTTTGCAGAACAGGAACAGGTTAAGCTGACTATTATTGGCCCGGAAGTCCCGCTGGTACTCGGTATTGTTGATTTATTCCAGAAACGAGGCCTGCCAGTCTTTGGGCCAGTACAGGCTTCGGCGCAACTGGAAGGCTCCAAAAGTTTCAGTAAAGACTTTCTCGCTCGCCATCAGATTCCGACCGCATTTTATCAAACATTCACCGAGGTAGACCCCGCCATCGCCTGGGTACATGAAAAAGGTGCCCCCATTGTCGTCAAGGCTGATGGACTGGCTGCAGGTAAAGGCGTTATCGTCGCCCAGACAGAAGATGAGGCTATAAGTGCAATCAGGGACATGCTGGCCGGTAATGCATTCGGGGAAGCCGGGAGCCGGGTCGTGGTCGAGGAATTTTTACACGGTGAAGAAGCCAGTTTTATCGTTATGGCTGATGGTGAGCACGTGCTGCCACTTGCAACCTCACAGGATCACAAGGCTCGCGATGAAGACGACAAAGGCCCGAATACCGGCGGCATGGGTGCCTACTCTCCTGCTCCTGCGGTCACACAAGAAATGCATGACCGCATCATGAATGAAGTTATCTATCCCACCATAAAAGGAATGGCTGCAGAAGGGATGCCTTACAGTGGCTTTTTATATGCGGGTATTATGATCGCTCCTGACGGTACCCCCAAGGTGCTCGAATTCAACTGCCGTTTCGGTGACCCCGAAACACAACCCATCATGATGCGCTTGCGCTCGGACCTGGTTGAACTCTGCCTCGCCGCCATCGATAAGCGACTCAATCAGGTGACTGCCGAATGGGATCCGCGTGCTTCACTGGGCGTGGTTCTCGCAGCTGGCGGCTACCCCGCTGACTATGACACAGGCATCGAGATTCATGGACTTCCCGAACATGAACAGACTGATCAAAAAGTCTTTCACGCCGGGACGGCTGAAAAAGATGGCAGGATTATCACTGCAGGCGGGCGTGTTTTATGTGCGGTTGCTCTGGGTGAAAACGTCACAGAAGCGCAGAAAAATGCTTATCATCTGGTTGATCAGATCAACTGGAAGGATATGTTCTACCGAAAAGATATTGGCTATCGAGCCATTGCGCGAGAGCAAAAGGTATAGTTACAAAACGACCTGAAGAAATTCAAAGCAGGATGCAGGCCGGGCTTCTTACCTGAACGCCAGCCTGCATAATATATTTAATAGTTTTTAAAAGAAATCAGCCTATTTCCCGATAGCATCTTTGGTAATCCCGTCCAGCAAATCACCAATCGCTTTCAATGCTTTCTTTGAAGCTGCATTTCCGACAACCAGCGGCTTGCGATAAGTGACGTAAACAATACCCGGCTCTTTTGCGAGCTCGTAAACGGTAATGATATAAGGACAAAATGCAATGTTATGCGGATCAGCTTCCATTGTTGCGCGTGATAAAGTAGAACTGCAAAAATTATAGGCTTTGGCCTTGATAAACATTTTTTTCGTTGCGCCTACAGCACCCGCGGTACGATGCAACATCTTGCCAATATGATTCACGCCATTAATCTTGATACCCCGATCACCTATAGCTTCCTTGATCGCATCTACAACAAAATCATATTGATCCTTGACCTTGTAAGTCGTCATGTAATCACGATTTAATACATCTTTGCCGCCACTGCCTGCGACAGTATTCAAACTGGCCAACGCTAATACTGCGCAAACCAACATATTGATCACATTGGCTTGAATCTGTTTCTTTTTAAGTAATTGCATGCTTTCCTCCGAAGGATCTATACTATATTGGCGCTCAAATGTACTAACAACAGAGCGTCTGCTTTCATTGCTTCACAGTCTATTACAATGTACTGAATTAATAAATAATGTATTAATACAGGCCAGCGTATAATAATTAGAGCCCAGTCTAACGCATTTTGTTCAAACAATGTTATGCTTTAAGCATCATATAGCATGGGAGTTCTGGAATGGAAACAGGTAGCTGGATAGCAATTGGTGTTATTGTCGTTGCGATCATCTGGGTAGTCAGCATGTATAACAATCTGGTCAATCTGCGTAACCAGGTCAAAAATGCCTGGCGCCAGATAGACGTACAATTAAAACGTCGCCATGATTTGATTCCAAATCTGGTTGAAGTCACCAAAGACTATATGGAATACGAACAGGAAACCCTGCAACAGGTCATCAAGGCACGCAGCAATGCAATGGGCGCTGACACCCCCGAAGAGGCCATTGCAGCTGAAGGACTGTTAAGTGGAGCACTCGGAAAAATGTTTGCGCTGATGGAAAACTACCCTGACCTGAAAGCAAACGAAAATGTAAGCCGCCTGATGGAAGAACTCAGTGGTACTGAAAATAAAATTGCTTTCTCGCGACAGTTTTATAATGACAGCGTTATGTCGCTCAATAACGGCATTGAAACATTTCCATCCAACATCATCGCCAACCTGTTTGTATTCAAACCTGCAACTTATTTTGAAGTACCTGAAACTGAAAAGGCTGCACCCTCAGTCAACTTACGCTAAACAGGTAACCTTGCTGTTGTGTCAAGTCAAATAGCCTGCCCGGAATGTGGCGCAATCAATCATAGTCGCAGTCAAACCTGCAGACTTTGTGGTGCACAGCTGCACAAAGACAAAGCACCCGGACGTCGAGCACAACACAAACTGTTACGCCGAACAGACTTCATCGCAGCCGCCAAAGCAAATCAGGCTGCAACACAAAAACTGGTTATTGTTCTGTTTGTCATTGCCGCGATACTCGGTTATCTCATCGGCTGGTCAATTCAACTATCCACGGGAGCAATCCCGGTAGAAACAAATGACCCGATTTTGTTTTTCAGTACCTGGGGAGTACTCGGAAGCCTGATATTATTACTTGTCAGTCTGATATGGACATGGATTGCATTCAAGCGCGGTGATCGCATCATTATGAAAATGACAGGGGCTCAAATCGCCAAATACGATCAGGAACCACAGCTATTTAATGTCGTTGAAGAAATGTCACTGGCTGCAGGTATCCCTAAACCCCTGGTCTATATCATTGAAACAGATGCCATGAATGCCTTTGCAACCGGCATGTCACCACACCGCGCCTCACTGGGAGTAACCCGGGGTTTACTCAACAAGCTCTCACGTGATGAACTACAAGGAGTTATCGGTCACGAGATAGGTCACATCGTAAACTGGGACATTCGCTATGCAACAGCTGTGAGTGTACTGGTCGGCCTGATCGTACTTATTAGCGATGGTATATTGAGAGGCAGCATCTCCGGCGGCCGACGTACCAGAGGAATAGGTAGCGGCTCACGTAATGGCAATAGTGCAGGCATTGTTATAATTATCATGATTGTCTTTGCCATACTGGCACCAATAGTTGCAAGGCTTGTTCAAATGGCAGTATCACGTCAACGGGAATTTCTCGCTGATGCATCCAGTGTTCGCCTGACCCGGCACCCTCAGGGACTGATCTCGGCGCTGGAAAAACTAGGCGCTGAAACAGTTAAATTTGAAACTGCCAACCGTGCAACACAGCATCTTTTTATTGTAAATCCGTTCAGGAATTTCAGTGATAAAGTCAGTTCATTGATGGCGACTCACCCGCCTTTGGACAGGCGAATACAGCGTTTGCGGAATTTAGGGGATAAGAAGTTTGATTGATTTCGCCAGACTTTATGTTCGCGACCAGGAGCCGCTCCTGCATTTTTACTAGTGGGCTGGATATGTTGATGCAGGAGCGGCTATTGTGCCAATCCCTGCAAAGGTAAATAACGGGTATCCTGGCTGCGAGTTCCAGAAAAACCCACCGTCAGAACCGATATAAAACACCCAGTGAGAATACCGGGAACCATTTAGTATTTTCTATATCGCTTCTTAACGCCTGTGATTCAGCAGTAACATCATTGGTCAGGGTTGTACATTGTGCTGTTGACAATGATGGCGAACAAGTAACATCCAGACCTACACCAGGCGAACCCTGATATAACACACCCAGATCCCATGACATACCCCAGCCTTTACCACCATGGCTGGCATTGCCCCAGCCAATACCAAGGTAAGGTGCTGTCGACTTATAATCAATGTTACCCGTTAACGAACCCACATCATTAACTGTGTAATTTGTACCATTAATATTATACGTACCCGCAATAGCTTTGGCATCAAGGCCAAGTGAGTTGCCATTAATATAACCACCAACGGTCAGACGAAACGCAGAATTACCCGGGTGCCAGTCCAGCAACAGACCGGCTGATTTCAGATCAAGACTGACATCATAATCGATACCACTTTCTGTAATTGTATCGTCATAGGAAAATAAATTAGCTGAAAGACGACCACTAAGATGACCGCCGATAGGGCGACCTATTTCCATGGATATACCCAACGTACTCAGTTTTCCAGACAAAGACCAGTCCTCAGCTTGCGCTGAAAAAGACAACATCATGAATACTATAAGTATTTTTTTCATAGTCATTCCGGGTATTTAATTCAGGCGTTCCGGCTTTTTTCAATAAAGCTCTGTACTGCTTCGTTAGAAACAGCCGAATGCCAATGATATTCCAAGTCTACCCCATGACAACGACGTATTCTGTGAATCCTTTAACAAATTATAGAAATTAAAGTCATCACGATGCTGACGACCTCATCCTTTACCCTTGTTTTTCTTCAGCTTTCCATGTCGATAGTAAATTTTTCTAAACAAACCGGGAGCAGGATATAATACTGATACTAATGATGTCTTCTGGCACCTGTAACACACTAAGCATTACTGTAATACCCGGGATATAAACCCCCTGAACCACAAAGGATAGCTCAAACAGAATAACAAGCCCTAAAGCACGTCCACAGGTACAATGTAATTCACCGTTGTTGAAGAGACGGGGCAGTATCAGACATAACGCGGATTTGTATAAAGACTATCGCATCATCAAGCAGCATATTATCAACGCAATTTAAATCCATAAACAACGATAGAAAAATATGGCTTCATCCACTCATGGAAAAGTCAAAATACAAAAGAGATTAAATTCTAAAAATAACAATAGATTATAAAACTATTGTTATTAGCCTCGTTTCATAGAACTAAAGAATTCATCGTTGGTTTTGGTATCTTTCAGCTTGTTCATCAGGAATTCCATGGCAGCAATTTCATCCATAGGATGTAAGAGCTTGCGCAGAATCCAGACCATCTGCAGCTCATTCTGATCAACAATTTTTTCTTCACGGCGTGTACCGGAACGATTAATATTGATTGCGGGGAAAATACGTTTCTCGGCAATACGGCGATCCAGATGAACTTCCATATTACCGGTACCTTTAAATTCCTCATAAATCACGTCATCCATACGTGAACCGGTATCAACCAGTGCGGTAGCCAAAATCGTCAGGCTACCACCCTCTTCAATGTTACGTGCCGCACCGAAAAAACGTTTGGGACGATGCAGCGCATTCGCATCAACACCACCAGTCAGCACCTTACCTGAGGATGGGATCACTGTGTTATACGCACGTGCAAGACGGGTTATAGAGTCAAGCAGGATAACAACATCTTTTTTATGCTCGACCAGTCGCTTGGCCTTTTCAATAACCATTTCTGCAACCTGCACATGACGGCTGGCAGGTTCATCAAATGTACTTGAGATAACCTCACCACGAACAGAACGCGCCATTTCTGTTACTTCTTCCGGGCGCTCATCGATTAACAGAACCATCAGATGACAATCAGGATTATTCAAGGCTATGGACTGTGCAAACGCTGCCAGCATCATTGTTTTACCAGCCTTCGGTGGTGAAACGATCAGGCCACGCTGACCCTTGCCTATAGGAGCAGCAAGATCAATGATACGAGCTGTAATATCTTCTGAACTGCCATTGCCCATTTCCATGCGCATTCGTTCAGTAGGGAATAACGGTGTTAGATTTTCAAATGCAACCTTGTTCCGTGAATTTTCAGGAGTATCAAAATTAATCTCTTTTATCTTCAGGAGTGCAAAATAACGCTCACCATCTTTGGGAGGTCTTATTTTCCCCGAAATTGTATCACCGGTGCGTAAGCTGAAACGACGTATCTGGCTCGGGGAGACGTAAATGTCATCCGGACCCGCCAGATATGAACTGTCTGCTGAGCGCAGAAAGCCAAAACCATCCTGAAGTATTTCCAGTACACCATCGCCAAATATATCTTCACCATTTTTGGCCTGGGCCTTGAGTATGCCAAAGATAACGTCCTGTTTTCTGGACCGGGCAAGCCCTTCAAGTTTAAGAGAGGTAGAAATTTCGACCAGTTCGGCCGCAGATTTAGTTTTTAATTCAGTAAGATTCATGGTTTGTAGTATCTTTTTTTTACAAAGGATTGAACAAGCAGGAATGGCCCGTCATGGACAGTTTATCTATTACAGGGGTACCTGTGCTGTTATTAGAAAAGATTTAGATTTATATGATTTAAAAAATAGAATTATTCTTAAAAAACAAAGATAGCATGGAATTCTGCTGCCGTCCAGTGCTTTAGGGGGAACAGGACAGCAGCAGGAACTGTGACTATAAATTGCTATCCAGAAAAGCCGTAAGCTGTGACTTGGAAACAGCACCCACTTTGGTTGCCTCAACATTACCACCTTTAAACAGCATCAAAGTCGGGATGCCACGAATACCATATTTAGGTGGCGTATCCGGATTATCATCTATATTCAGCTTGGCAATTTTCAGTTTATCCCCATACTCACCAACAATCTCATCCAGAATCGGGGCAATCATCTTGCATGGCCCACACCATTCAGCCCAGTAGTCAACCAGAACCGGCTGGTCAGATTTCAGGACTTCATCTTCAAAAGAACTATCTGAAAGATACACAATCTGGTCACTCACGTGGCGCTATCTCCTATATCGTTATTACGGGTTAACAGGCAGACTCGGGGCTTTTAAAATCCCTTCCTGTTTTGCTGCCATAAATTTCATTCTAGTCCATTTGAGCGGAAACCGCGATGGATTTCAAGTTATTCGGCTTTCTTCTGTGCAAAAATAGTCGTATAAATGATACTGAATAGATACGCATTCACCAATAAACCTGTTAAGATCAATGCCTTATTTGCAGGCCTTTCATATAAGCGCCGCAGGTTTATTTAAACAAAAAAATTTAAAACACGGGGCATTGACAGAAATTCTATGAGTAGTGAAAAACATTTATCCGACATCCGCTTTGATCAACTGCCGCTGCACCCGCAATTGCTGGCCGGCATCAAAGAGACTGGATTCAATTTCTGCACCCCCATACAGGCAGACACACTTCCTCTTGCACTCAAAGGAAAAGATATTGCTGGCCAGGCACAAACAGGCACAGGTAAAACAGCAGCCTTCCTGCTTGCGGGTATGGATCACTTATTACGCAGTACAAAGACACCTGACAAACGTCAGCCGCGCGCACTAATTATTGCACCCACACGTGAACTCGCTATCCAGATTCATAGCGATGCCTTGCAATTGGGCAAACACACTGATTTTCGTTTTGCACTTGCCTACGGTGGCACCGGCTACGACAGCCAGCGCAAAGCCATCGAGGCCGGAGTTGACGTTCTGATTGGTACACCCGGCCGCCTGATAGACTATTTCAAACAGCATGTTTACAACCTGCGTAATATTGAAGTTATGGTTGTTGATGAAGCAGACCGCATGTTTGATCTCGGCTTTATAGCCGATATCAGATACCTGTTCAGGCGCATGCCACCACCAGATCAACGACTTAACCTGCTGTTCTCGGCTACACTGAACTTCAAGGTTACTGAACTGGCCTATGAACATATGAACCAGCCAGAAAAGGTCATCATAGAATCTGAAAATGTCACTGCAGACAAAGTAACCCAGATTGCTTACTACACCGCCAATAGTGAAAAAATACCGGTGCTGGTAAACCTGATAAAAACCCAGCATGCAACCCGTAGTATTATTTTCGCGAATACAAAACGCACAGTAGAGAAGATTCGTGCATCACTGGAAGGAAACGATATCCAGTCAGCCATTCTTTCTGGTGACGTACCACAAACCAAACGTCAGGCACTGCTAAAACGTTTTCAGAATGGCGAAATTGATATACTGGTCGCAACTGATGTCGCGGCACGTGGCTTACATATTGATGACGTCAGCCATGTTTTTAACTTTGACCTGCCACAAGATCCCGAAGACTATGTGCACCGCATCGGCCGAACGGCGCGCGCAGGGGCCAGTGGTGATGCTATCAGTTTTGCGTGTGAAGATTTCGCATATTCCCTGCCCGAAATAGAAGAATATATTGGACACAAGATACCCATGGGCAATATCGACCAGGAATTACTGAAAGAAATCAAACCTCCGGTTAAAATCAATCGTCCACCCAGAAATAACCGTGGCGGACACCCTGGTAGACCCGGACAAAAAAACACAAGGCACTCAGCACGTAAACCCCAACAGAACAGAACACGTTAACCAGATATTAGTTTACAAAAAGATCATAAGTAAAGAAATGAAAGGCACAAACAAGGTCATTATCAGAGCGCCACAGCAACAGGAATTTCGCAATCCTGAAGCTATTCTGGACACGGGCAAACTGGCTGAATGGCTGAATGAACTCCCTTTATTAAATCCTGCTCCGACCGTACGCGAGCTTATGGATGCTGTTCAGGCTGTCAACCGGCAAAAGGTAAGTAATCGTAAGCGTTTGCAATTACTGGATCAGTACCGGAAAGTTGCGATACAAATTTACCCATCGCTCACGCAGGATGCATTAAAACGCATCTCTTCAAAAGAAAATGAACGTGAGAAAATCCATCATCAGGTAACATTGTTTTGTACACACATTGCAGATGGTTATAAAATAATCATTCGTAATCTGCTCGCAGATGGAAATACACTCAAGAATGACCAGTTATTTGCACCGCTCTATTGCGCAATAGAGGCTTTGTCACTGGCTTTATTAAATTGCTACCGGACTTATCTGTCGACTCCTGAATTTCTGTTTCAGGACATTCACCAACTCTATCTGCTGGCAGAACGTTCTGCCTTGTTAAATTACGAATATGAAAGTGATATCGGTTCAGCATCTGCTCCCAGCATTAGCCTGATGTACCGTCAAATGATGATACTTGCATTTCTCGATCCGTTTAAAATGCCTTACGGCGCTGTTGAACAACTCTACCAACGACTTTTCAACCTGTCTGAGTATTGCAACATGCTGTCTCAGCAACCCGGGCCTGACCAGTCTGGTATTTTTGTTGTTGATCTTGCAAGTGATGAAGCCCCCAGGGCTATTTACAAAATTCCTGCAAACCGTAACCTGAAAATACCGCGAGTTTTTGACACTCATCCACTGACGAATAAAATCAATGCCGACATTACTGTTATAAAAACAGGACAAGAAAAAAAAGCGCTGATCCCGGAAGAACAACTACTAAGGCTGTTAATACCGCCACACAAGGAACAGACAACCCGTAAAGCAGAAAGAACTGATAGCCATCGCATTGCGAAAGTTACCTTCGGTATTGATGCTGTCTATCATTTTTTAACTATGAATAAAACAGAACTAAAACAAGCTCTGCAATCTCATGCTGATAACGTTGGCGACTATCGAATGGAACCCTGGCAAGTAAGCAATGAAAGCAAAACCGGGCTCAGCCTGAGTGACCGGAATATGACTCAACATGATGTTCGTGTCGGCGATATTATTGGCCTGCTCACAGAACAGATAGACCTGCCTGGCTCCGGAACCGCTGAGCTTTGCACCAAAATTGCTATTATTCGCTGGATACGCAATCAGGACAATCAGATTCATATAGGCGTGGAATTGATTCACGGCAATTTATTACCTGCAACCTGCTATATTGTTGATGATCAGGATTCCAATCAACGCAATGCGGGTATTTTTATCAGTAGTTCAAATAATGAAAATACCCCACCTACATTATTAACACCCAAAGGCGTTTATCAACGTGGGCGTATACTGGATATTACTGTGGGTGAACAACCCATGCGTATAGAAGCCGGATATCTAAAAGATGATACATTCACCTTTGACCGTTTTGACTTCAAGAGTAACCGTACCTGAACTACATAAAGAAAATAAATGAATAATCCAGACATAGCCAAAATTGAAATCACACCGGAAAACAAATGCAGTTTCTGTCCCGGCTCTCGCTGCTGCACTTACTTTACCCAGCAAGTTGAAACACCGCGTTCAAAATATGACTTTGAACATCTACTCTGGCAGATCTCACATGAAAATGTAAACGTCTATAAAGATGAAGACGGCTGGTATCTAATGTTTCGCAGCCAGTGCACACATTTGCAAAAAGATGGTCGCTGTGGAATTTATGAAACACGGCCTGAAATATGCCGTGTTTATGAAAATGATTACTGTGAATATGACGAACCTGCTGAAGAAGGGTTTGAGATGTTTTTCGCTGATTATGCTGCGCTACATAAGTACTGTAAAAAGCGCTTCAAAAAATGGGAAAGGTAGCTAATTTCAAGTCCTGACTACGAAGAAAAGATTTGGCTAACAATAAACAGAATAGCGAAGATCCACTCTGCATGAAATTAATTATTGGCCTCAAACCAGACGATTATCCACTTCGCAATATATCCCGAACCATATACATCGCAGCAAGACTGCGCGCTTCGGTAAAATCATCGCGCAACAACAACGCATCCAGCTCGCTCAGTTTCCACGGAACCACTTCCAGCTCTTCAGGCTCATCACCTTCAGCTGTGGATGCAAATAAATCCCTTGCCAGTACAATATGTGTCGTTTGGCCAATATATCCCGGGGCAAGTGTTACCGACTGGATATGCTGCAATTCCTTCGATGCATAACCAACCTCTTCCTGCAATTCCCTGTTCGCCGCATCCAGCATTTCTTCATCACCATCTATCTTGCCTTTGGGAAAACCCAACTCATAACGTTCAAGCCCGACGCCATATTCCTTGATTAATAAAACAGTATCATCATCCAGCAGAGGTACAATCAGAACTGCACCACGCTTCGAGCCTTTCATGCGCTCATACCGCACTTGCGTGCCATTTGAAAATTCAAGGTCGACTTCCTGAACATGAAACAGACGTGTACGAGCTACTGTGCGGGTATTCAGTATTTTAGGTTTACTCATTTATTTACTTTTATATTTTTCAATTTGATCCGGGTTACAAGCCTGCCTTCAAACCAGGCATCGAAGTGAATATTACGCCCATTCTGCTGAATGCTAAACCCTTTTTGTTCAACCGGGGTTACACTGCTGTACGACAGCCCTTTTGGTAAAAGAATGTCCATAGAAACACGCATCGGGTAATAGCCATCCAGAAACTTTCGCATAAAGGGGCCATTCTGGATAATAAAACTGCCATCAGGCTGTAACCTTAATGCCTTACTCTCGGCCTGCATACAAACAATTGCATTTGCACCCACATTTTCCAGCTGAATTCGACCGCCTTCAACCCAGACCTTTTCTATATTCTTATGCATGGTCAGTTTAATTTTACGTGTCCGTTGCTTGTTATAAACTATCTCGGCACGTGGGAACTTATCCAGATTTTTATGACACTGCGACAGCTTTACCCATCCTGTACGGATACTTTTCGGTGAAATCGTCAGGGTATTATGATGATGGTGCACGGCCTTTTCCGGGGGCTTCAGCAGGAATGTTAACACACCTTCATTTACCGCATTAACTGCAGCTTCAGGATCTTCCAGAAAAGGATCTTGCTTCTTGCCTGCCTGCACAGGTATTAATAACACTGAAATCATCAGCAATAAAACCATTTGACGGAATATCATCATAATCTGCCCTCCCTTAGTCATGCCTACTGTTATTCTTAGCTCGTTCCAGACATTTAGCAAGGTGGATTTTCAGGCTATAGGTGCTACTATCTTGTTTTTCAGCTATAACATTATTGCTATGAAACTCAACTGGTCAACGATAAACAACATCTTTCTCGACATGGACGGAACCCTGCTCGACCTTCACTTTGATAACTACTTCTGGCAGGAACATGTTCCATTACGTTTTGCACAAATTAACGACATTAATGTTGATCAGGCAAAAGATGAATTATTCCCGCGTTTCCGCAAAGCAGAAGGTACCATGGAGTGGTATTGCGTTGATTACTGGAGCAATGAGCTCGGACTGGATATCGCGTTATTAAAAGAGGAGGTTGACCATCTGATTGCCATACACCCGCATGTCACCGATTTTCTTGATCTCGCCCGTCAGACAGGCAAGCGCGTAGTACTGGTCACTAATGCTCATG
>Ga0316206_1001331_pt1 | contig 22696 bp, 24 predicted proteins | sample 6monthpyrite_MG_FD_204942 | JGI IMG/M metagenome (GOLD analysis project Ga0316206, IMG submission 204942) | Microbial mat bacterial communities from mineral coupon in-situ incubated in ocean water Damariscotta River, Maine, United States -... | ecosystem: Environmental > Aquatic > Marine >... | reverse complement strand
ATAAAGTCCGCTGCTGATATATGGAATAAGAGTTTTAAAAAAAAATTGTTCACTATAGACTGCCTGTCTTCCGGTAATATAGAGACATTAGAAAACAGTCACGACAAATCTATTTTTTTGGTCACCAAAGATTTTGCAAAATATACTCTAAAAACATCCCTTGCCAGAACTATGAGAAGCAATAATGATGAAACAGGCTTCTTTATCGATGCAGATATCATTATCAATGGGGAGTTTTTTAATTGGTCTAATGGGAGATTAGATCTTAAAACAATTATTATTCACGAACTTGGACATATGTTAGGCCTTAAACATTATTTTACAGAAATAGACTCTGCGATGAATTATTTTAGCTACCAATCCGGGTATAAAAACCACACCATCGGACAGGCCGAAAAAAAATCTCTTGGCGCCATCTATTTTTCCCAAGGCGGTTTTCCCGACTATTTAGATCAGTTTTTAAACAAAAATTATAAAGCTGCACTCAACTCCTTAAAAAAAATAAAAAAAAAGAATACTAGGGAAATTTATGCTACTGCCTATCTAAAAAAGGTCACCAAAGACTTTAAGAGTTGTATTGATGAACTAGATCTCATGAACTTTCAAAATTATTCACAACAACAACAAGCCGCTATTTATTTACTGCAAGGAGAATGTGCGTGGAGCCTAGGGAGAACTAAAAAAGCAAAAGGGCTCTTCAAAAAGGCGCTAGTCTTATTTCCAAATTTCTACGAGGCAATGGCAAATTTAGCGGCAATTTATCTTGCCGAGGGAAAAAAAGAACAGTCAAAGAAGCTCTTTCAAAATGTTCTAAAGATAAACCCCTTACACTATATTGCCTGCTTCCATCTCAATTATCTCGAAAAAAAAAGAAAAAAATACAGAGACTGTGTCAAAAATTTTTCCCCCGACCCAGGGTTATTAAAACTGATGAAACCCTAGTCTCTACTCACAAGCCATGACAAACGAGACCCTTTCCCGAGTATAACAGTCCTCTTTATAAATTACTGTAAAAAGAACTATCGTAAATGCCGCAATTTTCGATAAGAGTTTAATGCTTAGAATGAGTATAGTTCACATATTTTTATTATGTTTCTCTGCCTCTTTGGTTGGGCAAGAATTAGAATACAATCTATTAGAATCCGGTCCTATTTGCACAAAAAAAAACTTTGTTTATGGTGATGTCAATTGCATTGAACAATATGCCAAACAAATGGAAATACGAAATTTTGACATAGAATATCTTGAAAAATTCTTCAACAAAATTGTCGACGCACATGTACAGAAAAATCATCTCAAAAAAATTGATCAAATCTTGCGAAATACTGAACTTTCAAATTTACTAAAGAACATACCAAATTCCATAATCGTTGCCAAAGGAATTGGTCTATCAGACAAGGAAATTAAAAAAAAATTAGATCAAGTTCAAGAAAAATGTGATGCAGGAAATTTTTATAAAATGGAGGGGAAAAGCTATTCTCATATTTTTAAAGAAATCTTGAAACATCAATCACAAAGAAACACTAACCCTAAAGCAGAAAACCAACGAAAACTATTTTTTAAAACCTTCGTTATTGCGTATCTAGAAGCCGATCGAATCCGGCAAATGCTTGAAAAAATCCCGTTACAAAAAAAACAAACAAGGGAAATCATTAATAATTTAAAGGAAAGGCTACATCTAATCTATCACCGATTCCCCTTCCTCACGCATATAGATAAAAGAGGGATCTCGGGAAAAAAACTTACCACTTTTATTTCCGAAAGGATCTCAACTCAACACAAAATTGATTTTTTAGATTTACGAATGGGAATTTTTTATACTCATCCCAAGATTGATGAAATATTGAAATTACCAGGAAACAATTTGCCAACAACCTTTACAAGCAATAATAACCTATTTCATACAAAAAAATTTCAAAATACATACAGCTTTTTATATAAAAGTATTTTGAGAAATGACTTTGATGATGTTTGGCTTAAGCAGGAAATTATCAAGACAATAAAGGATAATTTTGACCTTCAATTAGAAAATATGTCAGATTTATGCACTAATAATTATTGTGAGAATTTCAACAAAAACCCTTCCTTGGTTTCACAACTAGTCAAAGAGATTGCGCCAGTCTATATAAAAAGTTCGTTAGAAAAATACATTTGCCAATGCAATCTGAGACATATGCAGCAAACTATCAACCCGAACTTAAGAACGGGAGCTGGCCTAAACGCCTTGGGGTTCGGCATCGGTTGCATATTCTTTCAGGTATTATGCCCTGCCGCCTTAGTAACATCCGCTGCAACGGGAGTAATGACTTATCAAGATATAAAAGATAATCACAAAAATGAAAATACTTTTTTAAATTTATCAAGACAAAATGCAACGGGGGCTTACGGGTATGAACACGCTGAAATATCCCTCAATAAACTCGTAGAACTACAGAAGAAAAAGATCAGGAGTCGACTTGAAATTTTATCCCTGGCAACCTTGAGCTTGGGAACTGGATTAAAACTTACAAAAGAAAGCGCACAAAAAATAGAAAAAGTTATAAAGAAAGTTTCAAGAAGTTCGAAAGTCGCTAAATTAAAAAGACCAATGAAGCAAAAGCTCCCAGGAGAACAAATACTTTCTATGAATCTGGCAACATTTCGTGCAAATGTAAAAGCTCAAAAAGAATTATTTAACTTAGCAAAAAAAACAAAAGTAAATATGTATAACTTTGGTCAAAAAGTGATTAAAGATCTGCGTGAACGAAATGGCGAGACCAATATTAATATGACCTTTTATAAATTAGGATCCAATAGAAAGAGAAAACATAGTGGGCCAAAAAGCCAGAGGCTTCAACCTTTCGCTAAGAATTTTGAAGCTCATACATTATAAGGAAATACTTTTGATGAATTTATTCAAGGCATTTCTAAAAAAGTAAAACAAAAAAAATATCAAACAATTTCTGAGATGAGTGATATTGTAAGAGGAAGAATAAATTTAAGGGATCAAAAAGAAGTAATAAAAGTATTAAAAACAGTTAAAAAAATGGCCAAAGATAATGGTTATAAGGTTTTAGAGGAAGTGAAACCTAGAAGGCCAATACGCTATCGAAATAATAACGGTCAGCTACAATCTGGTCATGGCTACGGTCGATATCACTTAATCTTAAAAGATAAAGTGACCGGTATTGCCCATGAATGGCAAATTGGTACCAAAGCAGCAACCGCGGTTTGGGAAAAAGTAGGTATAAAGGTGCCAGATATTTTTAAACAGTATTTTAAATCTAAAGGTATAGAAAATAGTATCCATGATATTGAATATCATATTTTTCAAAAAATAGTGAATTTGGGTAACAAAGATGATGCTCATTTGCAAACAATGGCACGGCAACTAAAACTAAAAGAGTTCACTAAAAAAGTTGATCTTTTGGCGGCGCAAGCAGCAAAAGAAGGTGATCAATTGATCAAGCTTGAAGAACGTATAGACAAACTGCATATTCGATGTGGAATATTGCTAAAAAAATTAGCAGAATATAAAGGCTTTAACTTGAAGAAGTTTTAAAGTAGGTCTCACGAATAATACCCATACAAAAGAAATTTTGTTGAAAAAAATTATTTATTTTTCAATAGAGAGGTAACAACCCTCCAGGCACTGGAAAAACATCCCTGCAATAAATACCCTCCCGTTGGGGCATCAAAATCGAGCATTTCTCCAACAATATACATACCTGGTATGCAAATAACTTCAAGATCTTTTGAAAGACCTTTTAAAGACACTCCCCCCGATGTTGAAATGGCTTCAGCTAATGGTCTGGCGGCGAATAATTGAATTTCTAACCCTTTGATATTTTTTGCTAAACAATTCACATCTCTCATCTGGAAAGAATCTAAAAATTCATTTAATAAAGAATAGGCGACTTGGTTAAGCTTTAAACTTTTTCTCAAATGATTGCTTAAAGAATCTTTTTTTTTCTTACCACGTAATTTTTCCAAAACTGAGCTAAATGAAAGATCTGGCTTTAAATCAACTTTTAATAGGGCACTACCATTGGTGATGATGCTATTTCTTATAGAGCGTGAAAGAAAATATATTGCTCCTCCTTCTAGGCCAAAAGAAGTGAACATCATTTCACCTTTGACCTGATGCCCTTCAATTTCCAGCATAATATTTTTAAGAGGTTTTCCCTCTGTCTTTTTTATAAAATACTCAGACCAAGGTCTTTCAAATCCACAATTCATCGGTAAAAAAGGTATAGTCTTTATATTAATTCTATTAAATATCTCTTTCCATTTACCATCTGATCCAGTTTTTTCCCAACTAGCGCCACCCAGTGCAAAGATCACTTTGCTTGCCTGAACTGAAAAAGTCTCATGCTCATTTTGAAAAGTAAGCACTTTTTGCTGGGAAAGATCTATTAGGCGATGTCTCAAAAAAAGTCTAAATGTTGCATATGATTTAAGTTTTTCGATCCATAAGTTCAACATTTCCGCAGCTTTTAATTTGACAGGAAATACTCTGCCGCTGCTACCTATAAATGTTTCAACCCCTAGTTCACGACACCAAGATCTTAAATCTTGTGCAGAAAAACTCTCTATTAATTCTCTAAAAAAAATTTCGTTCTTTGCATAACGAGTACAAAAAATATTACTATCTTCACTATGGGTAAGGTTAAGCCCACCTTTCCCCGCCACTAAAAACTTTTTACCAAGGCCGGCCATTTGATCGTAAAGATCAATTTGATGGCCATTTTGCAATAAATGATAGGCGCAAAAAAGCCCAGCCGGGCCTCCACCAATAATAATTATCTTTTCATTCAATAGTATAACCTTAGAAACGATACGTCGTGAACTCTCATTTCACATGCTTAGGATTTTATGACCTTACTTTCTTCATATGTCTTTTTCAAGTATAAGTTTTTTGACATGGCCTAAAGTACGAAATAATGGTATACTGTATTATTTTTATTTTATCAGATAACTATGAGCTTTAGATGTTTATCGGTCATTACGGCGTCAGCTATTTACTAAAAAAGAAATACGAAAAGATTCCCTTATGGGTCTTATTTATCGCAGTTCAATTTGTCGATATTTTATCATTCCTATTGGTACTTTTTGGTGCAGAACACGTCAGTTATAAAGCATCTGAAAATCCTTTTTTGCGAGCTTCCATAGATTATATCCCTTTTTCTCACTCCCTATCTAGCGGTCTGCTGATAGCATTTTTTACTTATGTCATCTTTTGCAAATTAAAAAACAAATACTGGGGGATTGCTTTGTCTCTCGCAGTAGTTTCCCATTGGCCAATGGACTTTATCGCTCATCTTCCAGATATGCCCATCCTCTTCAATAGCTATAAAGTAGGTCTAGGGTTATGGAAACATCAATGGTATGCATTTTTTCTGGAAATCACTTTTTTCGTTACTTGTGGTTATTTTTACTATAGAAAGTCCCGCTCCCTTAAAAGACCAATATTTCTTATTCTTTTTCTGGTTGCTTCTTTTACCCCCTTGATGTTTTCACCAGATCAAGAAGTTTCCACAACTGTTTTTAGCATAATCAGCCTCAGTTGTTACAGTCTGTTTGCTATTTTGGCCTATTGGACTGAAAAGAATGACGGATAAGAAAAGATCGCTTAGACTTTAATATAATGAAATTTGACAACACCTTTATAAATTTACCCAAAGAATTTTTCGCGGCAGCTGCACCAGCAAAGTTCTCAGCGCCACAATTACTCAAATTCAATGATCAACTTGCCGCTCAATTGGGACTAGACCTAACTGCATTCTCTCAATCAGAATTGGTGAATATTTTTGTAGGCCAAATGATGCTAACAGGGTCAACCCCCATTGCCATGGCATACGCCGGCCATCAGTTTGGACATTTCGTGCCACAACTGGGAGATGGTCGTGCGATGCTTTTAGGAGAAGTCGTCGATCCCCAGGGCAGGCGCTTTGACATCCAACTTAAAGGCGCCGGTCAAACAGTTTTTTCTAGAAACGGAGATGGAAGATCAGCGCTCGGCCCCGTTATGCGCGAATACATCATTAGTGAGGCGATGTTTCACCTGGGAGTTCCCACCACCAGAGCATTAGCGGCCACCATTACCGGTGATTTAGTCTATAGAGAGACCCCTCTGCCGGGGGCCATCTTAACCAGAGTCGCCGCGGGGCATATTCGCATAGGAACCTTTCAATACTTAGCTGCAAAAGGAGATATTGCCGGCCTAAAAACCTTATTAGATTATTCAATAAAACGACATTATCCCGAAATTATGGGCCAAGCCAATTCAGCACGACTCTTTTTAAAGAAAGTCGCTGCAGCCCAGGCATCTTTGATTGCACAATGGATGGGTCTCGGCTTTATTCACGGAGTGATGAACACCGACAATATGACCATCTCTGGCGAGACAATCGACTATGGCCCTTGTGCCTTTATGGATAATTTTAATTTTAATCAAGTCTTCAGCTTTATCGATCGCAATGGCCGGTATGCTTATGCAAATCAAAAAGACATTGCAATGTGGAATCTAAGTAGGTTGGCGGACAGCTTAATCCCCTTAGTCCATGCCGATCAAAACACGGCGATGGCAAGTCTCAATGAAGAATTGTCTACCCTACCGGAACTCTTTAACAAGGCTTGGGGGCAACAAATGGCGGCCAAATTAGGACTGCTCACTTATCAAAAAAATGACGAACAACTTATTCAAAAATGGCTCAATTATTTACAGAGTGAGCAGCTCGATTTCACATTAAGTTTTAGATTGCTCGCAAATCGACTTGAAGGTCATGAAGACATTGCCAGTTTTAAAGCAACCGAGAAATTCGATGATTTCCTTACGTTGTGGAAGTTAAGGCTTAAAATTCAGGGCAAGGACATCAGCTCCACAAAAAATCAAATGAATAGCATCAATCCAATTTACATTCCTAGAAATCATCAAGTAGAGAGGGCCATCCAATCTGCACTCGATGGAGACTACTCTATTTTTCATGAATTAATTCAAGTATTAAAACAACCTTTTCAACGGCAAAGAGAGTTTGCCAACTATCAAAGTCCACCCTTGCCAGAAGAAAGGGTCGCAGAAACTTTTTGTGGAACTTAAGCCTGCTGCAAGCGGAGGAACAAAATGAAATACCTTCAACTCTTTGTCTTGTTTATTTTTACTTTGTCTTGTGCTGTTCCGACAATGCGATTACAAAACCAAACAAACATTGGTGGTCTCATTGAATATAAAGGTTATGGTAAGCAGGTGCATAAAAAATGGCAAAAAGATATTTTGCACGCTAGCAACTGTAAATATGGCCACAAATTACTCAAGCATGGACAAAAAACTCAAGATGGTACCATCACCTATACTTTTGATGCCACTGTTAAAAAGGATATGTTTTTAACGGATCAAGACCTTTTAAGAAGGTCTTTTTCAGAACAAAAAAAAGATTTTAAATTAATCATTCAAGCGACAAAAGAAGCAAAAAATATTCCCGAAGACGGCAAGTATGCTGGATACCTCTATCAGTTTCAATGCTTGGGAACTCAACGAAAACCCTGTTTGAGCGGAGCGCCTGCAGCTTGTTTTGCCTATGCCAAAGAGCTCGAGTTATTAGGCAAACGTAAAAAGGCTTATAAATTTCATAAATATGGCTGCAAAATTGGAAGTGCCCAATCTTGTTTTCGAGCGGCGAGTATTCTCTATCAAGCGCAAAAAAATAAAATCACCAGAAGATCTTTAGAGTTCTACAAAAAATCTTGTACTGAAGAATACTCACCAGGCTGCTTTACCGTAGCTGACTATTACTCACGTAAGCAGCAAATTATGCAATCTCTGAGTTATTATAAATTGCATTGCAATTTTTCTCTACCCGAAAATATTCCCATCGACCACAATCAGATTATCTCGTGTTTTAAGGCCGGTGAAATTTCATTCCTACGAAAAAAAAGGCCCGCGGCCATAGAATATTATGAAAAGGCCTGTGATTTACGCGGCAAAAGTAGTAAGACTGAAACACTGGCGATGAAAGCCTGTGCAAGACTTGGGACACTGAGTAGAAATAAGGATCTTTTAGATCTTGGAATCGAATATTTACACGTCAACTGCAATAAAATGAAAAACAGTGAAGCCTGTTATGAATTAGCTGTGATTTATTCGCAGGATAATAAAATAAAAAAAGCTTTTAATTATTTCGAAAAATTATTTAAATCAAAGTTTAACGATTGGAACAGAATTAACCAAGACCTCATGTTAAAAAATATCAAAAGAGACCCTTCTTTTAAACGTATCATCGAAAGTTATATGCCACCAATAGATGATCTTATTTAAGGAATGTGAACTTATTAACTTGCTCATCCTTTATAAAAAATCCCATACTGTAGCCATTTTTTAGACGGAGTTTTTTGTTCACTCGTTTTATACTCGCCCTTTCGATAACCTTGCTTATTTGGATCAAGGGCGCAATCTTCTTGGAATTTGACGAGTTTTTCAAACGTTTCCAAAAGGTTTTTTTGCACCCCGTTTAATTTTTCTAATTCACTCTCTTCGCATTCATCTAAAAATTGAACGACTGCTTCCAAGGTACATAGACAAGCGCTATCTGGTTGCTGCTTTATGCGGAAATTTGACTCGCCTTTTATAGTGATGGTTATCCTGGGAATAGTCTGTAAATTTTTACTTTTCCTCAACATTTTCTTGGCAAATGGCCACGTCCCATCAAGTATAAAAATAATGATCTCTCTAGGGTCATGTAATTGATCTTTAAATTGCGCGACCTTTTGCGGTGCCTCTCCTGGATACATTAAAAATGGCCGAAACTTTTGATTATCCAAATAATGATTAACCATTGGATCTGTGGTGAAATCAACCCCCATAATCATTTCACTATTTAATAAGGCCTGCTTTACAATTCGACCAGTGCCAAGCCTTTCTTTCTTGGCCTCTTTCGGATGAATTAAAATAATGAATTTTATTTTTGTGTCAATTTTTGGGATTGACGAACATAGACAATGCAGTCTAGGTCGAAAACATTGATAACATTTTACTCTCATAGTTCTTGCAATACTTGCTCCTCAAACCCAATCGAGAGCACTTGTCCTGCTTTTTCTAATATTGGTCTTTTAATAGCGGAAGAATTCGCCATAAGTATGCTCATCTGTTCCTTTTTAGATGCATTATTGTAGTTATCTTTTATTTTTCTAAAGGTGGTCCCTCTACGGTTCACCGGAAGTTCACCTAAAAACTGCCCCCATCTATTGAGCTCACTTTCTTTTGGGGGAGAATTTTTAAAATTAATAAAAATGTATTCAAGACCCTTTTTATCGAGAACCTTTTTTACCTTTTTAACTGTGTCACAATTTGGAATACCATAAAGAGAATACATTGCCACCTCCGTTCAAAATAATACTCGCCAGAATGTATGCAGAAAACCACGTTAAGAAAAGTTATTTTTTGTAAGAAAAAAATGATGTTTCTCTTAGGTTGGTGTTATAATGGTGGAATGTGTCGTCTTTTTGGATTTAGATCAGTTATTAAAAGCCAAGTGCATACCAGTCTAGTCCACGCTGAGAATGCCCTTGAAGCACAAAGTGTGGCCCATCCCGATGGGTGGGGTGTCGCCTACTATATTATGGGTTCCCCCCACGTCATAAAATCTGAAGGTACCGCAATAAAAGAAAATTTGTTCAAAAAAGTTTCGGGAATTGTTAGCTCAGAGACTGTCTTGGCGCATATTCGCTCGGCGACTTTGGGAAATATAAATATTCTTAATACTCACCCCTTCCAATTTGGTCATTGGGTTTTTGCCCACAATGGGAACATAAAAGAATTCGACAAACATAAAACCGCCTTATTAGATCTCATTACACAAGACTTAAAACGTTTCATACTTGGTGATACCGATAGCGAAATACTCTTCTACATAATGCTCTCAGAACTAAGCACTCTCATTTCACTCAAGGAAGAAAACTGTCCCGTTGATAAGATGGCCAAAGCCATTCAAAGGGGAGTTCAAAAAATTGTAAAAATTGTTGGTAACTATGCAAAAGTAGACAATGCGGGGAACACAGAAAATTACCTGACATTTGTGATGACCAATAAACAGTCCATGATTGCTCACCAAGGGGGCAAACACCTTTTCTATAGCACTTATAAAAATAAATGTAGCGATAGAGATATTTGCTCAAGCTTTTCTCCAGAATGTGAAGCTCCTTCGAAAAACGGTTCAATTAACCATCTTATTTTTTCCAGCGAACCTCTTTCGGGTGATAATATTTGGTTGCCCATGAATCCTGGTCAACTAATTGGTGTCGATGGACAAATGAAGTTAACAATTTTCAACTAATCTTTTTTCTTAGGAACGCAAACCCTGCAATTTTTACCCACTAAAGTCTATATTTATTACTTGATATGATTAATAAAATCATTGGGGAAAAAGCAAACTCCCTCAATAGGACAGTATGAAAAATTTAATCCTCATAATAATTTTAAGCTTAAGCTTTCGCCTGGCAATTGCTCGAAAGCCAGCAGTCGATCCAGTCAGAGGTCTCTCCACAGATCATTATAAAAAAGTCCCGTTGCAAGAGGTAAAAGGCTTTGATTGGAGTAAAGAAAAGAGCACAAAAAATAATGCGCCCACAAAGTCAGCAGATTTTTTTGACAATGAAGTGAAAGAAAAAATCGCGGATGCTCAACCTATTGCACTTATAATATTTTTTGCACTCCTTCCGATAGGTATTTTTATCGCCGTTACAAAAACTAAACGCCAATCTTTAGACAAAGATGCTCAAAAATTTAATTTACCTATTAATGTACATCCACTGCGCACAAAAACAGATAAAAAAGATAATGATGATCATGAAGATTTTAATTTCCCAAAAGTCTCATAATCAGAGACTAACCCACCTACCATTTTGTTGATACTTATAAATCCGTGGGATTTTATGATACTTAACCACGATTTCTTTTTGTCCATCATTATTATAATCAAAAAGTTCAAATTTATATTTTCTCTGGCTATAAGAAAAGAAGCTATCGTCCTGTTCCGACCATATTGCGGGTCCCTTAAAGAGCGCCACTGATGCTAGTTTTTGATTATCAATAGTCATGAAAAATAATCTAGCAGAACCTTTCAATTCTAAAAATTCAGTTTTTCCTTCATAATATTGAATGACAAGAACTCTCGTAGTTAAAGATAAGTTCCTGATATTAATTTTATAAATTTTTGCATCACTACCCTTTGCTTGCAATTTAAAACTGCGCACATGGGCCTTCCATTTATCGTGAATATGAATCCAATCGGTTCCATCCAATTTATTTATAACAAGGGCCTCTTTTGTTCCATCACCAGTCAGATCTATTTCATAAAACTGCGAATGCACCTGCCACTTATAAGTCTTCGTGACACCTTCAAAGTGCAGTTGCTCTTTTAAAGTACCAGAAAACAGACCACGAAAAAAACGCTCATCCTGAGAAAAGCTTATTTGAGAAAGAAAAATAAAAGGTATAAAAAGAGCTATATAATTAAAACACTGCATAAAATTATTTTAAATTAATTCTTAATAAATTGCTAAGTTTACCTTTACAGTAGTAAATAACCCTTTATTTTCAATAACATACAAGGAATATAGGTTTTTATTTGCAAGCATTTTAAACAACGCTCTTGGTAAATCACCTGTTCATTAACAGTCTCTTGAGCTAAACTAGCTTCTTAAATTAAAAATACGGAGTGCGCACAATGGATTTTTCCCTGGCCTATATAAAATCAGAGAGTCAAATACTTTTAAAAGAATTTCCTTCCACGGAATTCCCCAAAGGAAAAATCATAGACCGCGAAGGACTCAATGATCTCAATCTACAGGGCCTGTTTTATGATAATGAACTACTAGAAACCGGTGAATGGGTAGAGTTCTTAAGAAATGAAAACAAATTTTTCCCAATGATCTCTGCCGATGAACTGCCGTTAACTTTTGCAGAATTCGAGACAATTGATGACGAAATAGCATTGCAAAAAATAACAGCTGCACAAAAATCCTGGATCTTAAGAAATAATTTAAGCCTACTTGAAAATATTTTTAAAATGACCACCCATATGAAAAATCTCTGGCCAAATGATCGAACTTCTTTTTTTGAAGAGTTATGGTTTTTATTGAGAAGTAATATAGGGGCAAAAGATCTGATAATTATTTTCAACGATATAAAAAAAGGCAACAAAGAAGGAGATAAAAATAAACTTGTGCAAACAAAAATTCAAGGAACAAAAATCCCAGAGCCAATAGCGGGAGGCGAAATTGAAGCTAAACTTCTCAAAGACTATGCCAAAAATTTTTCTCCTGAATTTGAAATAGCAGAATGGGATAAAACTAAAGGTGAATTAATCGCCACGGTCTCCATCCAAAATAGTCCTGTCCTGGTAATGGCAAAAGTGTTCTCCTTAACACCCATCCAAAAGTCATTATTAATTGGCCTCTTCGACGGCCTCCAATAAAGCGCCAAGAAATGATTAATTTCGTTTCTAAAGTAATACAACCCTCCCTTTGTAGTAACTGAGTTTATATCAGGATTTTCCTGACCTATTAGCTCTAGAAGCCTATCTGGGTCGATCTCATCACCTTTCTTGGCCATTGCATATTGATAAAGTTCCGGTTGCTCGGCCGTATCCATATGTCCAAAAATTCTTTGATGCAAATTTAGAAATGAAACATTACCTGAAGTTACATCGGCTTCGGACAAAGGAGAAGATTCAGGATGAGTATGAATAATATGTATCGATTTGATCGCCATATGAGCTTACAAAGTCAGGCAACAAAGTACTGTTCATGATTGTTTGTTCAATTAACATTTCTTCAGTTTCAACAGAGAGAAGAACCCCGACCCAGGCCTCAAGACTGCCATCAGTCAATTTCAAATTTCGGACCTCATCTAAAGAGATAATTTCAACCACTCCTCCCTGGTTACCTACATCTACATTTTGTTCCAAAAAACGTGTTACTATATTTGTGCAGTAAACTGGAGAAAAGACTATGCCAATGCCCAAAGGTATAAAGAAAGCAATGAAAAAAACCGATTAAAAGTCCAATATGTGGAAATATTTTTATTTGCTAATACCGAGTATTCTTGTTTTTAATTATTCTCTCGCGCATTCGAGTGACCTCGTTATTATTGCAGGATACGCTAATGAAAAACGCTATGCTAATCTCAGTAAACTATGGTTTCAATCATTTTCAAAGCAAGGTGATGTAAAAATTTTTGCAAAAATCGCCAATAAGAATACTGAAGAGGGATACACCACTACTGAATTAAAAAGTATGTGGCAGTTTACTTCTCAATCAAATATTATTGATTTAAATAATTTTTCAGTGCTTAAAACCCATCTCAACTCGGCTAACCCTAGTGGCCTGACAAATAAAAGGAAACCACCCATTACAATTTTTATTAATGATCATGGAGAGCCACCCAGAAAATATGGAGAGAAGTATCTTAAATATTTGTTTAAAGATACCAACGGTCGTTTAAAAGAAAGGAGCTTAAAGGAATTTGAATACGAAGACAGATCAATTGGTACCAAGGAGGTCATCGGTGATGCGACAGACCATGCCTATGTACCAGCAAGTTCTAGTATAAAAATGGAGAGAGGTGATTTTTCACACGAAGAATTTGGAGAATTACTGCAAGAGAAATACAGCGCAAATAAATTTGTCAGGATTGTGGGTGTTCATTGCTACTCTGGGGGCATTCATGAAATCTCCTTTGTCAATAAGCAGACCTGTAGCTTGGCCTCAACAGACTGGGTCAGTAAATCTTCCTCCACTGAAGAAATTAACTTATACGGAAAGGGAATTGTCGCAGAAAAAGACTTGTTATCTGAAAATAAAAAATTTGATCTAGATAAAAATGGCAACACAAGTTTAACCGAAGCACATTTTTCTGGTCTCTCTTATGATAATTTTAATTTTGGCCGAAATTCACTTTCTTCAATGGCGTATATTGACAAGATACTTGAACAAGGTGCTTATCAACGCAAGCTAGAAAATGACAATTATGATCCATACCAAAACAACCTCACTCCCAGTCTTATATGTCCCTATCAAACTCCGGGAAAATACGCCTCAACATTACAAAACTTTATTTCATTAATTGATCCATTCACTGACTGGCGAGGATTTGCAAGAAATCAGAGAAATATTTTACTGCTTAAGCATGATGCCATTAAATTAACTGCCGCTGAGATTAAAATTTTACCAATGCCATTGAAGAATATTTATTTTGCATTATTAAAAAATAAAACATTAATTGATATCTTTGTAGATTTTAAAGAAAAAACCCCTAAATTAATAAAAAGTCTAGCGGACTTAAAATATGCCAGGGATAACTTATTAAAACAGAAAGTAAAGGTCTCTCAAAAAAAAATAAATAATTTGAATAACGATATTAGAGAAGAATTGCGATTATTAAAAACTCAACAAGCAAAATGGAGAGGATTTTTTAAATATTTTAAATACCTTAAAGATATAACAAAATTTTTATCGCAGGCAACGAGAATTCAAAAAGAGACGTTCTCTAATATGATTGCCTGTGAAATGGCGACGTTATGAATTTGTTTAATATTTCTATCATCAATCTCATAATCCTCCTCTCAATGCAAACTGCCTGGTCGGATTTTCGAAAATGTGGAATATATAATCTAACTGGAAAGATTAAAATGACCGCGCAAGAAAAACTTACCCTTTACTTAAACGAAGGAACCGAGTCTGAGCTTCCCATCTATTTGGGAAAGTATAGCGAAGATGATCCAAAATCCATTCTCAATACGGTGATAAAGGCGAAAATTCGTATCGAGAAAAAGTGTCGTTTTTTTTGTTATGGGCAGTTAATAGAAATTATAGAATACACAAACCCTTTTGACCAACAACAAGATTATGCACCTTCACTAAAAATTCCCCTCACAAAAATAAAATGTAAAACATAAGATCAGCCTGCCCATGATGAGAAAAAAAGAAAGGGTCTACATACGCCTTCCCATTTTGTGCTTCACAAGGTTGTCCTTTATCAAACCAGCTTGGTTGATAAGGTAGATCCTTTTCTAACATAAAACCAAAATCTTTCCATTGTTGTTTGTTAATTTTTGCAGCATTATAATTTTTATAAATATTTTCAGGAATCATCGCCTTGCTTTAACTTGATACTATTATTCTAGGTCGATTGTTAAGAAATTCTTCAATTCACCCAACTTCATTACCAATACCACTTTAGAACCTGCAACCTTTGGCGAGGTATTGCCGAATGGGCCCCATTCTATTTTCGTTTAAGCCTCGCTCCCACGAGTTCCAGGCATGAGAAAGCGATATACTCAATCACAGGAACGATCTGTTTAATCGTTTTTTCGGCAGTTTTAAAGTGCATCACCGCAATGTCCTGCGCTAGCTTGGAACGATATCCTCTTCAAGCGAGTATTTATTTTTAATTTTTAGGTTTGCTGTTTTTGGTTCTGCCAAATTCAATTGCAATTTTGTTCGCGATTTTCCAGAGAGTTGTGGATAAGGAACGCAAACTTATTAATCCTAAAAAAAGTATCTTAACCTGGCTTCAAAAAAATCATCTTTGCGCAAAGGATAAAGGAGAAGGGTTTTTTTGCGAGAGGAAATTGTGTTAACTTCAAGCTCCCACTTAATATGCTTTGTGAGCATCTGACCAATTCTCGCTCTTATTGTTTCAAGGTGACCAGTTCGATTATAGAAGGAGGGTGCAAAAAGAAATTCAGTAGATTTTTTATCATTAAAATAGATGCGCCCACCAATAACACTATGATTATTAAAAATAGCGGCGGAACTCTCCCCTCTATCATCGTAAATATGCTCATAGAAAAGGTTTATATCTACTCCATTATAAAATTTATAGATTGTATATTCGAAGCCTAAGGTTTGAGCGAGATAAGAATTCGTAGTGTGCGCATTATTAAAAATTCCCTCATATTTTACTAGCAATGATTCGTAGCTATATTTAAAATCTAGTCCGGTTTGATGTCCCTGGACATAAAAGGGCCTGAGACTCGATTGATTGGCGGCTAAGACGTACTGAGGGGTTCTATCTGTACCTCTAAAATGGCTAATCCCAAGATCAAGCTTTCCCAACTGTACTAAAAATCTTCCCGCATAATCAATATGCCGTTCTTCATCTTCATGTTCGTAAAGAGCAGAGTTTTGGTCCACAAAAAGTTGACCGCGGGGCCTCCCCTCAACTCCATTAAAAGTACGTTCTCTAAAATAGGGCAGAATAAAAAGATCGAGACGGCCAATATCCCATTGATGAGAGAGCGAGAGCATAGGTTGGCCTAATTTGTCTCCACCCTCTATATTCAAGACTATATCTGTTTGGTTTACTATATCCACCAAAAGTCGAGAACCATTAGCACCCCAATATACGGTGCTAATACCAGCTTTCAATATAAATTTCCCAAAAGTATTTGTATAAGAAAGCTCTCTCACGTCGACATGAGTTTTTTCGTTATCGGGAGTGGAAAGAAATATATAGGGAGTAAAGGAGAAAACAGATTTGCTTTCATCCCAGAAAGCTTTGAACTCTGGATTGATGCCCAAAGAGCCTTCATATTGCTTGGTATTTTTATACATTCCTGGATCGGGAAAATAACGATTTTCTAGGGAAATTTTTCCCGCTGTTTTAAAAGCCCGATGTTCTTTTGTGTTGGCAGAAAAAGCCACGCTAATAGCAATAACGTGGCCAAATATAAAAAGTATTATGTGTGTTCTTAGTAAATTATTCCACAGATAGGACCACGCTAAGCTCATAGATTACTCCACATTAGTTTCATCTCTTAAGCCTAACTCATGACTGTATTCGACACTATAAAAATTATATAAATCTTTAAGACTATGATTGAGTATTTTTGTTTCAGTAAGGTCAAGTCCTCTATGTAATTATTATATTTAGTTGAAAATTTTTCTATAACGTTGATTTGAGTTGAGTTGAGTTGAGATAATGATAGATTCACGTAATTTCACTTATCAAGGTATTTTTTCATGAAATTTTTCGTCTCTACGGCAACACTTCTACTTCTCTTAGTTTCCCATGCTTTAATGGCAAAGGAGAATTACTGTATCGCCATTCGCGGCAATGGCCCGCTTGTCTCCTCCCACTGGGGGGCCTTGGCGAAGATTATTGAAACAAGTGGCGTGCCCCAGGCAATGGCCGGTGGCAGTTCGGCGGCGATAACTCAATTTTTACTATCTAGTATTGCTCTCAACCCTTTAGTCAAGACAGGGAATATTTATAACAAAGAAAAATTTTCCTTATTGGTCAAATCCATTGAAGGGTATTTTGAGTATCTTGCAACAACTAAAGAAATTTCTGCTATAAGAATTTTAGATGGTGATAAAGAGCTTAAAAAAACCCTTACCTATTGGGCACAAAAGATTCAATCAGAGCAACCGGCGACGATTAATCCTTCTAATATGACAAAAATAAAATTTGACCTACTTAAATATAGTACAAAACATCATCGAGAATTAGAAATTTTACAAAAAGGAGAATTAAAAGATTTTATAAATGAAAAAATGTTAATTTATTTATCTGAAACGGTTGCCATGGCAAAAAGTTTGAAAAACATTCATGACGTAGGATTGGCAAAAGTAATCCAGAATAAAATTAATTATAGATTTAATGAAGTAAAGTCTTCCATTGAATTATTTGGAAAATTTAATGCAAAAACTGATGCCAATCTCTTTTTTAGACATGGATTAATCGATTTTGATAAATTTGTCTTATTTATCAATCGACTTGCAAATTTTTATGCTGGATATGGTTTTGATAGAGCTGACAAAAAAAATCTCCAAAAGTTTATTTCAAGTTGCGGAAATAAGAGTATTGGAAAAAAGTGGCAAGACTTAGTAAAAGAAAAATCTTCTTGTTACCCCACACTTTTTAAGGCGATATCAACTTACACGGAAAAGATTAAACAAGCTGAGAAGCAAAATCAAAGAAACTTTCCTTTTCGTTATAAGGATAAAACCTCTAAGGGCATCATTTCCTTTCCAACCACTGCGGTCATTTTAGGTAATGGGGTGGAAAAATACCGACGATTTGAAAAGGCCTATAACACCACCATCGACCCTAAATTTGGTCTACAATTTAAATTAAAATATAATCAATTTCAATTCGGCTATTGGGGCAAACAAAAAGTTCTCACCTCCATAAAAAATAATCTACTCGCGAAGAACGGTTTTATTGGCAAAGATGGTCAACTTTATAATTTTTCTCAAGATAGAAAATCTCGAAAATTTAGAAGTTTAGGAGATGCCAGCTGGAAAGAAATATTATTAACCTCTCCCGCTGAACCAGGACTTTCAAAAGCTGTTACTTTTAAAGACCCCAAATTGAAGGGCCTACTCTCCGTAGGGGGCTGGTCAGATTTACATCCAACACCTCTCTTAAAGGCTTTTGGTTGTAAAACGGTCATTTATCTAACCAGACATAATGGAGAATCCCTCTTCGGCCAAGGAGTTTTTAAAAGGCTCTTCAATCCACAAGGCCTCACATGGGATGACTTGACTGCCATAAAAAACAACAACGGCAGGCCAAATGATCTCACCAGTTCATGGAGTAAGTTTTTCAATCTCGCCAATCCCAACAGTTCTCTCGCCAAGTCCATTGCCACCGCAGACGGCGTTTATTGTACCAATTGGGATGCCTTCAAACCGGAGGAAGTTGGACTCGCACCAATCGTTCAAGATGCCTATCACTCTCCAATTTATGTTAAAGATAGAAGAAATAATTTTTTCAAAAACTTTGATAATCAAATTTCAAAAAGTGACCTCTATGAGGATTTTGAAAAACTTAGGTATCCTAAATACGCCGGATGCATTCCTCTCAACTAGTCCAATGCTAGTAGATCATGGCAAATTGATTACAGATAATCGTTAGTTATGAACAAGCATTTGCCACAAAAAAACTCCCGACAAACCGATAAGGGTGAATGATGGCGAGCCAGCAGACTCTGGAATAGAGTCTTCAATTTAAATTTTCTCACCCGCCTGTTGGCCTCTCCAGCTTGAACATATATAAGAGAACATTCTATGCTCGACCTTATTCCACTTGCTTGTGCCTGGAGGGTAATGACAGACATAAATTTCAAGACCAGTTTTAACTGAGAACCTTTGCAGACTATATTTCCATAAGCGATTTCTACTTCCATTACTGCCTCCTCCATCGGCACATATTAAAAGCTTATTTACATTTGGGTAATTCCTTTCTCCAAACTCTTTCCACCACTTTAATATACTATTAACCGCAAACTCGGCGGTATCAGAGGAAATTCCTACGTTTACAGGGCCTTGGTTCATTCCAACATCATATGCTCCATAAGGGATTGCCTTTCCTTTTCCTCTTGATGGAAAATCGTGATCTTCGACTAGAATAGGATCACACTTTTTCCTCACAGTTGTTCAAGTTATTTTGTTACACCTCCTAAGGTCGTCAATGTAGATAAATTTACAACGACAAATGAAGGGCATGGAAGAGTTGAAAAAAGATCTTGCATTGTAATTTCTGAAAAGAAAAATAAAAGGTTTAGAGTTAACCCTCTTGAAAAATGGCCATTTTTACATTCTCTTATTGAAATTAGCTCTGAGAGAATTAATAAAAAAAACAGGAGAAGTTGGAACAGAGAAAAGATATTATATTTCTAGTTGTAATGATTCAGCAGAAAATTTACTTACAGCAGTTCGTTCACACTGGGAAGTGGAAAATAAACTCCACTGGGTACTCGATGTAGTTTTTCGAGAGGACGACTGCAGGTCAAGGTCCGGATATAGTCCAGAGAATTTTTCTATGCTAAGGCAATTCGCTTTAAATTTAGACAAGAAAGAGCCCAGTGATAAATATATTAGAAGAAAAGTAAATATTGCAGGATGGGATGAAGATTTTCTACTTCAAATCCTTATAGATGATGGGAATTAGATGTGTAAGCCCTGACAATGCTCAAAGACTGCTCTATCATTAAAACTAAGTCAAATAGCCAGAGATTTAAGTAAAAAGACGCTGAAATGGGCTGGCTAAATGGCACCAGCCACTAATTATTCTAAAACCTTAACCCAGTAATATCAGAAATACTCTCTCTCTCTAAATTTGAAAAATTTGTACAAAAGAAGAAACCCTCTTTTTTTGAATTCATACCCCAAAATGCAATATTTGAATTGTAGTAACCAGAATGATAGAACCAGCTTTCTGAATCTTCTTCTTTCAGAAAAATTCCAAAATTATATACGGTATCTTCATCAACTTTTTTTGCATTTTTTTTGAATTCACTCAAATTCTTAAACAATAGTTCTGAGTAATATTTTATAAAAGGTAATTTTGAATCAGTACTGTCATTTGGCGAAAATAATATTCCTCCATCTCCGTGAACATTATTTTTACTTCCTTCAATAGGAGTCCCCTGTACAGACCTTATATGTTCATCTCTCAGGAGAGAAAAATTTTCAAAGAAGTATGAATTCAGCTCACTTAAGAGAAGGTCAAAATCAAAAAAAATAACTAGAAAATCATATAGAACTACATAATTTGTATTCGAATAATTAAAATTGGTTTTAATTATTTCTTTATTTCTTACAAACTCATTTAATATTTCCTCTGTATTCTTATCATGATTTACATCATAAAAATGTAAATAATCTTTAATATTCGTCCCATGATTAAGGAAACAGAAGAGATCAAGATTTTTCAAACCCAAATCTCCCAAATATTGATTAAACTTTTTTTCTAATAGCTTTGAATCTCTTAGGTATAGATTAAAGAAAATGGAGCCAAAAACGGATTTTGAGCAAGAAGCAATATAGAAAAAGGACTCCAAGTCTCCAAAATGATCACTCTCTTCTTTATTTAAAATGTTTAAATAATAATTGTAGTGATTATTTAAACACTTTCCTTTTAAATAGTCGTTTAATTTTTTCATTACTTTTGCTTATCCTTATTAAAAAATCAATCCATTTTTGGTCGAAAAATAGAATATAAACAATTGACATTAAAGCTCCAAATTGAAGCAGGCCTAAAACTAGTGAGATTGAAATGTGCAATAATATCCCAATAGAGATCCAAATACGTTTCACTGGTTTGAAGAAAATGATCGGAAAATAAAGTTGAAATATAATAGTCGCATAATTACCTAGAACCAATATTATATCACTCTGGAGAGCGAGGTCAGATAGATATGGTGTATAATATTGAGGGATTTGCATAATATAGTATAATGCGGTTCCATTTTGCCATAAGTCACCTTCCACTTTTGAAAAACCCGCAACGAGATATACTAAACAGACTTGTATTACCGTTAAGCTAAAGGCAATAAAGGTTGTGTACTCTCTTGTTTTTATATCCAAACATTTAAGATCACTCCAATCAAATATTAATAAATACAAGAAAAGAATATTTGCTAAGTTATTGCCTCCATCAAGTCCATACGCTATAGGGACTTGTAAATTTGAAGAAAGCAAATAAAACAAGACGTAAGTAAATTTATTTGTACTTATATTGAATAGTATTAAAAATCCCGAAATCAATTGTGCAATTATAAATAGAAATGCAAAATTCGAAATTGGATCAATATTTAATAGATTTATTATTTTCATGAAGTAATTTGAACTTGACAACCCAAAGGATTGAGATCCAAGATAGATAGATTTTTCCCCCCAAAAGTAACTATAATTAAGGGAACAAATTAAAATATCAAACATATACCAAGCTACAAGAAACTTTATAAAAATTGAATATTTCGTTGAAACTAGTTCGAAATCTATATTTAATACTATTTTCTTAAGTCTTTTCATCATTATTTTTTATACGGTATTTTAAGAAATTTTAAATATAAGTAATTTCTTTTGTTGTATAACCCTTTCTCCGAATACTGAATAGGCTTTGTAACCCTAATTCTAAATTGATATCCTACATGATTTTCAGTTTTACATTTATTTTGAAACAGCTTATTTGCGTAAAAAAACTCTCTCGAACTAATAATTTCTTTTTTAGTGATTCTAGAACAATATTCCCTGCCACCTTTATTAATAAGGCAACCTTTTAAAGATAACTCATACCTTCTTAATAATTCTTCGGATAATCCCTTCGTAAGATATAAAACTCGACCTAGACCAGCAAGCCTGTTTGCTTGATGTTTTTTTAAATTATTTTTTTCCAAATTTATCCATTCCTTGGTTTCGGAAAAATCTCTAAAGCACTTATATTCAAACTCTACATCTTCAATTCCAGGCCGAGGAGAAAAGAAGCCCCATCGTTGACTAAAGACTGGTTCTATATAACTTTTAGATAATTCTTTAAGTGTACCCGAAACAAGTGGATTATTAGGAGATAAATAGACAGTCGTAAGAGAAATATGTACGACTCCAAGTATCCCTAGAATCGTAATAAAATATTTTTCAACCTTTTTTTTTTAGTCAATTTTTAACTCTGGGTTTAACATTTCTAAGTCTTCTAAAGAAATTCCCATATCAATTAAAGACATAGAAAAAATGATTAATTTATCATTTACACTAAACTCAGGGAATCTAACCTCGATATTTTGATTTAGCTTCACAATTCCTGGCCAAATCTGCTTTGTTTCTGAAGCAACAGTGTCTGCAGTAATTCCTGGCCAAATCTGCTTTGTTTTTGAAGCAACAGTGTCTGCAGTAATTCCTGGCCAAATCTGCTTTGTTTTTGAAGCAACAGTGT
>Ga0316206_1001329_pt1 | contig 22760 bp, 21 predicted proteins | sample 6monthpyrite_MG_FD_204942 | JGI IMG/M metagenome (GOLD analysis project Ga0316206, IMG submission 204942) | Microbial mat bacterial communities from mineral coupon in-situ incubated in ocean water Damariscotta River, Maine, United States -... | ecosystem: Environmental > Aquatic > Marine >... | reverse complement strand
CCAGATATAATGCATCATCCTGTTGATTCGATTGCGCCTGTTTGATTGCCTCATCTCGAACGTCTTTATCGGCATTGGCAACCAGTACCGATTGAATTGGACTGCTCATAACGCAAATATCATTGCCGCTGTCACCGGCAAATACCGTTTCTGAATATTCAAATCCCAGTTGTTGCATTAAAAATTCAATAGCCTGTCGTTTGCCCGCACTGCCGGGTAAAACATCCAGTAATCCAATATTGGCCTGTTGATCGATACTCCAGATCAGATTGGCCGCTATCGATTGCTGTTGCAGAATCCTTTTCATGGTCGAAATAATCTGTTGTTGGTCAATAGTTAATGGAATGTAATAACTAAGCTTGTGAGAGTTTTGTTTGCTCGCTTCCTGAAGCTGAATTTTTTTAACATCGGCGAGCATCTCATGTAATTTATTTGCAGTATTACCCTGCCAATCATGATCAATAACATCCTCCCATGCTGCCAGGTAGTGCCATTTATTATTCGTCACCTGATAAATCGTAGAGCCAACATCAGCAACTACATAATCCGGTTGTGGCAGTTGATAATCCTTCATGGCCTGTTCCACCAGTTGCTGATGACGTCCAGTGACATAAACCAGAGTGACTTGCGGATGCCTGACCAGCTCGCGAAATTTTATTCTTGCCAGCTCGGATTCGGGCTCAGGACCGTTGGGCAATAAGGTGCGATCAAGGTCAGTGCACAATAATAAACGAATCATTTCTCAGGCACCTTACAGCTTTGAAAAAAATCGTAATGTTCGATCGCTTCAAGAATTCCGGCGGCATAGTGCTGTCTGGCGTAATACACACGTTCCAGTTCAATAAGATCAGACAATTCCTCATTGTGTCGATTACCTACCAGCACCGCCAGCGTGTTACCTCGAATCATATCTTCATCCGCGCCCGAACCACCTGCCACAAGAATATGATCCAGTGGTATATCCCATTGCTCAGCATACCAGCGCAAGGCCAGCCCCTTGGATGCCCGCACCGGTACGATATCCAGGTATTGACCAAAGGAAAAGACAGCATTGACCGTTTGATCATGCTGAAACAACAATTGCCTGATTTCATCTACATCCGGGGCTTTTGCTGCTTCATAGTAATAACTGATCTTGTAACGACTTTGTTCTATTTTGGGCTGCATGTGCAAGCCAGGGAGATCTTTAAGAATGGCGCGCACTTTGACCGGTTGCCATAAATAATCAATATGATCTGCCCAGGCTGTATCGCGGGTCAGATTCGAGCCATAATAAATTTCTGTGCCCAGACTGGTTACCAACGCATCAGGAAGCGGGATCTTATTCGCTCTGATGAGTTTCAGTGCCGAATCCAGCCGACGTCCGGTGGCTATACCAAAACTGCTGCATCGGGCATTTTCTTTTAACGTCCGTGCGAATTCAGGCAAATACCCTGGTTCACCAAGCAGACTCTGATCAAGATCCGAGAAAATGGCACGATCACGATAAAGTCTTGTCCGACGTTCCAGATCCATACGCACCACGGGCTCGGTTTTTTCAATAATGGGCTTGATAACCTTTAAATATTTATCGGCATGGGCTGTCCATGAATAATGCTTATTGACGCCAGCAATACCATTCTTTGCCAGCTGCTGCCATTTTGCTTTATCGTTGAGAACAGTCAGTAATGTTTTCGCAATCGACTCCTTGTCCAGTGGATCAATTAAATAACCATTGCGGCAGTTTTCGATGATATCTATTGGTCCGCCATCTTCCGTTGCCACAATGGGTAAACCACTGGCAGCGGCTTCAATCAGGGTTAACCCAAAGGGTTCGGTTAAAGCAGGATTGATAAACACGCCGCCGGATAGCGCCGCAAGGCGATAAATCACAGATACATCGTCCGACAAATGATGCTTGGGATAAGCCACCTCACCATATAAATCATACTGATCGATGGAGAGTAAAATATCGGTGAGTACCTCCTGGGCACCCGTTTCCATATCCCTGATGTCGTCACGGTTACCGGCAATAATCACCAGGTTGGCTGCCTGCTGTAAAGCATCGGATTCACCATAGGCCTCAATCAGGGTAACAATATTTTTTCTCTGATCCGGTCGGGATAAAGCCAAGACCATGGGCTTACCCGGGTCCCTGAAAAAGCGGTTTAGCTCAATGGCGATATCACTCTCAGGCTCAGTACCCACAGGCGGATAAAACGTCGCTAAATCTGTACCCGGTGGTACCACCCGCATCTGGTCAGGTTGATAGTAATCATATAATCCATATTGTTCCTCGATTTCCTGACGGGTACTGGTGATCACTCTATCCGCCACTCCCAGGGTGGTTTCCTCGGCATTAATTCGACGTGACATGTTATAGCGTTTTTCTATATCGTCGCCCTTAACACCACTGGCCAATAAATGCTTTCGCTTGCTGCGCCCTAATGAATGCCCGGTATGAATCAAGGGCACACTTAATTGATGTGACAAGCGCGTCCCTACATAGCCGGCATCGGCATAATGACTGTGGATAATGTCGGGCGTGAGTTTATTATTGTGCAGATAAATCTGAAGGTTATCGGTAAAACTGTCGAGATGATCCCAAAGCTGTTCTTTAGGTATATAAACCTGATCAGCACAGTCGATACGAATAATATTGACTTTATCATTGAGTGGTTCGATGTGTTTGGAGTAATCACTGCTGACAGACTTATCTTCTATTTTTCTGGTCGCCAGATCAACCCTTGCAACATCCGGGTGCTTACCCAAAGCACGGGCCAACTCAACAACATATTTAGTCTGGCCACCGGTATCTGCGTCGCGCCCCAACTCGAAATCATGACCACGAATCAAGCCATGGACGCTGATTAATAGTAAATAGAGCTTATCCTGCTCAGGTTTCATGTTATGTATAGCCCTGGTTAAACTGGTGAATCAATTTGAACCCGTAACAATTAATTTAGATATATTATACATTATAGATCAGTAACATGTATGTCAGCGGAAACAATAGTAATTATAGTAAAGCGACACTTTTTATTTGTGCAAAAACGTGCTGACCAGTTTCAAGTGTTAATTCATCTGCAGATTTTCTTGTAAGGCGTGATAGTAATGGTACATCTCCCGCCAGCAGTTTAACCATCACCTGATAAGGCCCATCGGGCCGGATTTCTGAAATAGTGACGGGAATGATATTAAGAATACTGGTGCCACTTTGATGCGTATGAGTGATGCTGATGTCGCGTGCTGCCAGTTGCAACCTGACTGAGGTACCTGATGGTTTCTGGATGCGCCCTATTGATATCCTTCCACCTGTAAACTCAAGATAAGACAACTGATAGTGTTCGTCGTGCGCCGTGATAACAGCGTCAATAATCGAGGTAGCCCGCTGATCATGTGCCAGAGGCAGGTCCAGCCGGGTAAACATATCATGTACGTCACCGTTGGAAATCATTTTACCCGAGTCCAGTAAAATCAGATGATCTGCAACATGAGCAACTTCATCGAGTGAGTGGCTAACGTAAATAACAGGTATGTTAAGTTGCTGCCGGAGAGAATCTATATAAGGGAGTATTTCCTGCTTATGTGCATAATCAAGTGCGGCCAATGGCTCATCAAGCAATAATAATCGGGGGTTAACTGCGAGTGCCCTTGCGATAGCAACACGCTGGCGTTCCCCGCCTGATAAAGATGTAGTCTTTCGATTTAGCAAATGGTTAATATCAAGCAAGTCTATAGACCGTTCGACAGACATTTTAGCGGCTTTATTAGTCGAACGTTTAACACCATATTCAAGATTACGTATAACATTAAGGTGTTCAAATAAACTGGCTTCCTGAAACACGTAGCCGATATCACGTTTATGAGGTGGAATAAAAATATCATCAGACTGCCAGTAAGTATTATTGATTTTTAATTCAGAATTATTATGTTGTTCGAGACCCGCAATCGCTCTGAGCAGTGTTGTTTTACCGCACCCTGAAGGCCCGAACAGTGCCGTAACTCCCTGAGGCGGAATATCCAGATCAACGTCAAGTGTAAAATCAGGACGTTTAACAAGAAAACGCGCGTGGATTGTCATGAGATTTTCTCAATCATGACTGGCCCACCGAGAAACGTCGGTTAACAGCATAAACAATCATTAACAAAACAAAAGACAATACCAGCAGCCCACCCGACAACCAGTGTGCATGAATATAATCAAGACTCTCTACATGATCATAAATTGCAATTGACAGTACTTGTGTTTCTCCGGGAATATTTCCGCCAATCATTAATACGACACCAAATTCACCCAGTGTATGAGCAAAACCAAGGACGGTAGCAGTAATAATACCGGGTCTGGCTAGTGGTAATGCAATGGTAAAAAAACGATCCAATGGTGATGCGCGTAAAGTTGCGGCAACTTCGAGCGGCCGTTGTCCGATAGACATAAAAGCATTTTGTAATGGCTGTATGACAAAAGGCATTGAATAGATAACAGAGCCTATAACAAGACCGGCAAAACTAAAGGCCAGTGGTTTGCCACCAAGAGATGTCATTAATCCACCCAGCGGGCCATTTGGGCCAAGTGTTACTAATAAATAAAACCCCAATACAGTTGGAGGCAAAACCAGAGGAAGCGCAACAATGGCCTCAATAATAAACTTATAGCGCCATCGACTGCGTGCAAGCCACCAGGCAAAAGGAATTCCTGTTAATAACAGAATAAATGTTGTCACTGCTGCAAGTTTCAGCGTGATTAACAGTGCAGTAAGATCAGAATCAGTTAGCATCAGAAGTGATATAACCAAAAGAGCGAATGATTTTCAAGGCTGCCGGTGTTTTTAAATAGGAAAGAAACTCACGTGCAGCAGTATTGTTATGCAGTAAGACAGCTTGTTGCTTAATGGGCGTGTAATACCGCAGAGGGATTTCCCAGTAAGAACCATAAACAGGCAAAGCGGGTTGTTTGATTTGAGAAAAGGCAATAAATCCTAATTGAGCATTACCTGTTTTGACATACTGGTATGCCTGGGTAATGTTGTCACCGCGAACAAGTTTTTTCTGTAATTTTTTCCAGATACCGAGAGACCGCATGACCTCTTTTGCTGCAATACCATATGGTGCAAATCCTGGATTAGCAATAGACAAAAAATCAAACTCGCCCCGATGCAGAATCAGGCCCGCATTATCAACATAATGGATGTCGGAGCTCCATAAAATGAGCTTACCGATAGCATAGGTAAAACGTGTACCAGCCTGTGACTTGCCTTGCGTCTCAAGTAGCACAGGGTGTTTATCGTCAGCAGCAAGAAAAACATCAAAGGGTGCGCCCTGTTGTATCTGTGCGTATAGTTTTCCAGTTGAACCTGATATCAGTATCACTTTGTGTAAGCTTGTTTGTTCGAAGTGACTGGAAAGACGTTTAAGTGTGGCTGAAAAATTACTGGCTACTGCTACACGAATCTCTGCAGTAAAAGCAGTGGTTGAGACGCACCACAGTTGGATAAAAATATATAGCAGTGAGATAGATTTAGTAAGCGTCATAATTTTTAGCGGTATCAAACGGTTGCTGTCAGTTTAGCAGCCAGCCAGCGATAAATGATACTGCAAGAGGCACAAGTATCAATCCTTTAAATAGCTGTGCCGAAGAAAAGTATCCTGTTTAAAGCTTTTGAGTAGAGGTTTGTCTGAAGATTCTATATTACGTTTAAACATAAGGTAATAATTAAGTGTAATAATCCTTTGTTATCAGTTAGTTAAACTGTTCCGGGTGTTTTGGGCATTAAATAATCGTAGCGTGAATAAATTAACACATGCAATAACACGCATAAATCGGTATAATACGCAGCCCTTCAGATTTGAATCAAATTCTTCTCAAACAGGGTGAATCAGGCTATTCTGATATTCCCTCTGGTGTTCTATTACTTTCAGGCGCAACACATGACTACTGACACGCAAACGACATTCGATCAATTGAATTTAAGCAAGCCCATTCTACAGATACTGAATGAAGTGGGTTATGAAACGCCTTCGCCTATTCAGGCAAAGACGATTCCGTTGTTGCTAGAGGGAAGAGATGTCCTGGGGCAGGCGCAAACAGGTACAGGTAAAACTGCAGCATTTGCTTTGCCCATATTATCCAATATTGATTTAAAGCAAAAAGATCCACAAACACTGGTATTGGCACCTACTCGAGAACTTGCTATTCAGGTAGCAGAAGCATTTCAAAAATATGCATCCCATATTAAAGGGTTCCATGTACTGCCTGTTTATGGTGGTCAGGATTATCGAGGCCAGATTCGTTCTTTGCAGCGTGGCGTGCATGTCGTAGTGGGTACACCAGGACGGGTAATGGACCATATGCGCCGCGGCACATTAAAACTGGATAAGCTGACAAGTCTCGTGCTGGATGAAGCAGACGAAATGCTACGTATGGGTTTCATTGATGATGTTGAATGGATATTGGAACAAACACCTGCAAAAAGACAAATAGCATTGTTTTCAGCAACCATGCCGCAGCAGATCAGACGCATTGCAACTAAATATCTGAATGATCCGGAACAGGTAACGATCAAAGTTAAAACAGCAACTGCAGAAACGATCAGGCAACGCTTCTGGCCAGTTAGCGGATTTCATAAGCTTGATGCACTGACCCGAATTCTTGAAGCCGAACCTTTTGATGCAATGATTATTTTTGTGCGTACTAAAACAGCAACATTAGAGTTGACAGAAAAACTGGAAGCGCGTGGATATTCAGTTGCTGCAATAAATGGCGATATACAACAAAATCAACGTGAACGAACAATTGACCAACTGAAGAAGGGGCAGCTGGATATTCTGGTTGCGACCGATGTAGCGGCACGTGGACTGGACGTCCCACGTATCAGCCATGTTGTGAATTACGATATTCCACATGATACTGAATCCTATATTCATCGCATAGGCCGAACAGGCAGAGCCGGTAAAGAAGGTGATGCGATTCTTTTTGTTGCCCCACGAGAAAAACGCATGTTGAGCTCGATTGAAAAAGCAACAAGAAAGAAAATTGAAATGATGGAGTTACCATCAACTGAATTTATTAATGATAAACGTGTCGCGAAATTCAAACAAAAAATTACGGATACACTGGCGAATGAAAGCTTCGGACAATTTTCACAGTTAATAGAGCAGTACCAGCAAGAACACAATATTCCGGCTATTGAAATAGCTGCCGCACTGGCGCATTTGTTACAGGGAGAGACACCGCTGTTTTTACAAAACAAGCCACAGCGTCAGCAGTCTGAGTCCAGCTGGAAAAGAGAAGAAAGACCATCACGTAATAAATCACCGCATCGAAAAGAGCGAGACAGTCGCCCCAGGAAAGACACATCACCTGAAAAAGGAATGATGCGTTTCCGAATAGAAGTAGGGCGCAATCATGATGTTAAGCCAGCAAATATTGTAGGTGCAATTGCGAATGAAGCCAGCATGGACAGTAAGAATATAGGTCATATCAAGATTAATGATGATCATAGTCTGGTCGATTTACCTGAAGGTATGCCGAAAGAAGTTTTTAATGATCTGAAAAAGGTATGGGTATCAGGGCAGCAATTAAGAATTTCCCGTCAGATGAAAGAAAAGAAAACTGAGAAGAGAAGAGCTCCGGAAAAAAAAGCACAACCTAAAAAAAGTGGGGCTAAGGTTCAGTCTAAAAAGAAAAAAACATACACCAAGGCAGACAAGACCAGAAAACGTAAAAAATCTTCTGAATAATTACAGTTAATGTTTCAGGTGCTGTATGGTTTGGGTTTAAGTGGGCATACCTCACCTGATGCATTCATGCCAAGCCTTTCATATATGGCGTCCAATGCCTGATATTCCGTAGCAAACAGATTTTGTTTACCTATTTTTTCATATAAATCTGAAGCACGTAAAACATCCATTATCTGCCTTTTAAGGCCGCTGAATACGATGGATACTTCATTTTGATGCAAACGATCAACAAGGTGATGCAAGACCTCTTCACCGGATGCATCGATTTGATTAATCCCTTCGCCAACAATTAACAAATAGGAAGCTTGCGGATATTCTGCAACCGCTTTTAGCATCGCATCCTCAAAATAGGAAACATTTGCAAAATAGAGTGAGCCATCAAAACGTATGGCTATGATGTGTACATCCGTTGCCAGCTCTTCACTTGATTTTATATCGTGCAAAGTACCGTCTTTTGACCGACCCAGTACAGAAACACGTGGGTGCATGGTTCGCATTAAATATAAAACAATAGCAAGTACGGCGCCAATGATAATACCGTGGTCCAGTTTGGGCGCTGCACCTATGGTGGCTATAAAAGTAACTGTCGCAGCGATGCCATCATGCTTGTTGATATCAAAAATATGCTTAATCGCTTTAAAATTAATCAGGCCGAATACAGCCAGAATGACAACGGCTGCAAGTGTTGCTTTAGGCAAGTGGTACAGTAATGGGGTAAGAAATAATAAGGTAATCACAACAATAATCGCGGTAACAACAGAAGAAAATCCTGTTTTAGCACCGGCATCCAGGTTAACGGCAGAACGTGAAAATGAGCCTGATGAAGGATATGCCAGAAAAAAACTGCCTACAATATTACCAAGCCCCTGGCCCATTAATTCCTGGTTTGGGTCAACATGATGTTTTGTTTTTGCTGCCATGGCTTTAGCAATCGAGATTGCCTCCATGAAGCCCACTAGCGCAATAATGATAGCGCCAATAAATAGATCAGAAAAAGCCTCATAGCTAAAGGCGGGTAATTCAAATCCCGGCAAACCTTTTGGTATGGAGCCAACGACATGCCCGCCCATTTTTTCAAAGCCGATAAAATAACTGACTAACGTTGTAGCGACCACAGCGGTTAAAACAGACGGAAATTTTGGACGATAATATTTCATTCCCAACATAATTGAAAAAGAGGCTACACCCATTATTAATGTTATGAAATGAGTTTTATCAAGGTTTTGTATAACCCCCCAGATACGAATCATAAGAAAATGGTCGTGTGCCTCGCCAGGCATTTCGACACCAAATATTTTTGAGATTTGCGTTAAGCCGATAAATAGCGCTGCTGCATTAGTAAACCCGATAATAACAGGGTGCGACAAGAAGTTTACGATCGCCCCTAATCGAAAAAAACCGAGTAAAAATTGAAAGATACCAACCAGTAATGCAAGAAACATAGCCGTGGGTATATACAGTGCCATATATTCTTCAGGTGTATGATTGCTCGCCAGCATCGGGACGACAACAGGTGCCAGTACGGTTGCTGTCATTGTAGAGACCACGGCTACAGGACCGGTGCCTAGTTGACGGGACGATCCCCAGAGTGCTGCAATAAAAACCGGAACAAAAGAAATATACAGACCATAAACTTCAGGCAGACCAGCGAGCGCTGCGTAAGCCATAGACTGAGGTATTAAAACAAGTGCGACAGTTAAGCCAGCGATGAGGTCAGCGCGTAATATTGCGGGATCTTTTAATTCATTTATCCAGTTTAAAAAAGGGAATAAACGTTTTAACATAAAAAATTATCCTCATCGAAGATTGGCGTACGCCTGATAATAATATTTTTTTAGTAATCCAGAGAAGGCCGGCTATCAGCCATCAGTATATCCAGTTTCTTTTGAGCCTGGCCAGTATTAATAAGATCATTTTTTTCCAGCATTTCACAGTCGTCGTTTATCATTTGTTCAATGGTAACCGGATAAAACTTACAGTCATCAGGGCGATCGTAATAGATATCACATACATACATATTTTTATCTGGCTGGTGTCTTAACCAGGGACATATTACAAGTTGTTTTTTTGTGTCAGGATCAAACCATATTTCACCATTCATAACATATGAGTGTATTTCCGGCTTAAAGATGCGCCAGAGTTCAATTTCATCTGATGTTACAGATAACCCTCCATAGCTATACTTATGACAACATTTGCCGCACAGATTACAGTCTTTCAATATATAATCCTCATTTGTGTATGAGTATATATCTTTTATAGTCTTCAGCAACGGTTGTGTGAAAACTTATTGCTAAGTCACAGCTCATCTAATGATTTGATTATTTTAAATGCATCACGAATGGAAGGTGCATACAGTTTGGCGACACAACAGGAGCCTTTTTGAGCCGCATGCGCCTTCACTAGCCCCAGAATTACATCAAGTGTCAGTGAATGCCCGGTAGACAAGGGTTTTATACGGATGCTTTCCCTGTTGATAAGATTAAAGACGTTTCCGGTTGAGTCTACAATATAGTCAGTTTCATCATATTCAAAGGTGTGCAAATCTGTATCAGCCAACCAGTCTTGCAGGCTATTGATGTAGGTTAATTCTGCATCGTCAGAATGTTTTATAATGGCAGGCCAGTTTATCAATTTATTTCCTGAAAGAGTTCATAGCAAGAAGACCTTAACTTTTATTTTGTTTAACCTGTAAATACTTTTCGAAATTATCGTCTGATGCAACTCTCGAGAAATATAAGATTATTACCGGGTATATTGGAATAACTGCGAGAGCATACATCACAATAAAATGATCCTGATTATGTCCAAAATATCCTGTTTTCCAATAGTAAAGTATCGCAACTAATATCGTTAATAAACTGCAGGTCAGAAGAAATCGATTTCTTATTGCTTTAATATTAAAAAGTATGGTTATAAATACAGGCAGCAATAGCACAGTTATGAATGATTGAAAAATCAAAAAATATAAATGCAAAAAACCTAGAAAATAGGCATAGATTATACTTGGATAAAGTAAATACACGATTAATGAAAGATCAAAATACGTCCTTTTTTCGTTGTTCATTTTATATCCTTTATGACGTTTCAGCTATTATCGTAATAAAATCTAATATGATCCCTCTGATTCAAGTTTACACTATAAGACTAAACTAACTAGACTCATATAACCCCCGAACCTTCAAACAGATCTTTCTTTTCCTTGATAGCCTGTTCCATGTGATCACGAAATGCCAGTACTCGGGCTGTTCGTTTTAAATCAGGATGTATAAGTACCCATAGCCCAAGATTATAGGCAGGGTCAGGTTCACTATAACGTACCAGTTCTGGATCAGTATCACCCATGAAACACGGTAAGATAGATACGCCTAATCCTTCCTTAATTGCAGAATGAGTTAATTGCGTATCATCACTGTAAAAATTATGTGGCAATCCGCTGGATAATTGTTTGGTCCAGGTTTTATGAAAACCACAGCATTCTACACCAATCCATCTGGGTTCACCGCCTTGCTTATGTAGCTGATTGATATAAGAACGACTACCATAAATACTGGAAGCGACAGTTACAATTCTTTTACCGATAAGTGTATCGGTCGGCGTATTGGTCAGGCGAATCGCAACATCGGCTTCGCGCTGTGAAAGGCTGGCATCTATATTGGAAACAATAATATGCAGCTCAACCTGAGGCCGTTGTTTACTAAAACGGGCAAACATAGGCATTAACACTGTCGATGCCATATTATTCAGTGCAGCGACTTTAAGAGGTCCAACTTGTTGAGCGTCTTTATCCAGCAAAGTACCATCAACGCCAAGTACTTCTCGTTCAATACGGCCTGAAGCCTCCTTGACGTTTTCACCCGCTTGCGTAAGTTCGTAACGCCCGCTTTTCCGTTCAAGTAAACGGGTGCCAAGCTTTTGTTCAAATTGGCGAATTCGTCTGGAAACGGTTGAGTGCTGGACGCCTAACTGCCTCGCAGCACCACTAATAGAGCCTGTACGTGCAACGGCCAGGAATAGCCTCAGATCATCCCAATTCATGTATTAAGCTCCTTTGGCGAGTGAATTGTGCATTTTTGCACATAATATTTCTTATTTTAGCTAATTGTCAGCAAAAATAAACAAACTAAACTGATACATAAAGCGATTAATACCTATCAGGAGAAAAATCATGACACAGTTGGCCATTGTACAAAAATCACCAGCCTTTCTGGATAAGCACAAAACCATCGAACTAGCGGTTGCCAATGTCGAAGAAGCTGCTGCTAATGGAGCCGATCTTGTGGTCTTCACAGAATGTTTTATACCCGGTTACCCCACCTGGATCTGGCGTCTCAGACCTGGCGGCGACTGGAATATTACAGAAGAATTGCATCAACGCTTGTTACGCAATGCGGTCAATGTAGATTCCAGCGATCTGGAACCATTGTATGAAGCTGCACGTAAACACAAGCTGACTATCGTGTGTGGTATCGAGGAACGGGATAATAAACTGAGTCAGACAACATTATACAACACAGTGATAACCATTGGCCCCGCGGGTACGTTATTGAACAAACACCGTAAACTGATGCCGACCAATCCGGAGCGTATGGTCTGGGGTTTTGGTGATGCATCGGGTTTGACGGTTGTTGAAACGAGTGCGGGTCGAATGGGTTCACTCCTGTGTTGGGAAAACTACATGCCATTAGCCCGTTATGCGCTGTACGCTCAGGGTGTTGAAATATATATCGCGCCAACCTATGACAGTGGTGACGGTTGGATAGGCAGCCTGCAACACATTGCCCGGGAAGGTTGTTGCTGGGTAGTGGGATGCGGAAACCTCATGAAAGTCAGCGACATTCCAGATGACTTTCCCGAAAAATCATCATTGTATCCTGATGCCGATGAATGGGTGAACCCTGGTGATTCTATCGTTATTGCCCCCGGCGGTGAAATCGTTGCAGGCCCTATGAATAAAGAGAGTGGTATTTTATATTATGAACTCGATATTGAAAAAGTCAGCATGGCAAAAAGAGCACTCGATGTTACCGGTCATTATTCACGGCCAGATATTTTTCAATTGCACGTAAACATCAAGGAACAATCGCCCTGCGTATTTGAAGACAAAGCAGATGTTTAAGAAAATCTGGTCTTGGTTTGAAGGACATAAAAAAATAGACGAGAGACAGGCTATGAAAAAAGAAATTGAATATAAAGATGACTGTTTTTGTGGTGAAAATAAATTCACTCATACAGGTAGATCGGAGGTCATGGCCTATTACCACTATGAATCATGCAGACATTTAATGACGTACCGAAAGAATTCGGTGGCTCAGGTTTTATATTGCTCTAATTAATACATTAAATATAAATTGCTGACTAATATATTATGAAGTCATGATTTATTTTATTCTGTGTTAATTTGCATTGACAGCTATTTATTCTTTATCAAAACTATCGACAATGATAGCTCCCATAGATGCTGGCATAGAAATTACAACCAGGCGCTTAAACGCAATTTCGGGCTCAGTTATAAGGGGAAATTTATCAAGTGAAAACAAAATAAGCGCAACAATTAAAGCGGCTATCAAATACGCAATAATTATTCGGCTTATGAAAACAGGGATTCTATATTTAATATTAGCCTGAAATACACTTTCATAAGCGAAAAAGCTTAAAAAAATGACTGATAAAATAAAAATATAAAGAAGGTTTTTTGAGGGCAGAGTTTCACCTAATTTCCATGCTTCTTCAGAGAACGAAATAGGAACAGCCAAAGCAAAAGCCCCAATAGCTACCTGGCTGGCATCTTCTAGATTAAAACTCAGGTTCATATTAGTGTACCTTAAACTCAAGAATTGACTTTTGTATATGTAACTATTCTCTCATACTCTGAAAGAGTTAGGTAACTCAGTTAGGTGTAACCGCGCGAGTAATATATATATATCCTTAGAGCAGATAAAAACATCTTTACTCATAGTTATCAATACTGGAAAAAATGGTGTACGAGCAGTAGTATTAATAAAATAGTCTGTAAATAATATCAACACTAGGAGTAATATCAACAAGAATAAGCATATATATTAATTATTGCGTTAGTGTTATCAAAAAATATGGTTCGTAATAGAAAGGTAGTAGGCAGGAAGCGGACTTTTAAGATATTTTTATATGATAGCAGTAGATTTTTAGTCAGGACTATAAATAGAATAAGTATTTTTACCTAGTTCTTTAGCTTTATATAAAGCCTTATCTGCATTTTTCATTAATAAGTCCAGATTATCTTCATCGTCATACATGTGTTGAGCAATACCGATACTGACTCCGATAGAGAGAATATCCTTACCAAATGAAACAGGGGAAGGAACTAATGTAATAAGTCTCTCAACAGTTCGTACTACCCCGGCCATATCTTCAGTTCCATACATAACAACTGAAAATTCATCCCCGCCAAGTCGGGCAACAAGATCAGTTTTTCTAAATATCGTGAGTAAATGTTTAGAAACCTCTTTTAGGATCAGATCTCCTGCAGCGTGTCCATAATTATCGTTAACAGGTTTGAAATCATCAAGATCTATCATCAGTAGAGTAATGTTTTTTTCTTGACGTTTTCCTAGCGAAATCAGATCATTATATTTCATTTCAAACTGATTGCGGTTAGCAAGCCCGGTCAATGGGTCTGTTAATGCAAGTTTACGTATCTCCATTTCTGCCGCTCTACGTTTTATTTCATTATCCATGAAAATTCGCAGTGAATGCTTCATGTTACCTATTTCAGTATTTTTATATGATATTTCATTTGTCTTATCTTCAGGATAGGCATCTAAATCACCATTAGCTATATTTATCATAATGTCAGAAATATTTTTTACCGGATAAATAATTTTTCTGGTGAAAATAATGAAGATAATAATAGCGAGTGATATCGTAGTAGTAATAACTATGATTCCATATATATTTTGCTGATTACTAACTAAATGTAGTAAAGAGGTTAATTCTGAAGATTTTTTTTCTATTTGAGTAAGACTTTCCTGATCAAGTATATGAAGCCCTCGCAAGGCATAAGTGTCGTCAACCGTGACCTGAGCATCAATTTCTTCGGGGCTGAGATTATTTTTAATTCCCGTGTCTATAATTTTAATTTTTGATCTGTAATTTTGTAAAACAGACAGAATATCTTGTAGTGCAGTTATTTCACTTGTGGTGGGGTTTAACTTACGATATTTCTTTGTTAGTTCATGGACAGTAGTAATTGCAGTTAGCACTTGTTTCTTATATTTATTATCTTTTCTCAAGATATAGTTTTTATAAGCATGAATCATACCTCCATAACCTAGTGTAGCTCGAATAGAAAAAGTAAGCACGGGCTTGTGCTTAGTGCTCTTGAAGTAGGTATGTTGCGATATAATTTCCTCAGATAGTATTTTAAGAGCACGAAGAGCCAGGCTGTCATTAACTATTACTGCTGTATCGATTTTTGAGCTGCTGGTTTTATTTTTTATTTTTATGCGTATAAGAGCCGTGTTTTTTTTATAACTATCAAGCATTGTCTGTATATCACTAAGAGCTATTTTTTCTGTTGTGGTAGATGCCAAAGCAGTATATTGGTTAATGATCTGTTGTGTAGCACCCAATGAACGCTCAAGCGTTATAAAACCGCTGAATTTTTTTCTTAGAACATAATTTTTAAAATTATGTATCATTCCACCATAGCCTAACGATTCATAGAGCGAGTTATAAAGCCGTGCTTTTTCGTTGTTTTGTGATTTAAAGTCTGCCCATGAATTATCTATTTGAGTGAATTTGTTAGTCATATAGATGCTTGTATAACCAAATATCGAAGCAAATAATAACAGTAACAGAAATAAAATGACCGATAGGCTTTTAAGAGATAGATTATTCATAATGTCTCGTCCTCGCTGAGAACTGTGATTTTAAACTCAAAGGGTCAGCTAATTTAAGGGCTTACAATATTATTCAATTATTTAGCTTAACACTAAATATTTTATGTTGAAATTTTATATTTTTTTACACACCATTAGACATATATAAGAGTTTTCTTAAGTATAATATCGTCAGTTGTTTGCCTTGTGATAAGGAGTTTTATGTTAAATAACACTAAGATTAACTTTGGTAAATATCCAAAACCGGCTTTTTCAAAAAAAACCTGATGTCATTGATATATTGAATTATTCATAAATTAAAATCATCAGGATACCAGGCATCATGCTAATAACAGCAGGTCTAGTTGTTTGCAGCTCATTGTTTTCATAGGGTAATCCTTTGTATAGTTAAATAAATATAATATCCAGATAGATGCAGCGTAATTCTTTGCTCACTTAGGGAAATTCTTTAAGCAACACTTGCCTGATGGATTACTGGTAGAACATGAGCACGCATGATTTCTGGTTTGTTCAATAACGAAGGCTCTGGCTTCAGGACTATTTTTAGACTGTTGTTTATTTACGCCGAAACAATAACAAATTAGTGATTTGTCAGACTGGTCTTTTATGCCAACTTTTGTGCGTAGCGACCCTGTATTTAATGTTGTATTATCTTGCCCGAAATAAACAACATCACATTCGGGGTCATCACAGAAATAATATGGTTGATTCATATTCTGCCAGTTCCATGCCAGGGCAATGTGATGTTGGATAGTGATAACAGAAACCTCACCGTAAGATTTACCATTGGCAGGACAAATGTGTCTCTTTGAAAGAGCGGATTGTGGTGTATTACAACAGTTGGTCATACTAATCTCCTGCACTGCGCTAGCAGTTACATATTTTAAAGATTCTTATCTTCAGCATTTTCCCATTCAGTACAAGGTAGAAAATAAAATGAAAGTATTGTTCCTATAGGAAAGACAGCAACCATTAGAACTCCTATTGCGACGGATATTTTCCTGGAAATTTCCATTTTCTCCCTGGATCCTATTGCTAGAAAAGCATGTAAAATGAAAAGCAGAAATAAATAGAGCATTAACTGGACTTTTCATGGGTAACTTGGAAACTTAACGTTAAGCATCAGCGTTTGGCAAAAGGGATACGTGTTTTTGCTACAGCAAAAAGCAAGACGCTTTTGGCAATCCGATGGATGCACTTGTTAGCTGCTTTACACAAACCAATCTCTATAAATCCTCTCTTTATTTCCTAGCCAATATGGATAGTCTCCTGAATTGTCATATAGGCTATTTAATAATTCGGTAAAAGATAATGCGATTACTGGTGTATCACCAGCCAGCCCAAATGTTTCATGAAATGCATCTACAATAACACCATTGTTTTCTTTACCTAAATTAATAGCTAAGTAATCACCATTTCCGTCCTCAGCTATACAAAAAAAGTACTCAAGCTCGGTTGCTTCACATGGCTCATTTATGACTGTTTCGCATGCATTGTTAATATCGTTCGGGCTTAGAATATTCCATTGATAGTCCTTATTGTGAAATAAGTTAGCGCCGCCACAGTAACTATAATACAGCTTCATGTCCTCAGGAATATGATAGCTGTCTGGCAAATTTAAATCACTTCGCTTTTCAAGTAACTGACAGTGTTCATCATTATCTATCTTTTTTATTATTTCTTCCATCATCATATTATTTTGCAGCTAACGATTGAGCTCAGTTGACCCCAAAGTCAGGCTTCTCTTTGCGAATTAGCTTATCGATGAATTTTTTGAACCTTCTCTGTCTGGTTTCAGGTTTCTTTGCAGATTCCAATCCATAAGCAATTGCGTAGCGGTTGGATTTGGTTAGCGTCTCATAGAATTGTCTCGCCTTCGGCATGCTCTCCAGAGCTGCTAAAAAGTCCGCTGGAACCTTCATCTCACTAGCAGTATAAGCGTTTTTCCAACGACCGTCCGCTTTCGCCGCACGAACATGCACAAGCCCCGGCTCCTTCATCCGTCCCTCAATTATCAGGCGATCGACATACTCTGTATTCCTCTTCGACCAACTACTTCGAGCCTTTCTCGGAGTAATCCGTTGAAGGTAGGCTTGGTCATCGAGCGACTTCTTGACACCGTCAATCCACCCCCAGCACAGCGACTCAATCACGACTTCGTTCCAGTTCACGCTCGGAATCCCAGATCCCTTCTTGAATATCTTGATCAAAAGTTCGCTTTCGGTGGCATGGTTCGCTTGCAGCCACTTACTCAGTTCTTTTGGTAACTTAAAGGCCATCGTTTTAGACGCATCGGGTTTAGGCATGAAATCAGATTCCCTTGGTATAACGTTTTGCTAACCTGACCGTAACACGGCGTAGCGCTTGTGGTAAAGTGCGCGAAGCGCACCACAAGTGGTGCGACGTGTTATGGGTCAGGTTTAGCAGCTTGTTATGTTGTTGAAACAACAATTAACTAACAATCAGATACGGGTGGCCCTCCTATTACACCAACTCTTACTGTCCAGCAATTTTTGTTGCTTGTTACATCTTTAAATACAGGCTTCCATTTCCCATCTCTTACTTGCGGGGCAATAATATATTTATGATCTTTTGCGACCTCTATATTTAAATGTAAATTGCCAGTAGAATATCTATTGCCATCACGGTATGCCACTCCAATCACATGTTTACCCGGGAGCAACTCAATTTCATAATCTCCTATAAGTAACCCCTGACTTGGTGCTAAATTAATATCATTGTTACCATCGATTGAAAAGATTTCTATATATGCCGCTGGTTTTAATAATGCAATATCTGATTTATCATAATCTGATATTGAATGTGCTTTAATCAAGATTGGTTGCGAAGTACATGCAGTAAGAAATATAGATATGATTATAATATTAAATTTATACATAATTCCTCTCTTTAAGATACCCATGTTTAACTGTTTGTTAGGGTTTACATAATATTACCAATGCCCTGGTTTTAGTATCGGTTTTTTATTTGTAGGTATTTTGTCAGCAAGTAGTGCTTTTTGACATTCTTCATCAAGTATATGCTGTCTAGTCCAATGTGAGAACTGACTTAGACTTTCATTAGGTGGTCTAGCGGGAGAACTGGTTGGTTTAGATCTTGGGATAATTAATCCTATTGTTATAGAAGGCTTATCTTTTTTTCAAATTTCCAAATTTCTACGCGATCATCTTTATCTATTGGTTTTTGATAATGAGGAGGATTCCCTTTCTCAACTGTATGGTATCGCTAAATAATTTCGATACGATCACCGTATATATGTTTTAACGCTCTATGATATGCATTTTTCGCCTCAAGTAAACATTAACTGAATAATGCCAATAAGAGGTGAGTCGTATAATTATATTAGGAATTTTAATCAAATATGTCAAATGTATGAGTAATATTTTTATGATATCTCTTAGGATTACAATCGACGATTAGCAATGCACAGTGTAACCTGGAGCTGGAGGCGGAACAGGGAAAATTCAGTGATTATCTATGGCAGTTTGTTGACGGCCAACCGATAGAAAATCACTGGAAAAACAGCAAACAGGTATCGGTCAGTACCAAAGCATAAGAAGCCATGAGCAAGGCATTAAAAAACGCGGCTTCCGATTTACCGGCCCCACCATTTGCTATGCTTTTGTGCAAGCCGTGGGTAAGGTGAATGACCATACCACAGACTGTTTTTGTCATGAAAAAATAACGTCGAAAAATCAGGTTATATCATAGTGTTGTTGTTAGCGTAAGATAAAACCTCGTCGCTATGGTTTTTGTGCACGTGCTTTTTCAATCAGATCAAACAAGGGTTGTTTGACTTCATTACGCATGCTGTTGGGAACCACGCCGATCTGGGCTGCAACCGCCTTCTGATTAAAAACAAATTCACGCCAGACCTCGTCAGGGTAGCTGGTCAGTGGTAGAGCAAAACCCCCATGCGCTTTTAGCGTGAAAGCATCCGTATGATGACTATTTGCTGTCATGCCATGATAGGCATGACAGCTGACACAGCCATTTTTGTTTGTAAATACAGGGTGAAGCACTTTTGGTAATTTCCACAGCCATGCCAGCGGATCCTGTTCTACGCGTGTAAAACTATCACCCGTCAGGCTATAGAACGATAGATGCCTGGGAATAAAATCAACAGGCGGTGGCTTGAGAAAATACAAAAAAGCACCCAGGGGGCGAACACTCAGGGGGCGAGCTTGCTGATCGGCCAGCCAACTGTATTCGCGCCGCGTTTGGTAAAACACGGCAAGTCGAAACAGGTTTTGTTCATCATCCAGCCCGACCACCACCACAGGTTGATAGGGTCTGAGTTTTTCCAGATCGAGATACAGGCGCTCATCACGAATATTTTTTGTGATCAGGTATTTCCCCTTGTTCTTCTGGGTAAGATCCAGGTAATCATACAGATCAATAGTGTGAAATTGCTCCAGTGGCCAGGCATGCAGCATATAGCTATTACCCTGAAACAACTGTATCAGATATTGCACAAAACGGTTGTCAACCGTATGGCTTTTGATCAGTGTTTTGTATTGCCAGAAGTCAGCAGTGGACAATGGGGGGTCAAACCAGAATCGTCTCGCCAACAGGCGCTGGTGAAAGTATTCTCCACCGGAATCTACATTCATAAAAGCCAGCAGATAGCGTAACACCGGGTTTTTTTGTTGATGAAGTAAAATGCTAGAAAGATGGGTATCGCGAGACATCACATGATAATAGACATGGCTGTTGCCCGCCTTCCTGAGTTCGTACATATACTTTCTGGCATTGACATTAAAGCCGGGTAAATCCTGTTCTGCGGTCAGAAACATCATTGGTGGCAGTTTGTCTGTTATATGTGAAACGGGTGATGCCTGTTTGCGGGTATCGGCATCCTTACCAAAAGCCTTTTCGTATAGCACGCCTTGTTGAGGTGAAATGATGGCGCTTTCCCTGACATCAAATATACCACTGATGATAACAACACCAGCCAGTTGCATGGGATCAAGATGATATTGTGCCAGGTATTGTGGGTCCTGAGCCAAAAGCGCAGCCAGCTGGCCTCCGGAGGAATGGCCCAGCAAATAAATATTATCCGCATGGTATCCATATTCACCTGCCTTGTTGATTAAAAAAGCCAGGGCTGCGGCGACGTCATTAATCTGTGCAGGGTATTTATGTTCAGGAGCACTACGAAAACGTAGCTGTGCGACGGCGATGCCACGCCCGGTCAACAGGTTAATACTTTCCTGGGAGAGTAAAAAACCCTGTTCAGGTTTAGCCCAGAAGCCACCGGGGATATAGACCAGCAAGGGAGCATCGGCCCTTGCTGTTTCCGGCAAATGTAAATCCAGTGTTTGTTTATCGGACAAAGCCGATTTAACTGGCAATGTATAGGCAAGATTCAGGAACAATTTCTGTGGCGACTGTATCGTTACCTGCTTGCCTGGCTCGGGCTGTGTAGAGCGCTGTGTTGATGAATACCAGTAAAAGACAATGCTCAGCAACAATAGAACCGCAATGACAGACAGGATAACGGTGATTTTACTTTTCATGGGTAACTTGGTGCTCTAACGTTTTAATAACCGACAATTATTTCAGTGGATGGTTTCGTCCACTGAAATAATTATCCGGTTGATTTACTTGTTAGCATTTTTTTGATGTTCTACGTAATCATCAAGCAATTGCCTTATCATTTTCTGGTACTGCATGTGATGTTTTTTTGCAGCTTTCTTAAAATAAGCAACACTTTCACTACTTAATGATATGGTAACTTTTGTATTTTTTGTTTTAAGTGCAAGTACCTCTGGTGATGGAAGAAAATCAGCAACTAATTTAATTTCACCAATAGGTTCTTCACTGTAATGAATTTGTTTGTTCATAGATTTTTTTACCTTTTCGCCAATAACCAGCGCCGATAATTCGTATGCGCCCAGATCGATATGTGAACCGAACAGTTAAAATTCCGTTTCCATCCTCATTTAACCCGAAACAATAATAGCGCTGTTCGTCATCGCTATGGTTGATGTCTTCAGCAATAACACGGTGAGGGTCTAAGAATGCATATTGCGCTTCAAAGAACGTAACACTATGTTTTTGTTTGTTTTCGAGGTTTTTGGCTTCATCCCATTCAAAATTCTGTTCTTCCATAGGATAAGTATAGTTGACGTATGGCTAAATAGCCATATTGATGCTAATGAGGCTGTAGAAAAACCCAAATAAGCCACTGAGCCTCTACGCAGCTATCTATTTTATTTTAATGTCTTTTAATTTGACAGAATCTAAATAAGTTGCAAGTGGTTTATTTCACAATTGAGCTATTAACGGTTAAATTCACTCTGTATCCGCTCGTTATGCGGCTAATGTACCGTAATTTGTTAATTTCTCAATGTTATGGACCATGCAATAAAGTTTCCACTGGCATTGCACTTTCTTTTTTCCTCTAACGCTAAAACGATTGAGTTTTTTGTTGGTGCCTATATTACCAAATACCGCTTCAACAACAGACATCCGATGACTATAGATGACTTTACCTTTTCTGCTATCTATCCGATGTTTCATCCAGTCTGTGTAGCGAGGGGATCGTTTGTTTTCTATTATAAAAGAAACTTGTCTGCCATGACCTTTACGCGTATCAGCGGATGATGGGTTTTGCATGCACTGATGTTTAATAGTGCAGTGCCGACATTTGGTCAGACGTCCCTCAAAAAAGAGTTTGTGGTTGCCATTTTGATCTATGCCTTCCCGGTGTAGCCACAACGATTCACCTGCAGGGCAAGTGCAGGTTTTTTGGATTGGATCAAATGCAAACTCACTGGCAGGTATAACATTAATTGTTTTGCGTTTGACATTGCTATTTCGTTTTCCATATTTCTTTTTTTGCTCAGTAAACCTTGGATCACGACTGCGAAATTTGTTATCAGGTATATAGCCGTTTATGTTATGAGTGTACAGGTATGACATATTGGCTTCGTTGGCAAAGCCGGTGTCGGCTGTAACGACGACACCATCATCATATATATTGGAGCTGACCCCTAATCGTTTGTATCGGTCCTTTATGGTTTCCAGTACCGGTTGTAATGTGTGGTGCTCCTGGCCTTCACCAAAAGCTTGTGCATCGATAATAATCTGGTGTTTATTATCCACAGAGGCGACACCATTGTATCCCTGGATGGT
>Ga0316206_1001328_pt1 | contig 22774 bp, 17 predicted proteins | sample 6monthpyrite_MG_FD_204942 | JGI IMG/M metagenome (GOLD analysis project Ga0316206, IMG submission 204942) | Microbial mat bacterial communities from mineral coupon in-situ incubated in ocean water Damariscotta River, Maine, United States -... | ecosystem: Environmental > Aquatic > Marine >... | reverse complement strand
CTGCCGCACGGGCTGGTGACACAATTACACTTGCCGTGGGCTCTCTTGAAGGTGCAAATGAAAGCAATTTAACGGTTACATTCACGCCAAATGCTGACTCAGCTACACAGATAAATTTACCTGTTCGAAGTGTGTTCAATATCTATCCTGATAAAACAAGCCATGCTAATTTGGCGGATTTATCGATTAATAATTCTACTTATCTTACAGCCTGGTCTGGGCATGCAGTATGGCTAACGACTGTTGTTATTGACTTGCCGGGTACTCTACCGGTTGGAAGTGGCAGCATTAATGTTGAGTTAGGTCCGGGCGTATCAATTGTTAATAACTCTAAACGATTGAGTACAGTGTCGATCGGGTTAGATGTGCTTCCACAGGTGAATGCAGGCGATGTGCCTGTTGGCGGTGAGATTGATCCCGCTTCACCCGCTTTATTTGAATATTTCAGTGATACCAATAGCTCATTGAGAAATGGAAATCTTAATCGTTTAAAGCCAATGAAGCAATTACTGGTTAGACCGCAAAGAACGAATGGAATTTATGCCAGCGGTATACGTGTTTCAGCGGCTGAATTTGTATTTAATGTTGAATTATCAAAGGCAAATTTTCCGGGTGTAAATCCTGATCAAGGTATTATGGTTATACGCGATGAAAATATTTTCGATTATGGTCAATCTATTTATGGTAATGGTGATGTGAACACAATTGCTGCTCAAACTCAAATGTCCTATCACAAAAATGGCAATAGACTAACGGTAAACTTTATTAGCCCAACGGGGCAGTTAGCCGCTAACTTAATTAGATTTTCCATTGTGCCCTATACATTCACCGGGTTTGATTTTGTGGCAGCACCTAATTTAATTACCGCTAAGTATTATGATGAAAATGGAGATGAAGTTACAGGTGTTCAACCCCTAGAATATATTGAAGTGAATTTTTAGAAATGGTCCTAAAGCAGGGCTTTATCTAATGTTTGATTTTGTGTTTATACGCAGTTATTGATTTCTATTTAGATGAAAAAAGTGTCTAAGTTTTTTTATTGACAATGGTCGATTCTAATTAGTAATGGATAATCCAGAAACAAAATTACTGGTTTTTAAAGATGAGGCTCCCTAGTATTTCAGGTTCTTATAATTAGAATTATTTACGGTGAATGTCCCGTATTAGGGTATTGAGCAGATGTCTAAATAAAATGGCAGATAAATTAACGCTTGTTAGCATCAAATTATGGGTGAGAGAGTGCAGAATAAAGGCTTGCCAATATTGATTGCATTATGGTAGCTTAAAAATCAAATGGGGGTTGTAATCTATACGACTTCTGGGATATTCATGCCAATTCATAATCAGGGAAATAGGAATAACTTTAGTTAGATTGATAGTAATGTAATTTTTACCAGCACTGAACTCATGCTGAAGTTTGAATCAGTATCTGCAAAGTAATGATTTTTAATAAGTAAAGTTACTTTGTGGTATTGAAGTATTGACAAGGAGAGTGTTATAAGTTTATCGTTTACGTCACGCAAGGAAAGGTCAACATATTAGGGTCGATATAATTCTTTTAATTAAGAGCTTCCACACTTCTTCTCCTCCTTATTTTAGCCTTAATTAATATAATTTAAGTATCAGTTTAAATGATCGATATAAAATGATCAGATTACAGTAGTTTGTACTGTTCTTGAAAAATGTTTTTAAATGGAGGTAATCATGTCAACACGTGTATATATGTTTGTAGTCTTAGCTGCATTATTAATGCTACAAGGCTGTGTGGCCGTACAAACATTTCCTAATGCTGCTCGGGCAGGTGAAACTATCTCATTAGCGCTAGGATCATTGGAAGGTGCAAGTAGTAGTAATATAACTATTACTTTTACGTCATCTACAGATGCTTCTACCGTTGATTTAACTTCTCATATTAGAAGTGTATTTAACTTACATCCAGATAAAACAAGCCGATTGAATATTGAGAGCACAAATTATAACACTGGAGAAATGCGATCTGATGTTGTTACATTGGGCTCAGCTCATAGCGCATGGATAACTGTTGTTGTTATTGATTTACCTGCCAGTTTAACTTTGGGCAATGGGGAAATATCAATATTATTTGGTGAGGGTATAACACCAATTAATGCTTCTGTCACAGCTGAAGATATTAATATTGGTATTGAAATATTGCCTAATGCGGGCTCAAATAATATAGGCCCTAATCCATTTGAATATGTTACGAATACTACTAATCATAGTACAGGTGATTTAAGCTTGCTTGAACCAATGAAACAGGTTTTGGTAAGGTCACCGCGTAAAGTAGGTAATTATGCATTTGGAACGAAAGTGTATGCAGCGCAATTTGAGTTTACTGTGCCAATGCATAATATATACAATGTCATGAACCCTGTTCCTGCTGAAGGTTTAATGGTTGTGAGAGATGTTAATCGATTTGATTATGTTCAATCGACACAAGCTAATGGAACAACAAGTGTTACTGCCGCACAGACTCAAATGTCATGGCATAAAGATGGTGAAAGAGTAGTTGTTAATTTTATTAGCCCTACTGGCCAATTAAAAGATGATTTCATTCGGTTTTCATTAATCCCCAGTTTATTCAGTGACTTTTCTTCGATGCCGATACTAGTTAGTTATCGTTATTTTGGTCAGGATGGTACTGAAATATCGGGTGTGCAGCCTACTTTAGTGGCGATTAATTTTTAAAGTTCGGTTAGGTTGTTATTTTTTTATAAAAATTAAAATACGGGTCATGTGATGAAATTACGCATAGGGATATTGTTATTACTGTTATGTCATATGACATTGCCAAATTCTGCCCAATTTGTTGCAGGTGATCTCGCCCCCAGAGGTGCAACAGATGGCCTTCTTAATGTAGGTGATTTAGTTGTATTACATCGGCTGGTAAATGGCCCGGAAACACCAACCGCAACAGAGTTATTAGTTGCCGATGTTGCCCCCGTAGGAAGCCCTGATGGTGCTTTAAATGCCGCTGATATTTTAGTATTACAGCGCGCCGTTCTGGGGAGTATTACGCTATCGCCCGTAATCGCGCTACCCACAGCACCCGTTTTAAATCCAGTAACATCCACCAGGACTCAAAATCCGGTAATTTAAAAATCACGATCTTAAAAATCCTATAAGGATAAAAAATATACCAAACCTGAATCTGGTTATTTGTATGTTTGACAAGGGAATAAACAAAAAATGAAAAATATTTTAGTAATTATATTATTCGCTCAATTTCTAACATTTACTAATGTGCAAGCCGCACTTGAGCTAGTAGATCCTGATTATGATGGCAATGTTGCTCTAAGGGCGGGTTCATTAGGTGCGGGCATCATGCCACAGTACACGAATCAGGTTGGGCTGGATGGCGTTGAAAATATACGTGTTAGTGCTGGAACAGTTAATTTAGTTCATACCGATATTTCAATGCCCGTTAGCTCTGATTTAAGTATTGATATAATTAGATATTATACCTCTCCAGCTAAAACTGAATTTGGGCACCATAATGATAGTTATACGGGTGGTAAGTCAGCTCTGGGTATTGGTTGGGATATTCATATGGGGCGTATTCGTGGGATTGGTTACCGAAAAATACAGGGCGACACATGCCGCCCAGAACGCGCTTCAGATTTGCCTGTACTGGAGTTGTCCGATGGGTCTTCATATCAACTATTCAACGCTAAAACTACGGGTAAGGGTGCAATCAAATATACACTTATAACTGAGAATTATTGGGTAGCGGATTGTATACCCGAGGGAATGGTTGTTCATTCACCTGATGGGTATAAATATTTTTTTACCGAACACTCATATGTTAAAGATCGTGAGAGATCTGTCTTCAGTGTAACCAGGGTTGAAGATAAAAATGGTAACTATTATACGGTTAGCTATAAGGATATTTCTATTTGGAATACCGATGACCTGGGTGTACCTATAGTTACTATCCGAGGTGTATCTGAAATAACGACACGAGATAATAGAAAAATAATATTTAATTATGCAAGTAATGGGCGATTAAGTAGTGTTGTTACACCCACGCAAACCTGGCTTTATGCGTATGAAAATGAACGTAGAAGTGGATATGACGATGATTTTTATTTGCGCAGTGTTACCGGGCCAGAAGAGTATCGCTGGCGATATGACTATATAAGAAGTTCTGACTATAAAGGATGGCAAGAAGATATTAATGCTGGTAGAGGCAGTGATTATGGTTGGTACCAGGTTCCGGGTATTTTTGGCTTAAAACAGATTATCACTCCCTACGGTGCTCATGTTGATTATGAGTATCACCTTCGAGAGTTTGAGCCTCTATCAACCTCAATAATATCAGCGATAGCTAAAAAAACAGTGACAGGGCCAGGAATTGATGTACCTCGTGTTTGGACTTATAAAGCAGATGATGCGATTAGTGCTTATGATTCCGTGCTTGATGAGTTTACATGGGAGTCAAGTGATATTGAAATTATGCCTTATATAGCGGATATATCCATTGAGGATAAGGCAAACTCCCGGTTTTATAAAATTGAAGGTCCGGACACGATTGAGATACTACAGTTTTGTGAAACTGTGACTAATAATTCACCTGTATATGATGCCTGGTCATGTGTGTCGCAAGGTGATCGAGCTATTTCCAAAAGGTTATTTAAAAAGAAAGTAGATAGTCAGGGTAATGAAGATATAGCAAATATAGAGTTAATACAGGATATTACATACACCAGATTATTTCATACTGATATTACAGATATGACTCGAGGAGTTACAGTGATGTTTCCTGTTGATATACAGGTGTCTGTTAAAAGAGGGGATGAGTATTTCAATACAATTACATCTAATTTTGATGATTTTTATAACCCATCGCTTATATCTGAATTCACGGGAACGCCGTTAACTATAGAACAGTTAACATTGATTGACCCAGTAACAGGTGGGACAGCAATACCGGATGAACTGGGCAGGTTGCTTAAACAAACACGCTATACATATGTAAGTAATATCGTCAGAGGGGATAATGTAAATATTGTAAATGATAAATGGATAATAGGATTGTTAGAGTCTGTCACTATCGTTGATTCAGTCGATGCATTTTTAAGCGTTAATACCCCTAATCTGTTTAATGTTTATGATAGCTTTGGAAATATTACGTCGTCTAAAAAACATAATTTGGAAACGTTATATACCTATGAGCAAAAACTGGTTCTAAATGCTTCTACGGGCCAAAATGAAAGTGTTCCCACGGGTGAAATTGCAAGCATAACAGATCCTTTAAACAAGGTGACAAGCTTTAGTTATTATAAATATGGTATAGCCCAGGAAGAAAGAAGTGATACTGGAGTAACTACCGTTAAGGTTGTTAATGATGCAGGAAATGTTGAATCCTATAGAAATGGAAGAGGTCTGCTCGAAAGGTACACTTATGATTTACTTAATAGAGTAAAAACAATAGATACACCACGAACAGATGATAATAATATTGTATTTGACTATGCCTGGACTGGCCCAGCTTTTAACTATACAAAAACGGTGGGTAGTTATGTTGAGACAGTCAGGCTTAATGGGTTAGGTCAGGCAATAGAGATAAATAAAGGGGGCATAAAAACCACGCTTAATTATGATGTGACAGGGCGCCGAAATTTTGTTTCTAATCCAAATAGCACTCAGGGTTTGGCGGTTGTTTATGACTCGTTAGGTCGCACTACAGAAACAACCAATACAGTTGATAATACAAAAACTACATATACATATCCATCAAACTTACAAACCAGTATAACCGATGAGGAAGGTAAGGAGACAGTGTTAACGTATCGTGCTTTTTCTGATCCAGATAAAAAAGAATTAATGGTTAACGAACAAAAATCAGCATCTGACGGCTCTATTGTAACTATTATCGATAGAACCCAAAGAGGTGATGTATATACGGTTAAGCAGGGTAAGTCCAGTGGTGCATATTCTGGAAATGAAGCGACACTAACCGAGCTAAAAAAGCGACTATACACCTATGATGATAATTACTTTGTCGATCAAATACATTATCCAGAAACGGGTTGGAGTGATGTGCAAAAAAATGCGGTTGGTAATCAGCTTAGAAGACAGGTTGACATTGATGAGCCTGGCGTTACTCCATCGGGTATAACAAATTACATATATGATGATTTACATCGACTAGAAACAATTGTTTATCCCGCGCTAACTACGCCAAATTTGATTTATGCTTATGATGAAAATGATAATGTTATAAAAATAACAAGCGGAGGTGTTGTTTTAGATTATACCTACGATTTAAATGATAACCTTGAAACAGAAACATTAACCATTGATGGGACTGCCTACACAACAGCTTATACCTATGACGCCAATAACGCATTAAACACCGTTGAATATCCAGATGGTTTAATTATAGATTACAAACCCAATGCGTTAGGTCAGGCAACAGAGGTGAGTGGTTTTGTTTCAGCGATTACCTACCACCACAATGGTCAAATAAATACATTGAATTATCTCAATGGACAAAACATAACAATAAATCAGAATTCCCGTTTATTCACAGAATCAGTAGTAGCAGGAATTTCAACTGACACGGTTAATATGTCATATACCTATGATGCTGCGGGCAATACTAAAACGATTACCGATAGTATTGCGCCAGTCAATGACTTAACCCTGGGTTATGATGCCTTTAACCGGCTAACGCAGGCAGATGGTTCCTGGGGGTCAGGATTAGTTGAATATAATTCACGCGGTAATATTTTGCGCAAAGTCATAGGCAGTACAGACCTTACCTATAATTATAATGATAATGGCAATGGTACAAAACTAGGCACAATCACCAATACCCAGGCAGGTACTAATCAATATAGTTTTAATTATGACGTCTATGGAAATGTTGAGACTAATGGCACAAACCAGTTTATTTATAATGATGCATCACATCTTACTGATGTAACAAATCAAAATTATACTTATCGCTATGATGGTAATGATAATCGAGCAGTGATAGATGAAAATGGTTACCTGCGTTACTCCATGTATGGAAAATTAGGCTCGTTGCTATATGAATATGATAAATCAAAAGAGATAAAAACAGCCTACATCCGAGTTGGAAGTTATCTGGTTGCACGAAGAGATGATCTTGGTGTTTGCCCTGTGCTGGATACGGATGGTGACACCATACCCGATTGTGATGAATATAGGGCGGGTTTAGATCCCAATTTAATTTCTGATGGTGTGCTGGATAAAGATGATGATGGTTTATTAAATGCACAGGAATACACGTTAGGAACGGATATAGGTAATGAAGATTCAGATGGAGATGGTATCCCTGATGGCTTTGAAGTAGATAATCAGTTAGATCCATTGAATTCTGCAGATGCGGCTTTGGATAATGATGGCGATACATTAATAAATTTATCAGAATATCAAATGAGTTTGGTTTTATATGTTGGTTTAGATCTTAATAAAAAAGATACAGATGCTGATGGTTTAGATGATAATTATGAAATTATTATTGGCTTGAGCCCAGTAAGTGAGGACAGTGATAATGATCGTATTCATGATGGTTATGAGGTTGCAAATAATTTAGATCTACAAAATGATGATAGTGAACTTGATAAAGATGGAGATGGTTACAGTAACTTTTTCGAGTTTTCAACGGGCTCATCGTCTTTAGACGCTAACTCAATACCGCAAGGTTCAAGTCGCTGGTCATTTTATGGTGAAGGCGGTATTCAGGAATATGACTCAAGAGCTATAGCTCTGTCTGATGTTGTTTATGCGGTAGAAAGTAGGCCTAATACTGGATCGAATATAGACTTATTATATGCAATTGACCCTAAGGAAATTGATATATATGGAAATGTTATACCTAAATGGTCTATAGAAATAAAGGGCGGTGCGTTTACAGAACTTGTAATAGACCAGGATGACACAGTTTATTTTGGTGGTGAAGCAGCAGATGAGATTCCTAATGCACTAATCGCTATAAATAAAAATGGCAATAAACAATGGGAATGGGTGACGAAAGAAGACCATTTTTTTTATGATCCGCCAGCTATTGCTATAAATGGTAATCTTATTCTTCATACTGAATATTTTAATGAAATTGAACCAGGGAACGACGAATTTAATTTAATATCAATTACAAAAAATGGTAAACCAGATTGGGTTTATCCTTACAGTTCTGGATTTTTAGGCTCACCGGTAATTGGATTAAATGGCAATGTGTATTCGCTAACTAATGATGGGCATGTTTTAGTTGTTTCTAGTTCAGGTGTGTTTGTGAATACATATAAGCCACCATTAGGTGTGTTTGTGGATGATATAATTGTTGGCCCTAATGGTAAAATTTATACCTATCAATACGTAGATGCAACGGGATTGGGTGAAGTAGTAATATTAAATGATGATGGGACTTTAGATCAAATACTACCAGTGAAAGAAGGTGAGATTGCAGATCTTCTTATAACGGCAGATGATTTAGTAGCAGAGTTGATTGTTGAGTATTACGATGGTGAGGTTATTGCGGTTGATCTAACTAGCAGAGTAATAAGTTGGAGATATACGCCAGATAAGCGCATAACTACTATAGCAGCAAGCCCAAGTAAACAAGGTTTGATTATTGCTTCTCATTCAGACAATAGTGTTAGCTTTTTTCAAAAAGATAACGATGCTATCCCTGTAAATGGAGTGTACCCCGGTGAGTTGCTATGGTCCGTGCCAAACAGTAGTCAATCAAAAACGCTTAGTAATGGTGATTTATTAACCTTTACAAATGATCTTTTTGGAAACTGGCTGCACTCTACAAGCACATATCAGGGTCCTTTAAATATTAATGTATCAGCTAATAGCTGGGCCTCTGAAAGAAAAAACAACCAGAATACAGGGAATGCATGTAATGAAAACACAAAAGATACCGACAGTGACGGTATACCTGACTGTTATGAGATCCAATATGGCTTATCAATTACTAATTCGGCTGATGCATTAGACAATAATGATACGGATTCACTAAATAACTTAACTGAGTACCTTAATCATACTGACCCTAATTTGCCAGATACAGATGGTGATGGATTAGATGATGATGTCGAATTACGGTTCGCACTGAGTCCGTTGCTAATAGATACAGATGCAGATGGAATGCCGGATATTTATGAATGGAATAATGGCTTAGATCCGATAAATGATGATGCTGATTTAGATTTAGATAATGATGGTGTATCCAATTTAAATGAATATATATTTAATACCGCTGCTATTGATCCAGTTAGTGCACCAGTTGAAGGAAGACGAATATTAAGTGTTTTATTAGGCTCGACCTCTAATCTGACTAAACCCGTTTTATCAAATGACGGCACGGTTTATGTAGCTGAAGATAATGGAAATTTATATTCGATTGATACTAAAAATGCAGTTGTAAACTGGCAATATCAGGTGTTTGACGAAGCAAGTTATCTTCCTGGGCAAGCGCCTAAGATAGTAGAGCCACCTTCAATAGCGTTAGATGGAACGGTTTATGTAATAGCAGGTAAAAACCTGTATTCTATAAATCCACTCACTCAAATAGAAAACTGGAACTTCCCAGTAACGGGTTCGAAAATAAATAATAGCCTTGCTCTGGGAGAGGATGGAAATGTATATATTGTGGATGACCTGGATTATTTTTATGCAATTAATAACGCAGGTTTTCTAATACGAAGCCAACTCTTTGTGCCTTATTATGATACTCGCACGATAAGTTTAATCTCACCTTCAATTGGTTATGATGGCCTTGTCTACTTTGCGAGCAGTGATGACAGAGAGGCAGATTCAATTGACGATCGGCTGCTTTCTTATAACCCGTTAGATAATTCATTTGGTAGTTTAAGTCTTTCTTATGTTTCTAACAATTCTTATCAGATAAACCAGGATGCTCGATTGGTTGTTAGTAATACAAATGGCGGGTATGAAGTGATTTTTAATACGGATAAAGGCGATTTAGGCCTAAAGAATATCAATTTGACTGATATTTCAAGTCTTAAAACATGGAATTCTTTATCTGATGAGACGAGTAATCCAGTTGTTGGCAGTGATGGTAAAATCTATACAATTAGTAAAAGTAGCTTAAGTGTTAGAAATAGTGGCTTAAAAGTGGTTGATTGGGACATACCTCCACTACCTATTAACCCCTGGTTTATTACTGAAAGCACTTTCAAAATTACAAATGGAATTTATTCGCCAATTGTTACTGCGGATGGAACTGTATTTTTTATTAATCGCTCAGGTGAAAAAGATACTTTGTATGCAATAAAAAATGGAGTTACTAAATGGCAACGAAACTTTGCCAGTAATATTGCCGGCATGACTTTAGGTACAGATGGAGTCTTATATGTAACAACGCTTGCCGGCGAACTGATGTTATTAACGGATATTAACAGCGGGTATGATGGATCTCATTGGCCAATGCTGGGTCATGATCATAATAATAGTAACAACGTTAGCCTGCATCACTATAGTTACAATATTTCAATAACAGCGCCGGCAACTGATCTTGTAATTACACCAGGTGTAAATACTACATTATCTGCTAGTGCTTTAGAAAATGGCACTACTGATCAAAGTGCTAATTTAGTTTGGACCTCATCAATTGATGGTGAGCTTGGTACGGGGGCATCAATCAGTGCCATTCTGTCATCAGGTCAACATGTTATAACAGCGCAAATAAGAAATGCGCAAGGTTATGCGGTTGCCGTACAAACTACAAAAGTGACAGTAGAGAATGGTGACATGTATCCCTCGTTACACGTTTCTTCACCAACTGAAGGTGAGCGTCTAACTAGCGCATCACTCAATTTAGAAGCAATAGCCGCAGATAATGAAGACGGCGATTTAGCTAATACCATTCAATGGATATCAGATATTGATGGAGCCATTGGAACGGGAGGAACGCTGGTAACCAACCTGTCACCGGGACAACATACTATTACAGCATCGATCACAGATTCAGCATCACACCGTATCGAAGTTACCCGTAATATCAGAGTGCCCTCACCCTGGGATCAAGATGCAGATGGCATGTCTGATGCGTGGGAGTTGAGTCAATTTGGTACTCTGGACAGAGATGGCACAGGTGACTTCGATACCGATGGTGTACTAGATTTAGCAGCATACCAGGCATATACCAGCGTTCCACAAGATGGAAATGCAAATGGTGATTCAGAGCTCAATGTGGCCGATTTATTATTACTACAACGTCATGTGTTAGGCCAAATCGTGCTACCCGATATTCAAAAAGCAAGGGTAGACCTATACCCGTCAGCTGCACCCGATGGCATTCTAAATATCCAGGACATGATACTCATGCACAGACTGTTAATGGGAGCGCAATAAAATGAAAACAAACCCAATAAAGCAGCTACTCAAGTTAATTCTACTGTGTGCGCTATTCGCACTACAAAGCTACGCCCAGGCCGAAATAAAAGTCACTTACTACATCCCCGACGCATCCGGCTCACCAGTAGCCGCAACTGATGAACAGGGAAATGTTAAATGGCGCAAGCACTACAAACCATTTGGTGAAGAGATAGAGCAGGGTGAAGCATCAAGAAATAACCACATAGGTTACACCGGTCACGTGCATGACAGAAGCACCGGATTGACGTATATGGGCGCGAGGTACTATGATCCGATTGTTGGGCGGTTTATGGGGATGGATCCGGCGGGGGTAGATCCGAATGATCCACGAACCTTTAACCGGTTTGCTTATGCTAATAATAATCCGTATAAGTATGTTGATCCTGATGGTAGGACTCCTCTAAATAATAGGCAATTTAATAGATTATCAAACCCACATCAATTAGTAGATGCAGGCTATGGTGCACCTGGTTTGCGTAATTCAGACGGTCTTGCATTTAGAGAGTCGGGTGGTTTTATTAAGGTACCTAATTTATCTGCAGCTGGATCTAAAGGAGTTGGTGGTGCTGTTAAGTCTCCAGCTCAAAGTCCTAAAGTTAAGAAAGTTCTTGATGGTATTAAACAAAACAACTTTAAAGTTACCATTAATAAAAAGAATCCAGCAACAAAACAAGAAGGTAATGCAACTATTGATTTTGGGGATAAGACAAAAGTTAATTTACGGGTAGAGTCACATCCGTTAAAACAAAATGGCCCAGATGTAAGACATGCAAATGTTGAAACAACTAAACAATTTAAGAATAAAAACAAGGTTACTAGTAATAAACATATAACGGATTGAATTAAATTTTATGAAAAAAACATTTAATTATAGTTTCGAGGATGAGTCGGCAGAATCTACTATTTCATTTGATTATGAAGATGTAGAAGAAAAACTAAATGTAGTAGTAGAGAATGGTGTGCCTGTTTTATACGGTAACAAGTCAGCATTTTTATTATTAGCTAAGACATTTTCTAAACTATCTTTAGGGAGCTATAAAGATGGTTTTCATGTTCATTTAAATACAGATTTTGATTCTGATTTGGAGGAGGTAATTAGGGTGGTTTTAAATGATTAGTAAGATAGATTGAATTGTTTAATTCGATATGAATATCGCTTAAAGGCCCACTCAAAATTGAGTGGGCTTTTTTGTTTGTTAAATATATTTTTATAAACTATCCCTATAATCATCCCCAACATCAGACAACACAGTGCGATCAAAATGCCATAAGTGTTGGTCTGGGTTGTTGGTACAAACAACCATTGTTTGTCTGTTTTCTTTAGGCCCAATCGTTTTAACTTTAACCGGGCTTTTACAAAGGCCACATGTTCCCGCAATCTTAGTTATAAATAAATTACCGTATCTATCAGCTTCAATGGTTTTACCCACTAAAGGCAGCGTAATGTATTTTGCTCGCTGTAACATAAAGCCTGATAACAATAACAACATGCCAGCTACTGTTACATAAAACATCCAATGAGACGGAGGTGACGGCATGCTTCCCGCGTCAGAAGCTAATGCCATCCATGTGCCTATAATGCTTGCGATACTGCCCACAACGCTCAAAGCACCAGAAGCAAAAAACCACCAGGCTTTAACTTGTTTATCTGCAATTGTTACCGGCTTAATAAAACTGCGATGAATTAAAGTTTTTTCTTGCTCGGGTTCAGATGAGTTGAGGATGATAGTGCCACTGTTATTGCCACCTACCTGAACACCCTGGTTATGGTGGCCATCAATTTCTTGATCGAGATGGTTGCCATCAATTTCTTGATCGAGATGGTTGCCACTATCAGGTGTTGCTAAAGGTGTTCTGCAATTGCCACAGAAATTATTGAGCGGTACTTCCTGATTACATGCTTCACATACAACTGTCGTCATTTTAAAAATCCTTCTAAGGTTAGTTGATTGGTTCCAGGGATTAATAGATTAACGGGGCCAGGTCTTTCCATGCCACATTAAAAAGCCTGCTAAAAAATTTAGCAGGCTTTTTATTTTTTAAGCATTTAAAAACTGATCAGCCGTAATATCTGCTTGCCTAAGAATGGCTCTCAAAGTTCCCTCTGGCATATCCCCAGGATGATTAGGAATAGTTGTGTATTTTTCAGTTGAAGGGCTAAACCAGATCTCATGCGACCCTGCTGCCTGTCGATCAAATTCCAATCCCAATTTTTTCAGCTTCTTAATAATCTGTCGATATTTAAAACCTGCAAGCCTGCCCATTAGAGACCTAAAATCAATGGGTAATCAAAAGAGTCTCCGGCATCAACCAGGGTGCTTTTTTGATGGCGCTCTGCCTGAGCTTCCAGTAATTTTTTAGCCACATCACGGGCAATCTCTAATGTTTCCGCAATAGTGCGACCCTGAGCGATTAAGCCGGGAATATCATCACTGGTTGCCAGATAAAGGCCTTCTGGTAATTTTTCAATATGTAAATTAGCAATTTGTTCCATCGTGTTCTCTCGTCTTAATTAAGTGATATTTATTTTCTGCTTTAGCTGCTCAGCTTCAACAAAGGTATCAATCAGTTGTGTAATCTGTTGTCTGGGTTTTGGGCCCAGTTTTTCAATCTGTCGAATCCGTCGCTCTAAGCGGCTGCTAATCGGCGTGGACTCAATAGGTTCTATTCCCAGCAATGCATCGGCACTGATATTCAATGCTTTAGCCAGATCAACCAACATATTAGCCGGTGGATGCTGACTCTCTGACTCATAGTAAGCAATCATCCGCCGTGTTGCATCAATCTCATCTGCCAGTTGCTGCTGGGTGTACCCGGCAGCCTTGCGTAATTGCGCCAGCCGTTTACCAAAACTGCTGAGCTCCGCATTGATTTTTTTAGACATACACATATTCCTCTGTGGTGTATGTCCAGTAGTGTAAACCCGGTTTTCGTTCATAAGGGTTGCACGATCCTCGTTCTATCTTTAGAATGTCCGGTAATCGTACATATTAATGACATGAAAATCAACCTGAAAAAAAGCCTGTAGAGGGGTTGACAGGTTTTTGCCAAAACCCCGAAATTGAGGAAAAAGCACATGGCCCGCATCCCAGATGATGAAATCACCCGCCTAAAAACAGAGGTGTCTTTACAGGGCCTGGTCGAAACCCAGGGCATCAAACTCAAACGTCACGGCAAAGACCTCATCGGTTTATGTCCGTTCCACAATGACACCTCTCCATCCTTAGTCATCACCCCATCCCAAAACCTCTGGCACTGCTTAGGCGCATGCAGCACCGGCGGCACCGTCATCGACTGGGTCATGAAACGCGACAACATCAGCTTCCGCCACGCCGTGACCTTATTACAGGGCCAACCTGAACAACCCGCAAATCAATCTATCTCTCCTTTAGCGGCCGGTTCTGATAATCAGGTGTTATTAAATCAGGTGATCAATGATTATCACGCCTGCTTAATGCAAAGCCCCGAAGCCTTAGCCTACTTAGACAAACGCGGCCTAAAAAACCGGGAACTAATCAACCACTTCAAACTCGGTTTTAGCAACCGAAACCTCGCCTACCGCTTACCCCCCAGAAAACTCAAAGCCGGTAATGAACTCAGAACCCAACTACAAGAAATCGGCATCCTACGCAAAAGCGGCCATGAACATTTTAACGGTTCATTGATAATCCCCATCATCAACGACAATCAGGTAACAGAAGTCTACGCCCGTAAAATCCGTGATGACCTACGCGAAGGCACGCCAACGCATTTATATTTACCCGGCCCTCATGCCGGTGTATTTAATATTGATGCGCTACGCGCATCTAAAGAAATAATCTTATGTGAAAGCCTGCTAGATGCACTAACGTTCTGGAGCGCAGGCTACAAAAACGTAACCACCAGTTACGGCATAAATGGATTTACCGATGAATTGCTCAGCGCCCTGAAAGAAAACAAAACCGAACGTGTATTAATTGCTTATGACCGAGATGACGCCGGCGAAAAAGCCGCTTCTGATTTAGCCGCTAAGTTATTAAAAGAAGGCATCGACTGTTATCGCATCCTCTTTCCCAAAAACATGGACGCCAATGAATATGCACTCTCCGTACAGCCTGCTGAAAAAAGTTTAGGCGTGTGTATCCGTGCAGCCCAATGGATGGGTAAAGGCGATAAGAAAACAGATGTTAAAACTAGAACAGAAAAACCAGAACAGATCAACACAGTAAAAGCCTCACCCGCAACCGCGCCACAACAAACCCTAGCCGTAGAAGAAAAAGACAACGAAGTAATAATAAAACGAGGTGACAGACGTTACCGAGTAAGAGGCCTACAAAAAAACTTAAGTTTTGAGCAAATGAAAATAAACCTATTTGCCTCTTGTGGCGAAGAATACTATGTAGATACCGTTGAATTATACGCAGCCCGTCAACGTCATTACTTTATCCAGCAAGCTGCCGAAGCCCTAAACGTAACAGATGAAATCATCAGAAAAGACTTAGGCCTGGTATTACTAAAGCTAGAAGCCCTACAGGAAAAACAGATCAACAAAACCTTAAAACAAGAAGATAAAAAAACAGAACTCACCGAAGCCGAAAAAACCGAAGCCATTAATTATTTAAAACAACCAAACTTACTAAATAATATTTTAGATGACTTTAACCGCGCCGGCGTCATCGGAGAAGAAACGAACAAACTGGCAGGTTACTTAGCCGCCGTCAGCCGAAAACTCCCCAAGCCCTTAGCCGTCATGGTTCAATCCTCATCCGCTGCCGGTAAATCCTCACTCATGGAGGCCATCTTAGCTATGATACCAAAGGAAGAAAAAACCCAGTACAGTGCCATGACCGGACAAAGTCTTTTTTACATGGGCGAGACCAATTTAAAAAATAAAATACTCGCCATTGCGGAAGAAGAAGGCGCACAAAATGCCAGCTATGCCTTGAAGTTATTACAAAGCGAAGGCGAGGTGACTATCGCCTCAACGGGCAAAGATGCCAACACCGGCCAGCTCGTCACGCAGGAATATCGAGTAGAAGGCCCGGTCATGTTGTTCATGACCACAACCGCAATAGACATAGATGAAGAATTACTAAACCGCTGTCTGGTCTTAACCGTCAATGAAACCCGTGAACAAACCCAAGCCATCCACAAAATACAACGTCAACGCAGAACCCTGGAAGGCCTGTTAGAAAAACAAAATAACCAACGTATTTTAACTCTGCATCACAATGCCCAACGCTTATTAAAACCACTGGCCGTCATCAACCCCTATGCAGAACAATTAAGTTTTTTAGATGACCGAACCCGGCTGCGCCGTGATCATGAAAAGTACCTGACCTTGATCGACAGTATTGCACTACTGCATCAATACCAGCGAGAGACTAAAACCATAAACGTCAACGGCGAAGCCGTTGACTACATCGAAGTCACACTAGATGACATCGAAACCGCCAACCAATTAGCCCATGAAATACTCGGCAGAACACTAGACGAACTCCCACCCCAAACCCGAAAGCTCCTAACCAAAATCCAAAAAATGGTTAAAGACGCATGCAAAAAACAAGAGCTGAAAACAAGCGATTGTCGTTTTAGCCGTAAAGATATCAGAGCCTATACCGACATCGGCAACACCCAATTAAAAATCCACTGCAACCGACTTGAAGACATGGAATATTTATTAGTGCATCGAGGTGGGCGCGGCCAAAGTATGGAATATGAACTGCTTTACGATGGCGATACCAAAAATAATCAACCGCAGTTAATGGGCTTAATCGATATAGAAAAACTTAAAAAAAGGCACTGCGACAAAAAGAAGTCGGGGGTAAATACAAGCCAGTCGGGGTCAAGTCGGCCCCAGGTCGGTAGGGTGTCGGTGTTAGCAAAAACGCCACAAGCCAAATCGAATAAGGCGGATAGCGAAAGTGAGCCGCAAAGACTAAAAAACACTATACCCCCACACAACAATAATCATCCGTCGTACAGCCAGAAGTATAGCCAGAATAATCTCAATTTAGCCGCTAAAGAATAACGCCATGACACAAAAAGGCCGCAACAAAAAACAAAAAATAAATAACAAAAAAGACAATAAAAAATACCCGCCTCAAAGTCTGTCCGCGTTCAAACTGGAGTACTGCGACTGGTTAATCATGAACAACTACTCAGAAGACAGCCGACGCGTAAAAAATAATGACCTCGATAAATTTATAAACTGGTGTAACGAGTACGGATTAATCCAGGCCGCAGACATTACCTACGCCATACTGGAGCGCTACCGTCATCATCTATATCATTACCGAAAAAAAGACGGTAACGCCCTAAGCATACTCGGACAAACCCACATCCTGGTCTCGATCCGAACCTTTTTTAAATGGCTAACCAAAAAGCGTTATTTATTTTATAACCCCGCATCCGAATTAGAGTTACCCAAAAAAGAAAAACGTTTACCAGAAACTATTTTAACCATACAAGAAGTAGAGCAGGTTATTAACCAACCGGATATAAACGACCCGCTAGGCATCCGAGATCGAGCCATACTTGAAACTTTTTACTCAACCGGCATCCGGCGACAGGAAATGACAAGATTGAATTTATATCATCTGGAGCGCGACAAAGGCACCCTGATGATCCGCCTGGGCAAAGGTAAAAAAGATAGGGTTGTGCCGATAGGCGAGCGGGCCATTGCCTGGATCGAAAAATATTTAATTAATGTTCGACCTCGATTAAAAATGCAGCCGGATGAAGGTGTTTTATTTTTAACCAACAAAGGCGACCTGTTCAGCGTCAATCGATTAAGTGATTTAGTGCATGATTATGTGCAAGCCGCCGACATCGGCAAGAGTGGATCCTGTCATTTATTTAGACATGCGATGGCTACCCACATGTTAGAAAATGGGGCCGATGTGCGCATCATCCAGGCGATACTCGGACACGCCAGTTTAGAAACCACCGAGATATATACCCACGTATCGATCACGCATTTACAAGCTGTGCATAAACAAACGCACCCTGCAAAGCTGGAAAAGAAAAATAAAAAAGATAAAGAAAAAGTAGAAGAAAAAAATAATTTATTAGCCCTGTTGCAACAAGAAGCAGACGAGTAAAAAAAGCGGACACAGCATCGCACTCGGACCGCCTGTCACGCCACTTGCAGCCACACGCAAAAGCTGCGCCGCCAGTCCATGGCGCAAGTCACACCTTTTGCATGTGCCGGCAAGTGCCGCGCCAGGCTAGGACGGCCAATCCCTGGCCGTATCCTTTAATTATTTTTACTTCGCACATTAACGCTCAGCATCCATGCCTCACGGTTGAAAAACACCTGCTAAAAAACAGCAAGTGTTAGGGGCATTTTTTAATCTGGCAGCAAAACAAAAAAGTTAAAAAAGCTAACTTTATTGTTTGCCAGAAAAGCCCCCCAACCCCCAGGGGCTTCAACGGCCAAGTAACATAACAGGGGCTTATGCACCATTAAAAAGCAAACGGTTCACTGCGTTGCATAAGCCAGGTTATGTGTAAATGGCCGGTCACAAAAGCAAAGCGTTCCATAAGGTTGAAACGTTTTACTCAGCAGCAACGTCGCTTGTTTATTAAAAGCAAGAGTCCCACCCGGCCAGTCACCTAAAAGTGGCTCCAGCCACAGCAAAAAAACGCTGCGTCTTGCGTCCCACTTTTAGCTGCTTGTCCTCCCGCCCTAAAAGCCAAAGCAACAGCTAAAGCCAAAAGAAAAAAGAATAAAAACAAAAACAAAAACAAAAACAAAAACGCATTTTTATCAGCAGCACGCCGAACACTCGCAAATCAATCTGAAAGAGCGTGCTCTCTGTTCACGTTGTCAGTCTAGCACCGTGCTCAACCCGTCAAGGGCAGGGCCAAGTGGTAAACAGCAACCACCCTTGACAGGCCTGCGCTCGATGCCAGTCAGTCAGCATGACCAGTGATCACTATCTGGTTGTAAACAACCCAATAAAAACCAAAGGAGAAAACCATGAAAAAACTAACCCGACAAACCCCGTGGGAAATTTTAAAAATAATTGAAGTCGCCAATTGCCTGCAAGCAACCGGCAGTACAGCGGCCAGCACAGGTGAAAGAATCGCTGCCGCGTTCGTACTCAATCGAATGGATTATTTACCCGATATGTACAGCGATGTCGTCGAGGCGTGGGATCGATTAGATCATCAGTGGAAAGCCTGTGTACGCGTGATTAAACGCAACGGCATGCATCACATCAAAAGCGAATAAAAAACCTTAGCAGCGCCGCAGTCGCGGCGCTGTTTTTAAAACCCAACCAGCCCCAACCAAAAAGGATATAAAAATGGATGAGCCCTCAAAACGTAACTTGATAGACATGATACAGGATAAAACCGTATTAGCCCTGTCAGCAGTCCCACACGGACAGGCAATAGCCTTAAACAAACGCTTACATCAACTTGAAGGCATGCTAGAGCTAATAAGTCGTCTGCCAGAATATATAGACTTAACTGAGCCACTAGAACAACATTACCAATGGTTAAAAAAGAAACGGCGAGCCTGGCCAATTTAGCCGAAAATGCACAACGCTAACGCGCTGTGCATTTTTAGGTTGAAAAGCAAAGCAAGCGGCTAAATAAAAAAGCGTAAAAGCTAAGCCAAAAAGTGCATATAGGGATTTTTTTTGTTATGGTAGGCAAGCGCTAGGACGCATGCTCTTTAAGTACCTGAAAGCACTAGGGATACTCGGTTTTTAAAGTACGATCTGCGTCGGGCCGTGCATATATGGGGATGGATCCGGCGGGTGTAAATCCGAATGATCCGCGAACGTTTAATCGGTTTGCTTATGCGAATAACAATCCTTATATGTATGTGGATCCTGATGGGCGTACTGCAACAGTACTTGGTTATGCGCTTGTTATTGGTACTGTTGCATATGTTGCTCTTGCAGCAGATCCTAATCGACAACAAAGAATTGATAAACTTAAGCAAGGATTTGATGTACTTCAACAAGGATGGAAGGCGTTTAATGAAGGTGGTGATGATGAGAGTGATACTGTGCAGGAAGAATATGACTCTTTAGATGCTGCTGTTGGAAGTGTAGACTCATTGGATGATGTTGAGTTTGAGGGCAAGACAAAAAATCGTGGATTACGAGAGCAAGGATTTACTGAAAAATGGACCGGCGTAGATTCTGATGGAATATATCAGTCAGGCTTTAAAAACCCAAAAACAGGTAAATGGACAGGAGGACATGAATCATCTAGAAATAATCAGAATAAATAGTGCACCATTATATATTTAAAAATGGACTAATTAATGACAAAAATAATTAAAGTGACACAAGGTTTTATACCGAATGAATATGATTCGATATTAGAAGCAACAACAGCCTCAGCACAAAAAAATATATTGAGCAAATCTAAATGTGAATCAATAAAGGGGAAAACCTTTTTGGATTATAAGTTCAACGGTGCCTCACTAAGTATCCATCTTGATAATGAAAAATACTTATTAGTTTCAATAGGTGATAAAGCTATTGAATGGGATGTTGTTTCAAATGAGGTAGATATTCAAGGACAGATCAAGGGGGAAGATGTTTTTTTTGAGTTTCCGAATGGAGATAAAGAATTATGGAATTGGGAAAGAATTTTAAATGGTTTTGTGGGTAAAAAAATTGCAATTTCGCCAAGTGATCAATTTTTGTTTATTTATGCATTAGGTGAGAGTGAGTATATGTTTGATATCTTGATAGATAGCGAAAATTTAAAAAATAAATTTTTATTTATTTCTGAATCATAAACAAAAGAATAATGCAAAGAACAAAAAATAAAAGAGTGCTCCAAACTGCCCCTTTAAAAGGAATAAAAATGAAATACACTATAAGTAAAATAATAATATCAATTTTCGTCGCAACTCTTTCTTTTCCTGTGGTCGCAGAAAAATGTAATGAGCCATCACCTAATCTACTTGATAATGAAAAAGAGTATTATAACTTGTTAATGAAAGACAAGTTGACTCGTAATCAAAATATAAAACTAAAGGAACTTAATAAATTACTTGTAGGAAAGTGGAGGGGAAAGGCTGAAACTATAGAATGTGTTGGCTCTGAAAGAAATCCTAAATCCAAAAAAACGAAGAGTAAAGTTACAGCACATATAAAGAGAGTTAAATCCCAAGGGAATGTAGTGGTAGTGAATGGCGAAATGTATGTTCCGAAAAATAAAGTAACGAAAATTGCTAATTTATCCCTTTTTAAAAGTGATAATATGTTCAATGTTGATTTTTCAGTTGAAAATATTTTCACTTACGGTGAAAGAAATAAAAATAAAACACGCTATGGCAGGCAGTTCCTGGAAACAATTTATTCTATAGCGTTAAATGATGACAAATTAAATTTAATACAAAACCACTATATGAATGGCGTGTTGATTTCATATGAGAGATGGACTCTAACAAGAAAATAGCATTTATAACAAAGGAACTGATCTATTTATTAAATGAGTAGCTAAAGGAGAAAGCTATTAGACCATTGATGTTTACTATCTCGTGTATAGTCACGAGAGTACAACGACATGAAATCATCATTTAAACTTTTCATGCTTTGTTCTTTAGTATCTACTGCAAAGCTACACACTAGCTGAAGTAAAAACTACCTAACACATTCCGACGCATCCGGCTCGCCGATAGCCGCAACTGATGAGCATGGTAAAGTGCTGTGGCGTAAAAGTGAGCTTGATACAGCTATTCCCCCCTTTTTTGTGTACTCAATGAGAGAGCTGTTGAGTGCTGTGAGACTTACGAGCGAAAATGCTAACTGTTGGATCTTCCCGTAAGGGAAGAATGGATGGCCTTTAATTTCACTATAGTGTGAGAACGGCTTCCAGAAAGGTGCTGCTGGATAAGTTCAGTGTATCCTAACATAATTTTTGTTCTGATTATTTAACAGTTCAGCCCATGACTGAAAGCTTAAAAATCAAAGATAAAGCGATAAGCCAGAGAAATTGGGAGTGTTAGAAATCATTCTTTTTTGTGATCAATCGCATCCGGATGCACCCGATAAATCCCTTTACGCACTCGAAACACAAACTTGGTGTGGCTCATGGTGCGTTGCCCCGGTTCAATGGTCGCGGCGGGTAAAAACGATAAGCTGTACTGGGTTTTAATATCGGAAAAATAATCTCTAAATTCCTGCAATGTGATCATCGTGCCCTGATCGTCCGTGGTGCCTAACTCACCGTTTTTAACCGCTTCGATAAAACGATCTTTTAACGTCATAATGTCCTGCCTGTAAATTACCTGTCAATTATTGGAAACCGGCGCTTTGTAAAAAGCGTCGGTTGCAGCAACCACCTGGCTAATGTGTTTTTTATGTACACATCGCCCGGTTAAGGTGAAAGGGCCACGCGTAACAACGGCGGCCTTTTTTCCAAC
>Ga0316206_1001326_pt1 | contig 22810 bp, 20 predicted proteins | sample 6monthpyrite_MG_FD_204942 | JGI IMG/M metagenome (GOLD analysis project Ga0316206, IMG submission 204942) | Microbial mat bacterial communities from mineral coupon in-situ incubated in ocean water Damariscotta River, Maine, United States -... | ecosystem: Environmental > Aquatic > Marine >... | reverse complement strand
TCTTTTTTTATTGATTAACCTTGTGTTTAATCAACCTCTGTTCTATTACAAGCTTCTTGATGTTTTAGTGTTGGTTCTATTTACTTTTCAAGGACTAATGACTTTTTCGCGTGGGGGAATAATGACAACACTTGTGAGCGTAGGTACTGGCTTATTAATATATTACTTGTCAAGTATTAAGCAATTTCTGGTGTTTATGAGAAAAAAAATAATTTTAATCTTTTTTGCAAGTCTTATAGGCTTTTTTACTTTTCAGTATGTCGATGATATGACAGGCGGAGCATTGTATGGAAGATACTTTAATAAAAAAGCAGATGGGAGTCAAGCGAAAGAAGACCTTACAACGGGACGGGGGGATATAGTAAAGGGAGACTTGATGTTATTTGAGAGTACAGATTATACAGGAATAGGTATTGGGGTATCTAAATATGAAAGACCTTTGCACAGATGGTATGCGCCACATGTGGAGTATTCACGTCTATTAGCAGAGCATGGCGTGCTAGGATTATTGGCACTGATAATCTTGTTTGTTTTACCATTAAAAACTTTTTTTGAACGTCTTAATGATCCTAACAGTTTATTAGTAATGGTATCGATTTCAATGTGGGCACTAGTTACGATGACACATGCTGCTACACGACAAGGTGCTGTGGGGTTTATGTATGGTTTGGCATTTATTCTCCTAATCAAGACAATAAATAGTAAAGAGAAAATATGAGATTTTTGATAATAAGTGATTTGATTCATAAAGCTTATGAGGATGAGATTCTAACATACGGTCCTTATATTAAAGAAATTAATCTTTGGTTGAATCATGTTGATGAAGTGGAAATTGTAGCACCTGTTGTATACAAAGAGCCTAACGCTATTGACCTTTCTTATAAGCATACGAAAATATATTTAAATAGTGTGCCTTCATTGAATTTATTGACGTGGGCTAATCGCATTAGAACTCTTTTTTTCCTTCCCTATGTCTTATCTAAATTATTTTTTGCTATGCAAAGAGCAGATCATATACACCTGCGATGTCCTAATAATATGGGACTCCTTGGAGCAATGGTTCAGGTGTTTTTTCCACAAAAGAAAAAGACAGCAAAATATGCGAATAATTGGGATCCAAGTCATCCACAACCTTGGACGTATAAACTCCAAAGAAAAATTTTAAGTCATGAACAATTAACAAAAAATATCGACGTATTGGTGTATGGAGAATGGAAAAATCAATCAAAAAACATTAAATCATTTTTTACTGCTACTTACCATGAGGATGAGAAACAAGAGTTACTTCCAAGAAAACTTGATGATATTATCAAGTTGATCTATATTGGTCATATGGGTATTAATAAACGCCCAATGTTGTGTGTCGAAGTTGCGAAGAAGTTGATTGAGCTGGGGTATGAGGTGAAGCTAGATATGTTTGGAGAAGGGCCAGAGATGCAAATATTAGAAGAGTTTATTGAATCTTGGTCTTTACAAGATGCAATTACCTTGCATGGTAATCGAAACTCAGATGTTGTTAAAGAATACATTGGCAACGCAAATTTTTTGATTTTAGCATCTATGTCGGAAGGTTGGCCTAAAGTTATAGCTGAATCAATGTTTTGGGGATGTGTACCACTTACAACAGATGTTTCTTGTGTCAATTATATGATTGGAGATGGAAGTAGGGGCTCAATTATTGAACCTAGGCAGGATGATGTTGTTGCAAAAATTATAAATTATATAGATAACCCTTCATTGTATGAAGAAGCATCTATTAAGGGTCTGCAATGGTCCCAGCAATATACGTTAGAACGATTTGAAGCAGAAATAGGAAAACTATTGTAATGAAACAGGTAAATACGATACAAATTATTGATGCATTGGTCGTCGGTGGGGCAGAAAGGTTGGCTGTTAGTTATGCAAATGGTTTAAAGGAATTAGGTGTAAATTCACACTTGTGTGTAACACGAGCTGAGGGTAAATTAAATGAACATTTGTCTCAAGATGTTGGATATATTTTTATAAAAAGGAAGAGACGTTTCGACTTTCCAGCCCTGTTTAGATTGAGAAGCTACGTCAAAAAGCATGGTATATCGATTGTTCATGCTCATGCAACTTCATATTTTATTGGGATAATGCTGAAGATTACAATGCCAAGTCTTAGGTTGATTTTTCATGATCATTATGGAAACAGTGAATTTTTACAAACTCGCCATGATGCATTTATTTTGAAAAAACTTGCTTTTATGTTTGACTATTATATCGGAGTTAATATGCTTTTAGTGACTTGGGCGAATGATTATTTGCAATTACCTAAATCACAAGTTTTATATTTTGCTAATTATCCTCGTTTTGACAATATATCGATGAAGGAGACAGTTCTAGAGGGTATAAATGGAAAGCGCATTCTTTGTTTAGCAAACTATAGGCCTCAAAAAGATCATCCTAATCTTATAAATGCATTTAATCTTATTTCAACTAAGTATCCAGAATGGACATTGCATCTAGTAGGCTTAGATAATGGCGATGAATATTGCCGAGAATTTAAAAAGCTTATTATTGAGTTGAAACTTGAAAATAGAATTTTTGTTTATGGGGGTTGTAATGATATTTACAACGTATTGCAGCAAAGTGATGTAGGAGTACTTTCATCTGAATCAGAAGGCTTGCCTATTGCTCTACTTGAATATGGATTGGCCTCTTTAGCTGTAGTATGTACTAGTGTGGGGGAATGTACAAAAGTGCTTGATAATGGAAAACATGGATTGTTGGTAGAGCCTAATACTTCAGCAAAACTGGCATCTGCTTTGGAAAGTTATTTGCAGAATCCTGCTTTATTGCAAGAGAATGCACGGTCTTATCATGAGCATATAAGTAAAAACTACTCTGAAGATGCGATTTTAAAAGAACTATTACAACTATACAATGAAAAGAGCTAACATGAAAAGAATCTTATTGATAACAAGTGAATATCCAACCCGCGTGGCAACTTTTATTACTCGTGATATAGAAGTGTTAACAAATGATGGATATAAAGTAGACTTGTACGCTTTGTATCCAAAGAATGATGCTCAATGGGAATATGTTCCGCAAGAAGGTAAAAAACTTATTGAGCAAGGAAAATTGACTGTCAATCATATAAGAAAAATTGAAATAGTTCTTTCGGTATTATATTTTTGGAACTATTTTTCATGGGATTTCTTTAAAGAAGCAAAGGAAATAATGAAGCAGAGTAGAGTATATGGAATTGTACAATGGCAAAAATCTTTTTATACTATAGTCTGGACTATTGGGTTGATGAGAAAAGAAAGTGAGAAAAATAAGTATTGTAAAGTTATTTCATACTGGGGAAACTACTCAGGAACAAGTGCTTATTTATTTAGTAAGTATTCCAAGTATAAATTAGACTTTTTTACGTATTTACATGCCGGTGTTGATTTGTACAGAGACCAGATTTATTTACTAGAAAAGTTATTGTTTGCTAAAAGAATAATTACAGTGTGTCAATTTAATAAAGATTTTTTGCAAGGATTGTATCCAAAGGAATTTGAACAATTCAAAGAGAAAGTGATTGTTTACCATTTGCCATTAAAAATCAGACAACTTCCAAAAATTACTAAGTTGAAAAATAAGATTATAGCTGTTGGTAGATTGGATAGAAAAAAAGGATTGGATTATCTTATTGAAGCATGTGCAATACTCAAAGCCAAAAAAGTTGACTTTAATCTAACATTGGTAGGAGATGGGCCTGAAAGAAAAGGATTAGAAAATTTTGTCGAGAAAAAGGGTGTTGTAAATCAGGTTGACTTTTTAGGGCATATGCCATATTCTGAGGTAGAGAAAGAAATCTCATCATCAATAGTATTAGCTCATTGTTCACCAGAACTAGGCGATGCTGTACCTACTGTAATAAAAGAATCGTTGAGTCTTGGAACGCCTGTTATTGGTTCAAATATTGTGGGTATCCCAGAACTGCTTGATTTTGGAAAATGTGGATTATTATTTGAACCAAAAGATACAGAAGGTTTGGTTAACGCACTAATAAAAGTATTGAGTGATACGGAACTACAGGATGAAATGTCAATTAAAGGAAGACAGTTTGCAGAAAAAATGTTTGACTTTGATAAGAATAAAACTGTTTTATTAAATATCTTAAATAACGATACAAACATTGAAAAGACTGACAAATGATATTACATAAGTTGATTTATTTGATAGGTAGAGAAATCCGTAATCCTAGAATGAAGATATTTGAAAAAGAGTTGCAATCAACAGATTTCGCAAGTTTAGAACTTTTAAATGAATTGCAACAAAAGCGCTTAAGGTCTTTATTAAAGCATGCAAAAGAAAACTCTAAGTTTTATAAGAATCGTTTAGCAGGTATTGATATAGATAATATGTTAATTGAAACATTAAAAGAAATACCAGTTTTGAGCAAAGATGAGTTTAGAAATAACGTGGACTCAATACAAAACTATATACCCAAAGAAAAGTTTTTCAGATCAAGCACTTCCGGATCATCAGGTAAATCATTGACATTTGACAGAAGCCTAGATTGGGATGCAGCACATAGGGCAGTTCAAATACGTGGGTATAGTTGGTTTGGAATAAAACCATGGATGAAAAACCTTTACTTTTGGGGATATAACCCTGATATTAAAAAGTTACTTAAGATTCGTTTTACAGATTTTCTAGTCAACAGATATCGAGTGTTTAGTTATGATAAGAGTAGTACTGAAAAAGTCAAAAAATATTTAAAAAAATGTGATTATATTGAAGGCTATTCATCATCTATATATTCCTTGGCTCAGAAGTTAGAAAAAGAAAATTGGAAATGTTCTAATATAAAAATGGTTAAAGGTACATCAGAGAAGATTTATGATTCTTATCAATTGCCAATTGAAAATGTATTTAATCAACCTATGATAAGTGAATATGGTGCGGCTGAAACAGGAATAATAGCATTTGAGTGTCCTCATGGAAGTATGCATATAGCCATGGAAAATGTTATTGTAGAAGAAATAGATAAAAAAATAATTGTGACTAATTTGTTTTCACATACGGCTCCTATTATAAGATATGAACTTGGTGATTATGTAGAGTTTGATTATGAAAAGAAATGTCCTTGTGGTAGGCAACATCAAATTATTAAAGAAGTAACTGGACGAATTGGTGATAAGGTTTATGGTTATGAGGGGGAATACCCTTCGTTAGTAATGTACTATGTCTTTAAAAATATTGCACAAAAATATAGTATTGATATGAGCTATTATGCTTGTCAAAAAGAAAAAGGAAAACTGGAAGTTAATGTTATATATGAAGCAGCAGATAAGGATAAAGTAGTAGGATATATTGAACATGAAAAAGAGAACTTCTTTCAGTCTGATATTGATATGAAAATTACTTTTATTAAAGAGATTGAACAAAAAGATAAAAAAACACAATCTTTTGAAAGTTTGATTAATAAGAATTAAGAAAGTTAAATAACATGACTAGAAAAAGGCTTGGCGCTATTAAGGCTTTTTTCCTTAAGTTTATCTGCTTAGCTGGTTTCACAAAAAAACAAGGTGTAATCTTTTTGTTATAGTGTAAAGTTACACTCGTTTAATTAAAATTAAACTGAACAATAGATAAAAAGTTATATAATCTAATATTAAAAATGGTGATTTATTATCATTAGAACCAGTCAATTCTCCTGAAAAGATGTATTATATGAACAAAACCAATAATGAAGCTTTAGTCTCTATCATTACTCCGTCTTACAACTCAGCTAAATATATAAGTGAAACTATTAACTCTGTATTAAACCAGAGCTATTCGAGTTGGGAAATGATAATAGTTGATGATTGTTCTACAGATAATACAATTGAAGTTATTAAAAAATTTATGTTTGATCACAAAAACATAAGTCTTTTTGAAAATACTATCAATGAAGGTGCAGCCGTGAGCCGAAATAAGGCAATTAAGAAAGCAAAAGGTAAATATATTGCTTTTTTAGATTCAGATGACTTGTGGAAAAAGGATAAACTAGAAAAACAGATTAAGTTTATGCAGGATAATAATGTTGATCTCAGTTATTCATCTTTTGATTTGATTGATGAAGAAGGCCGGAATTTAAATAAGAGCAAAAATCCACCTGATACTTTAGATTATATTGAACTTCTTAAGGAAAACCAGATTGGTTGTCTAAGTGCTATATATAATCAAGACAACTTGGGGAAATATTATATGCCACTTATTCGAAAACGTCAAGATTACGGTTTATGGCTTTCCATTTTGAAAAAGACCAAGGCATATAAAGTTGCGGAGAATTTGGCAATTTACAGAGTACGCACGAATTCTGTTTCTAGTAATAAGATTGAGATGCTTAAATATAACTATCAGCTTTTTCGTGATCATGAAAATATGTCAGTGATTCGTGCTGCATATTATGTGTGTTGGAACATTTTTAGAAAAATTAAAAACAGAGGAAAATAATGAAGGTCTTAGTAACAGGAGGAAGTGGATTTATTGGAACAAGGTTAGTTGAAAACTTATTAAAAGAAAAACATGAAGTTGTTATTTTTGATAAAGTAATAAGTGAACAATACCCTGAAAGTACAGTCATTGGTGATGTAAGGGATGTTGAAGGATTAAGCAAAGTTTGTGAGGGTGTAGATGTCATTTATAATTTAGCAGCAGAACATGCAGATGACGTAAGTCCTAAATCTTTGTACGCAGATGTGAATATTGGGGGTGCACAAAATGTTGTTACTGCTGCAAAACATAATAATATTAAAAAAATTATTTTTACAAGTTCAGTGGCAATTTATGGGCTAAACCGTGGAACACCTGATGAGAGTATGGACGCTCAACCTTTTAATGAATATGGACGAACAAAAAATGAAGCTGAAAAAATATTTTTGGCATGGCAAAAAGAAGATAGTTCTAATTCATTAATTATACTACGTCCCGCTGTTGTGTTTGGTGAAAAAAACCGAGGCAACGTCTACAACCTTATTAATCAAATAGCTAGTGGAAAGTTTCTTATGGTTGGAGATGGAAAAAACCATAAGTCAATGGGGTATGTGGGGAACATTGCTGCATTCCTTGCGAATCAAATAGATGAGCAAACAAATATTGCAATTTATAATTATGCAGATAAAGCAGATTTAAGTTCAAACGAAATTGTTCAAATTGTCACAAGCGAGATGAAAATCACGCGTAATTTTCCTAAAGTCCCCTATTTTATTGGTCTTTTAGGCGGATATATCTTTGATTTGCTCGCTTTAATTACAAGTAAAAAGTTTCCAGTTAGTTCTGTTCGTATTAAAAAGTTTTGTGCAGAGACAACAGTAAACACGGACAGAGTAATTAACAGCGGTTTTCAACCACCTTACACTCTTGAAGATGGATTAAGAAAGATGATACAACATGAATTTAAAAACTAAAAAGTCAGTCTATTATCCATTGGTTTAGCAAAATAAGACTATACTGTTAAATACAAAAATCTTATGACACGGTATATTTACGAGAAGTCATAAAAAGGATTGAAGATGTTAAGCATATTATTAAAAAGTGTTGGTATAACATTGATCGGATTTGGAATGATAGCTTGTGGTGGAGGCGGTGGCGGTGATACAACAAGCCTTCAAACTGCGGGTACAGCCAGCGTAGCTAGCAATGATATAATGGTTGCTCAATCACCAAATACAGCTGAACCTACTCAATTGCCAGAAGTAACTGCGGTAGTTCCCTCACTTGATTTAAATAAGCCATTGACTTCAACCAGCGTAACAGAAGATGTCATTACAACGAGTATTGAAGGCCTGGCTTATACAAATGTGGATACAAATAATGTTAAAAACATTTGGAATTCAAACACTTTTGTTAATGTTGGAACAAATATAAGATATGTTGCTCCCAGATGTAAATCTTCAGCAGATGTAAATGCTATATGCGGGCGCATCAGTAACACAGGCTTAACAGTAGATTCGCCTTGGGACCTCATGAGTACTGCTGGTGGAGATCAAAATGTGCCAAGTGATACTATTGTATGGATGCTTCCTGGTGACTATTCTCATCCTGATAACGACTATGCCGGTCCTACAGCAGATATGACAAGAATTAATTTTACCTTATCAGGTGAATATAATAAACCAATTCATTTCCGTCCCTTACCTGGTCTTTATGTGGGTGCAAACAAAGGTGTTCGCATTAATGGTGGCATTGAAATGAATTCATCATGGGTTTGGATATGGGAAGTTGAAATGACGGCAATTCAACCCAAAGTCGCACAAAATGATAATGCTATTGTAGAATATGAATTAATGGATTGGAGACCAGCAACATCCCCTCTCTCACCGTTCGAATATTATTTTGACACGAGTAGCTATGATGAATTGCATGCGCTAGCTCCAATGCGGATGGAGGCTTTTGTTGTCTACAGTGACAATTCGAAGTTAGTCAATGTAATAAGTCATAGAACTGCTCAAGGCTCTGGTGTATGGGGAGTCGCTAAAGATTTTGAGCAACATGGTTCAATATTGTATGATAATGGTTGGTCTGATCAAGATAGAGTTCATGGACATGGAATTTATACACAAAATGGCACAAAAACGAAACGCATTTTTTCTGACAATATTATAGCTGGAAATATGGGTAACGGAATGCAAATATATGCTAGTTCAGAGCATCCAGAGATGTTAAATGACTTTGAAATCATAGGAAATGTGTGGTTTGCGCAAAGACTGAATTCTGGAAATGGGATTAAAATATCTGCTGAAACAAGTACTAATATACATTTTGAAGATAACTTTATTGCCGGTTATGGTGTTGTTTACCCTTATGTAGCTACACCTGAATATACGGCTAGTCCAAAACCAGAACTATTTAATAGAACTTGTGAAAACAACCGTATGTATGAGACTATGTCTTATGGTTATGATTGTGGAAGTATGACAAATCTTAAAATAAAAAGAACCGATTCAAGCACTGAATATTCAGTTTTAAGACCAAATAAATATGATCCACGACGTGCTAACCTTATGGTTTTTAACCCTGAACAAAAGACGACGGTTGCTATTGACTTGGCAAACTTTGCAAAAACTGGAGATAGGATTGTTATCTATAATTCACTCAATATGAAAGAACCATTAGAATATGGTATTTATAATGGTGAAAATGCAACTATTACATGGCCAACACATACTAAATGGAAAATTGCCGACATTCCATGGACATACTTTGATACAGATTTTGCTAAAAGTCAAGAAGGCAATCTTGAAAAAGAGTTTTGGGCTTTTGTAGTCTTTAATATGGGCCAATAACTTTATTACGAGTTGTATCTAACTGGAGGCGTCTGTAAGCATAGTTAGATGAATATTTTGGTTACTTATAAATGGTTTGTGCTAAGTTATATTTAGCTAGATATTCATTTTCAATGACAGGTCTCATCAGCTGCTTACGTAACTTCACTGTGCTATCATCTTTAGCTTTTATATTCATAATATAAATTTTTAAACTGCGATAGCTGCTTTAATGTGTTAGACACTGCTTCTTTTATTTCCCGATGGATTGGGTGTAATTTTGAATTCAGCTGCCAGTTAAGAAACTATCTGTTTTTCATTCAGAAGTACTAAGTCTATCGCTGTCGTCAACTTTGTATTAAATATTTCCGACCTTTTTTACGACTCATAATTCATCTGTATATTTTTACTTTTATGAAAAATATACTTAGTTGAATTATTGTCGTAAAATATTAAGTAATTATAAACAGCATATTGCATAAAATCTGTTGAACTCTCTTTGTATACTATCAAAGTAGAAAAAAATATCGTCATTTTATTCCCATATTGGTAAGCTAGATTGTTAGCAATATATTTGTCTAGTATCTGCTACACGATTTTCTGAATTTAATTTAAGCCTTCCTTATTTAGAGTAGACTGCAATAAAGGATAAAGTAACAAGGACCCTTTTTCACTTAAATGATTGTCATCTGTATATAATGCCTCCTTCTTATCAAACATTTTACACAGATCAGTTTCACAAAATATATTGATAGGATTTATAAATGTAAGCAATGGATTACTCTTAAGGGTTCTGGTACTGTTACTAATGAACTTTTTTTGTATTAGGTACTCTTCTTTAGTCGTATTTTCTATACCACGTCTTCGTATATCTCCATGTAGTATTGGCACTGTTTCCAAGACAGAAGTCTTAATGTTGAATTTTTCCGTGATAGTTGTAATTGTTCTTATTAATGCTTTTTTCAAAACTTGGGAACTATCTTTAGCATTCTTACTTTCAATGTTTTGATCAGATAAGAAGTGTGTTTCTTTTTGTAAGCGTCCTCTTTTGATATAGCCCTTTTCATACAAATCCCATCTAGCAACTAAAAATACCATGTCGATACTTTCTCTATTTTTATTAAGGAATATTTCTATGTTTTTTGAGTATTCACCTGTGCAAGATGATGATGTTCCTAACCCATCATTTCTAAAGACACCAAATAAAGGTGCACAGCCAGGAATAGATATAGTTATTATTCTACTTGAGTTTTCAAATGCTAGTTTTTCAAAAGCTGGAATCATAGCAGCTGAGTGAGAGTCACCATATAAAACAAGTATTTTACTGGCATTTTGATCTCCAAGACTACATCTTTTTGTACTTTCCAATGTTTCTATTTTATGAAAACAATTTGCACTCTTATGTATTTCTTTTTTTGCTTCTTTAGAGTTTATTGTCATTATTAAAAGGGCAATAACTGCGATTAATGCAAGTATAAACAAAGTGATAAAGCCATTTCTAAGTTCGAGAATCTTTTTAAGTTTTTTATTAATTCTAAACGGTTGTTCTATGAAAAAATAGGTTAATGTAGATAAAGTAAATGTTAATATTAATATTGATAATTGCATTGTAATCGTGAAATCTCCTACAACGATATTTTTTGATAATGCAATTATTGGCCAATGCCAAAGATAAAGTGAATAGGAAATAAATCCAATATATCTGATGTATTTAATTGATAATATATTTGATAAGTACGTAGTTGTTGAAGCAGCAGAATATATGATTAATACAGCACCGAGTACTGGGTACAAGGCATTTATTCCAGGAAATACACTATTGGAATCAAGTGTAACTATTGATATGAATATTAATAACAATCCAACCAGAGAAATAAAATTATTTATTGTTTTATTACAGTTGTTATATTTTATAACCAAAGCTAAAAGTGAACCAATTAAAAGCTCCCAAAACCTTGTAAAAGGTAGGAAAAAGTTTGCATTTAAATGATTTGTTGCCATAGGCGAAGCACTTAAAATAAAAGAAGATAATAAAAATATTGACAATAAAAGTAATATTTTTTTATTTGATAACTTGTATGACAATAGCATGAAAACCGGGAAAAAGATATAAAACTGTTCTTCTATCCCAAGAGACCATGTATGCAATAAAGGTTTTAATTCTGATGTGACAAAAAAGTAGTCTGAGTGTTGCCAGAAAAAGATATTTGATGTAAATGTTGATACACTGACAACACTCCATAAAAACTCATTGAGTTCATTCTTTGGTAAAAAGAAAAAAGAAAAAAGTATTACAATCATAGTAATAAAAAATAAGGCAGGAACAATTCTTCGTATTCGTTTTATATAAAAATGAGTAATTGTAAACTTTTTTTCTTGAATGTCTTGTTGAATAGTTTGAGTAATTAAAAATCCTGAGATAACGAAGAAAATATCTACTCCAATAAATCCTCCAGGGACAAAAAAGAAGTCTAGATGGTAAAAAATTACGGCAAGTACTGCCAGTGCTCTTAATCCATCTATATCCTTACGATAGGTCATTAGTAATCCTTATTATTAATTGGAGTGATTTTTCTCTTTAATAATTTTAATATGTATGTTGTCTTGTAAAATTTCGTATTGTTTATTATAAAAGGTCATTATAGTAGATAAGGGCTATAAAATAAAAAAACAAGTTGTAAAAAAATAAACTAATAACAAAATAGTTATTATGCAAAAGTATACGATCATGTTGTTTGTATGATATAAGAGTAATTAGAAAAATATTTAACATAGGATCTGCATATTTTTGAAAAATTACATTTGTAGTAATTAAAAAAATAAGAGGTACAACCAAGGCAATGTTGTTTTTTGATAGGGTAATAAGATATAGAGTGAATATAAATCCAAGCATGCTGAGAAGTAAAAATAAGTAGTTTGCTATGTGTATGTTTAAGATTGAATCTATTAATTGAACTACCTTTACGATAAAACCACCGCCAGTACTATAAAATGAAAAGTTAATAGACATAGTAAGGTATGTGATCCCTAAAACTATATATAAAAAAACTTTTTTATTAGAAAATTTTTTATTTTTGATTAGGTCTATTGATATGAATATAATAAATGGTAATGAATAAAATGTAATAAATGAAAATATATAAGGTATAGAGTTTAAACTAAATGATGAATGATGTTGATATGATGGTGGAGTTAATCCTCCCCATATATTTATTAAGTGGAAAAATGGTAGCAATAGTATGAAACTTGTAAATACTATTAAACTATTTTGCTTTAGTTTCTTTATATCCATTCCTATCATTAGATATATTAAGAATAGAGTGATAACTATATAATATTGCCTTGTTAAGGTTGCTAATATCATACTGGTTATTACCAAAATAGAGTATTTAAAAGATTTTGTTTGATAGTACTTTTGTAAATTAAACAATGAGATAATAAAGAAAAAATATGCTAGATTGTCATTATTAGCCCATATAGCAATACTTTTAAAATAAGGACTAATGGCTACAATTGAACTTAAAAGCAATCGATTAATAAGAGAAATATCTTTATATTTTAACGTTATTGTCTGATAAAATATGTATATTATACTTAAGCTCATCATTAGGTTAGTTATTCGAAGTAAAACTTCATTATTCGCGAATGGAATTAGATAAGCATTAATAATATAAAATAATGGAGTTGATGCAGAAGAATAGTCATATACTGCATCCTTTAGCGGGGTATTGTAAAAATGCAGTACTGCTGGATAATGAAAAGTGTAAAAATCTCCTGGAGCCCCACCACTTGAATTCTCATCTAAATTGAAACCAATACTATAAAACAAAATGATACCAACCACAAAAAGTAGAAGTTGATTGGTGTCTGATAGTAAGATTTTTTTCATATATTCATTTTCTTAAACATAAATTCAGGGATATGTTTGATGATAAGCATCACCCATTTCCATATCCACTTGGTGTAAAGAATATTTGTATTTGATTGTTGTGCTTTAAAAATATCTGATGCCACTTCTTCAGGCTGAGCAGTTAACTTCTCAGGTAGATCCATACCTTCTGTCATTGCTGTTGCAACAAACCCCGGTTTAACCGTCATAACATGCACCTTTGTGTCATTGAGTCGGTTTCTTAAACCTGATAGGTAGGTGGATAAGGCTGCTTTTGCTGATCCGTAGATGTAGTTGCTTTTTCTACCTCTATCACCGGCCACTGAACTGATCCCAACGATGAAACCACTTCGTCTTTCTTCAAAGTCATTGGTAATAATATTAAGTAAACTAACAACCCCTGTATAGTTTGTATCTATGATCTTTTGACTTTCTCTAAAGTCAATGGCTGCACTCTTTTGTTCACCCAGGTAGCCAACTGCTGTAATAACACCTAAAGGCTTCTCAGCTAAGTCATCATAAAACTTTTGATGACTCTTATAATCCAAAACATCAAGTTCAAGGACTTTGATCTCTTGCTCTGTACGTACTCTTAGGTCATTGGCAAACTCATCCAGTTCAGAACTTTTTCTTGCGGCTAAATAGATGTCGTATCCATTTTTTGCGTATTCTCTTGCTGTCGCTTTTGCGATATCACTTTTTGCGCCGACGATTAATACATAGCTCATATTATATTCCTACTCTTTTTGATTGTAATGATTGGAACTTCACATCCATCTTGTTATCTTTTCTATATTGTCTAAAAGTGTCTATGTGTGGGTAGCCTTGCTCAAAGGTCTCTTTACTGACGCGTACATCTTTGGTAAGATAGATACGACCACTGTATTTGACAATAATTTTATCCAGTTCGTCTAAGAGTTTAAACAGACCTTTTTCTATCTTGAAGTCCAGGGCTAAACTGTAACCTTCTATTGGAAAGGAAAGGTAGTTCTCATTGGCCTTGCCATACAGCTTAAGCACGGCAAGAAATGAACCCTTACCTGATTTTGAAATAGCTGTGAGTATCTCTTTTAAGCCTTGAAAACTTGTCTCTTTGGGTAAAATAAACTGATATTGAGTAAAACCATTTTTACCATAGATCCTGTTCCAATGGCCGATAGCATCCAAGGGATAAAAAAATGTATCTATTCCTACCTTTTGCTTACTGATACCATCTTTTGCTTTTCCGTAATATAGCCAATTGAATGCTTTAACAGTGAAGTTGTTCAGAGCGAATGAAGGAAAAGTAAAAGGAATAGACAGACCTGTTTTGTTCTTATAATCCAGATCTCCGTCATCTTTAAAGTCACCTACCATTAACAGGCATTTACCAATATGTTCATCTTTTGCCAAACAGTCTATCCATGCAACGGAATAAGGTAAGTCTTGATACTTTTCAAAGGCATCAAATGTTTCTTGCAGGTTTTTTGTTTTTATCGTTGTTTGCTGTATGTATTGCGAGTTTATTTTTTTTAGATAGATCTTTGCACTGAGTATAACACCCGTTAGGCCTTGACCTCCGCACGTGGCTTTAAACAGTTCAGGCGTCTTGTCTTTACTGCACACAACTGTCTTCCCGTCTGCAAGCATGATCTCAAACTCTTTGACACATTCACTGAAGCATCCTTCAACATGGTGATTTTTCCCATGTATGTCGGAGGCGATAGCGCCACCTATCGTTATAAGCTTAGTTCCCGGAGTGACTTTTAGGAACCAGCCCTTTGGAACGTAAGCCTCCAGTATCTCAGATAATAAAACGCCTGCTTCAGCGTGTAGAAGACCTTTTTTTGCATCAAAGCTAATAAAGTAGTCATGGGGCTTTACGTTGACTATGTTTGCGCTTAAGGCACTGTCCCCGTAACTTCTTCCATTGCCGTAAGGGATGAGTTCGTCATTATCAGATAGAACAGAACTTAGGTCATTAGAAGTTTTAAAGGTAAAAACTTTATTAGCTATTCTTGGATATAGCCCCCAACTTAATAAACTCATATTAAAGACCCTTCTTTGTGAATAAAAACATACTTTTTATCAAGAAAGTACTTGATAACATAGCCAATGCTTAGCCCAATAACAGCTCCAAGGTATTTAGCATTGGGATTGGCAATCAAAGCATTAAAACCTATTTCAGTTCCCCAGAAAATGATAGTGGTAAAGACCCCCATTAAAGAATACAGAGCAAACTTTTTAGCGTCATCTTTTTTATCTTTGACTTCATGATAAAAAATAAATTTTTTATCCAGTACATATTTGACAATAAGCCCGGCTAAAGTACCCATAAACATAGCTAGATATAAGGCAGCAAATCCTTCATATACAAAGAAGCTAAGGTATTGAAATAATAAATTAAATATTGTGGATATTATGGCAAAAATAATATATTTGCTAGCAAGCATTAGTAAAGTATCCAAGCAAATGATACGATCCAAGCCAATAATATGAGCTGTGTGAAACGATCTCTTAAAACGATCTTGGTAGGTGAGCCGCTGTCTTTTAATACAAAAGCAATTTTCAGATAGCGCATGATTCCAATAATGACGAATAAAGCAGTGAGATAAAGATATTCACTCCCGATACGTTCTACAACTTCTGCTGATGTTGTATACATGATATAGGCAACGATAACGATAGAGGCCATGATGGCCATTGCCGTATCTAAGAACTGCAAGTTATAGCCATCAATGACCTTACGCATCTTTTTACCTGTGGTTTCATATATAAGGACATCATCTCTGCGTTTGGCTAGCGCCATGAACAGCGCTAATAAAAAAGTCATGATAACTATCCACATAGATAAGTGAATGCCCGTGACGGCAGAACCAACAAATAAACGCAGCACAAAACCTATGGCAATAGTTGTTACATCGACAATTGAAATATGTTTGAGATAAAAACTGTAAGTGATATTCATCACTACATAGGCTGCCAATATCGTAGTGGCTTCCAATGATAAAAAGGCCATTAAAGAAAAACCTGCTGTGAAAAGGGCGATCATAATGCCAATACCTTGGGATTTAGATATTGCACCTGAGGCTAAAGGACGATACATTTTTTTAGGATGCTCTTTGTCTTCTTCTATATCATGATAGTCATTAAGCGTGTAGATTGCACTGGCAGATAGTGAAAAAGCAACAAAAGCGGTAAGGGCGTCAATAAATAAAGTAGTATCGGTGATCTTTAATGCAAAGAACAAGGGCATAAAGATAAATATGTTTTTTACATATTGGTGCGGCCGCATCAATTTGATAATAGAACTGATTGTCATTACAGGCCTTTTCTTCCAAGGACCACTTCAATAGTTTTCCAAACAGTCTTAAGCTCAACAAGCATATTCCAGTGCTTAATATAGTAAAGATCATACATAAGTTTTTGCCTAGTGTCTTCTTCATTTTGACCATAAGGATAATGGACTTGTGCCCAACCTGTTATACCGGGGCAGACGATATGGCGTTCACTGTAGTAGGGGATAGCTTTTTCATACCCTTGGACAAGAATATCCCATTCCGCGCGAGGACCTATAAAATGCATTTCGCCTTTTAAAACATTCCACATTTGAGGAAGCTCATCGATACGGCTTTTTCGCATAAAATTTCCAAACGGAAATATTCTTGTGTCATTCTTTTGGGTATAAGGATCAAAATGACTATTGACATGCATAGAGCGGAATTTTGCACACATAAAAGGTTTTCCATTTAGGCCGATACGTGATTGTTTAAAGAAGATAGGTCCGGGAGACTCTTTTTTGATACGTATGGCAGCAAAGATTAAGATCGGCCAAACTAAAATAAAAAGCGAGACTATAGCCGCGATATCAAAGATGCGTTTTTGCAGGTATTGAAAAGAATTGAAATGCGATACTTCTTCTAAAAAAGAGAGATGGTCAAGATCGTTATTAGGCACAAAGCATTTATGTAGAATCTGTTCCATAAAGTGATCGAATGTATAATATTTGACACCTGTTAACTCAATACGGGTTAAGTACTTGATCAATTTATCTGATGGTGCCTGGCGTAGATTAAGGACAATAATTTTACTTTTAGTGTTTTGAAGATGCTCAGTAAGCTCGGAAATAACATCTTCATCAGGACGCATATATACAGGTATATGGATGAGCTCAGATGACACGCGATACTTTAAACGTTCAAGTTCAAGTTCAGTAAAGTTGTATTTTGTCCCCAGAACTAGCAATGGTTTCCCTTGTCATTAATGCATTCTATAATTGATCGAAAATATTTTTAAGAGTATTTAATTCTTATTTGTGTTGTTCAATATTATTTAAAGTTATGAATTTTATCAAAATATATCTATAAAGAAGTTTAAATTGTACTGATTACATAAAAATTACAAGTGTTAAAAATAGTGATTTGAAATAGCTTCGGTTTAGAGTAAGTATTACAATGATATAATTGCGTTTTATCTTCTTACAGGATAGTGTATGATTAATTATATTAAAAACCAGATTCAAGCATCAATTGATACAAAACAAAAAATTTTAGATGATGAATTACTTATGGAAACGATAGCCAAGGTTGGGCGCGAATGTGTAGCACTTTATAAAAATTCTAAAAAGACCTTATTGGCAGGAAATGGCGGTTCGGCGGCAGATGCCCAGCATATAGCGGCAGAACTTGTTGGTAGATATGGTTTTGACAGGCCTTCTATCCCTTCGCTTGCCTTGACAACAGATACGTCAAATCTGACGGCTATTGGAAATGATTATGGATATGACAAAGTTTTTTCCCGTCAGATGGAAGGCATGGGAAGCGAAGGAGATCTTTTTATAGGGATATCAACCTCTGGAAATTCACGTAACATCATCAATGCTATGCATGCAGCGAAGGAAAAAGGTATTAAAACGGTTGCTCTTGTCGGCCGCGACGGTGGAGAGATGGCAAAATTGGCGGATTTTGCCATCATCGTTCCTTCCAATGATACGCCCCGTATTCAAGAGTCCCACATCTTAATAGGGCATATGATCTGCGATATCATTGAGAAAGAACTTTTTGGAGATGGTGTTTCTGCTTAGTCATGCTTGAATCTTCACTCGTACATGAAAACCCCAGCCTATTAATACAAAAAAAGCCGGCCCTGTTCTTAGATAGAGACGGGGTTGTCAACATAGAAAAAAACTACCTGCATAAAAAAGAAGACTTTGAGTTTATTGACGGGATTTTTGAACTATGTCACTATTATATGTCCAAAGATTATTATATAGTGGTTGTGACTAATCAATCCGGCATAGCCCGTGGATATTATTCAGAGATGGATTTCGCAAATTTAACTTTTTGGATGATAGATGCTTTTGATAGCAAGGGCATAAATATTGATCAGGTCTATCATTGTCCTCATCATCCTGATATATCAGGGGCATGCAAGTGCAGGAAACCCAAACCGGGGATGTTGCTAAAAGCAGCCAAGGATCTGAACATAGACTTAGAAAACTCTGTGTTAGTGGGCGACAGCGAAAGAGATATTGAGGCCGCTCACAGCGCAGGACTAAAAGAGACCTATCTCTTTTCTAAAGAAGAACAAGAGACCAAGGCGACTAAAAATATACATTCTTTAAGAAGTCTTATATGCTGATCCTTAACACAGGCGGTACCTTCAACAAGCGGTACAACCCCTTAAGCGGAGAGATGGAAGTTCCTTTTGATAATGAAGCCGTTGAAAAGATACTCTCAAACTTTACTTACAAGGTCGAGATGGCAGGGTTGATCTATAAAGACAGTATGGATATGGATATGGATGATAGGAAGATGATGGTCAATATCATCGCCGCTTCCAGCGATACACACTTTATCATCATTCATGGAACAGATACTATGGATATGAGTGCCGCATTTTTGGACGAAGTCTTGGATGATAAGGTCGTTATTTTTACCGGAGCTATGGTTCCTTTTGAAATCGATCCTCTTGAAGCAACCAGTAATTTAGCTATGGCTTTGGGCTTTGCCAAGAGTGAGATGAGACCCGGTGTGTATATCTGTATGCAAGGCAGTATCGCAAAGCATGATGAGATCATAAAAAACAGAACATCAGGGAAATTTGAACTTGTCAAAGGTTGAATGTACCCATTGCCATCTTGATTTTGACGAAGGCGTGATGATCAAAGAAGAAGATCACTACTTTTCTGAAGAAAGTTCTACCGAGCAGACCACTATTCGCTACTTTTGCTGTACAGGTTGTCAAGGTGTCTTTCATCTTTTGTCTGATTCGGGCCTGGATGGATTTTATGATAAATTAGGTACGAAAAAACTCTCTGCGCCTACGCACACATTTGAAGACAGTTCTTCTTTTGATACTCCCAGTTTTTATCAGCAGTTTGTACGAAAAAATGATGACGGATTTGAAGAGATATCTTTGGTTATTGAAGGTATTCACTGTTCTGCCTGTGTCTGGTTAAATGAAAAAGCACTTAACAGACTTGAAGGCGTTGTCGAAGTCAATATCAACTACGCAAATAACAAGGCAAAACTTGTCTGGGCAGATCATATTGTCAAGCTGTCTTCTATCATCGATATGATCCGCTCGATTGGGTATAACGCTTACCCGTATGATCCTTCTGTTCAAGAAGAAAAAGCCAATAAAGAGCGAAAAGATTTTTATCTTCGTATCGCGGTGGCTTTTTTTGGTGCTATGAATATTATGTGGATAGCCATTGCCCAATACGCCGGTTACTTCACCGGTATGGATCAAGAGATGAAAACTATACTGAATGTGGCTGAGTGGGTCTTGGCGACCCCGGTACTTTTTTACAGTGGATGGGTCTTTTTTAAGGGCGCTTATTTCGGAATAAAAAATAAGATCGTTAATATGGATATATTAGTTGCTACAGGGGCATTGCTGACCTATATATATTCGATATATATCACCCTTTTACAAGAAGGAGAGGCGTATTTTGACTCGGTCGCTATGATCATTACCTTTGTTCTACTGGGAAAATTCCTCGAAGTCCTCAGCAAGAAGTCCGCCGCAGATACACTTGATGTCATTGCCAGGCACGTTCCTAATGAGGTGAATGTCCTTAGAAAGGAACAACTTGAGCGAATTTCCGTCCATGAGGTTAAGGTAGGCGATATTATTGAGATAAAGCCTGGTGAAAAAGCGGCTCTAGATGGTGAGGTTCTGCAGGGTGAAGGATATTTTGATGAGGCAAGTCTTAGTGGTGAAAGCCATCCTATTTTTAAAAAAGAGAAAGACAAGATCATTAGCGGGACCATCTGCGTAGATACCCTGTTCAGATACAAGGTCTTAAAAGACTTTTCGCATTCAACCCTTTCAAGACTTGTATCAATGCTAGAAAATGCTATGTCAAAAAAACCGCGTATAGAGATGCTGGCAAATAAGATCTCAGGTCATTTTTCTACGGCTATTCTTGTCTTGGCTGTAGTGACCTTTTTCGTTTGGTGGTTATGGCCTCATTCTTTTGATAGATCTTTTATGGTTGGGATATCCGTGATCGTTATTGCTTGTCCCTGTGCCCTTGCATTGGCCACACCGGTGGCCACACTGATCGGTCTTGGTTTGGGCGGTAAAAGAGGGATACTCTTTAAAAAAGCTTCCCAGCTTGAGACGATGGCAAAGGCGCAGATGCTTATCTTGGATAAGACGGGAACGATCACAGAAGGCAAGCCTAATGTTATCAAAGCTAAGGTTTTTGAAGGTTTTGACGCCTCTTTACTGTTGGCCTTGAGTACCTCTTCTTTGCACCCTATCTCTCAGGCTGTCTCTGCGTATACCAAAGAAAGCTATGAAAGTCTTCAGACCTATACACTTCTTTCTTCTAAACAAGTTCCTTCGCGTGGGATAGTAGCGGTCTATGATGGTAAGAAAGTTTTGGGCGGAAATGCTGAGTTTATGAAAGACAATGGGATCACGATAGATATAGAGTCGGAGTATTCACTTTTCTTTTTTGCCGTAGATGATAAACTTATGGCATATTATGAACTGCGTGATATGCCAAAAGAAGGTGTTCAAGAACTTTTTCAAATGTGTAAAGACAATGCTATTCATGTAGTCATGTTGACAGGTGATCATAAGAATACGGCGCAAAAACTTGCAGATGAACTGGGGATACAAGAGTATCACAGTGACCTCTCTCCTGAGGATAAGGCCAATTTTGTCCAAAAACACAGTCAGAAGGTTACGGTGATGGTCGGAGACGGGGTTAATGACGTGCTTGCTTTGGCCCATGCCAACATAGGTATAGCAATGGGTTCTGGTTCGGATATTTCTATTGAGGTGAGTGATATAGTTCTTTTAAATGACTCTATAAAAAGTCTGAGCGAGGCCTTTTTGATCTCTAGACGTACCTACAAACTTGTGAAGCAAAACCTTGCAATCTCATTGGTGTATAATCTGCTTACAATTCCCTTAGCTATGGGGGGTTATATTATTCCGTTGATCGCGGCGGCATCCATGTCTTTTAGTTCTTTACTTGTTGTGGGCAACTCAATTCGAATCAAATGGAAATGGAGAAGATAATGGATAACGGTATCGTAATCATGATGTTGGGTATTTCTCTACTATTGGGTGCTTTGGCACTTGCCGGTGTCTTGTGGGCGATTAAAACCGGTCAATTTGATGACAAGGACAAGATGATGAACAATGTTCTTGATGATGGAGAAGACGCGCTTAATGAAGCAGCAGAGAAAGAGCGTCGTAAAAAGGATTATCGTCCTGAATAGTCTTAGAAGATTGGCATTTAAGCATGCCAAGAAGCTGCAATTACTCGGCAAAATATGTTTCATAGGCTTGGTTCTTATCATCTCTTATATTGCCTTCTTGCCAAACTATGATAAGCTCCCGGAGTTTACTTCTTTAAGCGATGTTCTAAATCATTTTTTCGCATTTTTTGTGTTGAGCATATTTTTGGACCTTGGCTTTTTACCGAAAGTTAAACAGGCATTTTTGCTGCTTTTTACCTATGGGTTTTTTATTGAAGCTGTACAATACTTTCTTCCAAATCGGCAGTTTGATCTCATGGATCTAGGGGTGGATATGTTTGGCGTGTTAGTTTATTATCTTGCTCGAAGATCGCTGAAAAAGTATCAATAATAGAGTATTTACTTTTTTATTAACTCCTTTTTGCTAGAATCGCGCATTAACATAAGGTTTATTCATGAAGTACACAGACAGAGATTTAAGCGGAAAAACAATTTTAATCACAGGAGGAGCAGGTTTTATCGGCTCCAACCTTGCCTTTTACTTTCAGGAGAATCATCCTGAAGCTAATGTGGTCGTTTATGACAGTTTTAGAAGCGGTGAGACACTTTCCAATGGAAACCTTAAGAGTTTTGGACATTTTAAAAACCTTTTAGGCTTTAGAGGTGAGGTTATCTCTGGAGATATTAATGATTCTGCAGGTCTGAAGAATCTGAGAGAAAACTATAAGTTTGATTATATTTTTCATGAAGCAGCTATCTCAGATACAACAGCGTTAGAGCAAGACCTTATGATCAAAACCAATGTAAATGCGTATAAAGATCTTCTTGATATGGCCATGCTTCACGGTGCCAATATGATTTATGCTTCCTCAGGTGCAACCTACGGGGATGCACCTTCGCCTCAGCGTGTAGGAAGAGAAGCACCGCAAAATGTCTATGGTTTTTCCAAG
>Ga0316206_1001325_pt1 | contig 22846 bp, 18 predicted proteins | sample 6monthpyrite_MG_FD_204942 | JGI IMG/M metagenome (GOLD analysis project Ga0316206, IMG submission 204942) | Microbial mat bacterial communities from mineral coupon in-situ incubated in ocean water Damariscotta River, Maine, United States -... | ecosystem: Environmental > Aquatic > Marine >... | reverse complement strand
GGCTTTGGATTTTCATCGGTATTATATGCAAAGGATATTAAAAAATTATCAGTGGGCGGCTTGACGTTGGGTATGACTCCTGTTCAGGTAAAAAAAATTCTGCAGGCTTCATCACGGAAATATCTTCTTCAGGAAAAAGTTTTGATCGTCAACGGGCATCGTTTTGTCGCGAAAACGACCACTTTTCTGAGGGATCCGAAAGTGACACGCAGGTTAGGGATGGGTGTCATAGACCGAATATCGGTTCATTATGCACCGCCACCCAGTAAGCAACGGGCATTATTAATTATTCGTGAGCGCAAGTTCGGAAAGTATGAATTTATACCACCTAAACGATTGATGTCTGCAATAATCAGGAAGTATGGCAAGTCTGATTTTAAAGAGTTTCCAAATAAAGGATTGAATTACATACAACGATATTACTGGAAACTGGGGCGTAAACATGTATGGCAGTGTCGGCGGATGGCGGACTATTATAAAACAGATCGTCAATATATCTTTCAGGACAGGACCTCATTAGGTACATTTTTTACAGGTAGATTCAGTTGTCCTGTATTTTTGTCCGTCAAGAAGATTGATGGATTGAATTATGTGAAACAACGCAGAGGTATCAAGGATTTTGATCATGTTAATCAAATGAATTCAGTACTGATAGATTATAAAAAGGTGGTTAAGACAGGTGCTTTGTTATCAGCCGAGACCCGTAAACGTCAGCAGCAAAGAATGAAAAAAGATGCCAGAAAACGAGTGCCGGTTGATTTATAGGGTTCAGATATTAATAATTTTATTTGAGAATAATATTTTCCAGGCTTGATTTGAGAGTTGATATCAGATCAGGCCTGGAAAATATCCTGAGTTCTCAGCCGTGTTTCAATACTCTGGCTTTTTCACGTTTCCAGTCGCGGTCTTTGTCGGTTGCACGTTTATCGTAGTCTTTTTTACCACGCGCCATGCCGACTTCCAGTTTCGCCCGGCCGTGTGACCAATAGAGTGCCAGTGCTACCAGTGTGTAGCCTTTGCGATCAACTGCGCCAATCAGTTTATCGATCTCTTTTCGATGTAGCAGTAGTTTGCGGATGCGGGTGGCTTCCGGCTTAGTGTAGGTCGCGGCTGTAGGCAGGGGGGCGATATTCATGCCCGATATCCAGGCTTCACCATCTTTAATAAACACGTAGCTCTCGGTCAGTTGCACTTTACTTTCACGTAAGCTTTTTACTTCCCAGCCTTGCAGGCACATGCCAGCCTCGAAGCGATCTTCGATGAAATAGTCGTGTTTTGCCTTTTTATTCAGCGCAATAGTGCTGGAGGGCTTTTTGGGTTTTTTGTTAGCCATCGAATGATTATACCGTGTATCAGAGATTAATGAACTACCCAGGAAGTAACTTGCCAGGAATAAAGATACATGACGTAACTTAATGAATATGATACGGTATTTTGTATTAAAAAAAATAAAATTTTTACCCGTAATGCCATCCATTATGAGGAGCTTATATGAATAACAAAAAAGCATATTTATTGTCAGTTATCTGGATCTTCCTGTTGTCCTTTTTCTCAATTGCAGTTCTGGCTGCTGTAGAAGGAGGGGAAACAACCCGTACCCTGAATGACTGGTTTGGTATGGCTAATGGATATCTGGCAAAAGTATTTTTTTACGATGTTATGCCGGGTAGCGGTGAAATGCCCTTCATTGTTGCATGGCTGGTAGTGGGTGCGATTTTTCTTACCGTTAGGATGGGTTTTGTAAACCTGAGAATGTTCCGGCATGCCTATTTTATTATACGTGGCAGATACCAGGTTCCGGGTGCGCAGGGTGAGGTTAGTTCATTTCAGGCACTGACAACGGCGCTTTCTGCAACCGTTGGCCTGGGTAATATTGCTGGTGTTGCTATCGCGATTATTATTGGCGGGCCAGGGGCAACCTTCTGGATGATTGTTGCAGGGTTGTTGGGTATGACTTCCAAGTTTACTGAAGCGACATTATCGCAGATGTATCGGGAAGTACGCCCTGATGGTCATATTATGGGCGGTGCAATGGAATACCTGTCACGCGGGCTGGCAGAAAAAGGCCTGGCGCCCCTTGGAAAAGCACTGGCAATCCTGTTTTGTGTACTGGCCATTGGTGCTTCATTAGGTGGGGGCAATGCTTTTCAGGTAAATCAGGCAATGAATGCAGTGAAGCAACAGATTCCCATTTTTGCGAGTGACCCCTGGATTTTTGGTTTGATTATGAGTTTTATGGTTGGTGTCGTAATTATTGGTGGTATCAAGCGTATTGCACATACCGCTGAAGCGATTGTACCGACGATGGTGTTTATTTATGTGCTGGCTTGTCTCTGGATCATTATTACGCATGCCAGTCATATTCCAGATGCATTTGGTAAGATTTTCACCGAAGCTTTTACACCGGCCGCTGGAGTCGGGGGCTTGATTGGTGTTCTGGTACAAGGTTTCAAGCGCGCTGCATTTTCCAGCGAGGCGGGGATAGGCTCAGCTGCGATAGCGCATGCAACGGCAAAGGTAAAATATCCGGTACGTCAGGGCATAGTTGCGTTGATGGAGCCGTTTATTGATACCGTCATTATTTGCACCATGACAGCGTTGGTTATCATTATCACCGGTGTCTACGATTCACCGGAAACGGCTGAGATGGTGAAAAATAAGGAGGGTGCTGCGTTAACAGCCTATGCTTTTGGTACGGTTGTTTCCTGGTTTCCAATTGTATTATCAGCCTCGGTTGTTTTGTTTGCATATTCCACGATGATTGCATGGTCTTATTACGGTGAGCGCTGCTGGACTTATATGTTTGGTGAAAAATCGTCTATGGCGTACCGAATAATTTTTTTAATGTTTGTAGTTATTGGTTCCATGACAAGCGCGGGAAATATCCTTGAATTCAGCGATCTGTTGTTACTCGGGATGGCGTTACCTAATTTCATTGGCCTTTATTTATTACATGGTAAGGTTCGCGAAGCGCTGGCTCAATACTTGTTCCGTTTACGTACAGGTGAGCTGGATCGTGAAGTAGGACACGAAAAATAAACACACAGGTGACTAGTCTCAGGATATCGTATGATTTTCTGAGGCGAGGCATCTGTATTGGCATCCATATTAAAAACACTAAAAGAGCCAATTATGTCTGACGAACGAGAATCTATTCACGGAGAGTGGTCGGGAAGCTTCAGTTTTTTTCTGGCAGCGAGCGGTGCTGCTGTTGGTCTGGGCAATATATGGAAATTCCCTTATGTGGTAGGCGAGAATGGAGGCGGGGCGTTCATTCTGTTCTACATTTTATTCCTGTTTCTGATCGGGTTACCGTTGATGATGTCGGAGGTGCTGGTAGGTCGTCGCGGACGACAAAGTCCGGTCAACTCTTTCTATATACTCGCTTCTGAAGATCAGCAGAGTCGTCGTTGGGCGTGGCTGGGTGGAATATCTGCAATTACAGGTTTTTTGATACTGTCATATTACAGTGTGGTTGCAGGTGAGGTGATGGCCTATACCGTACGTGCAGCTACCGGCTCGTTTACCAATCAGTCTGCTGATGGTATCCAGAGTATTTATAACGATTTTCGTGCAAACCCGGAAGGACTGCTTGCCTGGCATACCATTTTCATGGTGATAACCTGCATTATCGTAGCGCGTGGCGTACGCCATGGGCTTGAAAAAACAGTAAAACTGATATTGCCTGTCATTATTCTGATTTTAATAGCAATGGTTGCCTATTCAGTCAGCACGGGTTCATTTATTGAAGGCGCCAGTTATCTGGTCGATTTTGACTTTAAAAAGCTGTTTTTTAGCCGTGACAAGACCGGTATTTATTTATTGAATTCTCATGGGGAGTATCAGTTTACATTCAAAGGTATTCTGGCTGCGATGGGGCATGCCTTTTTCACGCTCAGTATTGGCGTAGGGGTAATGATTGTTTTTGGCTCATACCTTGCCCGAAATACGTCAATCACCAGGGTTTGTGTATCTGTTGCTCTGGTTGACACCATAATTGCATTACTGGCCGGACTGGCTATTTTCCCAATTGTATTTTCATATGAGCTATCGGTGACTCAAGGCCCCGGGTTGGTGTTTACAACGCTGCCTATCGCGTTTGGAACAATGAGTTACGGTAACCTGATTGGTTCAGTATTTTTTCTGTTGTTGTTCCTGGCGGCGCTGACATCTGCAATTGCCTTGATTGAGCCTGCTGTTACCTGGTTGATTGAAAAAAAGAAAATTACCAGAGTGCAAGCTACTATTAAGGCAGGAGTAGCGTGTTGGGCACTGGGTATTGTTAGTATATTTTCATTATCAGGAGCAACCCTGCGCCAGTTAATTTATAATCTGGGTAGTTATCTGGATATTTCAGATATTGATATCAGGCATCGTATTTTCGATTTAACCGGGTTTCAGATACTGGACGGCCTGATAACGCTGGTTATTCTTCCACTAACAGGGCTATTGATTGCTGTGTTCGTCGGATGGATAATGAAGCCTGAGAGTAGTGGTGCAGAATTGAATTGCGGTAAGGCTTTTCAGTACCGAATCTGGCAGATTGTGGTACGTTATGTTGCGCCTGCATTGATATTGATTATCTTTATTGCTGGCCTGATAGAATGGGTTTCTAAATATCTGTTATATCAGCCTGTTTTATAATTCCTGGAGTCTTTGTGACAACAATTCACCGTCATGCCCTGACGCCATTCAGTGCAGAACAAATGTATGCACTGGTTGATGATATAGAGGCATACCCTGATTTTTTACCCTGGTGTCGATCCGCAAATATAATGAGCCGTACTGAAGACCTGGTACAGGCGACACTAGAGTTAGCTAAAGGGTCAGTACACAAGACGTTTTCAACACAAAATCGCCTGATGCCAGGTAAAATGATAGAAATGAGGCTTATTGAAGGACCATTTCGTCATCTGGAAGGGTTTTGGCAATTTGAAGCGTTACGCGATGATGCCTGTAAAATCTCGTTAGATCTGGATTTTGACTTTAGCAGCAAGATGGTTGGGCTGATGATGGGGCCGGTATTTAATCAGATTGCTAATACATTGGTAGATTGTTTTTGTCAGCGGGCAGGTGTGAAATATGGCTGAAGCGCAAAAAATAAAGATTGAAGTCGCATTTGCATTACCCGATGAGCAGCATATCATTCCATTAAATGTAGTCGAGGGGACGACCCTGGAACAGGCGATAGAACTATCAGGTTTTCTGGAGCGTCACCCTGAATTAGAAATAGGCAAAGTCAATAAGGTGGGTATTTTTGGCAAGACGGCTAAACTGGATCGTATTTTACAGCAAGATGATCGGGTAGAAATTTACCGTCCATTAATCGCAGATCCGAAGGAAGTGCGACGTAAACGTGCAGCGGAAGGCAAGGCAATGACTAAAGGAGCTGCTGAAAAATCAAAAGGTTAGATTAATAAGTTAATCTTGTTTATCTTAACCTGCTTTTGTTAGCCAGGCTAAATATTACCAATTTACAATCTTAATTATAAAGATCCAGATCTTCATTATTTCCAAAGAAACTATTCCAGACCCGTTGCCACCAGCTGGGAGGGACGCGTTTGGGTGGGTTTATTGGCATGATGACTTGTTTCTTATAGCTATTAACATCTTTGTGTGCGCTGGGATCGGGCTGGATTGAACCCGTTATTCTAACTAGATTATTACTTTCAAAATAAAGACTTATGTTCTTTTCTTCAGGCTTTCTATAACCTTTTTTCAGGGAGTAGGTATAGTCCCAGCGCTGGGCATGAAAAGGATCTGCAATGCTTGGGCTACCCAGAATGTATTGAACTTTTCGCTTACTCATGCCGAGTTGAAGTTGATTGACATCATCGGGGGTAAGGATATTGCCTTGCTGGATGTCTATTTGATAGGCCGGAATAAAGCCGGAACAACCAGAAAGTAGCAAACTTGATAAAATTAGAATGTTAATGAGAAGCTTTTTCATTTATATTTACAAAACAGTAATCAACGGAAAGCAGATGATAACTCATGCCTAATCTGCTGGCCACTAAAGTGAGAGTAAAAACTGTTGGAATCAAAAGATTTACGCGATGCTGGTCTGAAAGTGACCTTACCGAGAATGAAGATTCTGGAAATACTGGAAGGAAGCCAGTCAAGGCATTTCAGTGCTGAGGATGTCTATAAAGAATTGATCACATCAGATGAGGAGATAGGGTTGGCAACAGTTTATCGTGTGCTTACCCAGTTTGAAACAGCGGGTCTGGTGACACGGCATCATTTCGAAACAGGGCATTCTGTCTTTGAATTGAATCAGGGTACTCACCATGACCATATTGTCTGTATTCGCTGTGGCCGTATAGAAGAATTTTTTGATGAAACCATTGAAAAACTACAGCATGAAATCTCGGAAAAAGCCGGTTTTAAAATGACAGATCATTGTCTCTATATATATGGCGTGTGTAAGGATTGCCAGTAGCTTTTTTGTGTTAGTGTCTAACTTCGCAAACCCATGTTGTTTTTTGGGTTATTCAGGATAAAATACCTTCTGATAATAAAGCTTCACAGGGTGTCAAGGAGTCTGCATGGTCAGGGTTGAGTCGATTAGTCGCTGGTATGGTAATTTCTGTGCGGTTGATGATGTGTCATTTGAGATTGACCAGGGTGAAATAGTCGGTTTACTGGGTCACAATGGCGCGGGCAAAACGACTATCATGAAAATGCTTACGGGTTTTCTGCAGCCGGATAAGGGCAGTATAATTATAAATGACCTGGATCTTGCGGATCAGCCTGAACAAGTCAAAGCCGATATAGGCTACCTTCCTGAAAATCTCCCCTTGTACCCCGAAATGATGGTTGCAGATTACCTTGAATATGCAGCAAGTCTGCGAGGTATAGAGGCATCTCGCCGTATAGCGGCCATCAAGATGGCTATGGTTCAAACCGGTCTGGTAGACAAGGCAACGCAGGTTATTGCGACATTGTCGCGTGGTTATAAACAACGTGTTGGTGTCGCACAGGCCATTTTACATCAACCGCGTGTATTAATATTAGATGAGCCTACCAATGGTCTTGACCCAACCCAGACCCGGCTAATGAGAGAGCTGATAAAACAACTTTCAAAGCATTCAACGGTTATTTTATCAACCCATATCATGCAAGAGGTCGATGCTGTATGTGATCGGGTACTAATTATGCGGAATGGGCGCTTGATTGTTGATGAGCGTCTTGAGGTTTTGGGTGAAACCCACACCTTATTGTTAAAAACGAGTTTGAAACCGGAAGACATGAACTCGGTACTGGAAGGGAGTTCTGCGTTTCGTCTGTCATCCACAGTGACGGGTGATAAATTTACTGAATATCATATCCAGGTAAGTGTACAGCGTGATATTGGCGATGCTATTGCACAGCTAAGTCAGAAAGTCATGCAGTTTAAAGGTGAGATTTATGCGATATTTCCTGAACGCCATAACCTCGAGTCAGTATTTCGTGAGGTGAATATGGGCAGGGAGGGTGAACATCATGTTTAATCAGCATGTTCGCAGAATTGCAGCCAGGGAACTTTCACAATTTTTTGCATCACCTGCAGGCGCACTATTTCTGGCAGGCTTTGTATTGATCACACTTTACATTTTCTTTTGGGTAGAAACATTCTTCGCGCGTAATATTGCTGATGTGCGTCCTTTATTTCAATGGATGCCAATATTGCTGATCTTTCTCGCTGCAACATTGACGATGCGAGTGTGGAGTGAGGAAAGACGTAGCGGCACTATAGAGTACGTCATGACCTTGCCGGTCAATCCATATTATTTTGTTTTAGGTAAGTTTTATGCGTGTTTTATTTTATTACTCATTGCCATCGTAATAACGCTGCCCTTGCCGATCACAGTTTCAATCATAGCAGACCTTGACTGGGGGCCTGTTGTTGCAGGTTATCTTGCGACATTATTACTGGGTAGTGCGTATCTGAGTATAGGTTTATATATTAGTGTAAAGACCGATAATCAGATTATTAGTTTAATACTGACAGTGCTGGTTTGTGGTCTTTTTAATCTGGCTGGCTCGCCATTATTGACGGAGTTTTTCAGTAATGACGTTGCAGATATATTTCGACTGTTCGGCAGTGGATCACGTTTTGAATCAATACAACGCGGTGTGATTGACTTTCGTGATTTGTATTACTACATAAGCATTACGTTGATGTTCATGGTGCTGTCGGTATATGCCCTGGATAAACAGCGTTGGGCAAAGCATATTAAACAGTCTGGTCAGCGTCGTATGCGTTGGGGTAGTTATTTGCTGGTGCTTAATATTTTATTAGTTAACGTATGGCTTCTACCTTTAAATATGTTACGACTGGATGCAACAAAGGGTCAGATATACAGTCTGTCCGATGCCAGTCGTCAATATTTGTCAAGTTTGCAAGAGCCATTGTTGCTGCGGGGCTACTTTAGTGCCAAAACACACCCCTTACTGGCTCCTCTGGTGCCGCAATTAAAAGATATGCTGAGAGAATATGCTATCGCCAGTGGCGGTCAGGTTCGAGTAGAGTTTATTGATCCCGTGTTATCTCCGGAAAAGGAAGATGAAGCGAATAAAAAATATGGTATCAAGCCGGTTCCCCTGCAAATAACAGACAAGTATCAGGCGTCTTTAGTTAATTCATATTTTAATATATTGGTTAAGTATGGCGATCAGTTTCAAGTGCTTGGATTTAGAGACCTGATAGAAGTGAAAGCGCGCGGTGAAACAGATATGGATGTGCGTTTGCGAAATCCGGAATATGATATCTCCCGTTCAATCAAGAAGGTGCTGGTAACGTATCAATCAGGCGGAAATTTGTTTAATCAGATCAGTTCTCCCGTCAAAGTGACGGCATATATTTCTGAGGATAAGCGGCTACCCAAAATTCTGGTTAAGTTAAAATCGGATATTAACAAGCATCTCACTACTACAAAAACCAGAGCAAATAAAAAGCTGATATTTGAGTTTATATCACCAGAAAAAAATAATATTACAGAGAAATTACGCACACAGTACGGGTTAAAGCCGATGGCAGCCAATATAAAGGCCACCACAACATTTTATTTTTATGTGCTAATGTCAAATGGCAAGACGACAGTACAGATTGCATTACCCTCTGACTATAAAATAGATGAATTCAAGCGTAACTTTGATGCAGGCATCAAGCGATTTGCACATGGATTCTTAAAAACAGCAGGCGTGGTAGATAGTGGCGCAAATCCATATCTGGTTAAGATGGGCATGGCCAGTGAGAGTTATGTGAAATTAAAGAAAGCATTATCTGCTAACCTGAATGTAAAAAAAGTAGATCTGAAAAAGGGTATTGTTCCCGGTGATATAGATGTACTTTTTCTTGCATCCCCGGATAATCTTGGTGAGAACGAGCTATTTGCGATCGATCAATACCTGATGCAGGGGGGTACATTAATTATAGCGACTTCACCCTATGCAGTTGAATTGAAAAATAACAAGCTGGTTGTGAAATCACGCAAGAGTGGCCTGGAGAAATGGTTGCAACATCATGGTATACGCATCAATAACAGTTTTGTCATGGATGAGCAAAACACCGCTTTTCCAGTGCCTGTGACGCGTACTGCGGAAGGGTACAGTTTTCAGGAGCTGCGTATGCTTGATTATCCTTTTTTTATAGATCTAAGAAAAGGACTTAGTCAAAGTAATGCAATTACTGCGGACCTGGGTCAATTAACGATGGCATGGGTGTCACCCATAGAACTTAATAAGAACCTTGGGCAGCGTAAAGTTATACGCTTACTGACAAGTTCCGATAAATCATGGGAATACAAGTCAATAGATGTGATGCCGCGATTGAGACTTGATGGCAAAAAACCTTTTCCTTCAGGGGGCGAGCAAGGCAGTCGTCTGTTAGGCATGATTATGAGCGGAGAGTTTTCTTCATATTTTAAAGACCAGCCAGTACCCGAAATTTTAACGGGTAAGACAGATATGCTGAAAAAGAAAAAAACAGTCAACAAGCAGTCAGCGCAAATGATTCGTGGTTCGATCATGAAATCATCTGATACAGCTAGAATCATCCTGTTTTCATCTAATGAATTTATACAGGACCAGACAGTACGGTTGCTATCATCAGCTCATGGTTCCAGTTACCTGAATGCCTATCAGTTAATGGCAAATACAATTGACTGGTCACTTGAGGATAGAGGCTTGCTATCAATTCGCTCACGCGGCCATTTTAATAAAACCATTCCTCCCATGGAGCGTGATGAACAGGTTTTCTGGGAATATCTGAATTATATACTGGGGTTTGCAGGTGTTGTGATGGTGATGGTTATTCGACGCATCATGGTATTGCGAAAAATCAGACGATATCGTCATGTTATACAAGAAGGGTAGATGATCTTTTGCAGAAAAAAATTACATTGCTGATATTGTTACTGCTGGTTCAGTCTGGTCTGGTTGCATATGTTTATCGGGATAAATTATTTAAAAGCCCCGTTAATCAGAAAACAGTTTTACTTGAAATTGATATCGATAGCATAGACAGGGTTGAGTTGGATTCGGGTTCAGTTGAACGTGTTGTATTGAAAAAAAAGGGTGACGCCTGGATTCTGCCTGATTATAGCAGCTTGCCAGTTAGCAATGGTGTTGTAGCTGCATTGTTAAAAGACCTGACTCAGGCGAAGATATCAATGCCAGTTGCTTTGAGTGAGTCTGCATCAAAAAGATTTAAAGTCAACAATACCTATTTCAATAAAAAACTGACATTGTATAAAAAAAATAAGATACTTGCCCGGATTCTGATTGGAAAACCTTTGTCGTACCAGACTCATTATGTGCGGCTGGAAAACGATAATCGAATTTATACGATTAAAATAAACATGGATCGTTTGCCTGCAGAGCAAAAGAACTGGTTTGATCACCAGATTATACAGCCAGTGTTGCCATTGGTTCGTTTGGAGTCTGTCGACTTTATTCTGGAAAAAACACAGGGTGAGTGGCAAATGAAAAACGCTAAAGAAGGTGATCGTCTTAATCATAATCAAGTAACCCGGCTATTAAATTATATTAAATTTATACAAGTGATTGACGTGGTGGATACCTATAAGCCAGGTGAAAAACCAGTATTCTATTTTATGGTGACAGATAAGAAAGGGGGTATTCGTTACGATTTTTATAAGAAAGGAAAACAGGTTATTGTCAAATCAAGTCGATCAAACTTGTATTATCAGCTTGCAGAGTATCTTGGTAAATACCTTCCTGTATTTAATAAACGGGTATTAGTATCTAAAGAATAAATTGTTGTCAGAGTTTTGATCTGCCCAAGAAGCATAAGTTCATGCTTATAAAGTAAATTTGTTTAATATAATATTGCAAATCCATTAAAACCATATAATATTAAAGTATATAATTTACTGGTCGATATTAAGCATTTACAATCGATACATCTCCCAAAACCTCGCAGATGGTATCTATTAATCGGAAGTAAAAAATACTTATTCTAATAGATATCATGCTGGACATATATCAAACAGCCAGGCTACAAGGGGTAGAAGTTGTCATCACAGAACAATAACCATGATTCTAATGAATTGTTTGCTCGCCTGAGCATCTCTGATGATGAATTGAACGCACATAAAGATTATCTGAATATTACCCCCGCTGATTTTAAAAACTTGAAGCTTTTAGATGATTTACTGACAGAGCAGCCGTTTTCATTTGATGATGACTTTTTTGAGTCCATTAATTCCTTGTCTGATTTTAAGAATTTACTTGGTAATGACGTGGTTTCAGATAAATTAAAGTCCAAACAAAAATTATATTTTAATGGTCTGACAAAAACCGAGATTAACCAGCAGTATGTTGCAGAACGCCAGCGAATTGGAATGATTCATCAAAAGGCAGGATTGCTTCCACGCTGGTATATCGGTGCTTACAGTCGATATATTGAGGAGTTGCTAGCTCATATCGAACGAACCAGTGACCAGTCTTCAGAATGTTTGACTGGAATAATAACAGCGCTGCTAAAAATTGTTTTCTTCGATATTTCATTATCTTTAGATAGTTATCATGAAGCTGGTTTGTTAGAAAAAGAAAGGCTTGAATTGACGGGGTTTCATGATAGAACTCGTGATGTTGTCAGGCGTGATAATTCTAATGCGGTTGATGAAATGTTATCTCATGCATTAGAACAGTCAGCTGATCTGGTCATGATCTGTGATTGCAAGGGTGTTATTGAGTATGTTAACCAAACCTTTGTTAATATTACGGGATATAGCAGTGAAGAAACTATTGGCAGAACGCCTAGTATGCTGAAGTCCGGGCTTCAAAGTGAAGAGATATATGAAAGACTATGGTCAACGCTACATAAAGGGGAATCGTTTTCAGAAGTTATTATAAATCGTAAAAAAGATGGTGGCCTGTATTATGAAGAAAAAACGATTACTCCGATAATTGATTATGAGAGTGGGAATGTTAAGCATTATATTTCTACTGGTAAGGATATATCGGAACGTATGGATACAGAAAACAGGCTTTATTTTTTAATGCATCATAACGCAGTAAGTGGACTCGCCAATCGAAATTTCATTAAAGAAAGGTTGGAACAGCAAATTACACTCTGTCAGAATGATAGCAACACAATTGCTATTTTTAATCTTGACCTGGATCGCTTTAAAATTATCAATGATAGTCTGGGTCATGAAGTTGGAGACATGGTAATACAGCAGGTTGCAAGTCGGTTAAAACAGATATCAAATGATTGTATTATATTGGGTCATCCCGGTGGTGGCACATTTGTGATGGTTTTGAAAGTTTGTAAAAGTCGGGATGTTATTCAGGATTTAGCAGAAAAGATCCTTGATGCATTTGTATCTACATTTATTATTGAATCACATGAGTTATTTATTAATGCAACTATTGGTATTAGTACATATCCTGAAGATGGTGAGTCAGCATCAGAGTTATTAAGAAATTCTGAAATTGCCATGAACAGGGCAAAAAAAACTGGAACTGCATCATCTTCATGGCAGTACTATACTGCAGATATGAATGTAGCGGCTCACAAGAGGCTGTTACTTGAATCTGAATTAAGAAAAGCAATAGAAAATAAAGAATTTATACTTAATTATCAACCTCAGATTGAATTACCAAGCAAAAAGATCATCGGCTTCGAAGCATTACTACGTTGGAATCACCCGGACAGAGGAATAGTATCACCTATGGAGTTTATACCTGTCCTGGAAGAAACAGGTTTGATAGCTGATGTTGGTGAATGGGTTTTGAAAACGGCGTGTACTCAAAATGCGTTGTGGAGAAACAGTGGTCTGCCTGATGTGACAGTGGCTGTTAATTTTTCTGTCGTTCAGTTTCAAAATGAAGGTCTGGTCGATATAATCGTTGATGTGTTGAATCAAACGGGTTTACCTGCTGAAGGACTTGATGTAGAGATCACTGAATCAATTATGATGCAAGATACGGAGGGCGTTGTAAATATCCTGGAAAAACTACGTACACAAGGTGTTCAGTTAAGTATGGATGACTTTGGTACAGGTTATTCATCTTTAAGTCAGCTAAAGAAAATTCCGATTAATACTTTAAAACTTGATCAGAGTTTTGTCAGAGGTTTGCCCAATGACAGAGGTGACAAGGGTATTACGCGGGCGATTATTTCTATGGGGCATAATCTCGGAATGACCGTGATAGCAGAAGGTGTTGAAACGGAGGAACAGTCTTCATTTCTTGTAAATGAAGGATGTGACTCAATGCAGGGTTATTTGTTTAGCAGGCCCCTGGATGCCAGGCATGCGACAAATCTTCTTAAAAATAATTGAAAGCATAATTAAAAATTAATGATATTAGTCTTTTGTATATAGTGATCTCATTTCGTATCGAATAAAAATTATTTCTCATGCTTGTTTACGAGCTTTATTTTCCTGAGCACGCTCGATCATTTCACGAGCATGTGACAGGCTTTGTTCTGTCAGATCTAACCCACCCAGCATGCGCGCAGTCTCTTCTATGCGTTGTTCAGAGTCGAGGCCAGCAACGGCAGAGCTGGTTGATTTCTTATAGTGAGCTTTGCTGACCTTTAGGTGCTGATGTGCCTGTGATGCAACCTGGGCGAGGTGCGTGACGCAGAGTATTTGATGATTTTCCCCCAGTGTACGCAGGTTTTTGCCAACGACTTCTGCGGTCGGGCCGCCAATGCCGGCATCCACTTCATCATAGATTAGCGTCGGTATATGGGTGGTATTGGCCAGAACCGTTTGAATGGCAAGACTGATGCGTGACAATTCGCCACCTGATGCAATTTTGCGCAGTGGTTTGGCGGGCTGTCCTGGATTAGGGCAGATCATAAATTCAATTTGTTCGTTACCGTTACCTGAAAGTTGAGTTGCATCATTTGTGCTGAGTTGAATTTCAAATTCAGTAGAAGGCATGCCCAGTTCGCGAATAATCGTCGTGACTGTTTTATTCAGATTATTAGCGGCTTTATTTCGTTGTTTGCTGAGTTTGCTGGCAAGTGTCTGGTACTGAGTTAGTAGCTCAGTTAGTTCATTTTCAAGTGAGTCGAGGTTTTGATCATCCTGTTTCAGGTTGCTTAGCTCAAGAATTAATTGCTGGTGATGTTCTGATAACGCATCAGGTTCAATTTGATGTTTACGTGAGAGTTCATGTACCAGTCCGAGACGTTCTTCAACCCATGCAAGTCTTTCCGGATCAAGTTCTATGTTATCAAGATAATTGCGCAGGTCGGTTCCCGATTCCTGAATCTGAATAGCGGCAGTGTGTAGCATGTTAATCACGTCTTTTAACGCCGGATCGATGGACTGCAACTCATCCAGAGATCGAATGATCTGGCTAAGAGAATGGTGTAAGTTTCCTTGCTCGGCTTCATACAGTTCATGCAGGTTTTGTTGCGCGGTGTTTCTTAAATGATCTGCATTGGCAAGTTTTTGCTGTTCGTCAGTAAGGCTTGAGAGTTCATTCTGCTGAAGCTCGAGTTTGTCCAGTTCCGATACCTGATACTGCAGTAACTCGACACGAGCCTCTCGGTCACTTGCATTTTGTTTAAGCGTGGCCAGTTCGTCCTGTTTTTGACGCCACAGACGATAGCAGTTACCGAGTTGATTGAGCAGGGACTGATTGCCAGCGTAGTCATCCAGTAGTTGCCTCTGAATATCTCGCTTGAGCAGGGACTGGTGTTCATGTTGTCCATGAATATCCACCAGCATTTCTCCCAATACCCTGAGTGACTGCATCGGAACCGGGCTACCATTGATAAAACCACGAGAACGCCCTTCGCGATTCACAACCCGGCGAATAAGGCATTCATCATTTTCATCCAGTGATTGCTCCTGTAACCATTGAAGCGCAGCAGAGCCAGCTTCAATCTGAAACAATACGCAGATTTCGGCCCGGTCTGCACCGTGTCGAATATTGTCGCTGTCCGCACGATCGCCCAGCGCAAGATTTAGCGCATCAAGTAGTATAGATTTACCAGCACCTGTTTCGCCGGTCAGTACGGTCATGCCTGTTTGCAGGTCGAGAGACAGGTTTTCGACAATGGCAAAGTTCTTGATCTGTATATTTGCAATCATTTTGGATGTTCGGCCCAGTGTAGTTTTGCACGTAGTATCTGGAAATAGTCATGACCTTTGGGGTGTAACAGGCGTAAGCGCTTTTCGACAGATTCAATATGGACTTCATCACCAATTTCAAGCTCATGAATAAATTGCCCGTCACAGGTTACTTGCCCGCGGTTGCGACTTGTTTCGCTCAGTACAATCCGTATATGGCTATTTGCATGAACGGCAATTGGCCGGTTACTGAGTGTATGTGGGCAAATAGGAACAATAACCAATGCGTCAAGATCGGGTTGTATGATCGGCCCACCTCCCGACAGGGCGTAGGCGGTTGAGCCGGTGGGTGTAGAGGTAATAATGCCATCCGAGCGATGTGTATGAACAAAACGATCGTTTATATAGGTATTGGTTTCAATCATATGGGCCACTTCCCATTTGTGAACAACCACATCATTGAGAGCGACGCCCTGACAAATTTCCTGCCCCTGGCGTAAAATGCGTGTTTTCAGCAGGAAGCGTGTCTCAAGCTCATATTCACCTTGAAGGATTTCATCTATCCGGGCTTCGAATTCGCCGGGTGAAATATCAGTCAGAAAACCCAGTCGCCCCATATTGATGCCCACGAGTGGGACTTCATAGTCATATAAGGTTCTGGCTGCATTCAGCATGGTGCCATCACCCCCGACGACGATGACAAGGTCGCATTGCTGACCCAGTTGTTCGCGTGATAGCACAGGTAAATCAATCGAGCTGACTTGCTTTGAAGTATGTGCATCCAGACGAACCTGCACAGACTTACTCTGCAAATGTTGATTAATTTTATGTATGGCCGGGTCAATACCTGGATCGATAGATTTGCCGATTATGCCGATAGTTTTAAATTGCGTGTTCATATTTTTAGTCATTATTGATATTAGGTATAAGTTAGCATGAGCACCGCTGTTGGCAAAGCAGAATTAATGCTTGATTCCTTTATTTATGACTCATTTGAATATATTATACTGGCACTCTGATGTGGCGAGTGCTAATGCGCCAATAACTCCTGAAAGCGTGTATTGATGTCGACAAACAAACCTGACAAAGCTCTGAATGAACGCGCTCAGCATTTGCTAAAAGTGCTGGTGAATCGTTATATAGAGGAAGGTCTGCCTGTGGGTTCAAAAACACTGGCAGAAACAGCTAAATTGGATGTTAGTCCGGCAACCATTCGTAATATCATGTCGGAACTGGAAGATCTGGGCTTTATTACCTCGCCTCATACGTCGGCAGGACGAGTGCCGACGATTCAGGGGTACCGTTTTTTTGTTGACAGCCTGGTGGATGCCAAGCCTATGGGACAGGACACGCTGTTTGATGAGCTGCAATCACAGCTGGAAACGGGTTTGAATACGCATCAGTTGGTATCGAGCGTATCAGAATTTCTGTCAGGCGTGACCAAGCTGGCAGGTATTGTAACGATGCCAAGAGTGCAGTGCAGTATTTTGCGTCAGATTGAGTTTATTCCATTATCCGATCACCGTATCCTGGCGATCCTGGTGACCAGTGATGATGAGGTGCAAAACCGGATTTTGCAGGTACAGCGCAATTTCAGTCTCGATGAGCTGCGTTCGCTGTCTAATTATTTTAATGACACCTTTGCAGGTATGGAAATGATCCGGGTTCGGGATCAACTCATTCACCAGATGCACCAGGACCGTGAACACATGAATAAGCTGATGAACGTTGCTATGGATGTCGCTGAAAGCTTGTTTACTAACTCTGATCAGAAAGAGGACTATGTGCTTGCGGGCCAGTCTAATCTGATGGGGACAGGCAAACTGTCGAACGTCGATAAGCTGCGACATTTGTTTGATGCATTTAATCAAAAACAAGAAGTATTGAATCTGCTTGATCAGTGTATTAATACGGAAGGTGTGCAGATTTTTATTGGTGATGAATCCGGTTATCAGATATTTGAAGAGTGTAGTGTCATAACCTCGCCATATGCGATTGAAGGAAAAACACTGGGTGTTCTGGGTGTGATCGGGCCAACTCGTATGCAATATGATCGGATAATTCCTATTGTGGATATTACCGCAAAAGTCATGGGAGCGGTCTTGAATTCCAAGAGCTAGCCCATATAATTACCCCTCACCCCGACCCTCTCCCTCAAGGGGAGAGGGAGTAAAGAACAGAATACTTTTAGAATCTGAATAGAGCACGGAGAATTACATGTCTGACAATGATAAACAGGCCGAAATGAATGAAGCAGAAGCGCTGGATGATGAAGGCCAGGAAACAGAGGCAAATGAGTCCGCCGAGGGTACAGAAGATTTGCATTTATTGCTGGAAGACGCCCGTAATAAAGCCGACGAGCACTGGAATGAGTTGTTACGCAACCGTGCAGAAATGGAAAACCTGCGTAAACGTAATGCACGTGATGTCGAAAATGCACATAAATTTGGCATGGAAAAATTTATTCAGGAAATTTTACCTGTATGGGACAGCCTAGGGCGAGGTCTGGAAGCTGCGCAGAATGATGATGTGGATGTCCAGTCGATTCGTGAAGGCATGGAATTAACACTTAAAATGATGAACGCTTCCATGGAGAAATTCAATCTGGAAGAAATCGATCCTCAGGGAGATGTGTTTAATCCTGAAATCCACCAGGCGATGACCATGCAGGAAACAGCAGATTTTGCGCCAAATACAGTGATGGCGGTGTTTCAAAAGGGTTATTTACTCAATGATCGCCTGATCAGACCGGCAATGGTGGTGGTTGCTAAGGCATCTAACGCAGCCAAAAGCAATGAATATGAAAAAACTGATGAATCAGGCACAAAAATCGATGATCAGGCTTGAAAACATTACAAAAAGCCCCATTTAGTCATTAAGCAATCAGTTTGACATTTAATTAAACAAAAATTTTGAAATATCGGAATATTGGAGATCTAGAATCATGGGTAAAATTATAGGTATCGACCTTGGAACAACCAATTCATGTGTGGCAGTTATGGAAGGTGGCCAGGCTAAGGTTATTGAGAATAGCGAAGGCGATCGTACAACTCCATCAATTGTTGCTTTTGTTGGTGATGATGAAGTTGTGGTAGGTCAGTCTGCCAAACGTCAGGCGGTCACCAATCCGGAAAATACTTTATATGCTGTCAAGCGTCTGATCGGTCGTAAGTTCGATGATGCTGAAGTACAGAAAGATATTGATCTGGTTCCATACAAGATTATAAAAGCAGACAACGGAGACGCATGGGTTGAGGCTGTTGGCAAGAAAATGGCTCCCCCTGAGATTTCTGCTCGTGTGCTGCAAAAAATGAAGAAAACGGCAGAAGATTATCTGGGTGAAGCAGTAACCGAAGCGGTTATTACTGTTCCTGCATATTTTAATGATTCACAACGACAAGCGACAAAAGATGCAGGCAAGATTGCCGGTCTCGACGTGAAGCGTATTATCAATGAGCCAACGGCAGCCGCTCTGGCTTTCGGTATGGACAAACAGGAAGGTGACCGTACGGTTGCAGTATATGACCTGGGTGGTGGTACGTTTGATATCTCTATTATCGAAATCGCAGAAATTGATGGTGAGCACCAGATAGAAGTATTGTCTACAAATGGTGACACATTTCTCGGTGGTGAAGACTTTGATCAGCGTTTGATTGATTATCTGGTTGAAGAATTCAAGAAAGATCAGGGTATTGACCTACGTAATGACCCAATGGCACTGCAACGCCTGAAGGAATCTGCAGAAAAAGCCAAGATCGAGTTATCTACCAGTCAGCAGACAGATGTAAACCTGCCATTTATTACAGCAGATGCATCAGGTCCAAAACACATGAACATCAAGGTAACGCGTGCGAAGCTGGAATCTCTGGTTGAGGAACTGGTTCAGCGTTCACTTGAACCCTGCAAAAAAGCATTGGCTGATGCTGGTTTGAGCGCATCAGAGATTAAAGATGTTATTTTGGTAGGTGGTCAGATCCGTATGCCATTGGTTCAGAAAGCAGTTCAGGATTTCTTCGGAAAAGAACCACGAAAAGACGTTAATCCGGATGAAGCAGTCGCCGTAGGCGCAGCGATACAAGGTGGTGTATTGGGTGGAGAAGTAAAAGATGTTCTGTTACTGGACGTAACGCCATTGTCACTGGGTATTGAAACCATGGGCGGCGTAATGACCAAGTTGATTGAGAAGAATACTACGGTCCCTACCAAGGCAAATCAGGTTTTCTCAACAGCAGACGATAACCAGACAGCTGTAACTGTACACGTACTGCAAGGTGAGCGTGAACAAGCAGGTGCCAATAAGTCTTTGGGCCGGTTTGATCTGGCAGATATTCCACCTGCTCCACGGGGTGTGCCACAGATTGATGTTATTTTTGATATCGATGCGAATGGTATCCTTAACGTATCAGCAAAGGACAAGGCGACAGGTAAAGAGCAGTCTATCGTGATTAAGGCATCCAGTGGTTTGTCTGATGATGAAGTCAGTCGTATGGTACAGGATGCAGAAGCACATGCTGATGAAGACAAGAAGTTCCATGAACTGGTGGATGCACGTAACCAGGCCGATGGTCTGGTTCATGCGACCAACAAGTCATTGACAGAGTTTGCTGATCAGCTTGAAGAGGGTGAAAAAGAAGCTATTGAAGCCGCGATTAAAGACGTACAGGAAGCGATCAAGGGTGAGGACAAGGCTGACATTGAAGCCAAGACTCAGGCCCTGACAGAAAAAGCAGGTAAGCTGGCAGAACGTGCGTATGCAGCTAAAGCTGATCAAGGTGGAGATGCAAATGCCGATCAGGCGAAAGATGCAAATGCACAAGCAGATGATAAGGCTGGTGATGATGTTGTAGATGCCGAGTTTGAAGAGGTTAAAGACGACAAATAAGGCATTTCACAGTTAGTTACGCTAATGGCAGCTTATTGAATTAATTCTTTAAGCTGCCATCTGCGTATATGGCTTTCTGAAATTAACACTCTAAATATAATTGCTCATAAGTGAAATAAAGCATGTCAAAAAAAGATTATTACGAAGTATTAGGTGTCGCAAAAAATTGTAGTGATGCTGAATTGAAAAAAGCCTTTAAGCGCATGGCTATGAAGTTTCATCCTGATCGAAATCAGGATGATGATGGTACGGCCGAGGAAAAATTCAAGGAAGCAAAAGAAGCCTATGATGTTTTATCAGATGCCCAGAAACGTGCTGCCTATGATCAGTTTGGGCATGCCGGTGTTGACCCTTCTATGGGAGGCGGTGGCCCTGGTGGTTTCGGTGGCGGCAGTGGTAACTTCAGTGATATTTTTGGTGATGTCTTCAGTGATATTTTTGGTGGTGGCGGCGGAGGCCAGGGTGGAAACCGGGCATATCGAGGCGCCGATCTTCGTTATAAACTCGATCTTGATCTGGAAGAAGCTGTCTCGGGAACAACCGTAAAAATTCGTGTCCCGGTTATGACAACCTGCGGTGAATGTGAAGGCAGTGGTGCCAAGAAAGGTACTACCCCGAAAACCTGTACGACGTGTGGTGGTCAGGGGCAAGTGCGGATGCAACAGGGTTTTTTCTCGGTCCAGCAAACATGCCCTCGTTGTCAGGGAACTGGCAAAATGATTACTGACCCTTGTGGGACATGCCATGGTCAGGGTCGTGTTAAAGAGACAAAAACGCTGTCTGTAAAAGTCCCGCCGGGAGTGGATACTGGAAACAGAATTCGTTTAACAGGAGAAGGAGAGGCAGGTGAGTTTGGTGGCCCGCCCGGTGATTTGTATGTAGAAACACATGTCCGTGAGCATCCGATTTTTCATCGCGAAGAAAATCATTTGTACTGTGAAATGCCAATCAGTTTTGTGACAGCAGCATTAGGTGGTGAACTTGAGGTTCCCACACTGGATGGTAAGGTAAAATTAAAAGTCCCGGCCGAAACCCAGAGTGGAAAGATGTTCCGGTTACGTGGTAAGGGAGTGCGTTCCGTTCATGGTGGCTCAGTGGGTGACTTACTTTGTCGTGTTGCCGTTGAAACGCCGGTTAAACTTAATGCTAAGCAAAAAGAGTTATTAAAAGAGTTTGACCAAACCCTGGTAGAAGGTGCAAAAAAACATAATCCTCGTTCAGATTCATGGTTATCCGGGGTGAAAAAGTTTTTTGATAATATGAAGTTCTAACAGATCTGTTTCTTCAATAAAATATAAAGGCAATTCCTCATCACCGGGGGATTGCCTGAATGGCTGTAACCTGGCATGTCATTTAAACCAGTGAATGCGTTATTTCACCTGGTAAATATACAGATGCACTGCTACATGACTGTAAATAGTCAAAATTCAATTAACACGCCGTATAATGATCCGTCGATAAATTGACGTTATTATCAAGTTTTTCCAGATACAGGTTCCTTATCTATAAATGTTAAGTTGTTTATTTCATTATTTTTTTCCGTGTTATACATTGTGAATATCTCACAATTTAGATGGTTAATAGTTCACTTAATTATCTGATTTCACAGGTTATTATTGATTAATACTAAATATTAATGTTTAGTTATAGATGACAAAATAAGCACTGGTAAGTCATTTGTAAGTGCTGAAGCGTATATTAAAAGCTAAAGAAAAAATAAGTTAGTTCAGGTTTTATGCGGGGTTGGACTGATTTGTGCTTAGTGTTTATATGCTTGATTGCAGTAGGGGTAATTTTAACAGCGGGCTATGACAATGATTGAATTACAAATAGAAGATTCACGCGGCAATATCATCAGACATCAGTTAGGTGAAGGCCGGCATACTCTGGGTAAGTCACTGGATTCAGATATCGTGCTGATGGATAGTTTTGCATCACGGTATCATGCAGATATTGTCGTATCGGGCAAAGGTATTTTTATTATAGATGCAGATAGCAAGAATGGTATTCGCCTGAATGATAAACGCATTCAGAAAACGCTTAAGCTAAATACAGGGCAGACGTTTACCATTGGTGCTCTGAAGTTATCCATTAAAGAACCAAAATTTAAATTATTTATAAAACCAGGTCGTAAGCCCGAGAAGCAGAAAAAAAACGAGCTTGAGGCTGGGCCTGTTACAGATATTCAGCTAGAGAACATAGATGACATTGTATCAAAGATATTAATGTCCTGATATTTGACTGAATACCAGAATTTGCCTGTATTAGGCGGACGTTAGTTCGCCTTTTTTTATGGCAGTTTTTGCTGTAGGAGTGAATTTATTCACGAAGGTTTATTGTGTAAATGGGTTGGTTGTATCAGTTTTCATATTCAGGTTTAGTGTTTATTCGCGGATGAATCCGCTCCCACAGAAAGTCG
>Ga0316206_1001324_pt1 | contig 22864 bp, 16 predicted proteins | sample 6monthpyrite_MG_FD_204942 | JGI IMG/M metagenome (GOLD analysis project Ga0316206, IMG submission 204942) | Microbial mat bacterial communities from mineral coupon in-situ incubated in ocean water Damariscotta River, Maine, United States -... | ecosystem: Environmental > Aquatic > Marine >... | reverse complement strand
ATAGAAAGACCGGTATTTATAACCGCCATACCTCGTGCTGGAACAACATTATTGCTTGAACTGTTAGTGAAGCAAGGTGAGTTTGCCTCCCACAGCTACCGTGATATGCCGTTTGTTTTGCTGCCGATGTTATGGGATAAATTTTCCAGAAGTTTCAGAAAAAATGATTTACCTCGTGAACGTGCACATGGTGATGGCATGTTGATAACGGTAGATAGCCCTGAGGCTTTTGAGGAAATGGTTTGGAAGGCATTCTGGAAAAGTCATTATAATACCCGTTTTATAAAAAACTGGGATAGTGAGTCTGATGGCAATTTTAATGATTTTCTGAGAAATCATATAAAGAAAATCATTGCATTACGTTCAGAATCAGCCGGTAAATCATTACGCTACATATCAAAAAACAACCTGAATATAGCGCGGATAGGCTACTTGCTAAGATTGTTTCCTGATGCGCGCATTGTTATTCCTTTTCGTGATCCGATACAGCATGCTGCTTCCCTGTTAAAACAACATCTTAATTTTATTGAAATACATAAAGAAGATGACTTTGCGAAAAAATATATGGCTTCAATTGGCCATTATGATTTTGGCGAGAATCTTCGCCCGGTTGATTTTAACCAGTGGTTTAGTACGCTGGAGAATATTGATACGTGCACTCTGGAGTTTTGGTTGTGTTATTGGCTTTCATCATATTCATATCTTAAAACCAGGTTGAATGATCAGGTGGTTTTATTTAACTATGATTCTTTTTGTGGTGAACCCGCTAATGGATTACAGAAACTTGCTGAACACCTGCAGTTAACAAATTCAGATTTACTATTTGAACAGGTTTCACGAATCAAACTTGCCAGGCCGCATGATATTGATGTGGGTGAAGTACCTGAAAATGTGATAAAAAAAGTTAAAGCTGTTTATGCTGATATGCAAGCGCAATCATTATTATAAACTCTACCGCGAAACTATATTCAATAATAACCTGGTTTTATTTTCCTTCAATCTGATTGATGTGATCGATGAGTTTCTTTACACCTTGCTCTAATGGAACAAGGTCGTGATTTAATATTTTCCTCATTTTTGCTATATCAGGCTGCCTTCGCGTCATATCACCTTCTTTTAGTGGAGGTAAATATACTATTTTTGAATCAGACTGAGTGATATCAATGATTGTTTCAGCAAGTTCCTTGACGGAATATTCCTTATCACTACCAATGTTAATGGTATCATTTTCAATTATACCTGTGGTATGAGCAATCATGCACGTTTCAACGTTATCATCTACATAGCAAAATGTACGTGTTTGAGAGCCATCGCCATAGATGGTGATATCTTCATTGTTCATTGCCTGACGCAGAAATCTTGGGACAACAAAATCGTCACTCTGATTAGGGCCGTAAGTATTAAAAAATCGAAAAATAAGATAATTAAGTCCAAATTCCTGGTGATAGCTTTTCAGATAAGCTTCGCCAACATTTTTAACAATGGCATAGGGTAGCCGGGAATTGAGTGGCGTTGTGAGTTCGTTTTGTGGGATTTCAAAGGGTTCACCATACACTTCTGATGAGGATGTGTAGTAAACGCGCTTGACGCCAGTGCTTTTGGATAATTTTAGTATATTCTCGATTCCGTGAATATCATTGAGAACCATAATTGGATTGTCTAATGTTCGCTGTACCCCTACGACGGCTGCATAGTGAAAAACGTATTCAAATTTGTATGCAAAAAAAAGTGGGGATATGTCTTCGTAGTTGTTGACGTCACATTTGATAAATTTAACATTATCCAGATGTTGAGGTACTTTTCGCATATCACCGGTTAGCAGATTATCTGCTATAACAATTTCATTGTCAGGATTAGATGCCAGTTTTGCGATTAATGCACTTGCGACGTTCCCGGCTCCACCGGTGACCAGTATTCGTATCATGTTATTTCCTCAAGTTTTTTTACAATATTGGTCCGGTTTGCCTGAATGGCTGAGTCTTTCACTATCTGAAGAAACTCGGGCACAATGGCTTGTTCTGACCAATATTTAGTGAAACTTTCTCTACCTTGTTGTGCCAGTTTATTCCTGTATGTCGGGTTGGCCTGGATTTCCTGCATGGCCTTTAGTAAATCTGCAGGGGTATTAAACAGCAGCCCCCCCTGACTTCGACTGACAATTTCAGGGAATGGTCCAATTTCCCTGGCAATGACCGGTGTACCCTGTCTAAATGATTCTATCAGAATAATACCAAAAGTTTCATAACAAACTGACGGTACAATCAGGGCAATTGCATGCTGGTAATACTGATCCAGTTCCTCGGAATTTACACGTCCCAGAAACTTTACATTGGGAATATCCTGTGAGAGATTTTTCAGAGTATCAGTATATTCACCATCACCAGCAATAAGTAAGTCTGCGTCTTTATAATCTTCAAAAACTGGAATAACGTCATCCAGGCCCTTTATTTTTTCCAGTCGGCCAACGAATAAAAAATAGGGTTTGTCATGAGGTGAGCTATCTGACTGGATGGCATTACCGATTTCGGGTTCAGGCAAGAAATAATTAAGCACTTTCATGTCTCTGCTAAAGCCAAATTCCTTATGCTTTTTTCTGCTGAATTGACTCATCGCAATAAAGGTATCAATGTGTTTTTGTTGTCGTTGCAAAAGGCCGGTATATCGCCAGAGCTGTGGAGGGCGATGGTAATGCAGGACACAGCGCAGGCATTCCCGTCCAGTACAAAGCTCACGACCATGACGCCATAAAACATGTGACGGGCATATTAGCCAATGCTCATGTGCCATATAAAGCTTTAAAGCATCGCCGTAGCCAAGTAAGCCAGGGCCACCTACCAGGGACGTATTATGGTGAATGATCACATCATAATTGCCATTAGCCAGTAATTTTTTGATCTTTTTTCCCTGGACTACAGGATAGCCGATTTGTTGTGTCAGCAGGATGGATAATTTTTGTATTCCTGACCTTAGTGGAATAATTTCCACTCCATCAGTGGCCTCAGGTATGTCCGGGTCTGGGTTGGGGCTAAGTACGTTATATGCATCAACATCTACGATCACGGTGACCGAGTGCCCATGTTTAACCAAAGCCCGTGAGAGGCGCTGGATGCCAATGGCGTCCCCCCCAAAACTGAAGGGAGGATAGAATGTGGTAAACATACAGAAATGCAGGCCACTCATTTAATTAGCCCCCTGTTGTTTATTATTTCACTATATTTGTATTTGGATATATGGAAAAAGATAGCGTCATTATTGAATTCGTGTGTCATAGTGCATGTTTCTGATGCAGGCTTGGAGTCACACGTTGAATAGGATGGTTTTTTCATTTTATTTGTACGTATATTATTAATATTTAATGTTATTTGCAGTAGAATCCCTGTTTGCAGTATGAGAAACTATAACTGAAAATGACATTAATAACACCCTGTGTCTGCTTTAGATTCCAGCTGAAAAGCAGGTATCGATGATATGAATGGCGAGAGAGGTTTACCAGGGCAGGGGGTGATCATTTGAAGTATGAATTCATTTTTAAAACAACAATTATTTTTATTTAATTTTGTCAGGTGACAATGATGACGCTGAGATCTTATCGAATACGTATATTCCTGACATGTTGGGTTATTTTTTCACTGCATTTTGCGACAGATTTTGTTCGCGAGCACTATAATGTTATTAGTCTCGCGGATCATGCTTCATATCGGCTGGATGGCTATGAGGATATGCATCCTGACATTTTTATGACAAAAAACCATGGCGCACATCATGGAGCTAATCCTGGTGCTTCCATACTTGCGACAGTGCCATATCTTATTTTTAAACCGATTGTTGATAAAATCCATAAAAAAGTGATTGCAAATCGCGCTGCATCAGGAAATAAAGTGACGGCTGTTTATAAAGACCCGAGACCAGACAGGGTTAAGTTTTACAAACAAGCCAGGGAGCGGGGGCTGGATATTAAATTCGGCTTAGTCGGATTTATTACTCAGGTTACAACGATGGCCCCCTTATCAGCTTTGAGCGCAGTTGTTATTTTTAGTGTGTTTATCTGGCTGGGTTTAACGGCAAAAACATCAACATGGCTGGCTCTGATTTATGCAGTAGCGACCCCCGTTTTATTTCGTACCGGTTTTCTGAATCAGAATATTATGGTGGGTATTTTTTCATTATTTGCATTTGTACTTGTTTGGCGTCCATATGCGAATGTTAAGTTAGGTTATAAAGGACGTTTTATCCTGGCAGGATTCCTGGCAGGACTGGGTCTGTTATGTGATTACAGTGGTGTTATCACACTTGGTTTGCTAGGTATATATGTCTGGATCAAGCGTAGTGATGAAGTGGGGGTACGATCAGGTTTTATTGATTCATGGTGGTATGTCCTGGGTGCATTGGCACCCGTACTTGTACTTTGGCATTATCAGTATGTTAGCTTTGGTAGTCCATTCTACCCGGGACAGCATTATATGCCTCCGGTTGAGTGGATAGAGATTGGCTACAAGGGATTCGGATTCCCGGAGTGGAAGTTACTCAAAATGCTCTGGTTTGATATGCGTTTCGGGTTATTTACTTCAGGACCAGTCTTATTGCTGGGTTTATATTTACCAGTGCTACTACGTTCGGACAGAAATATTTTACCAAAGCGTGAAACCATGATGATACTTGCAATTATTATGGCAATGTCAATATTTTTTAGCGCTGTTCAATATACTCAATTACAATATTACACAGGTATCAGATACCTGATGGCAATTGTTCCTTTGATGTTTATTCTGGTTGGAGCGGTTCTCGTGAAAATCCCGAAAGCCGTGGCATATAGTTTGGTTTTGTTATCATTGACAGTTTCCTGGAGCACAGCCATGATTCGTAGTCAGGAAGGTATTGTTGATTCTATTTTGAGGGTTTTTCTGGAGGGTTTCCAATTACCCTGGATGGCTACTTTATCGAGGATGGCAACTCAATATTTACCTGGTCTGGAAGGTAAACAATTATCCGCATTGCCATTTATGATATTTACAGCGGCGGTCATTTATGGCATTTGGGCTATCAAATTACCTGCTAAAAGCTTGATTTCAGACAAGGTTAGTTAAATGAAAGTAGAAAGTACAATAAAGCAAAAACTGATTTCAGTTGTTATTCCTGCATACAATGAAATTGACGTGATTGATGCATGTTATAGCCGCTTGACTGAGGTAATGAGTTCGCTTGATAGTTATGATTATGAGCTGGTCTTTGTTGATGATGGTAGTAAGGATGCCACCTATGCCCGTCTGGTTAAACTTCAGGCCGCTGATGTGAACATTAAAGTAGTTAAATTATCCAGGAATTTTGGTCACCAGATTGCGGTAACAGCAGGGGTTGATGAAGCAGATGGAGATGCAATTGTTATTATTGATGCAGACCTTCAGGATCCACCTGAAGTTATTCCTGGTATGGTGGAAAAATGGCAAGAAGGTTACGATGTTGTTTATGGTGTTCGTAAACGTCGAATAGGTGAGAGTAAACTTAAATTGCTGACGGCATCTGTTTTTTACAGATTGTTAAGAAGCTTTACAAATATAGATATTCCGGTTGATGTTGGTGATTTTCGATTGATTAGTCGAAAAGCAGCGATGGAACTTCGTAAACTAAGGGAAAATGATCGCTTTATCAGGGGGTTGGTTAGCTGGATAGGATTTAAGCAAATTGGCCTTCCGTATGAAAGAGATGAAAGGCAGGCAGGGGAAACAAAATATCCTTACCGAAAAATGATCAAGTTTGCACTGGATGGCATTACCTCCTTTTCGAATATGCCACTGCGGCTAGCATCATGGTTGGGTTATTTGGCATCATTTCTGGCATTTCTTTATCTGGCCAGTGTATTCATACAAAAATTACTAGGTTACACGGTTGATGGCTGGGCAACAATCATGGTCGCTGTTTTATTTCTGGGTGGTGTACAGCTTATTTGTCTGGGTATTATTGGTGAATACATAGGACGTATTTTTAATGAGACTAAATCCAGACCATTATATATAGTTGATGCTGTTCATGGAAAAACACCCATAAGTACGACAGCTGAAGTTGCTGACACGTCAGAAGAGAAGCTATAGAAACATGAAGTCATTATTTATAACGGGCGCGAGTGGTTTTCTGGGTAGCCAGGTACTGAAAAAGATAGAGGCAGAAAAGTACAAGCGTATTGTTTTATTAAGTCGAAGCAGACCCATTTTACCATCCCGTCTTGTTACCGCAGATAATATACGCATTGTTAGTGCTTCAATTGAAGAGACTGAAAAATATATATCCTTACTCGATGCAAATACACACATTCTTCATCTGGCTGCATTGACAGGCAAAGCAAATCCTGCGGATTACTTTAAAATTAATACAGATGGAACGCATGCTTTAATAAAAGCAGCAGAAACGGCTCAGGTAAGTGGCTTTGTTTTTGTCAGCAGTATCGCTGTTTCATTTAGTGACAGGCGTGGTTATGCCTATGCGGAATCAAAAGAATGTGCTGAGAAATTATTAAGTGACAGTACACTTCGTTATTGCATTGTGAGACCGACGATTATTCTGGGCGAAGATTCTCCGATCTGGCACAGTTTTTATAAATTGGCAGAGTCTTCAGTTATTATTCTTCCGGGGAGTGGCAAGGTAAAAATTCAGCCGATTGATGTTAATGATATGGTAGACGTCCTGTTTGAGATATTTGATAAGGAATATTTTAACAACGAAGTGCTGGAAGTGGGTGGGCCTGATATACTGAGTATAAATGACTTTGTTATCAAAATTCATAATGCCTGCAAAGATAAATCCCCACGAATACTTCATTTGCCATTAGGTTTTATTGTAGGGCTATTGCGCCTGATAGAAAAAGTCACGCCTTCTTTATTGCCGGTAAATTCAGGGCAATTTTCATCGTTTTGTAATGATGGTACTGCAACAGAAAATAAATTAATTAAAGCACGCAGTAATATGAAAACGATTGATATTATTCTGGACAGGCTAACAAGGAATGATAATGCCGAAAAATGACAACGTTAAAGCAGAGTGTGATGTTTTTTCACGTTATTTAACAGGTTGTAAACCGGATGACTATGTTCTGAAAAAATATACTGAAGCCTTTCTGCACGGCGGCGTGCTTGAACGAAATGTAGATAAAAACTTTGATCATCTTCTTTTAAATCTGGCACTGCTACATCCATTTTTTACCCACATAGCAGACATATATTCACGTTTTTTCCGCGCTGATTCAACAGTTCGAAAACGGCTGGTGTTGTTGCTGGCAATACTTGAATCATGGGCGCCTGCCTATAAAAATCTGGATGACTCAGGTACTAACAGTAAAGCCCTTTTTTTTATCAGCATGCTGTTCAGGGGGGTATTTATGGTATTGACTCTATTGTTATCAGTAGTCACCTTGCTTCCGATCCAGGTAATCATGAGTCGAAAGACGGCGGAACGCTGAAAATATGGCCAAGTGTACAGTAGTAGGATCGGGACCCAGCGGCGTCCACTTCGCACTGACAGCGCTACATAATGGGCACACAGTAGAGATGATAGATGTTGGCAAGGAAGCGCCCGATGCTGTCAATCCTGAAGATACATTTCTGGAATTAAAGCAGAATCTGGATGATCCTGCGGCTTATTTTCTGGGGGATAATAATCAAGGTGTTCTTTTACCCGGGCAGCAAGAAGAATTTTACGGTATGCCTCCTTCTAAATCATACGCGCTGGATCCGGTTCAACAACATCATATAAGCACTGATGGTTTTGATCCCATGTTTTCTTTTGCGCGCGGTGGCCTGGCGCAAATGTGGACCGGAGGTTGTTATCCATTTAATAACGCTGAGCTGGGAGCCTATCCATTTGATTACAGTGATATCGAATCATGCTATTCCCGCATTGCTGAGCGTATTGGCATAAATGGAGAAAATGATGATCTGTCTGGTTTAGTACCATTTCATGACCATATCCAGCCCCCTCTTAATCTTGACAGGCATTCAGCGTTATTGCTCTCAAGATATGAAAAAAAACGCGATCTGTTTCAGAAAAAAATGGGATGTTATCTGGGCCGGGCTCGTCAGGCGGTGCTTAGCCAGGATAAAGGCCAGCGTAAGGCATGTCAGTACCTTGGACGTTGCTTGTGGGGATGTCCTGCTGAAGCTATCTATACGCCAACGACAACATTAAAGGAATGTTTACAACACCCGAATTTCACTTACCGCTCAGGTGTTTTTCTTACCCATTTCGAGTATGACGATCAGGGGAAAGTGCATCAGGCTATCGTTGAATCAGTCAATGACGGTTCAGTGACAAAAATAGCGATTGATCGTTTAATACTGGCTGCCGGAACGCTGGGCACATCTAAAATTGTACTGGAGTCTGTTTACCGAAAGACAGGTGAAGTGATAAAGCTTCCCGGGTTAATGGATAACCGTCAGATACTGGTTCCCTTCCTTAATCTGCGCATGATTGGCCGCCCTTATCAGCCAGATAGCTATCAATATAATCAACTGGCCATGGAGCTGGAAAATGATATTGAAGAAGAAACGGTGCATTGCTTGATAACTACGCTGAAGACAGCGATGATACACCCGGTTATAGAGAAATTCCCATTGGATCTGAAAACATCTTTATTCCTGTTCAGGAATATTCATGCAGCGCTTGGTGTTATCAATCTGAATTTCCATGATACGCGTAGAGCAACAAGTTATCTGACACTTGAACCCGGTCAGGGTAATAAGCAGTCATCTTTAGTTATGAAATATACGCCTCCCGATGGTGAATCAGACCGGATTGAGACGACGCTAAAAAGGGTTAAAAAGATCTTGTGGAAGCTAGGTTGTATGGTGCCGCCGGGTATGGTTTATACGCGCCCGATGGGTGCCAGTGTGCATTATGCAGGGACTTTACCCATGTCAGAAAAAAAAGCACCGTGGACCGTCACGTCTGATTGTCAAAGTCATGATTTTGGAAACGTATATATTGCAGATGGTGCCAGCTACCCATTTCTGCCAGCAAAAAATATTACTTTCACATTGATGGCAAATGCACTTCGGGTAGCAGAAGCGATGTCAGAATGAAGCAGTGAGTGCATTGATATATCGCATAACAGCGAGTTATTACAATTTCAGAAAGGGAAGTTTTCCTTTTCTGAATTGAATGACTCCCAGCATCGCTAATATGAAAATATACGAGAATGATCCGATGAAGAAATCAATAATAATATTGGAACTGCCAAGTGTATAGATAGCAAATGCCATGACTATCCCTGCAATAGTAGGACGCAAAAACCTGTTTACGGTTATAAATGGAAGTTTATTCTGATGAGCATATCTGAACATTAGTACGCAAATAATACTTTCAGTTATGATTGTTGCGGCAGCGGCACCCAGCATTCCGTATTCAGGTATAAACATGATATTTAATATGATATTAAATATAGCCGCCATAATGATGGCCTTCATTAATAGATCTTGACGTTCGTGTGCGATTAATGCTGCCCAGGGAGCATTTCGAAACATGGAAACAGGCAGTGACCAGATGAGAACCTGCAGAATGAAAATGGAAGCTGTATATTGGTTTCCAAAGGTGAGTTCAATAATAGGGCCGGCAAGAAAAAATCCACCAATAGAAATGGGAAGGCAGACGGCATATATAATTGCAATAGATTGTTGATATAGCTCTTTCTGGTCATGTGAACCAATGCCGAAACGAGTTAATGCAGGTAGCAAACTCATTCCATATGACAGGCCTATGTTGTTAATAAAGCTGATTAGCATATATGCTGCCGCATAATAGCCAACATGTTCACTGTCACGAAACATACGTAAAAAAATCAGATCCGAGTTATAAATCAATAGCCCCAGAAGAAGGTGAACAAGAATAGGTAAAGCAGCTTTAAAGACAGGGAATGATTTTTTAAGGTTGAGACTGAACTTTATCTTATAGCCACGCGTCCTGATAGTAATGAAAAGTAAAATTGCAGCCAATGATTCACTTGCTATCATTGCTGCTGGCGGAACCCATAATCTTGACGCCTGAGTCATGATAAGAAGTACTATTGTGAGACCCAGTATTTCACCCGCTATTTTGGATAAACTAACAGGCCTGGCATTCTCCAGACCCATGTGGATCCATTTGCAATTCATTGACACAGGAATCATGGTCAATAGATAGAGTGTCAGAATAGTCCTTTCCGGTTGAGGTAGTATCCATTGTGTCAGAAAGATGGCGACTATCATTAAAATTATGGCTAATGCAGTACGCGCACCCATGATGGCAGATGCAAGTGGAATGAATGAATCCCTGTTTTTTGATATTTCTTTTGTGCCAACCCATTCAATTGCAAAATCAGCCAGTTTCCCCATATACAGATTGATACCAAGTGCAAATGCAATCACGCCATAATTATCTGCCCCCAATATTCGCGCGATATATATAGTTACACCAAAGGAAATAAGCCTTGAAATAATCTCTCCAGATCCGAGTGTCAGAAAGTTTTGAGTAACACTTTTACCTGATTTCATAAAGTCATGTAGTCCATGGCTGAGGAAGCATGGATTGTGGTAGATTGATTATGAATATTTTATTCAGGTGATACATCAATGTATTCCCTGAGTTTTTCCAGGCTGGATTCTTTGGGTTGATTGTCGACACAAACATGTTGCCATATATCGAGATGCAAGAGTCTTAAGGTAAGGTCCTGATCAGCTCTTTCGATTGTATCCCGCATCTGATCTGACGAGAGCTCGAATAAATCTTTAACATATGATTTCTGAAAGTATTCAGGTGAAACTTTCATGCGTTGAAATGAGGTCGTCCAGAAGCCAATTTTTATTCTTTGACTGAGAGACTTGGGTAAATATCGGTCTGCAACTTTACGCACTACCCATTTATCACGAATACCAGGATGGGCTTTTTCAAACACAGCAGGTGAAAATCTCAACTTGTAGCGGTAAGGCATATTGACGGCGGTTTTTACAACGTCATTATCCAGAAAAGGGAAACGGGCTTCAATACTGGCAGCCATTCCCATGCAGTCATTTCTATGTAAAAGAGTACGCAAATGGTAGTTCAGGTAGTCGACGGTCCACTTGCTGCCTTCTGATATTTTTCCTTTTGGGAAGGTTGCGGCGACCTGTTCAGTACGCAGGCTTTCATCCCGTATTTCACCACGATTCATCAGATCTTTTAGCACCTGTTTAGAGTTACCTTCATGTGGCCAGATTATTTTACCTACATTGGGTATGCGATGAACCAGATGCCTTAAACGGTTACCCATGCGGTGATATGCTTCTACAATTCGTCTTCGACCCAGCCATGGGTATCCCAGAAAACATTCATCAGAGCCTTCGCCAGATAGCATACCCTTTACCCCATGTTGCTGCACCAGTCTTGAAACCATAAGAAAGGGTGCGCAGTTTGGGTGGTATGTAAATGGATGTTCATAGTGTTCCATGACATTAGGTATCTGATCTACAAAATCCTGATCAGAGACTTCGACTGTTTTTAAATCAAGTTTGAGATGTTTTGCCAGTTGAACCGCTGCACCATGTTCACTCCAGCTACCCAGAACGTTAGAGTGGAATATGGCCAGGTTGTTGTGCATTTTTGATGCCATTGCCATTAACAGTGATGAATCAACACCGCCACTGCAAAAGGCGCCAACGGGTGAATCTGCAAACATGTGTTTTTCTACACTTTTGTAAAGTAGCTCATCCATGCGGTCTACTATTTGGTTTGGGTTTAACCGGTTTAATGAATCAATTTCATCTTCGTCCCAGAAGTCTGTCATTTCAAAATAGGCATCGTAGTGAGCTGGTTGATTTCTCTTTAGTGTGACAATGCTGCCAGGTGCGACAGATTTTACTTTTTGGTAGAAGGTAAAGCCTTTTGTCGGGCCTCCAAAACCGGAGAGGTAAGATGAGATAGAAAACTGATCAAGCTCCAATGAGCACCAGGGTCGAAATGCTTTCATTTCAGAAGCAAACAGAACAGCTGTATCATCTTCATACACATACAATGGCTTCATCCCAAAACGATCACGGCCCATTACGATAGTCTTTTCAACGTTGTCATACAGGGCAAACGCAAACATACCTTCCAGTCTGGATAAAATATCTTTGGTTTCATAGTGGATCAGGCCGTATAGCAAGACTTCAGTGTCACTGCTGGTGCTGAATTTTACATGATGTTGTTGTTCCAGCTCAGCACGCAAGGCATGAAAGTTATAAATTTCGCCATTATAGACGAGGCAGTAACGTTTACTGGCATCCCAAAAAGGTTGATTGCTGCGAGGGCTAAGATCAACCAGCGATAATCGTGTGTGAGCTAGTCCTATGCCCGCATCGATATACGTGCCTTTAGCGTCAGGTCCTCTATGGTTAAGCAAAGTCGCTGACTCATCAAGGTGTTTTGATTCAGGCATGTTTGATGCGTTGTGTAAAAATATTCCAAATAATCCGCACATAAGTGTATCCCGCAGGCGCTCCTGGCTATATAGATGATTCTGTACAGGATGTTAGTCCCATATCTTTAAGTATGATGCCAATATATTGATCGATAAGTTATTAAACCATGAATATACAATCTTTGTGTATAAGCTACTATATTCAATATTGTTTGTCATTGATTTTAATGATTATTTGTCATGTTTAGCTGAGTTCTTGATGTTATCCTATATCTAAAAGTCAGCGGGAATGATTTGTTGTTTTGGCAGGGGAATTATTAGATAATTATGTACAAGAAAAATAAGCTCACAGATATATTGTTAGTCGCGCTACATAAAGCAGCAAGTGATTTTTTAGTATATCCCATCGAGCACAACAGTGGTGCAGATTTTGCTGTTATTCTTGAGGGCTAATAACGTTACGTATAATTCAGACTTGAAACTTCAGGAATAACTCGACGGTACATTGTAAAATAATGGCTAAAAAATCATTCAGAGATACAGCAATCTCATTGGCAAAAAAATACCTTCCGGCCAGCAGCAGAGACTGGGTGGTCAGGCAACAGAAACGCTTCCATCTGCAATGGCCTCCCGCAGGTGTTGTTCGCTTTGGAAGTTTTCGAAGGTTGACGCCTATTAGTCCCGTTTTTGCAATAGACAGGGGGCTTCCTATTGAGCGTTATTATATCGAGAAATTTCTTGGAAAATATGCAGATGATATAAAAGGTCGTGCGCTTGAGCTTGGCGATGATTTTTATATAAGTAAGTTTGGCGGAGATAAGGTATCGCAAACAGATATTCTCAGTGTGGTTGAGGCGCCAGGCGTTACACTGGTTGCTGACCTGACCGATGCGGAACATATACCCTCAGATATTTTTGATTGCATTATTTTCACCCAATCGATCCAGATGATTTATGACATGAAAGCGGCATTAAGGACATTGTATCGGATTCTCAAGCCGGGTGGAGTATTGTTACTAACCACGCATGGTACAAGCAAGATTGGTCGTCATTTAGGCCGTGATGACTGGGGTGAGTATTGGCACCTTACAGATATGTCTACACAGAAGTTATTTGATGATACTTTTTCCAGAGCTGATGTCAGTGTCGAATCATATGGTAATGTTTTGACTGCGATGTGTGCATTACATGGTCTTGCTTCAGAAGAGTTGCGTGCAGATGAGCTTGATTATCACGATCGTGATTTTCAGGTGATAGTGACAGTCAGAGCAGTCAAGCTACAGTAATCAACATACTTATTTTTTAATTAAACCACGATATTTACTTTTAGTTACTATTATATCGCCATCCCCCAGAGTCCCGTGAAAGACTTTTATGATATTGAAATTAGTCTTCAGGTAACTATATATATCTGGCTTGGCATCTTGAATATGTCCCGGTAATGTATAAATCAGCCATGTATAACCATTGTGTGACATTGACTGATTAATTTCCGCGATGGTGTTCACTTCAGGCCAGTCTTTTTTATAGTAGATACTGTATACGCGCCCAGCCATATGTAACCCAAGGACGTGGTCTTCTGCTGCTTTTTGACTGACAACAAAATCTCTTGCACCTGTATAATCCTGTTTCGGGAATTGATAAAGATAAGGAAGACTGGACAACAGGAATAACGCGAGCGAAATCACTGGCAAGGTCGAAATAAACCCGGTTTTATTTTTATTTAATACTTTACAGGTAAAATCTCCTATTGCCAGTAAGGCAACGCACAGAAACATTAAAATAAAACCGATTTCGTTATAAAACATTCTGGGCCATAAACTTCGCCCTAAGGCAAACATGGTACTGCCCAGTATTAAACCGGGTGAGATGGCCAGCAAAAGAAAAATCCAGTCCTGTTTTGCGTACCAGTAATAACAAATAGCACCGATAAATAAAACAATGGCCAGTCCGAACCAGCCCAGGGTTACATCTATTCCCATGCTGCGGAAAGCTTCATTAAAAAGCCAGAGTGGGGTACGCCATACGGTATGTTGCAAACCAGTGCCTGCGCCAGGCTGTGTAAAAAAATCTATCATCTGGGGTAAAATTAAAGAATATAAATGGAGCGTAAACCATGCTGCCATTAGCAGTCCTGCCAAGGGTAGCCATAGTTGTCTTGATGGCTTTTCGCTTTTAAGCAGAATCAAAAGAACGACGACACCATGAGCGATGGATACAAAAACAGCCGTTATATGTGCCCATGCACTAATTGAAATAATGAATGCATAGCCCAGCCAGAAACGCCATTTCCCTGATTGCAGTGCACGTAGTAAAAGGTATGTGGAAAAAACAGTACCAAATAATAAAATGCTATAGCCACGGGTATTCTGAGAAAACCAGATATGATGGTAAGAAATGGCCAGTAAAAGGCCGGTAAAAAAAGCAACTTTCTTACCATAGACGAGCTCGCCCAGTTTTACCGCTGCCCATATGCTGGCTAGTCCAAATAAAACAGATGGCAGACGGATAGCCCATGCTGATTCGCCTAAAAAAGAAACGCTGGCATGCGAGAGCAATGAAACCAGCAGGTGTTGATTATCACTGGTAAAGTTGGTAATGATTTCTCCAGCGGGTAGTCGCACAAAAGAAACCAGTGTTATTACTTCATCTATCCATAAGTCACTGTTTAATCCTGTAAGCCGCAGTAGCAGAGCCAGTCCAAGTAATACATAGACAGAAACCCTGAAATATTTAAAAGTGTCCCAGCTATCTGGAATGCGGTTTGATGGTTGCCATAATGACTTATATGGCTTGCCAGGAGAAAAAATGTGTTTACTAATAAGCAGGCTGATTGAAAGCAGTATTAGAGCATCTGCTAACAATAATGCTTTAAGAATCCCCGAACCCCGGGTAACTTGCTCCAGGCGGTCAGCGGAAATTTCAGGTGCTAAAAAGAAAGCAATTTGCTCAGATGTGAATAAAAGTGTTATGAGGAACAGAATAATAGAAGCTGATATGTAGTACAGACCTTTAGTCATGTTGTTACCTCATATTTTTATTGGAAAGCTAATGGCTATAATGAAAAGGCTGTATCCGGAATCGGTTTATATTGCCAGAAGAACTATCAGGCCACTTATGAGTATCACGGCATGGCTGACTTTGTCCTTGATGGCAAAAACCAAAGGGTCATCATGCATCTCGCTTCGTACCGTTTTTAACCAGACGCGACTGATCCACAACAAGAGTACAGGGCATAATAACCAGAGTAGCTGCGGGTGACTGTATTGCTGCGTTACAGTTGGGTTATCTATGTAAAGTGCAACAATTAGAATGGATAAGTAACCGCTGGAAACTCCCATCATTTTAAGTAAATCGAGGTCACTAATATGATAGCCCCGCCCACTGGATTCTTTACGATTGGCATTGGATAGCATAATAAGCTCTGAACAGCGTTTCACCAGAGCAAGACTTAAAAATATAAACATCGAGAAAGTCAGCAGCCAGAATGATAAAACAACATCGATGGCGATGGCTCCGGCAAAAATGCGAATAGTATATAGTCCTGCAAGTAGCAGTACGTCAATAATGGCATGTGCTTTAAACTTGACAGAGTAGGCTGTGGTCATGAATAAATAAAGGAATAAAATACCGAAAAAATCAGGCGATAGAGATAACGCGAGACCCAGACCGATAGCTGGAAGTAAGCAGGCGAGCAAAATCCCGTGGGATAATTTAATGTCTCCAGATGCAAACGGACGCAAACGTTTTCGTGGATGTTCGCGATCTGCAGGTAGATCCAGTAAGTCATTCAGTACGTAAACACCGGATGCGCATAAGCTGAATGCGGTGAAAGCTATCATTCCATTTATGATCAGTGGGATGTTAGTAAACTGGTGAGCAGTAAATAGTGGGACAAAGATCAGCAGGTTCTTCATCCATTGGTATACACGTATTGCCTTAATATATCGTAGAAGACGGGTGTTTCTTTCATTGAATATATGCCTGATTGTTGTAACAAGTCGTGCGGATTTCTCTACGTTTCTATCAGGGTTGACGAGTATGGCTGCTTCTGCGTGCTTCCATATGTGAATGTCTATCATCGCATTGGCTGCGTATTCAAAGGGCTTGCCATTGGTAACAGCCTGAATTTTTTTTAGCTTGCGTTTGCCAGAAATATTTTCATCTATGCTGCTTGAGATCACATCAGTAAATAAACCTAAATATTCAGATATCTTTTTTGCTAAAATATGATTGGTTGCAGTTGCCAGTATTAACGTTCGGCCATTATTTTTTTCAGTTTTCAGAAAATCAATCAGTTTATTATTGTAAGGGAGTGAGTCGACATCCAGATTTACCCGTTGGGCAATCATTTCTTTCATGTAGGCCTTTCCTCGCAGAAGCCAGAACGGGATTAGCAGGCAGTGCAAGAAGTTTGATTTCAAGAGAGCGAAAAAAGATTCGTACAACATGTCGGTTTTAATCAGGCAGCCATCCATGTCAACAAAGAGCATAGGTAAATCGTTGTTAATATTTTTATTTGTTTCCATGATTGAATATTACCTCTGCAAAACCTTTAGGTTAAGTAATTCTTTGCCAGATAGTGGCCCGGAGACCAGTTTGTATGATGACCCGGTAATACTGGGCCCATGTACCAGCCAAACTGCTCTGTCAGGGTAAGCTTGCAGTAATTTTTTACGGGTTGATAAATCTCTGTCCCAGGCATATATGGGGTGTTTTGTTTCCGGTGTTGTTAAATTATAAGATGCGACAGACATATAGTCGGGGAATCGATTACCTTTGACAAGGATAAGGCCATTACTGAAGTCGTTCTGTTTTGCCAGCTGAGTTATGCCTGGTTGCATATTACGATAATGAAAATACTTGTCTATGCTTCTCCAGGGAAGAAAGTTGATTGAGCTGACAACACTGAGTGCAATGACACCGGTTACGGCCTGTGTGATACCATTTTTCTTATCAGGTAACCGTTTTCCAATGAAGAATAAACCACGTGCAGATAATGCGATAGCCGGAAAGATCATAAGATACCAGTAGCGCGCACCAAAATCAGGACCACCGTTAAACCAGTAAAGCGAATGAAATCCTGCAACAGTCAGAATTATCCAAAGCATCCAGTAATCTTTTTTGCGTGCGGCACCTGAGAATAAATACACAATTATCAGGATCAATGACCCGGTAGACCAGCCAAATAACTCAATGTTTACAGCAAAAGCATTTTGACGATTATTATTAATGACGTCTCTTAACCCGTGTCCTTTGTATGGATCAAGCATTCCCCAGACCAGTCCTTTGTCAGGTCCGAAACCAAGTGAGTTGATACCAGGGGAATAGGTTTTGTCAAAATATGTCATAACAGGAAATACTGCAGGATTGCCTGTTAATGCGGCGTTGTAAGGAAGCGTGATAGCTCCTGCAAGTAATGTCGTTAAACCCAGTACTGGAATGAGTTTAAGCTTTTGTTTCCATTTTTTTATTCCAAGAGCCCAAAAGCCGAGTATAAGCGCCAGAATGAGTCCGTCCATAGGTCGAATAAGGCTGGTCAGGCCTATCATTGAGCCGGCGAGTACCGCCCATTTGATGTCAGGATTCTTTCGCATGCGTGCAATGGCATAGCTTGCAGCTATTGCACATGTGAGTGTCATTGTATGAGCCATGTAACTCATGGCAAGAAAAATAAACCAGGGTGAAAAACAAAACAAAAGGGTAATCAGTCGTGCGGTGAATCGATTAAATAATTCCTGTGCCAAAAGATATATCAGTAATGTGCAAATACCTGCCAGAACAGGATTAACTAACCAGGGTGCTCCCAGATAACTTCCAACTGCCAGTGCTGCAGGCCACCCTGGAGGGAATATGGAATACCAGTAGCTACTCTCATAGAGCATAAGGTCGATATTGAATGCTTCAGGGACTAACATAGGTGGAAGTGAAAGCATTCCCTGGGAGAAATAGCTGGCCTGAATAAGGTATGTGACTTCATCAGGTATATGTGGATGTTGCTCATACACGAAAATATTGAGCAAGGCTGATATTACAACCACAATAATGGCAATAATTATTGCAAACCGATCAAGAGAACTTTTTTTAGAGGAACTGTCAGGATCGCCAAACCATTGATGAAATTTAAGGGTTAATTTTTCCAGTGTTTCTTGTGGAATACTTTTCAGGAGTAGAATAAGCGTAAATATATTAACGATTTGTATAAATGAAGCGAGGAGCAGTTCCTGGGCCTGGATTAGTCGATTGAAAGAAGGCGCTATGCTAATAGTTGTTATTGCAAGAAGAATAACGATAGTTTTCCAGATGTTCAAGTGGGTGAAGATCCAGTTATAGATCTTTTTCAGTGTGGATTTTAACGCGATAAAAGTAATGCAGGCCTGTAAGGATATGATGGTAAGGCAAAAGAAATCGATGCCTGTTAAAGACATATTAATGGTTTTGTAATGTTGGTATCCTACCAGGTTACCAGCATGAACCAGCTGTAAAGCTGCGGCTTGTCCAACAATCAGTAACGCTAACCAGGCAAAGCTTTTATTTGAATTTCTTTTTGCTGATGCTGCGAGAATGAATAGCGCGACAGAAAAAGATAGTGGCAAGCAAATAGCAGAAAGGAGTAGTTTCTCATTATTTCTGAAATACGGGGTTGTAGCCGCCCATATAGCAATAAAAATGCTGAATATAAAAAATACAGGCTGCAGATATTTTACGTTAAAATGCATGGTTATAGATATCGTAATGTATAATGATAGTTATTATTCTCATTTTTAATGATTGTGTATGCATGGCAGTATAAACGTCATTGATTAGAGCTACCAGCTATTGTCAGCAGGTTCCGGTTGCCTGCTTTCCGTCTATAGTCTGAATCATTTAAGGCGTTGATATTTATTGCTTTCACTGTATGTTAAATTACTATATAGTTATTTTTACCAGTGTGCTACATGTGTTTATATGGTTCATTTTATATCAGATATTGATTGTGGATATACAGTGTATTATTCGAAGTGAAAATTTTCCATCAAAGTCATTATATTTTGCTGCAGTTTCTTATGAAATGTTGTAATTATATGTGCTGGAAGAGAAAAATATCGTCTTAGGTGCTGGTTTGATGAAGGTAAGTTTATTTCTGCGATTTTGGGGTTGGTGATGCGTAGATTATTTCGAAAAATCCATAAATGGATATTTATATTTGTCGGTGTGGCCATGTTTATCTGGGTAGGGACGGGTATCTTTATGTCGCTGCCTTTGGTCCCTATCTGGAAAACGGTCCCAATAACTGAAAAAGCAGATTACAGTGCTGTAAAAACGACCGTAGCTGATGCAATAGCAACCATAAAGCAGCATAACGCTTCATTTGAACGTCCTGTTTCGGTTCAGTTACAAAGACATAAGCAATATCTTGCTTATGTTGTCACTGGCAGTAAGCACAGCAAGCACCTCGTAAATGCAGTTACTGGTGAATATTTTCAGTTTTCTGAAAATGATGCAGAAAGTGTGACTCGGCAGGTCTTTAAAATCGATCAACCTGTGCTGGAAAACAAGCTTGTTCGTCATCACAATACGAGTTATCCATATGGCGCATTACCCGTTTACAAGATTCGATTTAAAGGGAGTGATTCCGACTCATATTTTGTAAACCCGACTGATGCAAAAGTTCACCGTAGTACCTTGTTGATGCGCATAAGGGCGATTGCTGGTATCTTGCATGATTTTGGCCCGGTAAGGAAATTATTGGGTAGTGACACAGCAAGGTGGAGCCTGTTATTGTTTGTTTCTATCCTGGCGTTTATTGGGACTATAGCAGGAATGTATCTTACATTACCAAAGCGAAAGCGTAGTTAATGGTTATAGATAATACTTTGAAAAATGAATAAGCGCTTATACCAGGGCATTTTTACATTAAATGCTTATATTGATACATTTGAAAGTTAGTGATTGTTAATGCCGTGTTGAATTTTATCGTTATTTGATTATGTTTTTTTGTGATGTAATTTCAGGAAGCTTATATGCGTAAAAATGAAGATGCTGATAAAGTAGTTTTAATGTTAGGTTTTGCACGACTGAGTGTGGTCGGGATGTCAATTTCGATAGCAGTTGTTGTGGCCCTGTTTATATTTATGATGACGGCTATATTGCTACTTACCGGAGATCCTGGAGACCAGTTTATGGGTGATAACCTTAAGAAATTATGGGTTTTCTTTCCAGGTTATACAGTAAGTATGGCAGGTAGTCTTATTGGAGCTGCATATGGGGCGTTGTTCGGCCTGATAGGTGGTTTCCTGATAGCTTTACTTTGGAATCTGACCCATTACATATATATCGGTCTGGTTGTTATTCGAGGTTTGTGGTGGCGTATGATGGCCGATTAGGGTTGAAGGGGAGGAATTATGAATTCTAGAGTGGTTCAAGATCATAAAAAAGATGATCGTATAGATGACGATCTGATTCATGCAACGGTAAAATTGAATACCTTGCTGTTTGCTTTGGTGCTGGCATTTTTATTTGGGCTGGCAATGTTAGCACTTACTTATATATCTTTATATCGAACGCCCGAAGGTCAGTACAGTTTTCTTAATTTATTGGCTGTATTTCTTCCTGGTTACTCTGTCAGTGTACAGGGAGCATGGATCGGAATGCTCTGGGGCGCTGTTATTGGCGCTGTATCGGGTGTAGTCGTATATCGTATTTATGCCAGAAGCATTTATAAGCAAGTGCTTGATTTTCTGGAGTCACCTGAGGTAGATGAATCAGAGTTTGATCGGGTTACCATGAAAATATCTGGTCACCCATTAGGTCTGGCGCTGGGCTCTCTGGTTGCTGTCAGTTTAGTGGTTGCAACAAATTTACTTGTCATTCGAGGTACAGCAGGTGACAGTCATAATGCAGCGTTGTTATCTAATTATTTGCCGGGATATACAGTAAGTTTTACTGGTAGCCTGATTGGTGCCGCAGAATTGTTTGTGGTGACCTACCTGTTTTGTCTTATATTGAGTGGTACATATAATAAGGTAGTCGAATTAATGAAAGGGAAAAGATCATGAAGCCAGCTTCTGAACACGTCATAATTCTGGGCGCGGGCCCTGCTGGCTTGGCTACCGGACATGAAATAACCCGACATGGTGGCAAGGTTACCGTACTTGAAAGAAATGATTTCATTGGTGGGTTATGCAGGACGATCGAAAGTCAGGGCTATAAGTTTGATCTGGGAGGACATCGCTGGTTTACCAAAAATGAAGAATTGAACAAGTGGTTCCGAGACTTGATGGGCGACGAAATAGTTATGGTTGAGCGCACGAGTCGGATTTTCTATAGTGGTAAATACTTTTATTATCCAATTCGGTTTGGTGATATTTTTAAAAAAACAGGTCCGTTCACTATTATGCATGCGGGGTTTGCATTTTTCTGGGCAATGTTAAAGCAAGCAATATTCAAGCGACCAATCGTAAATATGAAACAGGCATATACCTCCCAGTTTGGTAGTAAACTGTATGAAATGTTTTTTCGTCAGTACACAGAAAAAGTATGGGGCTTACCTTGCGATAAATTATCTTCTGACTGGGTTTCTCAGCGCAGTAAAGGCTTGTCTATCTGGACAGTAGTTCGTGAAGCGCTGATGAAAAAAGACAAGAGCCAGGTCGCCAGTTTAATTGACGAATTTATGTATCCCCGATATGGATATGTACGTGTACCTGAAAGAATGGCTGAAGATATTGTAGAAAAAGGTAATGACGTACACCTGGAAGCAACAGTTACCGGCGTTATCATGCATGATGACAATGACTATGAAGTTATTTACCAAAAAGACGGACAGGAGCACAGCATAAGAGGAACAGATGTTGTGTCTACGATACCGTTAGGTGTTTTGGTGAAAATATTAAAACCGGGTTGTAGTGATGAAATCAGAAAGATAGCAAGCAGTCTGGTTTTCAGGGATTTGATAACTGTTAATGTAATGATAAAGAAAAAACAGGTTTCTCTGGATACATGGTTGTATATTCAGGATTCCGATATTTTATTCGGGCGAATGCATGAACCTAAAAACTGGAGTAAAGACATGGTTCCGGATGATGATCATACATCGCTGGTGCTGGAATGTTTTTGTACCTTCGGCGATGAGATCTGGAAGCTGACAGATGATGAAATCCGTGAGCGTTGTGTCAGTGACCTGGTCAATAAATTAAAATTTATTGACGCAGATGAGGTCGAAGGCGCTTCTATTATCAGAACCCGCGAGGCGTATCCTGTTTATGACATGCAGTATACTAAAAACACTCAAGCGTTATTGAACTTCCTTGAGAGTTTTAGCCATTTACATATATCAGGTCGTGGTGGTACGTTCCGATATAATAACTCTGATCATTCAATAGAAATGGGATTGTTATTAGGTCGAAAGTTACTTGGATATGATATAGATCATATGACAGTCAATACCGAGTCAACTTACCAGGAAATTATTTCTGTCAATGAACCTGA
>Ga0316206_1001323_pt1 | contig 22875 bp, 20 predicted proteins | sample 6monthpyrite_MG_FD_204942 | JGI IMG/M metagenome (GOLD analysis project Ga0316206, IMG submission 204942) | Microbial mat bacterial communities from mineral coupon in-situ incubated in ocean water Damariscotta River, Maine, United States -... | ecosystem: Environmental > Aquatic > Marine >... | reverse complement strand
CATTTATCCTAAAAATGAGGACGTCTTTGTAGACTTTTTTATTGAAACCCCTAAGGATGTTCTTATAGAGTTTACTCACTCTAAGTTATCAACCCAAAAGAGTGATGTCTTAGAGCTATGGAGTGGTGAAAAAAAAATAATTGAATTTCATTCAGATAAAGAGCTTTTATTTTTTATAAATTTCATTCTTTCCTCTGCTGTAGGATATCCCGTTTCACAAATTTTACAAAACCTTTCAGTTCCAAAGCTGGAAAATTATAAGTCTATTTTAAAAAATTATCTTGAGATCAAAGATATTTTTATATCGATGGCCGGGGAATGTGAAACTTTACTTAGACAAATCATTACCCGACAGGTTTCAGCGAAAGCAACAGTGACAGAAAAAAATTGAGCACATCAAAAACTGAAATTTTCAATTTTCAAAAAAAGCTTTATAAATCCATGAAGCAGAAAGCCGAAAGTTATGAAGGTGCCCAGTCAAAAACGTTAAAACGCTATAAAAAAGATTTATTTAATTTTTCTAAAAGACCGTTTAAAGAATCATCCTTGGCGGATATTTTTAAATCTATTAACCATTCTCAGATTGTTTATCTTGGTGACTTCCATACTTTCGATGAAAACACCAGGAACCTAGAAAGAATAATAAAAGTATTGGCAAAAAACAAAGAAAAATTCATCTTAGGTATTGAATTTATTAATTTTGTTCACAAGAATAAAATTATTGACTATCTAAACCACCATATAACTGAGTTAGAGTTTTTAGAAGATATCGACTACAAAGATTCTTGGAGATTTCCTTGGAATCATTATCAAGTACTTTTTGAACTAGCAAAAGAAAACAACTTTGAAATTTTGCCCTTAAATTCAACGGGGAGTTTAAGTGAGCGAGATGCCTTTGCAGCGAATTTAATTGGTGAATCTCTTAAAAAGAATTCCGATACAAAATTTTTAATTCTTTTTGGAGAAATGCATATTGCCCCCGATAAATTGCCACAAAAAGTTAATGAGATTTTTGGAAAAACAATTAACCAATTAATAATACATCAAAATTTAGATGAAATATTCTGGAAGTCTAAAGAAGAGTTGGTTATTAATAAAACGTTAACAGAACCACCGCAAATAATTAAATTTAATAACAATGAGTATTCTATTCAAACAAGTCCACCCTGGATAAAATATGAAAGCCAAATTTATTGGTATGAACATCTCTTAGAAGATCCCAACTTTGATATTCATGAATATATTATGGAAACAGGCTTCAAAGTCTTTCATGGAGGGATTCAAGAAAATTTTTTATTCATTTTAAAGGAAATTTTAAGAATCTTGAATTATACCGACTATTCTAATGACGAACTCGAAGATTTCAACTTACTTGATCATACAAATATTGATTTCATTATTGAAAAAATCGATCGTTATAAAACGAAAGGACTGAGGACACACTTAAAGAAATTATTAATATCAGGCGCTCCCTTTAAGCTCCCCTATCAAAATAATTTTTACTGTTCAAGCTATTCTATCAATCGTCTTTCTTTCTTAGCTGGTATTAAGATACAAGAGATTATTACCTCTAAATTTACTCGATCCGAACGAACTATACTTAATGGTGGTGAGACTGAAATATTTTTTTATTATTTACAACAAAATTTGATGGCCTATTTCTCCAGTAAAATCATTAATCCATTCCGAAAATGTGACCTCTACTGTGATTTAAAGGAGCAATATAACAACCCTAAAGCTCCATTAGACCAAATAAAAAGCTTAGAATTATTATTTTTAATAACAGATAATGAAATTTTTAATAAAGAATTAATTATTGGTTTACCTATTTCTCGAATATTTTCGGTGGCAAAGCTTTTAGGGTATCTAATGGCGGATTCTTATTATGAACATTTTTTTAAAACATCATACTTAAACTCTAAAGAGATACTGACCGAAATTTTCAATTTCAATTTTTCAATCGACTCATACCAGAATTTAAAAATTAAATTATTAGATAATCAAGATTACAAGAATCACAAAAAACGTTTTTTTTAGGCGGTTTAGGACGACAATCATATTATTGATGTTCCTTAAACTGCATCTTGTCCAAATCGCTTGAGTAGCTCTTTTTTCGAGCCCCTTTGAATAGAGACAACTTTTTTATTTTTTCCCGTTTTTTCACATTTTTCGGCGGACCTAAAAACAAGTTGCAGTTTACCACCAATGATGAGTTCCATATCATTCGTAATATTCTCAAAATTTACTTTGCCACCAAACTCTGCCATAAATTCATTGCAGATACTAAGCCCTATGTTCATAGTGGGGCCGACCCCCAGAGTGTCTTCCTGTTTTTTTATAAGCTCGGGAGAAAAACCCGTGCCACAATCAGAAAAATTTAGCAAAACAGTATTGCCCACTTTAGAACAAGATATTTTTATTATTTTCTTATCAATTATAGTGGAGCAGGCCTGAATACTATTATGAATACAATGATAAAGAACTTGCTGCAAAGATTCTTCATCCGCCATCACATATATTTCTGATGCAATATTTGGCGCAATAATAATGCCCTGAGTAAAAATCTTGCTGGACAACATATCGATGGTTTTACTTAACATAGTCTCTAGATGAATACTTTGCAATTTTGTAGATATAGTTTCTTTAGCTACATCAGGAATATTCATGGAAACGGTAGTATTTATTTTTTTCTTACCTTTTATCTCGACGAGATTGCCATGGGAATTTCCAACCACAACCGGCTCAAAAAGCGCTAATTCTTTTTCCAAGGCCATAGCATCCGATGTTAGATTTTTTGGAATTTCATCACTTTTATAAGAATTTATTTCGGCTACTTTTCGATCCATTTCAATTTGATATCGAGAAAATAATTGAGCACATTTTTGATAATTTTCTTTTCTTAAAACGTCTTCCAGTAAACTTTTACTTTCATTTTTTTCAAAGTCACTATTTAACAATGCAAAGGCACTTTGCTCAATAAAATCTAACTCGTTATCTGCTTTTTTATATGTATGCAATTTTTTCCATAAAACGCCAATTATTGCAAATATCATTAAATAAAGTAGCAATGACCATGTCGCCACAGAATTCTCAACATCGACTTTAAAGTTATCAATCATTGAAACAATGATGTCTCTTGAATTCTCTAATTTTCCAAATTTTCTATTTATACCATTTACTGTTAATGCGGATAATGAAGACGATTTCGTAGGATCGATATCTTCATGGAGTCGATGTGTATTTGTCGCCAATACATTTAATTCTCTATGGCCTAATACACCAACCCTTCTAAAATTCTCAGGAAACTCACTGGCAAGCTCCCCCAGGCAGCTTTCTGTATCCACAAGAAAATCTTTTGTTAAATAAACTGAATCTCTTTGACCTAAAAGTCTCGCTGTAAAACTCTGTTGAACCCTAGAAAAACAAGTTTGCACGCCATCACCTATTGTCGTCAAACTTTGCATATTTTCTGCTGAAAATTTAAAAGAAAAACTACTGATAATAACGCCAAATACAAGAAAGAGATTTAAGGCACCAAATTTTTCTAATATGAGTAATATCCATTGTTTCATAATTTACCTTCCGTTTGGCCAGAATTATCCCCCTCTTCTTAGGGCATAGGTTTCCTTAATTTTATTGTACATTTAACGGTATTTTGGGCAAGTAATGGCCTATTATTTCCTATTCCCGCCAAGTCAAATAGGATAGAATGTCCGGCATATGCAGTTAATCTCACGAAATAGAATATTCTTATGTGCGGTCTTTTCACTGGCCCTGCACATACTATTTTTTAACCTTCTATCCGTTTTGGCAAATTCTTCCTTCTTTCAATTTAAAAATACCTCATATGTCGATCAAAACTTGGAACCTAGGATCGAAATTGAAAAGTTTACCGCCAAACAACTTAAAAGATATCGTACAGTTGGAGTTAAAAACGGTAAAAAAGGGTTTAGTGTTCAAGAAAAGACCAATAAAATTTCTCAGAGACAAAGGCCTTCAGGTGCGACTAAAAAACTGTCTATGGCAGCTTTACGAGCTGAGACAAACACTCATATTAGACCTCTAAAAAAGTCCGCTAAAAAAACCAATCTCGACGCTATCTCAGCAAAAAAAAAACTTAATATTCTCAAAAAAAATGCTCTCCGAAAGCAGCAAATCCTTAAAAGCTTGGCCATGTCACCAGACACTTCCAACCAAATTCAAGCAGCTGATTTTGATATTAAATTCGTTCCTCCACAGGGAATCTCTGAGGATGAACTCAATTCAGTTGAAAAAATATTTTATAGTTTCCAAAAAAGGACATTTCACAGTTACGTCACCTCTTTCATCCATACTTTCAATAATTTAAAAAGAGCGCGCCCACTGCTAGAAAATGGCATCAACAACGAAAAGCATAAACTAACCGGAAGAATAACTTTTGATAATCAAGGAAATATACTCTCCATAAAAATATTAAGATGGTCCACCAATGATGATATTCAAGACTTATTTGAAAAAACATTAAAGGAGATTAGAAAATTACCAAATCCGCCTCACGCTTTAATTAATAAGTCAGATGAGTTCACCATCTATTACCAATTAAATATTAACGAATGACATATTTTATTAAACCACCAACCCCCACCGCGAGTGCGTAGATGATAAACATTTGTGGCCTAAATAATGTTCGCAGGACATCTTCAAAAATATTTTTCCCCACAGTCATTGCCGTTCGGCGTTTAGATGGCGCCATTTTTATAAGGTTTTTGGCCAATTCGTCCAACTCAGATTTAAAACTATCCAATTCTTCCCTAAAAACCTGATAGACGGGAATATTTTCTTGTATGATTCCCTGCAAATTTTTGGCCTTTGCCAGTCTATTTTGGCATTCCAAACATTTCTCTATATGCAATATATAGTTTTTAAATTCCATTTCTTTTTCAGACAGATCTAATAACGCCATAAGTTTACGCGAATGAATACAATTATCAACCTGTAGCTTTCCAACTCTTTGCTGCTGCTTGGCCAGAGCATTTTCGACAATTTCTTCCAGTGGAATGGTCGGTAATTTTCGTGTCGGCACCTGACCTAAAACGACTTTCAATTAAACTCCCCTAATCCTAAATTTTCAATAAATTGACTTCTACCTCTTTGCAATAAAGAAATAACTTCAGTTTTCGTTTTTTCTAAAATATCCTGTATATCAGCATAGTCAAAAGTCGTTTTATGCTGTAAAAAAAGCGTCGCTCTCTTGCTTACACCAATAACATAAAAGGCTGCATGATCCTCACCAGCGCCTATAGAACTCTCTAATTGCGGAATTCTTTTAACCGCTAATTTAAAAATATTTTTATAAAGAAATATTTTAATTCTAAACATATGAAAATCCATCGCATCCTTTTCTTCATTGACCAACTTCTCAATCAATTCTTTCTCTTGCAGCAAAAGCACAGAGATTGAATCAATAACAAGCTGTTGTGCTTGCAGGTCATCTGGAATTAAAGCATATGAAAAACTTTTTAAATCAGGGAATATTTTGTGAAAGTATTGTTGAAACTCATTCATATCGCCTTTAGATAATAGCAATATCGAGCAAGAGAAGCAATTGTTCTTTCATTCACCGAATCACTGCCTGCATATTTTGTTATTACAACAACCTACGTCGGCAAAAACCGTAATAGTTGTCGTGATTGATCAAGAAATGGCCACTGCATGCTCCTGCAGCTGATAAAAATCTGCTTAATCTGGTCACTCAAACAAGCAAACCACGGCCTAAAAAACAACGGTAAGAAGCAGATATTTTCTTGATATTTTGAGCGTTTAAAGACACCATCAAGCAAATAATTCTCTTATTAAATTGTATTTAACTAGGATCAAAAATGAGGAGATCTAGCGATAAAAACAAGGAGAAACTGAGTCAGGACCCCCTGGCCTCGATGACTCTAAAAGCCGATCGCTTCATGCTCATAACTCTTTGGGCCCATCTCCCATTCGTCAGCTTTGTGGCATCCGCAGATTATGCAACTTGGAAAATAGGCCTCGTTTCAAGTTTAATTATATCTATTCTAGGCAGTATATCTTATGTCTTTTGCAAGGGCAGTTTTGCAAATCGACTCTTTAATGGTCAACTACTCATTGCCTATTCTATCGTGTTAATCGCGGTTCAATTTGGGCGGATAGAAATGCATTTTCATGTTTTTATCGCTTTGCTTTTTTTATTAATCTATAAAGACTGGAAAATTATCCCTCCTGCCGCCATTCTTATCATTATCCATCATGCACTTTTTGATTTTTTCCAATTTAACAAGATGGAGTTCATGAACTTTCCCCTCATTGTCTTTAATTATGGCCATAGCTGGGAAGTTACACTTGACCATTCCGTCTTTATCATTTTTCAATGCTGCGTACTCATATATTATTCAAAAATGTTAAAAGAACAATTCATCAAGGTTCATCAGGCGCATAGTAACCTAGAGTCTATCATTCTCCGCAGAACGGCCAGCCTGCGCAAAGAAATGGAAAAAGTGGAAGCCTATAATAATGCGCTGGACCAAGTAGCTATTACTGTAGTCACCGATGAACAGGGGAAAATTTTAGATCTCAATGATAAATTTGAAAAAATATCGCAATACTCGCGACGAGAACTCATTGGAGCAACCCACCGTCTAGTCAATTCAAACTATCACCCTAAAAAATTTTTTGAAGAGAGCTGGAACACCATTAAATCGGGGAAACCCTGGCGCGGAGAAATAAAAAATCGATCTAAAAATGGGGCCTATTATTGGTTAGAGTCAGCGATAGTGCCAATAAAAAATTCCCACCACGAGATTCAACAATTTATGGCCATTAGTTTTGATATTTCCGATAGAAAAAAGAATGAGAGCGTAATAAAAAATCAACAAGAGCAAATTGTTTCACAATCTAAATTATTAGCATTGGGGGAAATGGCGGGAGGAATTGCCCATGAAATTAACAACCCACTTGCGGTCATTTCTTCTAGCATGAGTTCTATTCGGAAAATGATCGACAAAAATATGACTGATTCACAACTTTTTAATGAAGCACTTAACAATATAGATTTAACCACACTTAGAATAAATAAAATTATTACTGGCCTGAGGAATATCTCCAGGGACGCTTCGGCAGAGGACTTCGAAGATTGTGTTATCAACGACCTGTTAAGTGACGTACTGGCACTTTGTGTAGACAAATTTAAAGCAGCAGGGATAGATTTACAAATTATGGCCTCACATGAAGTTTTGACACAAAAAATCCCGATAATGCGAGTGCAACTCTCGCAAGTCATACTCAACCTACTCATTAACGCTTGCGATGAGGTTGCCGTCCTTGAAAAGAAATGGATCCACCTCTACGTGGAGAATGAAAAAGGTCAGATTAATTTCAAGGTTATTGATGCTGGATCGGGTGTTCCCAAAGATATTCAAGACAAAATTTTCCAACCTTTTTTTACCACAAAGGATATTGGTAAAGGCACCGGGTTAGGCCTTAGTCTCTCACATTCAATTATGCAGAAACATAATGGCGATCTTTATATCGACAAAAATCACTCAAATACGTGCTTTGTGGTATCAATACCCGACGTCCAGCCCATGGTATTACACTAGACTCACTTTTTTTAGACTCACTTTTTTCTAATACTTCGCCCTAGATTACCGATAATAAGGAGAGAGTTTAACCCGAAGAATAAGAGAAGAGACTATGAAATATTCACTTTATCCACTTTGTTTACTTTTGCTAATAAGTGCCTGTGTTGAAAAAAAAGTCAATAGTAAAACCTCTACTACTGAACCTGTATTATCGGGCGCAAACGGCTGTCTAGGTACCATCTCGGGTTGTGGCGGGAACACATCAACCCCCACGCCGACGACACCGACAACACCACTACTCGTCCCTCCCGATTTACCCACCATTATTGGCCATGGCAATGAAGCGGCTTTAAATAATGTACCCGGGGTCCTCTGGTCTTCAAGCACTGTTTCATCATTAAATAATAGTTACGACCAATCCTTATTTGCTACCGATACATCCTTTCAAATTCGTATTATGGCCAAAGCTTCACCTGGTCAAAATACCCGAGATAGCTATGGCAAGCTCTGTGAATATTATCAAATCCCTTATGGAAAGTTAAAGGTCGACGTCAGGTTGAGAACGAAAGCTTCTGTTTCCTGGTCGAGAAACCACACTTTTAGCGATATTATAATAGGTCAAAAATCTGAAATTAAAACATTCAATTATATTCCTCCCACCGAAGATCCCATGGTGGTTGAAATTACGAGAGTGCAATGGGACTTCGAATGCAACGTACAGGGCAGACTCCATCTTTGCCCTTACGCTCCGGCCACAGCGAACCATTGCTGGGAGCTTGGACTAGAAATCAGCACTGATAGCATGAAAAATTTAGATTCCCTGTAAAATATCTTTGGCAAGATTCTTTCCTAAGGCGGTACTAACTTCTACCAATAATCCTGGGCATGTGATGTTTGCCTCTGAAATAATGTTACCAAGAATATCAAAGGCAATCCAAGGAACTTCTTCAAGGCCAACTTTAGCACAAAATTTTTCGCATAATTCTCTTTGCTCTGGAGTCAACTGGACCTCGCGATAGGTCGCACCGCTGGCAATATTTGCCAGAAAACCCCCTGCCGGTGGAATTTTTAAGATACTTCCCAGTTCCTTACCATGAAAAAAGATGGCACGCACCTCCCCCTTCTCCACAGATGGAATGTATTCTTGCGCTACCAAAGGACCTTTTAAGGCAAAGATTTTGTCGGCAAATTTCTTTTGCCATTTTGTTTTATTGAAATCGGCCAATTTCAACTTTTCAACTCCCAGACCTTGATACAAATCGAGAGGTTTAATAATAATGTATTCATGATTTTTAGCAAGTTCATCTTGAATAAATTGATAAAACTTGTCAAAACTTGTACCAATATAGGTAGGCATGGCAGAGGGCCCTTCATAGGCCACTAATTTTTCGTTATTTAAAGTTACAAAAGCTGGATCGTTAATGATCCTGACCCCGGTTTTCTTAAAGGTTTGCAAGATCCATAGATACATAAGATAGCGAGTATCAAAAGGTGGATCAATCCGCATATGCAATGTCATAGAGGCATCTAAAGTAACTGTCCTTTCACTCAAAAGTGAAAAATCATTTAAGTAATAACTACCCTCTTTAAATGACCCCTCAAAATCATAAACCCTAAAGGTTTTTTCGGCATTATTTTGATAATAAAAATCTTTTTCAAATAATAAATAGGTCGCCGCTCCAGCTTGTTTGAAGGTTAGGGCCATCATCAAACTCGAATCTTTTAAAATATCTAATTTATCCAAAGTATTGATAAACAATATATGCATCATCGTATTTCCTAAAGTTTTAGAAGGAATTCAGAGAAATTATTCAGTTTCTTTTTCTTAAATTCATTTTCTTTTGCCTCTATATAACTTAAAAATTCTTTTAGTGGCAAATTTAAATGTTTATACAAGACAGCTATTTTCTCCGCGCTTTTTTGATAAGTTAAAAAAGCTGCAAAAGATGCATTGTTCCAACTCTTTTTTAAGGGGAAACAACGCTCTTTTTTGATTTTATTTATTTTACAAAGGTTTTCAATTTTTGGGTTGAAAGTATCAGCTATAAATTCATTTAAAATTCTGTGTGATAATTCTGGCGTTTTATTTAACATGGCAGCGTATTTATCGTTTAGTTCAAGCACCAGATTGACAACGGCTTCATTAAGCATGGCAGTATTTTTCTTTTCTTGAGCGCGTTTTAAAATATCTGTTTCAGTAAATTGAAAATAATCTTCCAATATTTTTTCGGCAAAAAAATTGGCCAAATTTTCATTGAACTCCACCTCATTTTTAAAAAAAAAGATCGTGTGAAAAAGTTCATGAAAAATCATTTCTGCCAAGTCATATTGATCATAATAGAAAAAAGAAGAGAGAATAGTGTCGGTAAAGTACCCCAATGTTGAATAGGCGAAAACCGGCCTGATATAGGTTATAAACTCAGCTCCCTTGTCTCTTGCATATTTTTCGGCGGAATCTTTATTAAAAAATCCAATATAGGGAAAACATCCCATAAAAGGAAAACATTCTTTTTCTGCTTGCACCTTATAATAGGGGGACACGATCACCAAATATGACACTGCGGAGCGATCCAATAAAGTGGTTTGATCGTATATGGCGGTACTTTTTTTTGCAAAAAAATCATAAAAGAATTTTTTATATTTTTGAATTTGTTTAATTTTATCTTTATGACCTTGGGGTATTTTAACATCTTGCAAAACTTCTTTATTAGGACGAGCACCATGGAGAATTTTAATCTGCCCTAGACCCTGCTCTATTAAGTAACCAGTCTTGGCACACCCACAGCAGGTCATCAATAGAAACAGAATGAAGGTAATATTTTTTCGCGAACAGGTAAGCAAAAGGTCTTCTCTTAGAACATCCATGAAATGCCAACTAAGTATTTTAAGTTATTTTTCGCTTCGTTATACTCAAAAGCTGGAAAGATAGTTTTAATTGATCCTTGAATAGAAAGGCCACCAGTAATTCTAATTTTTAACAAAAACGCAGCGAAGACTGACTCTTGACGCTTTTTCATTTTATCAAAAAAAACCGTTTGCGTGGAATTGTCACTATCCAATTTATAGGTCGCCTCACCATCATCTTCTGAAAATTGTTTTGCATAGCCCATACTTATCAAAGGAATGATGCGAGATTTTCTGTTCGCAAAGGCCTGGCGCAATCCAATACCATAGACCTTTGTCCTCACCCTTTGCTGATAGCCTAATCTGATCGCACCAATTTCATCAATATCGCGATCAGTATTTTCCGTAGAAATTTCCTCGCTATCAGAATAATTTAATTCAATGGCGGTCATATTCCAAAGATAAAGCGCCAAAGTACCCGACCACGTCCTATTGGTAATATAATTCTCTCTTTGCGCGCCAAAGACTGTTTTGTTATAACCAAAATTACCAGAAATTTCGACCATTCCCTGAGCAATATTTGAAAACATAAAAAAAAGTACAATAATGGCGAATTTCATTAAGTCTCCATTATTAATATTACCCACTTAAAATAGCAGCTGATAGGCGGTAAAATTTGATCTAATAAGAATGTTCTTATTGCAGGAGTCTTCCAACGATAGGGTCGTGACAAAGTCTTTTTCCATGAACAAAGAGTATTTGTCCTTGGCAACTTAATGCGGTGGCCGAAGTCACGGCCAGATCGACCCAATTCCACAGTAAATCTTGTTCTTCCGACTGAGGTGTAAAATGGATGATACGATTACAGTTTGAGCGTCCCTTCCATTTTTTAACACCTTTCATATTTCCGTGACCATCAACTAATACGGTGTAGATCTTACCGACCATATCTTTTCGGATATTTTCTTGAATATTTAATTGGTGTTTTTGCGCTATTCTCAAACGTGCGCCACGAATATCATTCGTTAAAGTATCCTGCATATCCGCCGCTTTAGTGCCATTTCTTGGTGAAAAGGTGTAACTATAAATAAAATCAAACTGCGCCCTGGTGAGCAGATCGAGAGTCTCTTGAAACTCTTCTGCCGTCTCGTTGGGAAAACCGGCAATAATATCTGTTGAAAGAACTATTTCCGGTTGCGCTTTTTTCAATTTATCTAACAGTCCAACAAAATGCTCTACAGTGTATTCCCTTAGCATTCTTTGCAAAACTGTATTTGAGCCAGATTGCACAGGTAGATGCAAATGTTTCGACAATTTTTTAGAGCTTCCATGAACGGCAATAAGTTCATCGGAAACGTCATAAGGATGACTTGTAGTATACCTAATCAGCTTAAGTTCTGCGATATCATCTAGGGCAGTAATAAGCTGTGCCAAGCTTTCACCATTTTCTTTACCAAAAGAATTAACATTTTGACCCAATAAAGTAACTTCCTGTACTCCTTGATATTTTACCAATTTAGCAATATCTTCAACCACCTCAACAACTTTACGAGACCTCTCCTTACCTCTTGTGTAAGGGACAATACAATAAGAGCAATACTTATTGCACCCTTTAATAATATTCACGAAGGCCTGTGGTGAACCATGAATAATTTTAGTTTCTATTGAAAAATCCGAACTTCTATCCCAGGCATTGACCGAAAATTTTTTGTCTCCTGCATAGGTTCTATAGACCATATCATTGATCGAATCTATGGTATCCGTACCAAAAGCAAAGTCTAGTTGCTTATGCTTTTTGATTAATTGCTTACCTTCTGTTTGAGCGACACAACCACCAACTCCAACTTTAACATTTTTATTTTTCTTTTTATTATGGATAGTCTCGCCCAATTGTGAATAAAACTTTAAATTAGAAAGATCCCTTATTGCACAAGTATTGAAAAGAATTAAGTCAGCATCATCTTTTGTCTCTGTTTTGGTGAAATTTAATTCTGCTAAATGGGATAAAATCCTCTCTGAATCGTGGTAATTCATTTGACAGCCAAATGTCTTCATCCAAACTTTCCGAGGGGGAAACTCTAGCTCACCTTTTTTTACCATTTTTTGGCCATTTTCAGAATAAAAGACTTCTTCTTTTAAGTCCTGTCTTTTTGAGCCTAAACCTCTCTCCACAGTCACCCCTATAATGCATTGCAAATTTAATTATACGAATGTCAGAAGTTATCAAGAGCTTTAAAAGAAGTAAATTGTAATATTGTTGTTGGGCCGATTTTACCTGGTATTTACCTGAAAAAAAGACGGCTTCATCCATGAAGCCGTCTTTTACTAAAAACTTAAGTAGATAACTACTTAATTAATTATTTCTTTTTTGCTGCGACTTTTTTAGTAGCTTTTTTAGCTACTTTTTTCTTGGTAGCTTTTTTGGCCACTTTTTTCTTTGTAGCTTTTTTAGCAACTTTTTTCTTTGTAGCTTTTTTGGCCACTTTTTTCTTTGTAGCTTTTTTTGCAACTTTTTTCTTTGTAGCTTTTTTTGCAACTTTTTTCTTGGCTACTTTTTTCTTGGCTACTTTTTTCTTGGCTACTTTTTTCTTTGTCGCTTTTTTAGCAACTTTTTTCTTTGCTACTTTTTTCTTAGCAACTTTTTTCTTCGTAGCTTTTTTAGCTACTTTCTTCTTAGCTTTTGCCATTGACGTCCTCCTTGTTTTCAAAACTTATAAACTCAGGATAAACACAAAATTCTTTTAACGCAATTAAAAAAAATCATTTTAGGCCAATAATTATAATAATTTTTAATTCAATTTGAGCATGAAAGTAATTTCTCTCAATTTATTTTTAATATTCTTTTTCAACACTTCGATGAACAAAGGCTTAAGAACTTTTTCCATTAGAAAGTTTATGAGACGGTGGCCTCCTTCTAGCTAGAAAAGAAAGTCATAAATATTAATCTTTTTTTACGAAATCCGCATAATTTTTCAAAGAAATAGAAAGTATTGCCTAGAAAATAGAAAATTTTGATGTTTTTTTTCTACGAAAAAGAAAATTCCACAGTGTTTTTTGGTTTCGTAACGATCACTTTCCCACCTTTCTCAAGTTTTCCGAAAATTATCTCTTTAGAAAGTGGTTTTTTAATTTCTTGATCTACGACTCTTTGAATAGGTCGAGCGCCCATTTTTGGGTCAAAACCTTTTTTTGCAAGCCATTCTCGCACGTCATTCTCAACTACAAGCTCTACATCTTTTTCAGAAAGCTTCATTTCTAGCTGAAAAATAAATTTATCGACGATTTTCAAAATTTCAGCATGAGACAATTTATTAAAATGAATAATCCCATCTAATCTATTTCTAAACTCAGGAGAAAAATAATTCTTTATTGCTTGATCTCTTCTGGTGGTATTTATATCTGTAGAAACAACCCCTAAACCTATAGTCCCGGCATCCATTTCCTTAGCACCTGCATTGGTTGTCATAATAATGACACAATTTTTAAAATTGGTAACTCTACCGTGAGAATCCGTTAACTCTCCGTGGTCCATCACCTGTAGTAAAATATTAAAAATATCCGGATGAGCTTTTTCTATTTCATCCAATAAAAGTACACAATGAGGGTATTTCTTTACTTGGTCTGTTAATAAACCGCCTTTCTCATGGCCAACATACCCAGGAGGCGCCCCTATTAATTTAGCAATAGCATGTTTTTCCATAAACTCAGACATATCGTAACGTTCAAAATGGACTCCAAGAGTCCTAGCAAGCTGTAATGCCATCTCGGTTTTTCCAACTCCTGTAGGACCAGCAAATAAAAAACTCGACATGGGCTTCTCTTCATGACCAAGTCCTGACCTGGATAATAAAACCGCCTCCGATACTTTTTTAATGGCTTCATCCTGACCAAAAAGCAGTCGAGATAAATTAGTGGGAAGATTTCTCAACAATTCTTTTTCATTTCCGCTCACTGATTGACGTGGCACTTTTGCCAAGGATGAAACAATTTTTTCTATATCTAATAATGTCACATTTTTCTTTCTTTTACTTGCTGGCATAAGCTGAATGGCCGCGCCAGCTTCATCAATGATATCGATGGCCTTATCTGGAAGTTTCCTATCATTGATATACTTTTCAGCAAGTGTAATGGCCGCTTTTAAAACCGCATTTGTGTATTTTACAGCGTGATGTTCCTCAAATTTAGGTCTCAGCCCTTGCAAAATCTTCATTGTATCATCTACTGAGGGTTCATCTATATCAACTTTTTGAAATCTTCTATTAAAAGCATGATCTTTTTCTATAAACTTTCGATACTCTTCATGGGTGGTACTCCCCATAACTCTGATCTGACCGGAGCTTAAGGATGGCTTTAGCAAATTTGAGGCGTCCATACTGCCTCCTCCAGTTGCTCCTGCCCCCATAACCGTATGCACCTCATCTATAAAGAGAATGGTGTTTTCCCCTTTATCTTTTTTATCAGAAAGTTCTTTAATAACATTCTTTAATCTCTCTTCAAATTCACCTCGAAATTTTGCTCCCGCCAACAAAGACGCCATATCTAAACTATAAATAATAGTACCCTCTAAAACTTTTGGAGTTTTGCCATTCACAATAGACCAAGCCAGACCCTCGGCAATGGCGGTTTTGCCCACTCCAGCTTCGCCCACTAATAGGGGATTATTTTTACGCCGACGGCAGAGGATTTGAACAATTCTTTCAATTTCCTGCTCCCTGCCAATTATTGGATCGATTTTATTGTCTTGGGCCATTTTATTCAAATCGAGGGTAAATTCTCCAAGAGCTGTGCGTCCTTGATTCGGTCTCTGCGCGCCACCTGCACTCCTCCCCTCCTCTTGTTGTTGAAACGCTTCAGGCGTCATATTAATTGTAGCTGTGACAGGTTTATCTGCGGAATGAGCGATCATTTTTATAATTTTAAAACGAGTGACACCTTGATTTTCTAAAAGATAGACTCCATAACTTTCTTTCTCTTGAAAAAGGGCGATGAGAATATTGACCCCTTTAATCTGTTCTTTGCCTGAAGATTGGACATGAATCGCCGCCCTTTGCAAAACTCTTTGTAAACCCAAACTAATCTCTGGTTGAAAAATAATCCCGCTCTCTTTAGCGATTTCTCTCATCTCTTCTGTTTGAAACTGAAATTTACCTAGCTCTTTCATTTGATCATCTGTTAAAACACTGAAATTATTGGTATTACTTAAAAATTCCTCTAACTCAATTTCAATTTTTTGGATGTCGGCACCACATTCAACAAGTATTTCACAAACCTGCTGATCACCTAATAAGGCCCATAATACTGCTTCGATAGTAAGGTATTCGTGGTGCAGTTCATTTGCCTTTACTACCGCCCTATTAAAAATAATTTCTAATTTTTCACTCATCATAAAAGTTAAACCCCTTGTGTTGACGCTATTCCTCTTCAAAACTACAATTCAAAGGATGCCCATGCTCTTTAGCTAAGTTTAAAACTTTCTGAGTTTTTGTCTCAGCTATTTCGTAAGTATAAACGCCACAAACCCCAACTCCCTCTTGATGTACCTTTAGCATAACCCTTTCCGCTTCTAAGCCAGTTTTTCCAAAAACGACTTTTAAAATCATAACGACAAACTCCATCGTTGTATAATCATCGTTATGCAAAAGGACCTTGTACAACTTAGGTTTTTTAACCCTTTGTTTGGGAGCTGTAATAACACCACTCTCTTCTTGATCCTCTTCGTGGGATAAGTTGGGAGCAATTTTTCTATCGTCAAGTCTCATATTATTTCCTAATATAAAACATCATACAACGACTAACCCCAAATAAGGAACAGCAATGAGCTTTTTTGATATATTTAAACCATTTATTAATAATGCATCTGTAAACTCGGCCAAAAATATTGTCAATCGCCTACACGGAAAGCTCCAAAATTTGCTCCCCGAGGCCAAGCAAGATGATCTCATTGAAATAGCGTGTATTTCAGGTTTAATGGCGAGAGTCGCCTATGCAGATATGCAAATAAAATCTGGAGAAATTGAAATCATTCAACAATCCCTAGCAACTTGGACAACATTATTGCCAACAAAAGCGACAATTGTTGCCAATATGGCAGTGGAGGAAATAATGGATTTAGCGGGACAAGAAAACCATCTTTATACCAGGCCATTAAATAATTTGTGGAATAATGATCAAAAATATAATCTATTAATAGCATTGTTTGCAGTCGCTGCTGGCGATCAAGAAGTTGAGCTTAAAGAAACCGATGAAATTAAGAATATTTGCAAGGGCCTGTTACTTGAGCATAAGCATTTCCTCTCTGCTCGCACCACTGTTTTGGACAAGCTCAAGGTTTTAAAATAGCATCTGCTGCCAACTAAAAACTAGACCCAATTCATATGATTACGTCTATTCGTTACGCGGCATCTTCAGTATCATCATCTTTATCCGCCCAAGCTCTCTCAATATCTAAAATAATTAACTCGCCATTGCGCCGATGTATTTTATTTTTAAGTTTTCCTCTCTTTTTGGCAAGTTGTCGGTCTACTTTGGCCACCACTAAATCTAAAGTTTTATAAAGTGAATCCGAATCTGCCCGTGCATGGTAACTAAATGTCGGACCAACAATCTCAATTTCGGCGTAGTGGTTGCCATCTTTTACCCAACAGGTCCACTTACAATTAGTTTTACCATTAAAATACTTAGACAGTTTTGCTGATTTTTTTTGAATTTTATCATCTATAGATTCAGTGTGATCAAGATGTAACAACGAAATTGTAACTTTCATAATCGAGGACTCCTTTATTCTTTTAGTTTTCTCTTAGCAGAAGAAAAAATATTTAACATTTCTCTATATTTTGCAACCGTTCTTCTGGCAACTTTAAGTTCATCGCGACTCAAAAGATCGGCAATTTTTTGATCAGATAATGGTTTCTTAGGGTTTTCGTTGTCTATCATTTCTTTAATCTTAAGCTTTAAAACCTCACTAGAAATCTCGTTACCACCACCATTGCTGCCACCGATACCAGAATTAAAAAAGTATTTTAATTCAAAAAGACCTATCGGAGTATGCATATATTTATTTGTAGTCACTCTGGATACGGTAGATTCATGCATCCCTATCTCTTCAGCGATATTTTTTAAGATCATAGGTTTTAAATATTTCGGTCCAAGTTTAAAAAAGTCTTGTTGCTGTCTGACAATGGCCTTAGAAACTTTAACGATAGTTCTTTGTCTATTTTGAATAGACTTTATTAGCCAAATGGCGGATCTTAATTTCTCTTGTACATAATCTTGTGCTTCTTTATTTCCCTTAGATTTATCATCTAACATTTGCTGATATAGTTTAGAAACTCTTAATTTCGGCACCCCATCTTCATTTACCACGACTGAAAACTCTCCGCCAATTTCTTGCACGTAGATATCCGGCACAACGTAATGAGTTTCCTGAGAAGAAATTAGTCGCCCCGGCTTTGGGTGAAAATTTTTTAATATTTCAGCTGTCGCCTTAATAGTTTCAACGCTAACACCTGTCTCTTTGGAAATTTTTGGATAATCTTTACATTGTAGATCTGGTAAAAATTTTCGAATAATTTTTTCTAAAAGAGGTGATCTCTCTTCCATAATTCTCGCTTGCGCGAGTAGACAATCGGTAAGGTTTTCAGCAGCACACCCTACAGGGTCGAGCCGTTGAACAATATTCAATAAATCAAACGCGGCCTCACGGTCGTAATCGGCCTCAGATATAAGTTCCTCAAATGGTAAACTTAAATAACCATCATCATTAATGGAGTGGATAATATGCATAGCAAAGCTAAATTCATTCTCGGACAATTCCTCCATATGCAATTGCCATTCAAGATGCTCTGTTAAAGTTTGTCCACGCGAGACAATATTTTCATAGTTTGGCATTTCATCTGAGCTAGCGGGCCCTACCATTGAGGGCGGAGAAGAGCTTGAAGTGTTAAACGACTCAGCATAGGTGCTCCAGTCGAAATCATCATTCTCTTTTGCCATGATAGGTTTATCATCAAAGTTTTCAGCAGTGGCTTCAGCTGTTTCGAATTCTAATCTCTCTTCTCTATAATCGTCTGAATTTTTTTCACCTGAATCATCAACTCCCAATTCTTCAAGCATTGGGTTCTCAACCATTTCCTCTGCAATGACATTGGTCATCTCAAGATGAGTAAGAGTCAATAATTTTATCGCCTGTTGCAACTGCGGTGTCATCATTAGACTTTGCTGTTGCTTTAAGCTTTGGGATATTTTAATGGCCACGCTCAAATTCCTTTATTTACTCACAAAGTAAATCCTTCTCCAAGATACAGCCTCCTTGCCTTTTCATCATTAACAATCTCAGCAGGGGTTCCGCTTACCAGCAGCTTTCCCGCATTCATAATATAGGCCCGATCAACAATTCCTAAGGTCTCTCTTACACTATGATCAGTTATCAGAACTCCAATATTTCTTTCCTTGAGTCCTGTAATTATTTTTTGTATATCACTAACCGCCAACGGATCAACTCCTGCAAACGGCTCATCTAATAACACAAATTTAGGCTCTAATGCCAAAGCACGAGCAATTTCAACTCTTCTTCTCTCCCCACCCGACAAAGCTGAACCTCTTGAATCACGTATATGTTGCAATCCAAAGTCATTCAATAATGATTCTAGCAAAGTCTTTTTTTTATTTTTCGGCAGTTCTCTATTTTCCAACACTGAAAATATATTATCTTCAACAGTTAAATCCCTAAATACAGAAGCCTCTTGGGGAAGATAACCCACCCCTTTTAAAGCTCTCTCGTGAATTGGATAATCCGTAACATTTTCACCAGACAAAATAATTTTTCCTTTATCCGCTTTCACCAGACCAACGATCATATAAAAGCTTGTGGTTTTACCCGCTCCATTTGGCCCCAAGAGGCCAACCACCTCTCCTCTTTCAACTCGCAAACCTACATCGTGAACCACAGTTCTTCCGGCATATGTTTTTTTTAATTTTTTAGCTTCCAAATAAACTTTACTCATCACACCTAATCTACTTCAGCTCAAAATTTGAGCTAGCGTCATCAACCTCTACTATCTCATTGTTTTCACGTATGGTAATTCTATTCCCCTTAATAATGTCTTGCCCTTGAAAAACTTTTGGATAACCAGTAAGAACAATCTTGTCCTCATTTATAATTCCCTCTAATTTTTCAGAAAAACCCCGCCTTAGCAAATTTTTTCCATCTGGCGAATTCAACTTTTCTATCAGTCTCACATCGTCATAAAGAACATAATACTTGAGGCTTTTATTGTAATTCTCTAAAAAGATTTCCCCTCTTAAAGATTCTGCTGTAATTCCTTCCTTTTTCACAAAAACATTTCCATCTAAACTGACCTTTGACAAATTCAAATCTAAATAAAGTTTATCTGTTTTAAAATAGACGGTCTGTTCATAAACTCGTTTTCTTTTAATATGCCCTTTTACCTGGCCTTGATAATTGGCGGTTTGGTTCGCCATAAAAGCACGCATTTCATTTGCATCGATTAAAATATCTTCTGCCGTTTTTAATGAATGCATCTTGGATTTTACGTTACCTTTAGCGAAGACGGTTTCCTCAGCGATATTATAGGTCAATTTATTGGCATTAATTTGAGATTCTTTATCTTTAAATAAGACCTCATTTGTTAATATTAGGATCTGAGTTGCATCTTTAAAGATACCTTGTTGTCCTTGGTAGTTGACCGGCCGCTGCTCTTTTGTATACAAAACACCCTTAGGTTGACTGAAAAATATATCTTTCGAACCACCTGAAATAGTCAGCTCATCAGAATCTAAATGTAAAAAAGGCAATTGATTTTTAGAATTATAAAAATTTACTTTACTAAAAAAACTATCTTGCGCTTGCTGTAAAGAATCTGCCGAAATTTTCCCATCACCATGGAAATTGTCATATTGTGGGGATAAAAAACCATAACCCATAATAATCAAGGTCAGCGCGAGATAAAGATATGGCGAAAGATGTCGAATTATACGAAGCATTAAAAGCCTTTATACTCAAGCCCTGCGTTATATACACCCTTATCATAGCATCTTTTTTAAATTCTCCATAGAAAAGGTTGGCCACTCATGGTAACTTTCCCGTGCATTTTTGAATATTTACGAAGGATTGTCATGAGTCTGAAAACTCTTGTTGCGTCGGGAATTAAACTCACTCCTATGATGGATCAATACTGGTCTATAAAAAAAAATTATCCGGAAACCATTTTGTTTTTTCGCATGGGAGACTTTTATGAAGTCTTTTTTGAGGATGCTAGAAGGACCTCTCAATTATTAAATATCACACTCACTCAGCGAGGAAAAATTGGATTGACCCCAATCCCCATGGCGGGCATCCCACACCACGCCGCCTCGACTTATATTGATAGGCTTACAGGCCTTGGTTTAAAGGTCGCTATTGCGGAACAAACCGAGAGCCCAAAAGATGCCGTGGGCATTGTCAAACGTGCAGTAACTTCCATCGTCAGCCCTGGCATGCCCTTTGATTTAGAGAAAACAAATTCTGAGCAGCGTTTTATGGCGAGTGGATGTTTTGCCGGTGAATATTTTTACTTGATTGTCATTGATTTTACGACGGGGGAATTCTCTGGCCATAAATTAAAATCTATCGAAGAGTTTGTGGAAAAACTGCGCTTATATGCACCCAGAGAATTCATTCTCGCTATGGGCCAATGGCAGCCGTATAAACTTCTTAGCGACTATTTAGAACATGCTGAGATCTTAAAGACTCATTTAAGCGAAGAATATTTTAACCCGAAATATACGGGTATTTATATAGAAAAATTAATCCCCACTTACCAACAGGACAAAATAATTAAAATGGAAGAGGCCATTCTCGCTCCCATTGGAGCTTTAGCCTATTATATATCTTCCACCCAATCTTTGGAAAATTTTGTGCATATTCGCCCTTTTAAAATGTTGGGAGAAAATGGTCGCCTCAAAATTACCCTACCAACGCTCACCGGCCTAGAAATCTTTCCGAAAACGCGGGCAAAATATAAAGAATCTCTCTTGGGCTTTTTTGATAAAACCCTCACTGCGATGGGTGCTAGAAAGCTCAAAAAATTTATGCAAAATCCACTTGCCGATTTAAAAAAAATTAAGCGCAGGCAAGAGCTTATTCAATTTTTTATAAGCGCTGAAGATATTCTTAACAAAACCCGGGAGAACCTCTCACAGATTAGAGATTTAGAAAGAATTCTGGCAAAGGTTACTACCAACAAAGTTACCGCAGGAGACTTAATTAACCTGTCTGCCGCGATAAAGGCTTACCAGCATATAGAAAAACGACTTAACAAAATACCCAGTACAACCTTACAAAGGTTCTCTAAAAAACAAATCGAAATTTTCAATACCCTGGTTAATAAAATAGATCAGACCATTAACGATGAAGTGGGCGCTTCCCTCGACAAGGGGAATCTCATTAAGAGTGGTGCTTGCGCGAAGAGAGACAAACTGGCAACAATGAACTGCAACGCCAACGATGAACTCATCACACTCGAAGCAAATTATCAAAAACAAACGGGCATCACCAAGCTAAAAGTAAAATCTAATAATATTGCGGGATATTTTATAGAAATTTCTAAAATTCATAGCGCAAAAGTCCCCAAGAACTTTGAGCGCAAGCAGACCCTAGTCAATACTGAAAGGTATATCACCAAAGAATTAGCAGAGTTTGAAAGAACCGTATTAGCGGCACACGAAAAACTAGAAAAACTCGAGCGAGAAATATTTAAAGACGTTGTCACCTTAGTGGCAAGCCAATCCACTTTAATTTTGGACTTGGCGGATAAAATTTCATTTATAGATGTTATCCAAAGTTTTTCTTGGTGCACATTACAAGAGGGATTGACCCGACCAAAACTTTCTGAACATAAAAAAATAGTCGACATAAAAGGCGCCTGGCATCCGCTTATCAAGGGAGTTCTCAAAGATCAGTTTATTTGCCACAATATAAAATTAGACGAACAGCAATTTTTCGGCCTGATCACTGGCCCAAATATGGCGGGAAAAACCACCGTCATGCGAGAAGTTGCCATCATCCAATTACTGGCACAGATTGGTTGTTACGTCCCTGCCACAAGCGCCCATTTAGGCATTTGTGACTACCTCTTTAGCCGGCTCGGCGCTAGCGACGATATCCTGAGAGGGCAATCGACCTTTATGGTGGAAATGAGCGAAACCGCTGAAATAGTCCGCCACGCTTCAGAAAGGTCTCTTATTATTTTAGATGAAATCGGTCGTGGCACATCAACCTATGATGGACTCAGTATCGCCTGGGCACTGGTAGAGCACTTTGTCAATAACACCAAGGCGCTGGGTCTCTTTGCGACTCATTACCATGAGCTTATTGAACTCGTAGAAAAACTGCCGGCAGCAAAAAACCTCACTGTTGAAACAAAAAATAAAAATGGCGAAGTGCAAT
>Ga0316206_1001322_pt1 | contig 22924 bp, 21 predicted proteins | sample 6monthpyrite_MG_FD_204942 | JGI IMG/M metagenome (GOLD analysis project Ga0316206, IMG submission 204942) | Microbial mat bacterial communities from mineral coupon in-situ incubated in ocean water Damariscotta River, Maine, United States -... | ecosystem: Environmental > Aquatic > Marine >... | reverse complement strand
TAACAGAAATCGCCGGCATGCTTTTTTAAACTACATGACACCTGTAGAATACGAAAAGAAATATGCCAGCAATTAAATCGTCCGTTTTATTGGGGGAAGCTCAGACGGCTGAATTTCACGTAAATCATTGATAAAAAATGATTTGTAGTTATTTACATTCAAGGTTTTAGTCAGCTAACCGATAAGCTGAATATTATGAACCGGGTTAGGCGTCTGGGTGTTCGCAGGATAAATCATTTCATTATTGGCATTTTTAAGTGTTGTATACATGCTGACAAAAGCAGGAGCTTTAACTATGGGGATACAAGCTAATAAATCTGATGACGGTCATACAGTGACCATGCAGATAGATGGGCGTTTTGATTTTGCGCTCCATAAAGATTTTAGAGATGCTTATAAAGACGAGCCTGAGTCAACATCATTTGTGATTAATATGAATAACTCTGATTATATGGATAGCTCGGCTTTAGGAATGCTGCTTTTGTTACGTGAGCATGCAGGAAATGATGAGGCCAGAATAAGCATCGAAGGTTGTCAGCCTGCGATCAAACAGATATTAGCAATATCCAATTTTGAGAAACTTTTCAAGATTTCCTGAACAGGCCGGAACAGATCTGATTTTATGAATGTGAGAGATGAAAAATTCCAGATGATGGAATTCGAATTTCAGAGTGCTGATCTTAAGCAGGGCGACCCTTTACCTGCAATGATGAAATGTATTCGTGATTTTCATGGGATTGAAAATTATCATGCGCCTGTTTCCATGATACTGACTGAGTTGGTTAGCAATGCGCTTGATCATGGTATCCTGAAATTACAGTCATCGCTAAAAAAAGATGAGTCAGGCTTTGAAGCTTATTATATTGAAAAGCAGAAAAGGCTGAATTTACTTGATCAGGGGTTTATAAAAGTTAATATTTATAAAGACTCATCTGATGCAGGTGAGTCTTATTGTATTAGTGTAGAAGACAGTGGGGAAGGTTTTGAAACAACCAGAAAATTAACGCAGCTGGAAGATAATTTGGCTTATTTTGGCCGGGGTATCCAATTGTTACAAAAGCTATGTAGCGAGATCAGTTATAATAATGCGGGAAACAGGGTGACGGTCAGGTACTGCTGTTATCCACAGACCTGACCGTTATTGTTATCAATCTACCTTGTAGTAATTTTTATACCAGTCAACAAAACTTTTCAGCCCATGTTCCACAGTCGTAGCGGGTTTGTAACCCATGTCTTTCACCAGGTCATCAACATTCGCAAATGTATCAGGTACATCGCCAGGTTGAAGTGGTAGCATATTCATTTCAGCTTTTTGACCAATACATTGTTCCAGTACATCAATATAGTGCATGAGCTCTACGGGCTCATTGTTACCAATATTATAAAGTTTATAGGGTGCTATTTTTGCACTGGCAGGATCAGGTTTATCACTGTCCCAATCGGGGTTTGGCCGGGCGGGTTTATCTAATACACGGATAACCCCTTCTACGATATCATCTATGTAGGTGAAGTCGCGTCTGTGTTTACCGTAGTTGAAAACATCAATGGGTTCACCTGCCAGAATTTTCTGGGTGAATTTAAAAAATGCCATGTCAGGTCGACCCCATGGCCCATAAACTGTAAAGAAACGCAGGCCTGTTGTCGGGATATTGTAGAGGTGGCTGTAGGTATGTGCCATCAGCTCATTGGCTTTTTTACTCGCAGCATAAATACTGACAGGATGATTGACCTGATGATGCTCGGAATAAGGCATTAGTGTGTTAATGCCATATACAGAGCTACTGGATGCATAGACGAGATGTTTTACATCATAATGACGGCAGCCTTCCAGAATATTAGCGAAACCAACCAGGTTAGTATCAACATAGGCGGCAGGATTTTCAAGCGAATAGCGTACACCGGCTTGTGCAGCCAGGTTAACCACGCAGTCAGGACGGTGTGTTTTGAATACATCATCGATTAAATCACGTTCTTTCATATCGAAGCGAGCTTCGGTGAAGTTGGGGTGATCTTTTATACGATCCAGTCTGGCCAGTTTAAGATTGACATCATAATAGTCATTAATGTTATCGATGCCGATAACTTCATCGCCTCGATCCAGGAGTTTGATGGATAGTTCATTGCCAATAAAACCTGCGGATCCTGTTACTAATACTTTCATTTTCCGGTTCTCTTTTTATAAAAGGTCAGATTCGACCGTCGACATCTTTTTTATCAAAGACATATTTTACATCGTAGATAACGTGATTGGGCTTACATAGTTTGCGAATTTTTTCTATGCCCATATCTTTAAATTGTTGATGGGCTACAGCAATAATGACAGCATCATATTTTCCTTCTTCCAGTTCAGGAATAAGTTCAATGTTGTACTCTCGCTGTGCTTCATTCGCGTTAACCCAGGGGTCATAAACATCAACGTTGGCATGGTAGCCTTCAAGTTCCTGTACCATATCAATAACGCGCGTATTTCTCAGGTCTGGACAATTTTCCTTGAACGTAAAGCCTAACAATAAGACATTGGCATCGACGACATGTATCTTTTTCTGTGTCATCAACTTGGTGACCTGAATAATAATGTATTCACCCATCTGGTCGTTAATGCGCCTGCCGGCAAGAATCAAGGCAGGGTGATAGCCTGTTTCCTGAGCTTTGTGGGTCAGGTAGTAAGGGTCAACGCCAATGCAATGCCCGCCAACAAGGCCGGGTCGGAAGGGCAGGAAGTTCCATTTTGTGCCCGCAGCTTCCAGAACTTCCAGTGTATCAATTCCCAGTTTTTGAAAAATAACAGCAAGTTCATTAACCAGTGCGATGTTGAGGTCGCGTTGTGTATTTTCAATGACCTTGGATGCTTCAGCGACACGGACGCTACTGGCTTTATAAGTACCGGCGGTGATGATGCTGCGATACAGCTCGTCAACGAAATCAGCGGTTTCCGGTGTTGATCCTGAAGTCACCTTGAGGATGTTAGTGACCCGGTGTTCCTTGTCACCAGGGTTAATGCGCTCCGGACTGTAGCCTATAAAAAAATCCTTATTCATTTTGAATCCGGAGTCACGCTCCAGACAAGGGACGCACACTTCTTCCGTCGTCCCCGGATATACAGTTGATTCATAGATGATAATATCACCACGAGAGATGACATGGGATAATGCTTCGCTGGCCTTGATAAGTGGTGTCAGGATAGGTTGCTTATGGCCATCAATTGGAGTGGGTACAGTAACAATATATACATTGCATGACTTCAGATCTTCCAGCTGATCTGTATACTTTAACATTGTTGCAGATGCCAGTAATTCCGGCTCTACTTCCAGTGTATTGTCATGTCCCCCTTGTAGCTCTTTTACGCGCTCGGTGATAATGTCAAAACCAATAGTGGTAAATTTTTTTCCAAACTCAACGGCGAGTGGAAGGCCTACGTATCCCAGACCTATAACACCGATTTTGGCTTCTTTCAGAGTAAACATTTTATCGCCTTGTAGTAACGTTTATAGTCACTTTTTATTGAGTAATTTCTTTTCCCAGTCAAGGGCTGTTTTAACAATCAGTTCAAGGTCATTGTATTGTGGTTCCCAACCTAATGTATCCCGGATAAGTCCAGCTTCAGCAATGAGAATAGGCGGGTCGCCTGCACGACGATCTTCTTCAACAATATTAAGTTTGGCACCATTAACTTTTTCAACAGCATCCAGAACCTCACGCACACTGTAACCATATCCATAGCCGCAGTTAAGTGTTGTGGAATCACCGCCATCGCGTAAATAGTCGAGCGCCTTGAGATGGGCGCTGGCAAGATCTTCTACATGAATATAGTCACGAACGCCGGTGCCGTCTTTAGTTGGATAGTCAGTCCCGAAAATAGTTACTTTTTCACGTTTACCAACAGCGGCTTCACAGGCAACCTTGATGAGTAATGTTGCCTTTTCGGTGGACTGGCCTATGCGACCTTTCAGATCACAGCCTGCAACGTTAAAATAGCGCAAGGCAACATGTTTCATTTCTGTTGCAAACGACAGGTCACGAAGCATCCATTCGGTCATGAGTTTGGATGTACCATAGGCGTTAATAGGATCGAGTGGCGTTTTTTCGTTAGCTGATTCTGTTTCAGGAATGCCATACACGGCTGCAGTGGATGAAAAAATAAAGTTCTTTACATTGTGATCACGACAACATTCAAGCAGGTTGCGACTGTTACAGGTATTGTTGCCATAGTATTTAAGCGGGTTAGAGACTGATTCAGGTACGATTGTATGTGCGGCAAAGTGAATAACTGAGTCAACGTCATGTTCTTCCATTACGCGACTGACCAGCGCTTTATCGCCCATATTGCCCTGGACCAGTTCGCCATAGAGAATGGCATCTGCAAAGCCGGTACTCAGGTCGTCAATAATGACAATCTTTTCGCCCGCTTCACCCAACTGTTTTACTACGTGACTACCAATGTAACCGGCGCCACCTGATACCAAAATCGTCTTGTTTTTCATAATGTTCCCAAGTGTCAGGTTGTTCCTGTTCGTTTTTTTTAAGTATTTTCTCATGATAAAAATTTAACTACAAGCAATCATCCTTTATATCGGCCGAGGAATGAATTTTTTAACAGGTATCTGTTATATCGGATATGATGCAGCTAAGTGGCATCAGCATAGGTTGTAGAGGTTTAATCTGTGACTATATAGACCTGTTTGACAATTAACCGGACGTTCTCTTGATGTCACTCATAAAAAGAGATATAACAAGGGCTGAACAGGTCAGGATAAGTAAAAGTATGACGCTGGATGCAAGCAAATTGGCATCAATGAACAGGCTGCAGGGTAATGTTCGTGTATGGGTGATGCATAAATCACAGGTCTGGATATTACTGTTACTGTCATTAATTCTGGCCTGGCAACTGGCTTCTGTCAGTTGGCGTGTTATCGCATATTTTCTGGTTTCTGAAGATGTAAAATCGCCAGTCAGCCTGTCGGTCTCAGACGCAGGCAGCATATCAAGCCGGAATAATTATATTTATCTGGGGGGGCTGCATTTATTTGGTGTTGCTCAACAGGGTAGTGCACCAATTAGTAATGTGCCTGTTTCTGCACCTGAAACACAACTTAACTTAAAATTATATGGTGTCTTCTCTGACAAGGACAGCAAGTCTGGTAGTGCAATTGTAGGCACCGGTAATGGTAAACAAAAACTGTATGTGGTTGGTGATAAAATTACAACAGGTGTCTGGCTTGCAGAAGTAAGGGCTGATCATATTCTTTTAAAACGTGGCTCCGGTTTTGAGGCTCTGAAGTTTCCAAAGAAATCCACCCGGGGCGTTAATATATCTCGTCATCAGTCCTTACCCCGTACCCGGAATTTATCCAGTAAAAAACAACGTTTACTGGATAATGTGAGAATTGTTCCTGTATTTGCTGGTAGTAATCGTCAGTTGAAAGGGTATCGTCTGCTACCCAAGAAAAACCGGGCTTCATATAATCGACTTGGGTTAAGGCCTTCTGATGTGGTGATAGAAATTAACGGTATTTCTTTAACAAACCAACGTGAAGCCATGCGTGTTATTGGTGAACTGGTTAAAGCCGATCAGGTAGATGTTAAATTAATGCGACAAGGGGAGCTGAAAAACTTACAGTTAAAATTAAACTGACCTGAAAAAACAGGTAAGTTGATTATGTTTCATGCCTTGTTATTTTTAGTTAAGTTCTTGCGCAGGATGGAAGCTCATCCAGCATAATAAATGATTTGCACGGGAATTAATGGTTTATCATTTTTTGTATAGGACCAATCCCTCTGATCCAGGCATTTTTGAAACCACGCTGATGCAAGCGCGTTAATTTCTTTTTTGCGTTGGAAAAACTAAAGATGCTGCCATGAATGACATTAAGTCTGGGCTGCCCTTTTTTATCGGTATAACGAAATAGAAATACGCCATCCAGAGCCACATTTTTAATGAAGTCCAACACAGATTTTTCACTTGCGCTACTGGCTAACTGTATCGTGAAATGCTCAGCTGGCTGATTCATAATCCATAAGCGGCCTTTTTCTTCAAGCTCAACTCGTTTGGCTGATATTACAGGTATTTTTTTGGCTGGCTTTTTTGTTACAACAGCGGTGGGCGCGGGCGAAATTATTTTGATAAGTGCAGATTTGTTAACCGGTATTGATGCAGGCAGTACAGGTGCGGCAGATACCGGCACGGGAGCGGGATGTAAAGGAACAGGTGTTTTTTTTAATCTCAGATCAACGACTTTTACAGGCACCTGACGAGCAGCCGGAGTGGTGACCGCAGGTTTATTATTTATTGCCTGAGTAATGGTTTTTAAGGCATTTATAGCACGCTGATGATCCTGACTGGCCGCTTTTTTAAACCATTTCATTGCTAACGCCAGGTTTCTTTTGACACCTTTCCCATAATAGTAGAGGTAGCCCAGTGTGTATTGTGCATTCGGGTTCCCTTTTTCAGCGATAGGGTCAAGTAGTGCAGCTGCTGTTTTGTAATTTTTTGCAAGATATGCAGTTTTGGCGCGTAGATAAATTGCCTGATCCAGTGTTTGTACTGCAGGTTTGACGGGGGTTATTTCTTCCTGTGTGCTACAGGCACCCAGGGTCAGGGTGATGATGCCTGTAAAGGCGAGAAAAATTATTTTAAGTTTATGTTTCATCTGTGCTGATTATAACGCTAAAAGCACCTGTGGCTCTATAGTCATACCTTTATTCACATTATAAAGTCTGGTAACTATGTTCTTTCAGTCACTTATGTTGTCTTTTAAAAGGTGTTTGCTGATTCAGCCAGTGAGTCTCTAGCCAACCAGTTGGTTTAGATCAAATACTGGCAGCAGGGTAGCGAGTACGATAAAAAGAACAATACCACCCATGACCAGTATCATGATGGGTCCTAACAGCCCCAGTGTAGTGGCGAGTACAGATTCTATTTCACGTTCCTGAATAATGGCTGCACGCTCAAGCATATTTTCAAGATTGCCGCTGGCTTCACCACTCGAAATCAGGCTTATCATCATTGGCGGGAAGTAGCCTGATTGTTCCATAGAGCTATGAATATTGGCACCTTCACGTACACGCATAGTGATGATTTCAATGGCTTCACGCATAGGTAGATTGGTAACAACCTGACTGGAAATGCGCAGTGCTTCGAGGATCTGAACATTACTTGAAGTGAGGATACTCAGGGTGCGGGCAAAGCGTGCGCTGTTACTTCCCCGGATCAGGCGTCCACTAAACGGTACTCGCAGCAGAAAGTTATGCCAGGCCATTCGGGGAGCGGGTTTACTGAGGACTAGTCGAGCAATAAAGCCGCCTGCCAGCAGCAAGACCAGCAAGACAATACCATTGTTCTTCAGGAAATCACTCATGGCGATTAATATCTGCGTGGATTGTGGCAATTCCTGAGCCACATTCTCAAACACTTTTACAATTTGAGGAACCACAAAGGTAAGCAGTGCAATAACTATTAATATAGAAATGATAATCAGCAGTGCCGGATAAAATAGCGCCATTATTGTTTTTTGTTGCATTTCCTGTCGTGCTTCTGTGTAGTCCGCAAGTCGATCCAATACGTTATCCAGGTGTCCGGACTCCTCACCGGCTTCAACAGTTTTTCTGTAAAGCTCAGGGAAGACACCGGGAAATTCAGATAAACCAGTGCTAAGACTATGACCCTCACGGACCTTTGCACGAACTGATAACAATACACGCTTTATTTTTGTTTTTTCGCTCTGTCTGGCAACAGCCTGTAGCGTTTCTTCAATCGGCATACCTGCTGATAGCAGAGTGGAAAGCTGACGTGTGAGCAAAGCCAGATCCATAGCGCTGATACGTTGCCGGAATATCTGCCTGCTTCCGTGCTTTTGTTCGTGCTCAACAATTTCATCAACACTCAGAGGAGATAAGCCTTGTTCTCTGAGTTGCTGTCGGATTTGTCGGGGGGTATCAGCTTCTATAATACCTTTACGATTTTTACCGTGTTTGTCGAGCGCGGTGTATTCAAATGCACCCATACTATTCTTCCTGGGTGACGCGTAAGACTTCTTCGATGCTGGTGTCGCCTTTGAGGATTCGTCGCAAGCCGTCCTGGCGTAGTCCGACTGATTTCTGGCGTGCATATTCCAGCATGTCTATTTCATTATTGCCATCATGAATCATGCTGCGAAGCTGGTCATCGATTTCAATAAGTTCATAAATACCGGTACGTCCCTGATAACCCAGGTTATGGCAATGCTCGCAACCATGTAATTTGGCGCGATAAATAACAGGCTTTTCCTGTGGATCTATACCAAGTAACGCACAGTCTTTTTCATTAGGAATGGTTTCTTCCTTGCAGTGCGAGCATAGTTTACGAACCAGTCGCTGGGACATAATGCCTGTGATACTGGATGCCATCAGAAAGGGTTCCACTCCCATATCACGCAGGCGTGTAATCGAGCCTATCGCGCTATTGGTATGCAGAGTTGATAAAACCATGTGTCCGGTCAAACTGGCCTGCACAGCTATTTGGGCTGTTTCGAGGTCACGGATTTCACCGATCATAACCACATCAGGGTCTTGTCGAAGGATGGCACGCAGGCCGCGAGCGAAGGTCATGTCTATCTTTTGGTTAACCTGGGTCTGACCAACACCATCGAGATTATATTCTATCGGGTCTTCGACGGTGACAATATTACGGGTACGATTATTAAGTTTAGTCAGTGCAGCATACAGCGTGGTTGTTTTACCAGAACCTGTCGGGCCTGTGACTAATATAATGCCATGTGGCTTATGAATCAGATTTTCCAGGTTTAAACCGGCCTGTGTCGCCATGCCCAGATGCTCCAGACTCAGGCGACCGGCCTGTTTATCCAGCAGTCGCAGAACGACACGTTCACCATGATTTGAAGGTAAGGTCGAAACACGTACATCGACAGCACGATTAGCAATTTTCAGTGAAATTCGACCATCTTGTGGCAAGCGTTTTTCTGCAATATCAAGGTGAGCCATGACTTTAATACGAGATACAAGCAAGGGCGCAACGGCACGAGGTGGTTGCAAAACTTCACGTAATACGCCATCAATTCGAAAACGCACAACCATGCTGTTCTCATAAGTTTCAATATGAATATCTGATGCGCCTTCCTTAAGTGATTCTGTGAACAATGCATTTATCAAACGGATAATAGGTGCGTCATCTTGTGTTTCAAGCAGGTCTTCAGGCTCTCCCAGTCCCATCGCGACATGATTGAGATCCATGTCTTCATTGATATCATCCATGACCTGTAGCGCCTGGCTTGAACCCGATTCATATAGCTCGGATACTTTTTGCTCAAACTCTTCCGAGGTGACTTTATGCAAGTTCAGAGAACAATTCAGATGACGTTTAATTTCAGAAAAAATGGCAACTTTACAACCAGGCTTGTAGATTACCTGCGCAGTGCCTTTATTGGTTAAGGTAACCAGTACACCGTGTTTACGAATGAAATTATAAGGCAGAATGTGATCTGAATTCTGTGGTTCTGCACTGTCCATTATTCTTGGTGACCGCCTTAATTGGTGCTGGTATTTTTAGCAGGTTTATTCTTGAAAGGTGCAGGTATCTGAGGCAGGTCTTTGGGTAATACAGGCACGACAGAGTCATCGAGCATATTAACACCTTTCTTTTTCTGTTTCAGTTGCAGGGCGCGTATCATGCTGTATTTGCCTGCAGTCAGACGGCTTCCCGTTGCAGCATCACGAATAATACTGGGACGCAGAAAAATCATCAGATTACGTTTTCTTTTATTGGTGACATCATAGCTGAATAAACGACCCAGTAATGGGATGCTACCCAGTACGGGTACACTTTGATGTGTCTGTGTGAGCGTGTCATCCATTAATCCACCGAGAACAATGGTACGGCCATCATCAACCATAACGCTGGTTTTGATTGAACGTTTACTTGTCGTTAAATCACTGGCGCCAGTACTGCTCGGGATCACACTGGAGACTTCCTGCTCGATATCGAGCTTGATGGCATCACCCTCATTAATCTGGGGTGTAACACGTAATGTAAGGCCAACATCCTGTCTTTCGATGGTACGGAACGGGTTTACTGTTCCTGATGCACTTCCTGCACTTGAGAACTCTCCGGTAACAAACGGAACATTTTCACCGACGACTATTTCTGCTTGCTGGTTGTCCAGGGTGACGATGCTGGGTGTTGACAGAATATTTGAGTCAGCATCGTTTGAAAGTGCTCTGACGATGGCTGCAAAGTTAATGGTTGAGCTATTAAAGCGGCCAAACCCGATTGCTGCACCATCACCCAGAGAGGGGACGCCTCCGGCAGCAATGGTTGCACCAACATTCGCGATACTACCTGCGCCGCCAAAATTAACAACGCCAATAGCGCCTTTACCACTTGGGCTGCCGTCTATGGCCCACTGCACACCTAATTCACGTGATTTGTCTGCACTGACTTCTGCAATGATCGCTTCGACGATAACCTGAGCACGTCGGATGTCGAGTTTACGTATAACGCGTTGCAGCGAACGAAATACATCTGCAGGTGCGGTAATCACTAATGCATTAGAACTTTCATCAGCTTGTATACTGACATTGTTACCGAAGGCTGCAGCACCTCTGGCGCCTGGTTTTGTCTTGCTGGTTTGCAATGTTTTACTTACACCGGTTAAGACACTAACCATATCTTTTGCTTTTGCATAATGTAAATAGATAACGCGTGTTCCACCTTCTGCATCCAGGGGGGTATCAAGATGGCTGATGAGCGCTCGATAGCGTAAGCGGGCGGGGCCTTCACCACTCAGCAGAATACTGTTGGTACGATCATCGGCTGCAAAACTGATCTGGGCACCCACCTTGCCTTTGTTACGCATGAGGCCAGTTAATATTCGAACAATCTCGCTTGCCGATGCGTGGTTCAGTGCAATAACCTCAATAGAACTATCACTGACCTGATCAATACGGTGGATAATTTTGGTGAGTCGGGCAACATTCTCAGCCCGGTCTGTGATGATCAGGACATTCTTTGAAGGATAAGCTGCCAGGTGACCTTGTTGTGGAATCAGCGGGCGTAATATGGGCACCAATTGTGCTGCGGTTACATTTTTTACTCTGATGATGCGTGTGATTACCTGGTCGCCACTAATAGAGCGCCCCGAGTTTCCTGTTGGAATGCTGCCTTGTTTAGCTTTACTGTTGGGTACGATTTTGATGATATTGCCAACCGGAATCGTGGCAATTCCGTGAACTTCAAGTATGGACAGAAAGATCTGGTATAGCTCATCACGGGCTAACGGGCTGGCTGATATGACAGTCACCCGGCCCTTTACGCGCGGGTCGACAACAAAATTTTTGCCTGTGAATTTTGAAACAGTATTGATCAGCGTGGAGATATCTGCGTCTTTCAGGTTCAGGGTAATTTCCTGGGCGCTGAAGCCACTGAGAGGCAGGCACAGCAGTAATACCAGAAGCAGGTTTTTCCAGTATGACTTTACACCTCTGTTGTCTCTGTAAAATATCATATATAACAATAGCTTATCAGTTCTTGCTCAATTGGGGTTAATCATTCAAAAAGATCAACCCATTATATCGGCTGTATTTCCAGTGCTTTAAGGAAATATAGCATTATTTTTCGATAAAAAATATCTTTACATCCAGAAGCTTAGCAGAAAGTCTTGAGTCGGTACATAAAGGTTCAATAGACCCCGTTATATTGAATTGCATAGCGGCCATCTGTTTGTTGACGGGCTGCATTGCGTAATAGCGATACCAGAAAGTCATCAGCAGCAGGCGTCGGGTTTAGCAGGGCATTGAAGTTGAAGCGATGGTCTTTAAGAAGATTGAGGTTACCGGCAATCTTGATAGGTGCATTTACATCATCAATTTTAACATGTATGAGTTCTTTTTTGCTGGTGATAATAAAGCGTAAATTACCCAGGTAACCTTTTATAGGCTGACTCAGAGTGGCTTTTTCCAGCAGGACAATACCATCCGCTTTCTGAACCCCTTTTTTATCAATTTCCAGCTGACGCATTTCAAAGTTAAACAGACCTTCCAGATTTACGATACGGGCAGCAGGAATTTGTTGCAGCATACGTGCAGGTAATTTACCTTTCATATTATTGATGCGGATATTGTTGTCGAAGTCCATATGAATGTGGGCTTTTAACGGGTGAGCCCGGTCTTTTATATCCAGGTCGATTTTTAATTTAGCCATAAACAGCTGTGCAGGATAGATTTTCCAGTTCAGGTTATTAAATGTCTGTCCAAGCCCTGTCAGTGTTGTTGCACGACCCGACCAGATAGTTCCCTGTACCTGATGGAGGTGAATGCCGGGCATGTTGGATTTTACCAGTTGCCAGACAACATTAGCTGGCATCAAAACAACGAGGCCACCCAGAAAACAGATACCGGACAATAGAATAATAAGTCGCTTGCTCATGATCCGGCTCCAGTTAAAACGACCCTGGCGCTGACTTTGCCAGCTTGTGCCAGACCGTCAACGTTGATGCTGCTAACACGGATATGTTGTTCTGATGAAATGCTGGCTATCCATTTGATCAACAGATCAAAGTCGGCATTTTCAAACCAGATTTGTACTTTATTGTTACCTTGTGGTTCAAGCCGTTTCATTTGACTACCTAAACCAAATGATTTGATGGTGCTGTCGGCAGTAGAAAGTAGTGGCTTTTGGTTCGGCTGCCGACCATTTTTTTGATTATTCTGTAATTGCTGAATTTGACGACTGCTGGGTTCCATCCAGCTTAGCAAGCTGCGTTTGGCTTTTAATTGTATCTGGTTACGCTGATAGGAATCTGACAGGGGCGCCCATATGATCAGGTAAATCAGCGACAAAACGACCAATACACTTATGACTGAGATAATCTGCCGTTCCTGGGGTGATTTACTTAAATACCAGGATTTCATGGTTTTCTCCCCTGGATAGAAAGCCGCACGATCACAGCATTTCCCTGAACAGAGGCTGAGCGCACATTCACATTAAGTCCTGATTGAGAGATCATTTGTTTCATTTTTTCCAGGGATTGCAGGTTATCGATGCTGATTTCCATATCCAGCTTGCCACTTCGGTAATTAATATTTCTGATGATCGTACTCGGGTTGGCCTGAATCGCTTTTGCAGATTTGGCCAGTAATGGCAAAAAACCTGACTGGCCAGCTTGTCCGGTATTTTGCAGCGCGACCAGACGACGTTTCATGCGTACTTTAATGTTGCTCATTTTTTTTGCGTCAGGCAAACTTTGTTTGAATAGCTTGTGAATACGCTCGTTTGTAGATTTTAGTTCAGACTGAACAGACTGATAATTAATCATCCCGTCAATAGCCTGAAAGAGAAGCAGTACGGCCAGTATCGATGCCACAGGAATCCATTTTTTCCATACTTTACTGCGTTGGTTTTTCGCAGCATATATTCCCTGCAGGAGGTTTATACTGTCTGATTCGTTTGTGTTTTTAGCAAATATCTCCAGCAGGCTGGTATGCAAGGGAGTCTTGACGATTTGTAATTCAGGTGTTGGAGCAAGACCGGGCACATCACTGTCTGTTTGTTGTCGGGCATCTATAATATGGATGGCTTCCGGCTGTTCTTCTGTTGCTTCATTTATTGACAGGTCGAGGTACAATGCCAGTTGACTGGTGTCGCAGACATAGCCTGAAAAACTGTCTGTCCGAATGATGCTGTTGTCATCTTCCATTAATACGGTCCACTGTTGTCGCTGAAAAGGTAAGGCAAGTGTTTCAGGAACGATCAGTTGTGGTTGTACTTCATATTCAGCAAAACGTGTTAATACTGACTCAATGAGTTCGTGGCGTATGGCGCAGACAGGTATATTATTTTGTGGCAGTTTGGAAGGCAGTGCAAAATGAAAATCTTCCACTTCACCAATCAGGTCATCTTCCATTGCATAGGGAACGGCTTGCATGATTTTCTGCCGGTTACGGGCAGGAATCAGATATGTCGCAATGTGGACATAGCTGCCAGGGATAAAAACAATGATTTTTTTACCAGGACATTGTGGTGCAATGTCTGCCAGAGAGGCACCGGTTTGTCCGAGTACGCCAGACGCGTTATCAGGATAATACCAGTCGATAGTGCCATTAACATGAAATCGGAAATATATATGGTTTTCCATGTTAGTTGATTCCGGGAGTACGTGTTAACACAATAACTTCACCCTTACTGTTCCGTTGTAATATGCTGATCAGGTTTTTATTGATTTTATCAATCTGCACAGTGGCCTGAACCTGGAAATACTGTGAACTTACACCAATCAGGGGGGTAATTTCCAGTTCATAGGCACTTTTATCTCGTACATAACCCTTTGTTGTATCAAGGAAGTCCTTGATACTGCTAAATACAGAGGTTCTGTCTTTGATGATATTGTTTGCCATACCCAAGTCCAGCTGGCTGGATAATGCTGCGATCACTTCTGCTGGAGCTGTATTGATATTTATCGTGGTGTTAACAGGTAATGCACAAATAAAGGGTTTTAGTTTATTAAAGATCTCGTAGCTGACACCCTTGACCAGTAACAATTCCGATATATTGCTCATGCGTTGATTGGCTGTTCTGTATGCGGGTGTCAGCGCCAGATAATCCTGGTCTTCAGCACCGTCTGGGAAACTGGCATCAGCATCTGCGTCAATCCAGTCTATAACGGCCTGACTGATCGGGAGGTCGATTTTAAGAATGTTCAGTAGACGCTCAAATACCTTTTTCTGTTCATTCAGGTATTTTAGTGCCGGTGCATCTTTGCGATCCTTTATATATAAGTTGTTCAGATTAAACCGGCCCTGCAGGTCATCGATTTTACCGGCAATCATTCCGCCTTCGATGGGGGTCGGTGGCAAGGGTTGCGCCCAGTCTTCAAAAAGATTATCTGTATTCTTGTGACTGCTACGTTTACCATCAGCGGCGAGCACGCTGATGGCCCAGGCTTCGCCACCCAGTGTGTAATAATAGGCTTGCTGATTAAACAGAATATTTTCCATGCGACGAATATCATATTGCTGCCTTTCAGTGATATTGACGGCAATGATGGTTGCGAGTGCCACGACTAAAAGTGCTGTCAGCAACGCAATTCCTTTTTGCGGGTGAGGAGCCTGAGAATGATATTTTTTCATGTATCAGGTTCCGGTAACCGGTATAAGACGTCGTATCTTACCCAGTGTTTCGTGTTGAATGACCACCTCAATGGCGCGTGGCAGGTCAGAGGAGATGGCGCCCGGATTGACAGGTGGCCAGAAATCTACCCAGCGGTTGTTAGCGTCCAGAAAGCGAAGGTTCAGTTCTTCCACGTTCCCAAGTAAGTCACGGTTCATGGCAATTGCTTCAGAACCCCGATCCAGGCTTGCAAACTGGGTGCGTAACAGTGTTTTTTCACGCAAACGATAGGCTACACGTATCAGGCTACTACGGTTGAGTTGCTGAGGATTTCGTCGCCCGTCACGGGTCAGGGATAATAGCGCAAAGCCGGATGTACCCGATTGTAGTGCGGCTTCAGTCCCTCCGAGTTCATCTCGTACACCACGGTTAACGATATAACGTATATCGCGTTCCAGATAAAAAAAGCTGGATTGAATGGCTTTCATCTGGGCGCTGACTTTGTTGGTTACTTCCTGAGCATCCATAATGGACTTGATGCCTGTCAGCGCGATGACAGACATGAAAGCAAAGATAGCGACTGCCACCAGTATTTCTATCAGGGTAAAACCGGTCTGTTTTTTGTTATATCGCATTATCGTTTACCCAGATACCCGTTTAGCGTATACAGTTTTTTTTCTTCATCCTGATCAAGGGATACGCTTAATATGACCCGTCGTATATTACTGTCAGGACTGGTTTTAATTTCCATATCCCAGCGCCAGCGTTGTTTTACCATTTCGACATAACCATTAGAACGACCGATGCCAGGCCAGGCCTTTAATACATGCAGTTCATTCAGTTTATTGCTGGCAATGATGCTGGCCAGGTATTTATCACGCAGGTATGCTGTATTGATTGTATTTTCGCTCGCTGTTTTAATCATTGCGGAGAGAGCGATCGCAAGTAGCACCAGTGCGACCAGCACTTCTATCAGGGTGAATCCTTGCTGGGAATCAGGGTGTTTCACGATACAGTTCCAGTTTGCCGGTTTTTGTATTGCTGAGGACGTAACTGAGTTCCGGGTGTGATATTTGAGACAAACGGATTTCGAAAGGCGTCAGTTCACCACTGGAAAAAACGATAATCTGGGGTTTTTTATCGACAGAGTTTGATGTTTGGGGGCGTGTTCTTAACCCATCCAGTGTCAGTGTTATTTCCATATCCGGTGGCAGTGTTTTTTTCTTCAGTAATTTATCCTGCAGGGGTTTCCAGCTTTGTTTGGTATAGACGTAAAACTCGTATTGCTTGTCCTCAATCAGTAAACCAATATCCTGTCCCTGAAAAATAGCTTGCTGATCAGCCAGTTCAAGCATACGAGAGATACGACCTGCTTCCTGTTTTAGCAGGGTTTCATAGTTATCGATATCAAATTTAAGCAGTGCGATACCCAGAATAATACTGATGATAACAACGGCTACCAGAATCTCGATTAATGTAAATCCTTTTTCAGTATGTGACAAACTGGGGTAACCGGTTTTCATTGTTCAGACGGTCTAGGTTATTTCAGATTCCAGTTGCCGATGTCATCATCGCTGGCAACGCCGTCAGGCCCTAGAGAAGAAATATCAATTTTACCATGTGTGCCAGGACTCAGATACTGGTACGGATTGCCCCATGGATCATTAGGTAGTCTGTCGATATAGCCATCCTTGCTGTAATTTTTGGGTTCGGGAGAGCCACTGGGTTTTGAGACTAATGCTTCCAGTCCCTGATCGGTGCTGGGATAGTTGTAATTATCGAGCTTATAGAAGTTCAGTGCTGCTTCAATGTTACGGATATTCTGCCGAGCAGTTGTCTTACGCGCTTGCTCCGGTTTGTCCATGATTTTGGGGACGACCAGCACGGCCATAATGCTGAGAATGACCACAACGACCATTACCTCGATTAACGTGAATCCTTTTGATAATTTCATTGGCATCTTTCTGTTCCTGGGTTAACTATATATCTTTATGATTTTATTACACTTATAATGTAATCTGTCTCTATTATAACAGCCTGTTGAGTTACGTCTATTGCTGATGTTCACATTACTGCAGAGATATTACTTAAAAATCACGGAATCCCGAAAAATATGAGAAAAATATCAATTATCTGGCTGACCTGTTCTTGTTTGCTAGGTGATATTGTTTTAGCAGGTGTGATTGATATTCGTGATGACAGTGGCAAAATTTTTCATTTTTCCAGGCCCGTGCAGCGGATCATCAGTCTGGCTCCCCATATTACAGAACTGATTTTTATTGCCGGAGCAGGTCACCAGTTAGTGGGTGCGGTTGATTACAGTCGTTTTCCTGTGCAGGCCCGAAAAATTCCACGCATTGGCAACAATCAGTCATTTGATCTTGAGCGAATTCTCAGGCTTAAACCTGATCTTGTACTGGCATGGAGCAGTGGTAATGCCGAATCAGGTTTGCAGCAGTTACGTCAGTTAGGCATTCCTGTGTTTAAGACGGAGGTGAAGTCACTTGCTGATATTCCTCGTTTAATCAAGCTGTTTTCACACTTAAGTGGTCACAATCAGGGTGAGATTGAGGCCAGAAGATTTAATCAACGCTTGCAGCAATTAAGCGATGAGCATAGTCATAAATCACGTGTGACGGTTTTCTACCAGATATGGGATCAGCCACTCATGACATTAAACAGTCACCATTATATAAGTGATATTATCAGGCGATGCGGGGGTAGAAATATTATTGCTGATTCAACACTGGTCGCGCCCACTATTGATCGTGAGTATATTATTGCAAAAAATCCACAGGTCATTATCGGGGCAGGGCGGCCAGGAGGATTGAATCAATGGCGGCGATGGAAGCAGGTTGAAGCAGTTAAAAATAATCAGTTATACCTTATAAACCCGGATATGATTTCGAGGCCTGTTCCTTCAATTCTGGATGGAATGGAGAAGATCTGTCAGTTTCTGGATAAAGCAAGAAAAGCCCGCTAGCGCATTTGTGGGTAATTTTAACTATTCGATCGAACTTTCTTTTTGAACTCAGCCTCAACATCTCCTGGTTGAGTATCCTCTCTCCCTTTGGGGGAGAGAGGTGTTTGCATTTACTTAAACCGGTAATTTAAACCAACATAATACGAACGTTCCGCAGTACGAAAACCATTTGCTAATGTATATTTTTCATCAAATAAATTTTCAATACGGCCATTCAGGGTCAGATCTTTGCTGATGTTATATACGCCAGTCATATGAACCAATGTATATGCGCTATTGATGATTGTACTGAAGTCACTATCAGGACGTACGCTGGTATTTAAAAGCTGTGCGCCGATACGATAGCGTGGTTGAATATATTCAGCTCCGAGTGTCAGTGAACGTTTTGCACGACGCGCCAGTTGCTTGCCATTAGTTTCATTTTTCGGATCCTGACTAATCAGTTCGGCAGAGAGGTTCCAGTGTCGAATATGGTATTTATAGGCAAGCTCTATGCCTTTAATAGTGGCTTTTTCAAGATTTTCATTTAATGAAGTGCCCGTATTATAAACAATGAGATTATCAATCGTATTATCAAATACATTCAGGCTGATTTTATGGGGGCCGGTTTTGTAACGTAAACCCAATTCATAATTTATAGATTCTTCCGGGGTTAACCCGGGTACTCCACCAAAACCAAAGCGATCGGTTGCGTCAGCAGCGCGAAAGCCTGTGTTGGCCGCCAGTGTTCCACTCCAGTGAGCGTTAAAGCGATATCCATACTCCAGATTCCAGGTGGTAAAATCACCAAATGCCTGATGGTTCGTAAAACGTGCCCCCCCAATGATATGGTGTTTTCCCAGTGTAATATTATCCTGAACAAAGACTGCGTCTATATCGGTTTTAATATTAAAACCGGTTCCGAATGAACTTGCTGACGCAGATTCACTGGAGATATAGATTCCGGCAGTGATTAACTGGTTGGTTGTTAATTGAAGGTCATGTTGCCAGTCCAGTGTATTACGCGTGGTATGGGCAAAGTCCCCACTTTGATTTTGGTCAATAACATCCTTGATTCGTGATAATTTCATTTTGCTGACCCAGCTATCTGACAAGACTTGCTTGATATCCAGTGCGGTAACCGTATTGCGGTAATCCTGATCGACCGGATTAAGAAAAAAGCTCAGGTATTCAGTGTTGCCATAGGATGTCCAGTGGCTTAACTTCACATCTGCCCCCAATGCCTTAAAAGCAAGATAGCTTTGCAAACTGGTATTTTTATATCCGCGTTTGGTAGTCGATGTGGTTCTTGTCGAAAACCCGTCTGTGTTCTCTTTGTTAAAGGTCAGGCCAAAACGAGCCTTTTTCAGGCTTCCATGCGTAGAGAGCATGAAGCTGCTGCTGTTATAGCTGCCGTGTGAGATAGATGCATTCGTTTCAGTACCGGATTTTAGCTTGCGGGTGATAATGTTGATAACACCACCAATCGCATCAGAGCCATAGAGCGTAGAACGGGGGCCTTTAACAATTTCTATTCGGTCGATCATATCCAGTCGAATATTCTGTACGGCTGGTCCGCCAATAGTCCCTGGGTTAATTTTGACGCCATCAATTAACATTAATGTATGATTGCTCTCTGTCCCGCGAATAAAGATAGATGTTGATTGTCCGCGTCCACCATTTTGGCCAATATCAATACCTGCATGCAAGCGCAGCAGATTGGCCAGGCTGGCTCCCTGATTGGCTTCAATTTCCTTACGCCCGATCACAATGACCGGTGAAAGAGTGCTATCTGCAGTCTGTGTGGTTTTTGTTGCGGTAATGACTACGGGATTTAATGTACTGGAGGCCTGAGTGAATGAGGCAAATGAGCTACTACTGACGACAAGTGTTGTTATTATGTTTCTGGTTTGGATATTCATGGGTATAACCTCTGCATGGCTTTCTGGTTAATTAATGATCTATACGCAGAGGGAGAACAAGCAGGAAGAATAGTCTATCGCGCTCGTGTCAACCTTCGCCCACCGCGATAGATACGAAATTTCAGGCCGGTCTCCGGACTCACGAGTGGCGTTAGCCGATATAACACCTTCCCATGCCATGCACAGTGGTTGTCGTTATATCTTTACTCGTTTACCGTTGCGGGGGCAGTGCCGGGATTGGTTCCGTTAAACTCAGAATCGCACCGGCTTCCCGTTTCACCCTGACGAAGATATCGTTTCGGGCACCTGAAAACGATGCATAATCTAATCTGATCGGCCTGTTGTGTCAAGGCCAGCGAAGTTCTGGCAGTGGGTCTGATCTCTATGCTATGATATTTAGTATGAGATTATAAAGGTAAGCTTTTGTTTTGCTGGCTAAAACAATAATATGTTGCGGTTTACATGAAGTCTGCTGTGAAACAGATAAAACAAGGCTGGCATCAGTCGCAGTAATGTAAGTACAACCTCTATCATCCTATACTATTGTAAAGAAACACACGTTACTGGAACTAGACTGTTTATGGTTCGTTTATTTCGTCATTATGTACCCGGCTCTTTTGTATTATTGCTGATTGTTGACTCACTGGTGCTGCTTTCGGCCATCGGAGCAGGGGCATCGGTCAGCCAGTTCCTTAATCTGGGCAAGGGGCATATCCTGACACTGGACTGGTTATTGTTTCCCTCCATCCTTTATACCGCAATCATGATTGGTTGCATGACATTTGCTGGCTTGTACTGGCGGCATCGGAAGGAAAGTGAAATTCTGGATTACATGTTACGGATATCAGGTAGCTTTGCACTGGGCATATCATTAATTGTACTGATTTTTTATTCTTTCCCTGACATATCAGTTGATAGATCTTCGATGTTTTTTTCTGTGTGTTATTCGTTGTTGTTAATTACGCTCGTGCGAATATTGCATTACAGAATATCTGATCATGATGCATCCCGAAGGGTAGCGCTTGTTATAGGCACAGGTAATAACGCCAGAATGATTGAGGATATGAGAAGGAAGTCAGACTTATACGGTATAAAGATAATTGGTTATGTGGCGATTGCAGGCGAAATAAGTAAAATAAAAAAGAAAAATATAATTTCATCTATCTCTTCACTGTTGTCATATGTTGATGAGCATTCTGTTGAGGAAATCATTGTCGCAGTTGATGACCGACGAAAAAGCTTTCCGGTTGATGACATCCTTGAATGCAAAATGGAAGGTATTAATATTATTAGTGCGGGTGACTTTATGGAAAGGCAAACCCGAAAAACACGTCTGGACACACTGCATCCGAGTTCAATGATTTTTGCTGAAGGTTATACTACTGCTGTGTTAGACAGCTATGCCAAACGTGCGTTTGACATCACAGCAAGCTTGTTATTACTGGTAATTTCATCACCTGTTATGCTGATAACTATTTTATCCATATGGCTGGAGTCGGGGTGTAAAGGTAGTGTCATCTATAAACAGGAGAGAGTAGGTAAAAATGGAATACCATTCAATGTACTGAAATTCCGTAGTATGAAAGAAGACGCAGAAAAAGAAGGTGTTGCTCAATGGGCGACTAAAGATGATGACAGGGTTACCAGTAATGGTAAGGTTATTCGCATGCTCCGTATTGATGAGTTGCCGCAATTATTTAATGTACTACGAGGTCAAATGAGTTTTGTCGGCCCCAGACCGGAACGACCCCAGTTTGTGAATGAGCTGTCACAGGTGATTCCGTATTATAATTACCGACATAAAGTTAAACCTGGTATTACAGGCTGGGCGCAAATATCCTATCCTTATGGTGCTTCTGAAAAAGATGCCATAGAGAAGTTGCAGTATGATTTGTATTACATAAAACATTATAGTCTGATGTTTGATATTTTAATCTTGCTTCAAACTACACAGGCAGTTCTTTGGGCCCGTGGCGGCCGATAAGGTTATATGAATTGCTTAAGGCCAGTATTCCTGGACTGCTCCAGTTTTTTTAATCGTCGCGTTGAGTTTTAATAATGGATTTAGCTACGGCCGGGTATTTTATTTCAAGCGGGCTTTTTACAATCCTTGCTATATTACTCATGACGCAGTGGCGCGGACGTCTGCAAGGGATGCTGCTGCTGATTGTAGTCGTTTCAGTTGTTGCATGGGCTTTTGCATCAGGATTCAATGGATATCGGGAGGATGATTTATATCAATCATCTGTTTTCCTTGAGATATTAAGAAATCTTGCTTTATACACTTTCCTTTTCGGTTTACTCAAACCACTTTACGTAACAAATCAGAAAAAGCATTTTTTTCAAATACTGTACATTGTTGTGTATGCCTCATCATTGTTTCTGCTTGTCGGCTCGATGACCTATATATCGACTAATCAAAAGCTGATTTTGAGTGGAAGCCTGGGTATGTCTATTGCAGGCCTGGTTCTGATTGAACAACTGTTTCGCAATACACTCTCGGAAAGTCGATGGGCAACCAAGTTCCTGTTTGTGGGGATAGGGCTGATTTTTGTTTATGACTTCTTTCTCTATTCAGATGCTTTGCTATTTAATCATATCGACAGGGAAGTTTGGGCAGGTAGAGGCTATGTAGTTGCACTGGCAGTACCTTTCCTGGCGTTGTCGGCTCAGCGTAACCCGGTATGGTCGCTGGAAGTGTTCGTTTCCAAACAGCTGGTTTTCCATACCGCAACGCTGATCAGTATTGGTATTTATTTGTTGTTAATGGCTTCTGCTGGATATTATATCAGGATCTACGGTGGTAACTGGGGAGCGGTTGCTCAAATTGTTTTTTTGTTTTTAGCAGTCGCTTTATTGTTTGTTGCAATTTTTTCGGGTGAAGTAAGGTCGAAACTCAAGGTTTTTATAAACAAGCATTTTTTTAATTATAAATATGATTATCGG
>Ga0316206_1001320_pt1 | contig 22941 bp, 15 predicted proteins | sample 6monthpyrite_MG_FD_204942 | JGI IMG/M metagenome (GOLD analysis project Ga0316206, IMG submission 204942) | Microbial mat bacterial communities from mineral coupon in-situ incubated in ocean water Damariscotta River, Maine, United States -... | ecosystem: Environmental > Aquatic > Marine >... | reverse complement strand
TTGTAAAGTAATGTGTTTGCCAGACAAAATTATTCTCCTGTGTGAATAATTTCATCTTAGCTCGGTTTACTTCCAACCGGTCAAGTTAGTTGTCGCCAAAGCGGCCATGTTAATTGTCGCCTAATAGCCTATATTGGAATAGTCAATTGACATTCATTATGAGAGAGTTTATATTGTTAAATCACTAAAGGGGATGGGGATACAAGACTAATGACTGAAAAACAAAAACTTAAAGAGTCATATATACTAAATTTCTTACCTATCTTTAATATTTCTAATGGAAGACTTAAAAATCAAAAATTCATATAATAGTTACAATACATCAATTAAAGATATAGCTGGTATTAAGGACTATAGCTTAATTTTTAATGTCATCAATACTTATTTCAGCGAGTTGGATTCGACTGATTCAATGGTGATAGGTGAGAATGAGTTTGATATAAGGACTTCAAAGGGTCGAACTAAAGTTAACTGGGCTATTAATAAATCGATTCTTCAGTTTATTAATGAAGGCCACAAAGATTTGATTAGTAAAGTATTCCTAGAAAATGTACCTCTTCAAGATAAAAAATTCGCATTTCTATGGCACTTTTGCTTAACCAATCGATTGTTTAGAGAAATAACAATTAACGTTTTTACAAAAGTTTATTTTTCTGGCCGTGCACAAATATCAAAAGAAGACATTATTGCCTATATTAAAGATATTTCAGGTGAAAATGAACCTGCCAAGCCTAAATGGTCTGAAGAAACGATCTATCGATTGGCCACCAAATACCTTAGCTTAATGACTAAGTTCGAATTCGTTTCAACAGGTCGTATTAAATCTTTTAACCATATAGTTCCATCATCTGAAGCATTGATTCTTTTCCTTTATTTATCTAAATTATATGCAAAAGAAAAAACTAATATTTTGGAAAATGAACTTCTGGCAGCAAGCTTTATTAGCAAGCAAGAGATTCAACATAAACTCAAAAAACTATCAATGAGAGGTTTTTTTGACATGAACTATAATGGCTTAACATTAAATATTGAATTAATACATAACTATAAGGAGATATGTAATGTCTTATACAAATGAATATCAACAAAAATTTAAAGATCTGGAATCTCAATTAAATAATCTAGATCAATTAAGTAAACAGGCCAACGGTGGTAATAGTATCCTATTTTCTTATTCACCCAATGAAGAAAATCTCTATATTCAGAAAGCCAAAGAGATATATTATGGAAAAGCAGAATTCATTGATATTAGTGAACTATTAGTCAAATTCATAGATGCTGATGGTTGGGAATCATTTGCAGAATATTACAATAATTTTAAATACACACCACACCTAGTTTTCAATTCTGATGATCCTTCAATAGACTTGTTTGATTTAATCATAACTGCAATAAAAGAGGCTTGTGAGAAGAACTTAATACCAATACTTATTCGCAGTGGCTGCCTCTATGGTACTGGAATTGAAAATCTAAACATTATGGAACACAAAGTTGTTATGCATCTAAGTAAGCCATTGATACTATTTTATCCATCAAAAGTATCTGATGATAATATTTATTTCTTAAATTTTAAATCAGCCTCTAAATATCGCTGCACACTTGTTAAATAAGGACAGAACATGACAACAATAAATCAAATCCTTCAACTCAATTTAGAAGAAGACATAAAGAACGTTATTGACCTTGAAGATCGCTCAGAACATGAGATTCAACAAGAAATAGAATCCTACATTGTCACAGAAGGCATAGGTCAACACTTATATAATTTCACAAATCAATTTAGCTCAAATATAAAAGAAACTGGTGTGTGGTTATCGGGTTTTTATGGCTCAGGAAAATCATATTTTGGTAAAATGCTAGGATATATTATTGATAACCAAATGATTAATGGTACACCAGCAAGAGATCGATTTATTCCTCGATTGAAAGGTGTCACTGATGAGGGCCTGATTGAAAATGCCATTCGTAACCTTGACACTATTAACAGTAGAGTAGTTTTTCTCGATGTAGCAAAACAAAATACTGATCTGGGTTTAGCGTTCACTTTGTTTACAAATTTACTCAAAAACCTTGGACTTCGTGATGATATTTATGGCTACATGGAATTTGATTTATTGCTTGATGGCAAGTTTGATGAGTTTAAAGCACTTGCTATTAAGCTAGAAGGACAAGAATGGGATGAGTTAAAAAAGAGCAATCGTAAAGTTGCAAAAACCATGAGTACCATATTCAAAGAAATGGGGTATTCTGAATCAGAATATAATGATACAAAGGAAACATATGGCAAAGCAATTGACAACTTCTCAGCAATTAAATTTAAGGAAGAATTAGAAAAATATCTTAAGATCAACAATGATGAAGCCTTGGTATTTGTGTTTGATGAAGCCAGTGAAGCCATCAGTCAGGAAAAATTCACATTATTAGATCTTGAAGGCATTAGTGAGTCACTATCTAGCATAAAGAACAATGTTTGGACAATTGCTATAGCACAAGAGAAGTTAGACGACGTAATTAACAATGCCAATGTTAATAGAAACCAACTAACAAAAGTAACCGACCGTTTTAAGACAAAGATTCACCTAGAATCTACTGAAGTTGACGTAATCATTCGCAGTCGCTTACTTCTTAAAACAGAACAAGCAAAAAAAGATCTTATTAAATACTATCAAAAGAATGAAGGGCTTATCAGTGATGCCACAAATCTTAAATCATCATTTCCTACAAAAACAGAAACTGAAGAAGACTTTGCGATTTATTACCCGTTCCATAAATACCAATTTGATATACTACAAAAGTTTTTATTTAGCTCTAACGCATTAGTGCAAACACAAATTGCCGCTCGTGGAATGATCATCACAACCTTTGATGTTCTCCGAAAACAAATGCGAAATAAAGAACTGTATAATTTCACTCCTGGATTTGCAATTTGTGATGAAGCTCAAACAGCACCGCCAACAAGCTTAGTCAACAAATATGATACAGCACGTAAGATCTTAAAGGAAAAAGGCTTCAATATAGATGGTAGAGAGTTACTGAAAACCATACACTTGTTGTCAGATTCAGAAGTCATATCGCCAACAATAGAAAATATCACCAAGAGCCACATATCAGATATTACAAGTTATTATGATCTAAAGCCAGTTATCGAAAAGGCACTAATACTACTAATAGATGCTAAAGTCCTTCTAGTATCAAATAACAACTACAAAATCACATCTTATCTCGAAGGTAAAATGCTTGAAGAAATGAAAGATTTCGATGTTGAGTTGTATACCAAAAGACGAAACTTAATAACTTACATAAAAGACAGTAAAATCTTCAACCCAGTGGCTTCATATAATGATAGTGGAGAACCATTCAAGTTTAGCGTTAAGTCAGATCAAGAGGACGAGCTAACTGTTTCTGGAAGCAAGCACCTAAAGTTAGTCGTTTATAGTTTGTTTAATATTAGTGAGGACCGCTTAGGTTTTATTGAACAGTTAAAACTGGATACACAATATCAAAAAGATTCAATTACCATAGTTCCAGATACAACAGACTTTAAAAGCATAGATAAACTTCTTGCAGAGATCACTCGTTATACATATATGGAAGAAAAGTATGCCACAGAAAGAGATCAAAATAAGCGACAAATCATTCGCGAATTTGAATCAATTCGTGAAGAGAAGCAAAGAACACTCCGCAGTTATATTGATAGTGCCTATCACAAAGCATCTTTGATTTATATGTTTGAAGAATTTTTGCTCAATGCTGACAGCTTCAAAGTGACTATTGCAGATAATCAGAAAAAAATGATTAAGAACATCTATACCAAACGTCTAACTAGTCAATTGTCTGACGGATTGGTAGCCAATATTTTTAACAAACCAAAATCCAATCTGAGTAAATTGTTTACTTCTAATGATTTCAAATTTTTTGATAATCATGGCAATTTTATAGGAGAGAATCTTAAAATAATTGAAGAGATTAATCTTAAAATAAAGTCAAGATACATAGATGGTAAGTCATTAGTGGAAGACTTATCTGTCGCTCCTTGGGGCTACACTTATGGCACTTTAGTATCATCTCTTGCTGCCATGTTTCGTGCAGGTAAACTTTCTGTAAAATTTAATGGGGAAAGTTGCTTCTCCTATAAGGATAAAGCAGTACAAGTCGCATTTACTAACTCTACAAAGTTTAAAACAGCCTCTTTTAAATCTATTACAACTTCATTGAGTGCCGCACAAAAAAATCAAGCAGTACAGTTGCTGATGGAACTAGAAGTGCAAGATCACATAGACCGTAAAGTTGATTGGAACACCAATGACTTTGATCTGGCAGACTGTATTCGTGTGATGGCTGAACACTTCATCAGTGCGATAACTAATCTAAATGATGTGGTTCAAGGTTTTGAAACACTTTTCCCGAAGGTCGCAGGCTTAAAACAAAGTTTACAGGGTTATGTTGGCAAAGTAACTGAAAGCAACTACATAGAAAAGGTCGAGTATCTGCTTACTAACAGTGATGACTTCAGCGGAGCTATCCACACTATCTTAAAAGCCCAAATGTTCATCAAAAACAACTTCCCAAAAGTTAAAGAATTTAAAATCTTTATAGAAGATGTAAGTAAAGAACTAATTAAAGCAGAAAAATCTGATACCAATACCATGGAAGCACATGAAGAATTTAATCGTTTGTACAAACAAGACATGGTTAAAAACTTCGGAAGTTTGCAAAAACAAGTACAAATTGTAAAAGACAGTTATTACAAACTAATGAAGACTGCTGCTAAAGGAATGAGTCATGACTACCAATTTTTAAGTAGTAAAATAGATGCTTCTATTCAGGATCTCAAAAAACATTATCCTAAAGAGCCAAATACTCAGAACTTACATAAGCTTGAATCACTAAAAAGTTATGCAAATAAACGTGTGGTAGACAATCTATCATTGGACTACTGTATTACTTGCTCTAATTGTGGTTATTCATTGTCTGATATTTTGAACTATACGACTCAGACTCCATTGAAGTCCAATGATTTAATGGTCATTACAAGCAGCTTTATTTCTCAAGAACAAATTCAACAAGCTCAATCTGTAGCAGAACCAGCTTCTAAGGATAGGGAATCAAGTCAATCAACCCAACAAGCTCAAACTACAACGCCAATCTCTGTTCCTATACCAAAAAAACTAAGAAAAGTTACATTCAGTGTGAGTAAACGGGTCATGACAGTAGAAGAATATAGAACCCTGTTAACCAATCAATTAACTGCACTCGCCGCAGCTAATAATGATGATGAAATTGAATTAGACATAGAGAAGGACTTTAAATAGATGAAACTAGCTGACCACGTTGATAAATTAAGAGAGCTAATTGAAGCAGCTTTCGATAAGCAGTTTGCTCGTATAGGATTTGGTAAAACCAACCAAACCGATGCCGATAAGTTACCAGAAGACGCTAAGATAAAACGAGAACGCTTTGTCAACATGTTAGAAAACCACATTGGTGAAACTGGTGATTATGAGCATGGTCGTGAAAAACTACTGGATGAGCTAACCTTTACCTTATTTAACCGTTTGGCGGCCATTAAAGTCATGGAGGCGGCTAGTTTGTTTCCACCGATCTTGACCAAGCAGACTGAGCATGGTGATAGATCTTTTGGCCACAAAGCATGGCTAGAAATCAACCCTCATATGCGAGATGAAGAGCTAGAAGGCATCCGTGAGTATATGAAAACAGCCTTTGATGAACTAGGGCAATCACTACCACTCTATGACCGCTCCCATCCTTATGCCTTATTACCTGATGCTGTCAGTCTCAATGACATCATCGATGCCTTTAATGCAGTTGAAAAAGATGAGCAGATTAATAAATCACACGAAGATGGCATTTGGCAAAGTGATGACGTGCTGGGTTGGATGTATGAAAGTTATAACAACAAAAAAAAGCAAGCACACAAAGACAGCAAAGCCAAAACAGAATACGACAAAGTATCCCTACAATCTCAAGTTTATACTCCGCGCTGGGTAGTACAGTTTTTGGTAGAAAATTCGCTAGGTAAGATGTATTTGGAGATGTATCCTCAGTCTGAGATAAAGCGGCGTTATAAAATCGCCAATGCACCGACAACACAAACACGCACACCTAAACCACTGCATGAAGTCCGCACCATTGATCCAGCCTGTGGTTCAGGTAATTTTTTACTCTACGCCTTCGACTTCTATTATGAACTCTATTTAGACCAGATCGAAAACTACGGTGCAGATTATGATGAAAAAGACATTCCAAAACTCATCATCGAAAATAACTTACATGGTATTGATTTAGATGACCGTGCGATTCAGTTGGCTCAACTTGGTTTGTTTATCAAAGCCAAGAAAAAACGCCGTAACATTGGAGAGTTAAACTTTAGAGTCGTTTCTTCTGACTTTTACCTACCTGAATTTAATGAAGTGCAACATATTTTTCAACAAGGATCAGGTTTAGAACGCAACCAACAAGAGTTGATTGAAAAGATCTGGAACGATTTAAAATATGCCTACAAATTTGGATCTTTGGTGCATATAGATGAACAACTAAACCAACAATTACAATCCATCGAAGATCGAGCACTATCTGAAAAGGTGGACTTTTCAAAAAAAATAGTTGGCAAAGTACGCGAAGGAGACATTTTCGCCACAGCTGAGTTATCTGAGCATAAAGACTTTGCTGCCAACTTCTTTAGTAATTTAACTAACGCAGTTGAGCAATATGCCCGCACGGACAGCAATACCTTCTTAACAAGTAAAACTCGAGATGCCATTACCTTTCTTGAATTGTTAACAACCAAATACGATGTTGCTACTGCGAATCCGCCTTATACAGACAGCGCTGATTTTGGCCCTGATTTGAAACATTTTATCAATAACAACTATAGAAAACCTTATAAATTTCATACCAATCTTTATGCTTCATTTATTAAGCGATGTTGCGAGTTTACTTACTCTGATGGAAAAGTTGCCATGGTTCACCCGCCAACATTTATGTATATCAAGACCTTCGATGATGTACGTAAATACATGATTGACAAAACTAGCATCGATTTATTCGTGGAATGGGGCTATTTAGGAATGTTCCATGAATCTGCACGCGTTGACTCTGCGATGTACATATTACATAAATCGCCTAAGGATATTGATTCGACATTCATTAAGCTCGATCACATATATGAAGGCAAACGATTTGAGGCATTTGTTAAAGCATATGATCATTTGATAGAAGGTGTGGTGCACTCAAACAATTACAATATCCCTCAATCGAAGCTAAAGATCATCAAATCCTGGCCATTCATTTACTGGATCTCCGATGAGTTCCGTGAGAAATTCAAAGAACAAACAATTGAAGATATTGGATCTGCAAAGCCTGGGCTTCAAACTGGATCGAATGAAAGATTTTTAAGGTTTTGGTGGGAAATCGATAACCAAAATATTTCACAAAGTAGTGAAGATCAAATCAAGTGGAAAGGTTATGCAAAAGGAGGAGAGTATCAAAAGTGGGTTGGTAATTTATGGCTTCATATCAATTGGGAAAGCAATGGTAAGGTTCTAGCAGATTTTCCAAAATCAATACTTAGGAATAGTAAGTTTTATTTTAGGAAAGGTATCACTTATTCAGCCTCTGGTTCAAAAGGGGCCTCATTTAGGTATCTTCCAGACAATCATATTTTTGATGTGGGTGGTGCGAGTATATTCCTAGATGACGAAGTATCTGCAAAATATACCCTAGCTATGCTAAACAGCAATCTATCAAAATATATATTAAGCTGCTTAAACCCTACAGTAAATACTCAAAAAGGAGATATCGACAGAATTCCATTTGTTAGCCCTAGCTTAGAAGTGAAGAGTACTGTTGCATCCTTTACTGATACAAATATTTCAATATTTGATGAGTTTCAAAAACATTCATTAATTGAACGTACCTATACAAAGTCTCCTCTGGATGCCTCTGATGAAGATTGGCAAAGATCACTCAGTCAACATCTAAACAATGAAAACTATCTTCTGACTCTGTCGCTAATAAATGAAGCAGTAATAAATAAAAAGATATTTGAGGTTTATAACCTAACAGAGCATGACAAGGCCATGGTACTAGCAAAAGAAGGTGAAAGTATCGGCAGCTTACCGGTATCTCTTGAAGCTCGTGATGCTTATTTGGTTGAAGCTATTAAAGAAGCCCCGCTGGATGCTATTAGTAAATTTATCGAGAATCTTCCAATTAAGGATTATACGACCGAAGATCGTGAACCTATTGAAAAAAGTTTCACTGCCTTATACCAGAATAATAACGATTTGGAAGAGTTCTCAATACGCCATCAAGTTAACCCGATCAATGTTTGGTACTGGTTCAAACTAAGTAAAACTATCCCTAAGCAACGCATGCAAACTCTTGCGATGGAGTTTTTAGCGGATATGATCCGCGAAATTCTCATGGAAGATGAAGATGGTATGATCCCACTTGTGCCGAATGCTGGTGAGAAAGTCTTGATCGAACGTATTAAAGAAAAATTCAGAGAAAAAGGATTTAGCCCAGCACAGTATTCTAGTTTTGATTCTATCCTAGGTCGGCCAATCCATGAGTATATCAATAAGTATTTCTTTGCAGAACTTTCCGATCATCTAAATCTATTTATGTATTTACCCAAAACACCATTTATTTGGCACTTAACCAGTGGTCCCGAACAAGGCTTCGATTGTTACATCATAATCTACAAATGGAGTCGCGATAACTTGATGCGTTTACGTTCGGTCTACATCGAAAATCGAGAACGGGCATTGATGAATCGTCAAAGTGATATCGCAGATAACGAAAGTGCTGAAGCCCAGAATGAGAAAGAACTAATTTTCAAGCAATTAAAAGAAATCGAATCCTTCAAAAAGAAAATCGATGAGCTATTGGAAGAAGGCTATGACCCCATTCTGGATGATGGTGTCGGAAAAAATATTGCACCGTTACAGAATAAAAAAATGCTACCTTATGACGTGCTTAATGCCGGTCAGCTTAAAAAATACCTTAATGCGGATTGGTAGGAGACAATAAATGGACTTTCTTCATGATAAAAATGAGCAAATTACAGGAATCTTAATATGATTGATACTTGGTTTAAAACTGATTTAAAAAAGATCTTTGAACAACATTCAGTTGCTGTTTTTATTGATGAAAATGCAGAGGCTGAGTTTTTATTGAAAAGCTTAAAAAGTGATTATGTTGTATATAATACTAATGGCGAATTGGATGAGCTTAAAGCAAAATATGAGATAGAAAAAGCATTCCAAGCACATCCATCCTCTGATCGTAAATTTTTAATTTATACACAGCTATCCAAAAATAAGCTCTCTTTTGTGAGAGAGTACTGTGAAACCAATGGTTGTTTAGAAATACGATTTTTACAAAATTATATTAAAGATAAGATTCACAAAACCTTAAATTTAAATATTAATCTAGCCAATGATGAGCTTATTGCAGCAGCTAAAGTTAGCGTTGGCAAAGACCGTACTTATTGGATCGAATTAAGTCATAAAGGGTCTTCTGTTATCTTTGATTTGACTAAAGAGCTTTTGCCCTTTATTCATAATCCTAAAACCTATATATCAGAGAACAATTACGATGCTCAGCTTCTTGAATCCTTTTATCGCAAAGTAAATGAGTTTTTAAAACAAGATTACATAGATAAGCCTAAAGAGACTTTGGCTGATGAAGTTGTAACTGCCATGCTTAATGGTTTAGCAATGAATAATTGCGAAAAAACATTGTTTGATGTATATACAAACTGGTTAGATTCTGTAAGTTATCGGAATTCCTTTGAGCCTTATTTAGCAAAGTACAAGATAGATAGTGATGTTGATGTTTGGAAAGTTCATCCTGATCATCCCTTTAGGCAAGTTGATGAGATCTGGTTAAAAGAAATTGGTAGTAAGTTAGCTAATAAATCTTTGGAAAATAATGAAGTCACAAATTTAATAGCTCGATTAAAACAGCGAGAAAATAGTAAACAAGCTCAAGCTAGGAAGATTGTGTTTTGGAATGATATTGTTGCTTTACTAGAGTTTGACCCTAAAGATATGTCTTATTTAAGTAGTTTTGCCGAGTGTGTCGACTTTTATAAGAAACATTTTTGTTTATTAGATACAGCTATACGTAATCTTTATACAGAATTTTTACAGGAGCGAGATGCTCTTGAACCTTTTCAAGAATTATACAAAGAATATGTCATTATATTTCTGGATAAATGGTTTCAATATTTTGATCAATATAAACAAGATCAGACAGGGATTTTACAAAATATCATTGACTCAAATGATAAAAAAATTGCGGTAATTGTGGGAGATGGAGTGGCTTATGAAGTTGCTGAACAAGTCTCTTTAAAAGTGAAGCAATTAAATAGTCTTTGTAAATTAACCCGTCAGTCTATTCTTGTGGATTTTCCTTCTATAACAAAAAACAACATGAGCCATATCTATATGGATAATGGCGTTGTTGAGTCTGTACAAAATAAACGTGAAAAGTACTTATCAAACCAGAATCCAAATACAACCATTGATTACATACGTTTAGATGAAGTGAGTGATGATGCATTATCTGGCCAAGTCTTGATTTGTACTTATAAAGATATCGATGATATTGGGGATAAACTAAATAATAAAGCGTTGAAGTACTTCCCTGAATCCATTGATTTTTTTGCTAAAAAGATAAACCAATTGTTGAGTATTGGATATTCTAAGGTTTTTCTAATTACTGATCATGGTTTTGTATTGACAGGATTCTTAAGTGAGTCAGACAAAATAGTTGTGAAACCTACAGGTAACAACTACGTTGCTGAGCGTTATATTTTAGCAACAGATAAACAGGATAACTTAACACCCCAATTAAAAGAGATTAAAAAAACATATGAAGAATACAACTATTTGTATTTTGCACAAAATATGAATCCGTTTAAAACTCCTGGTCTCTATGGTTTTGCACATGGTGGATTAGCTCCACAGGAGCTTGTCACTCCTTATTTTTGTTGGGAGAGCTCTGTTGTTTCAGCTACATCATTACCAGTTGTTATAGAAAATAAAAGTGATCTTCAAGATGTGACTGGGGAACTGTTTACAATTAAAATTGTTGCAGGTAAAAGTACCAGTGATATTTTTTCAATCACCAGAAAAGTATATCTGGTGTTTTTTGTTAATAATCAACAAATTAATAAGAGTGACATATTTGCAATCAATGAAAATGAAATAAATGCTAAAGAGTATAGCTTTGATGGTCATGATGAAATAGAAGCTCAGCTTCTAGATGCAGAAACTAAACAGAAGTTAGATAGTGCAATTGTTAAACAAAATAAAGACAGAGATTTAGGAGGTCTTTTCTAGAAGAAATAGGATAAATTATGGCAATATTAAATGAGTTAGATATTAAACTTCTTGAGCATTTTAGAGGTTATGTAGTAAAAAAGGATCTTGTTCGACAAGTTAAAGTGGGTGCTAATGTGCCTGTATTTGTTCTTGAATACCTTATTGCAAATTCTTGTTCTACCGATGATGATGAAAAAATCAAAAAGGGCATGGATAATGTTAAAAACATACTTATTGAACATTATGTAAACCCAGAAGAAAGTTCATTGATTCACTCTAAGATTCGTGAAAAGGGTCGATATAAAATCATTGATAAAGTTTCTGTTGAACTGGATTCTAAAAAAGATATTTATTGGGCAAAACTTCAAAACAGTAATATCAAAAATGGCAATATTAGTGATCACTTAGTCAAAAGCCATGAAAAATTGTTAATGGGTGGTATTTGGGCAATTATCGACATTGAGTATGATTCTGATATCAAAATAGGCCAAAATATTTTCCCATTTGTCATTACAGAAATTAAACCTATTCAGTTATCTAGTTTTGACAACAGTAAAATCATTAATAAACGCAAAGAGTTTTCAAAAAAAGAATGGTTAGATATTCTATTACGAAGCTGTGGTTACGAGCCTGATGCTGAAGGAATGACACACCGCATGAAAATGCTTTTATTATCTCGATTGTTACCAATGGTTGAATCGAATTTTAACTTTATTGAATTGGGACCACGCTCTACAGGTAAGTCTTTTGTTTATAAAGAACTTACACCTTATGCTGTACTAATTTCTGGTGGTCAAGGCACGGTTGCAAAATTATTTGTACATGGATCAACTGGAAAGGTTGGTGCTGTGGGTCAGTGGGATGCGATTTGTTTTGATGAAGCAACCGATAAAATATTCAAGGACAGAGATGCTGTACCACTGATGAAGGATTATATGGAGTCTGGCTCCTTTTCCCGTGCTGGAGCGGGTGGTGAAATAACAGGAGTTGCTTCTATTATTCTAAACGGTAACATCAATCAACCTGTTGAAACAGTTCTTCAAACTTCACATTTATTTAGTCCATTATCTGATGAAGTCAATAATGATACTGCATTTCTTGATAGGATTCATTTTTACTTACCTGGGTGGGAAATGATTAAATTTTCACCGAAACATTTTACATCTAGCTTTGGTTTAAGTACTGATTATTTTTCTGAGGCTCTGAAATCGTTTCGCCGAGTGACTTATACTGATGTACTTGAAAATTATTTCTCTCTTGGTTCACATCTTAAACAACGTGATACAAAACCAGTTAAAAAGATAGTTTCTGGCTTAATTAAATTATTACATCCAGATGGCGAGTTTAACAAAAAAGACGTTCAAGAATACGTTGAATTTGCTTTAGAAATGAGACGCAGAGTTAAGGAACAACTCAAACGAATTGGAGGAATGGAATTTTGGGATACTAATTTTTCGTATATAGATAAAGAAACCCAAGAAGAACATTTTGTTGGATTGCCAGAGGAGAAAGGTTCACATTTAATCGAGAATAATCCGCTTCCTCCCGGTGTTTGTTATACTAGTACTAGCGATGGTGAAAATATAGCGCTTGTAAGAATTGAGACAGTTGTTGTAGCGGGTACTGGTAAGTTAAATATCACAGGAGTTAGTAATACTTTAGTGAAGGAGAATATTAAAAACACTTACCAATACATAAAAGCCAATGAAAAAACCATTTTAAGCGATAAACATTCTCTAAAAAATTATGACATTACAATACAAGTCACAAATTTACTTGGGTCTTCAATTTCATCAGGCATTGGATCAGCTGTTTACATCGCCATAGTCTCAGCACTTTATAAAAAGAATTTAAAAGCTGGACTAGCAGTACTTGGTAATATTTCAGTAGGTGGCGCCATAGAAAGAGTCATCAACTTTGCAGATAAAATCACAATGCTTTCTGAAAATGGAGCTAAAAGTGTCATAGTGCCGATGGATAACCTCAATGAACTTACAGACGTACCTCCAAGTGTATTAGGCAATACAGACGTCCCTCTTTATCAAAACAACCAAATGCTAATGCAAAAAGCGATACTATTGGACTAATTTATGGAAATTTTAATCGCACAAATTATTAGAATTCAGCATTGAAGGAGAGCAAAATTGAAACAAGTTTTTTCAGACAAGCAGAAAAATGAATTATCCAAAATACCTGTATCAATGTCAGGATTAAATATAAATGTTATTCATGAACTGCAAGAATACGGAAAAGAATCTCTTTATGATGCTATTGAAGAAGTTGAATCGGGATTTTCTTCTATTCAAAGATTAAAAACAAATCTGATTGAAGAAAGCAAAGTAATAATAAATCAAATTATATCTAGATTAAACTCATATTCATTTGAAGAAGAATGTTCTTTGGATTATAGACTTATTTTATTTGAAGGGTTAAGCTCAAGCAAAGAAGTAAGGCAAGCGCTTGAAAAACTGCCAATTAGTATGATTGGATTAAGTAATCGAGCAATTAATGCCTTAGCAAGAAATCAGGTTTCTAATATTTATGAAGCAATAATAAAAATCAAAACAGTTTTCAAAATAATGCCTGGAATTGGAAAAAAAACAGTTATAGAAAGTATTCAAACTATAAATGATTTGCTGATTAAAATTAGATATGTTGATCCTAAGCAAATCGAAAATGAATTAGACCCAAGGGTTAATTACTTCAGTGAAGCTAATGGTAACTTTCTATCTGTTTTTAAAGATATTATTAGTGTTTATTTTGAAAAACAAGAAAGTAAAAAATTAAAAGATAGAAATAAGAATATATTATTAAAAAGGTTTAATTTAGACGGAGAAGGATTTCATTCTCAAGTTGATATAGGTGTTCATTATGATGTATCTAGACAAAGAATAGAACAAATAGAATCAACAGTACTGGGAAAGATTGAGCGTTTACTATCAGGGAAATTAGAAACGAAAGGATGGCGTTTAGATAAAAAAATAATCGATGCTTATATTGAGTTAAGAGTGTTATTAAATTCAAAAGATTTTCTTATTTCGAATTCAGACTTACTTTCTATATTAAATAAATCCTCTCATGGGAAATTTAATCAAAACTATTTACATCTATTGATGAAGATCCTTGGTTATTTTCCATTACCTAAAACCTTCAAAAATTTTCGTGGTTCTATCTGTGATAGTTGGTGTAGAGTTAATAGATTTAAACCTAAAGAAATTGAGTCGCTTTATGCCGATTTAGATGAAGCTTTTGAAAACATAGAACCTATTAAATTATTTGATTTAATCGTTAAAGTTAAGAAAAATTCAAAAAATAAATTCTCAAATGATGAAATTCACTTAGCACTAAAATTTTGTCCTGAAGTTGAAGTCAAAGGTGATGAATTACATATCAAAATTGAGTTCTTAAAGTCAATAACTGATAAAGCATACAAAATCTTATATTCACATAATGATAGTATGCATTATTCTGAAATTATGAAGGAAATTAATTCACTAGGTCACAATAACAATACTGTAAAGCAATTCAATTTAACTAATCAACTCTCTTCAGATGATAGGTTTGTTTCTATAGGAAAGAGTGGCTATTGGAGGCTAAATAAAGGGGAAACGTTAAACAATGAGAGTGTAATTAAAATAATGGAGAAAGTTTTACATAAACTATCTACACCAAGCACATCCAAAATAATAGTTAAAGAAACACAAAAAATAAGGCCAAATGCTAAAGAAAAGTCAATTAAAACTTATCTAAGTAATAGAGACATATTTACTCGTATTAGCAAGAGTAAATTTGGATTAGCCACGTGGAAGATGGATGCTTTTGAGGGTCAATCTTTCAATGTTAAATTTTCAAAATTTGAGTTTTATGAAAAAGCTTATGAAATATTAAAAAACAATAATCCAGTTCCCTTAGTAGATTTTGTTAAGCAAATGCTATCTGTAACTGATCTAAAGGAGAGGACAATAAGACAAAAGATTGATAATTCCAAATTACTATTAACTCGACCATTAAGTCTTAGAAGAAAAGAAGTGTTCTGTAAAAATTTAGACACTCTAAAAAAACAGATTATAGAAAGTCAAAACATTACCATTAGAGATAAAATCCAGACTAGAATTTTAGAAATTTTAACCACAAAAAAAGAGCCTATAACAAAAGGAGAGCTTTATAAAGAAGTATCAAGAAACTGTTCATGTGTTAGATCTACTTTTTACAGATACCTTAGTGAGATTAATGAGATTAGACAATTTAATCATAATAATATGTCATATGTAGAAGTTATTGTTAGAAATCAAACTAGTGATGATTCTATAACCTTCAACGAACTCCAAAAACTTAGGAATGATATATTTAAGCTATCCAGTGAATTTGCTGCTCTAAAAGATTCATCCGAATCGAAAAATGTACAAATTGATGAAATTTACAGATTATTAGATAAAGAAAGTGAGAATACTGAAATATCAAAATATGAAAGCCAATTAAAAAGCGAGTTTCCTCAATTTGCTCAATTAGAAGACAACTCAATTAAATTTTTAGAATCTTCTTATTATTTGTATGATAAATTAAATGATATTAAGGAAGCGGATTTCTCACCATATATATTGCAATTCTCTCGTGTTATAGAAAATGAATTGCTTAATAAATTATTCATTACATTTAGTAGGAATTTTGATTCGAACGAGGATAAATCTAATATATTAGAAAATGAAATGAAGAGTTTTAAAACTAAAATATTTGCCAAATATTTACAAAATAATAATGAAAAGTATACCTTGGGGACAATGGTTGTAATTATCGGATATGTTTATAAAAGCAATGGGAATACATTAAATAACTCAAAACTTTTACAAATTTTTAGACTGCATGTTACTTCATTAATTAATTCTGATTTTTTATGTAAAAAAAACATGGGATTGTTATCTAATTTAACAAGCAATTATAGAAATAAAGCGGCCCACACAGAGATAATTACCTTAGATGTAGCTAATGAATTTACTGAAATAGTTATAGATCTATTAACTTCTCTTTTAAATTCTTACAAAATAATTTAAATGTTAGTCATTAAACTCTCAAGATGATTATGTTGAGAACCAATCGTAATCGGAAAATGAAGAGAAAATGAATGGGTAAAGTTTATTGGGGGAATATCTAGTCAAACGACACGCCCCTTTTTACTGTAGTAAACTAAGCAACTGAAATAATAAAATTTTGGATTTATAACTATTAAGGGGCACTGATTCCCTTTACTTATTTAGGAGATAATAATATGAATGTTTGGGGAATACATATGGGTGAGCATGTAGGTAGTGCTCCGATTGAAAACAATTTTGTGGGTATAGGTTGGGGAGAAATGGGAGATTTAAGACTTTTAGATAAAGACAGAGAATGTTTTAAATCCAAATTATCAGAGACAAGTCCAAATGCTAAACCTGGTGCCATACCCGTTCAGGCTGGTGTTTTATATAGATTTATTCATGAAATTAAAGAAGATGACATCATTATATACCCATCAAAAATTGACAGGATGGTAAATATTGGAAGGTGCAAAAGTGAATATATTTACATAGAAGATGATGAATACATGTACCCAAATCATCGTTTAGTTGATTGGTTGTTGCATATTCCACGTGATGAATTACCACAAGCAGCCTTAAATGAAATTGGTTCAGCGCTGACTTTGTTTTTGGTAAAATCTCATGCAGATGTATTCCTTTCAAAAATTGGTATTGCAACTAATGGAATAGAAAAACTATTAACATCAGAGACAGAAGATGATGATACCGCTACAGATGAAGTTGCAAGAAAAGCATCAGAGACAGCTCAAGATTTTATTATTCGTATTATTAAGAACCAATTAAATCCTTTTCAATTTGAATCATTTGTAGCACATGTTTTAGAATGTATGGGATATAGCGCTAGAGTTACAGAGAAATCAGGTGATGGAGGGGTTGATGTCATTGCGCATCGTGATGAACTGGGATTTGAGCCGCCTATTATCAAAGTACAATGCAAACAAATAACATCGCAAAGTAGCGAGCCTGATGTAAGCCGATTATTGGGCACCTTGGGTGATGGAGAGTTTGCTTTATTTGTTAATTTGGGTTCTTATTCAAAACCAGCTAGGATTCTTGAAAGGAATAAGTCAAAGTTGAGGCTAATTGATGGAGAACAATTAGTTGAATTAATTTTAGAGCACTATGAAAATTTGTCACCAAGATATCGGACTTTAATTCCAATGAAACAGATTTACGTTCCTGATCTTTAAAGGAGCTAAAATATATGCCAGATTCAATAATGAAATTAATCAAAGTAAAATCATATGAATATTAAAGATAAAATTAAATCACTAGGTCTAAATTCAATTGGAGAAGTAATTCCAAAACCAAATACTAAAAAACCTTTTAGAATAAAAGGTATGGGCCATCGTAGAAATGAAGAAGCACTTATTTATTTCATTCCTTCACATACCAGACCTTCTCCTTATCAAAAAGGAATTACATTATCAGAGTTTGAATCAGCATATTCACAATTAAAAATATCTGGTAAACTGACTCGTCAATGGTTTAACTTGAACCTTCCAATATGTGCAAAAGAAGGTTCATGTAATTTTACTACTGTTGGCGGAATTTTTGAGTTACTCAAACTCGCTAAGTATTATGGAAAAGGTTGTTATACCTCACTTTCTTGATTTTCGATTGTATTGTATATGGCATATTTTATATGTTTGTTAGAAGAATTCAGGTTTGAATAAATTATGAAATTATTAGTATATGATGAAACATTTCAGTTTAGGGCTTTTGATTTAAATTTCGGGCAAGAAACATATACAAATATCTTTGCAAATAAAAATAATAAGACTCTTGGAGAAACACTTTCACACAAAAGATATCAGTCATTAAATGAAGATGTAATTAGATCGTACAAATCAAACTTAAATACACCACTTGGTGAATATTTATTAGATCTAAAATTGAAAGGTGATGATTTTTATAAGCAATTTTTAAACAAAAATGGCGATAAAATATACTCAGTTTTTACTCTAAAAGATACTGGCATATTAAATCATAAAGGTATTTACTTTTATAAAATTGGTAATAATATCCTATATATTGGGAGATGTAGAGATTCTCTTAAGAGGAGAATTAACCAGGGCTATGGTAAGATAACTCCAAAAAATTGTTACAAAGACGGCCAATCAACAAATTGTCACCTAAACTATAGAATCACATCCAGTGAACATAAAATTGAGTTTTGGTTTTGTAGTATGACTAATTTAAATGAAATATCCATTATTGAAACAAAGTTAATTAAGAAATTTCAACCCCCATGGAATATTAAAAAATGAACAAATACGACAAAACTAAAATCTGTATAAATACATTTTATTTGCAGAAGAGTTGATTATGGTAATTATTGAAGGAGATCCAAATGCTAGATTTGAAAAAGCTATATTCAATTTATTAAGGAGCTTCAATTTTATAGATCTTAATGTTGGACTTCTAATTTCTTATATATCAAGAAACGATGGTATAGATGTAGCATATAAAAAATTATCAAAAATGACTTTTGATAAAAAAATGAAATGTCTTAATTCACTTTTGGAAAAAGGTGAGCTACATGAACACCTTCGAGAACAAGGGGTATCTGAATTTAAAAGTTGGTTTTCACAGGCTCATGAAGCTAGAAGATTGAGAAATCGTTATGTACATGCCATCTGGAGATTTAATTCATCGATGATAGGTAGACCAGTAAGTATATCTTCACCTATTTGGATGAAAGATGTGCTTGAGGGTTCAACAGAAGTGAATATGAGCCTGGATGAATTAGAAAAGAAAACATTAATGGTAGAAAAAACTTTCAATGACTTTTGTAAATTGAGGAAAAAGTACCTTTTTTAGAGCTGGTAATAATCATCAAAAGCGTCAAAGAAGATTATAAAATGTTATATAAAAAGCTGGGTTATGTCGAATATAGAACCTAAAAAGCAACATTACGTACCTCAATTCCTCTTGAAAAATTTTTCAATTGGCAAGAAAGAACATATTCATATATTCGACATTAAGGCTAGAAAGTCTTTTACTGCAAATGTTAAAAATACAGGACATGAAAATAACTTCTATAACCACCCACGAGAAGGGAATCAAATGGAGTTTGAATTATGTAAATTGGACAGCGAAGTTGCTCCTATCATTAATGAAATAATTGAAAAAGGTTCAATTCAACATTTGACAGATTATGAAAATGAATTGATTGGGCTATTTACCGTCCTTCAAATGATGAGAGTTAACTCTTTGCGGGAAACTTTGATGGAATTTACGGAAATTATTTCCAATAAACTGAAAGGAGAAGTTATTGCTCCAGGATCACCGGCAGAAGCATTGTTTGAATCTCTTTCAGTTCAAGATACTAAAGAACAATCAATCGACATGCTCAAACAAATGCCCTTAGATCTTCTGCCGTATTTATTAGACAAACATTTATCATTGGTAAAAGCTCCAAAAGGTGAGTCGTTTTATCTATCTGACAACCCAATAGTCAAATATAACAACCTGCCAAGAACAGAACATAGAGGTAACTTAGGTCTGACAGTAAAAGGCATAGAAGTACATTTTCCAATATCTCCAAAATACTGTATAAGTTACGTGTGCTCTGAGTTAGTTAGTGAAATGAGGAAAGCAGCAAAACAGCTTCAGTTTGAAGTACATATGGGGTTGGTGCTTACGAGTGATCAAGCAGATACTATACAAATGCTGAAAAACATTGATTCTAAGAACACTCGAATCCTTACAAAGGATAATATGGATTACTATAATTCTTTGCAAATACTGCATTGTTCAAGGTTTGTATATTCATGTAGAAGAAATTTTCAATTACTCGAAGACATGCTAAAAACAAATCCCAATATTGCATTCAAACAAAGAGTTATAGATGGTAACAATTTTTTCTAACATACTATTCAATATAACTAGTATGGTATCAACACAAAGTGAAAATTAAACCACTATTGTAAACTTGACTTTAATATATTGTGGTATCTGTGCAAAATGAAATTTAACTTATAAACACTATTATTAAGGAGTTGATTATACAGTAATTCTATATAGAATAATATTATTGATAAACATTCGAATAATTACAAAATGAATAGATTTTCCTCAAATATAAAAACGAAAATACAATATTACGTATACATATATATTGATCCAAGAAACAATGAAATATTTTATGTTGGGAAAGGAAAAAACAATAGGTGTTTTCAACATTTAACAGATCAAAAAGAATCTGAAAAGGTTCAAAAAATTGAAGACATACGTAAAGATGGCAAAGAACCAATTATTGAAATGTTAATTCATGGGGTCAGTGACGATATAGCTAAGAAAGTAGAAGCATCTGTAATTGATTTAATCGATACAAAAAAATTAACTAATAAAGTAAAGGGTCATTTATCATCAAAAATTGGTAGAATGTCTTTGGAAAAAATTGTTTCAATTTATGACCCTGAAAAAGCGAATATTACCGAGCCATCATTACTAATAAAAATTTCACGAACATTCAGTTATTCTCTGTTGCCACATGAATTATATGATGCCACTAGGCAATTTTGGCCATTTGGACCGAATAGAGTAAAAGCTAAATATGCCTTTTCAATTTTTGATGGAATTATTCAGGAAATCTATAAGATTATTTCTTGGCATAAAGCTGGTACAACATTTTCATCAAGAAAAACTGAAAATCTAGATCGTTGGGAATTTGTTGGTCAAATAGCTGATGAAAATATTAGAAAAAAATATTTATATAAAGATGTTTCAGATATTACCAAGCATCAGTCAGCTTTTTATTATTTAAATATAAAATAATAAATATTATGGATTGGGTTCACACTTTTTGCTAAATAAATTATAAATGGTAATATCCAAATATGTTAAATCTTGAACCATTAATTAAAGCCTATTATAAACTTCTCAATTCGATTGATTGGGATGATGAAATTTTGGTAGCTGGATTAAGAGAAGGGTTAACTAAATTTCCGTCAAATGCTTTTCTAAGTATGCACAAAAAAAGCAAGTATCTTTGTGGAAATTATTATTCTTTGTTAGCACTCGAACAAGTTAAATCTAAGCAATTTTCTGGCTTGATTTTTGAACACATGGTACCCAAGTCCAAATATATACAAAAACCTTGTGAAGAAGCGGCTAAAAAAGGAAGTCTCAACGAGAATTATATGACAGAACTATTTCAGCGATATTGGAAAATTGCAGTTATCACTAAAGAAGAAAACTCTCTGTTACACGGAACTAAGATGCCAAAAAACTGGGATGGAAATGATTACTTAGCAAGATATAAAGAATCTGGCATTAAGTTATTAAAAAGCCCTTTCTAGAATCAATCTTTAGTTTTCTATAAACATTATTTTGTCATTCTCAATTTTTGAGACTCCAATAAACTATTATCTGATTATCATACAGAGATATGCAAGGTCTGTATTTTTAGACTGGTGATAGTGAACTATTAATTGGAGAATGTAATGATAAAACTAATCTACAACACAAAAAATAACCAGAAGGTTATCTATCATGTTAAAACTACTGAACAAGCACAAAGTGTGCTGGGCATGAAAGAGGATGCGTTCTACTATGATTTTCTTTTGAGGAATCAACATGTGCCAGATATTAAAGTTGGTCAACGATTGGTCAAATTTATATTAAACAAACTCGATATGGCTTATGTCGAATGTGAAACTAGTTCTTGCCTTGATTTAGTCGTTATGGATAAAGCTGAGGAATTATTCGAACTGTCTAAAACACATGATGGAATTAAAAAATATCTTGAATTTAATTTTAGAATATTACATAGATCGTTTATCAATTCTATTACAAATCAAAACGTTGTTAATAAAAAGACAATGAGGAGTTCTATGTCAAGTATTGAAATGCTAGAACCTCAAATTCACTTTGATGAAAAAGTTACTTCGAAAAAATATATTTTTACAAACTATAGTTCTGCAAAACATTAATTATGAGAAAAATTTGGTAAATGACTCTTCTTGCTTTAAGTCTAGACACAACAATGCACATCTAATGGCTTCTGCAATTTTTGTTGCTCCTTGAGCAGATGGTTCAATTGGAGATATTTCTGAATAATCACCGCTCTCAGTGCATAAATTTCGGAGCAATAAGGGACAGGCGTAGCAAAAAAGCATAATTTTATTCGTTTTTAGCCAGATTTCACTCAAATGGATTTAACAATCGAGAAAAAGTAGTTGAAAAATAGATTTTTTTGGGATTTTAGCGAAATATATCAGAAATCACCTTATTACAAGCACAGCAAAGCATCAGCTTAAATACTGATGCCTTAATTTAGTTCTAAAGAGCTTGTTTCTACTCCCAAGCAGGTGCTGGAGTGCCGAGAGGCAGCCTGCTTTTGATACTTTTATAAAAAGATTTGATTTGAGCATCGGTGCCAATGGCATTTTTACCACTGGTTCTGTATTGTATTAGGCGACAATTAACATGGCCGCTTTGGCGACAACTAACTTGGCCGGTTGGAAATCAAAAAATTTTCTCTATCTTATATTTTTGTGGTGTTTCTT